>ERZ1024427.7-NODE-7-length-127528-cov-76.672276_pt1 | contig 127528 bp, 97 predicted proteins | sample MGYA00520783_ERZ1024427 | MGnify/ENA primary metagenome ERZ1024427 (study PRJEB33242, sample SAMEA3444285) | Homo sapiens | biome: Host associated; feature: Gastrointestinal tract; material: Stool | place: Uganda | collected 2011-01-01 ...
CGAGGGCCCACACAGATTGTCCGTACTTGTTTTTAAAGAACTTTTATAAAACTGCCTGAGTTTTATTTTTGCGTTGTCGTTCGTGACAACGGAAATGCATTATAGACTTTTTTTATTCCTTGTCAAATTATTTTTTTACATTATCTTAATCTTTCTTTCTCTTTTCTTTTACCTTTTGGCTTTCCTATGCTGTTAAGAAAATTTAAAAATTTTTTAACTTTTTTGTTTTGTTTTTTTCTTTTTTACATCTGAAATTTCAGGATGCTAGTTCTATCCTCTATCTTTGTTTTATGCATATTCTACATATTCATCAACACTAAATATTAACACTTGACAGGTAAGCTATACTTAACAATAAATGTATTCATCAATTTTTATTAGGAGTACCCTTGGATACTTTAGATTGCATATTCTCCAGACACTCAGTTAGAAAATTTAAAGATAAAGACGTCCCTGAATCTGATATTCATACCATCCTACAGGCTGCTATGAGTGGACCATCTGCTGTCAACTGCAGACCTTGGCAGTTTTTAGTTACTAAAAGAAAAGATGTGTTAGAGCGTATGGCTAAAGCTAATGGTCCTTATGCTACTCCACTTACCCATGCAGCTTTTGGAGTAATGGTTGCAGGAGACTTATCTAAAGCTTACAGCAATGCTCCTGATTACTGGCAGACTGACTGCTCTATTGCGGCTCAAAATATGATCTTAGCAGCTCAAGCTCTAGGTGTAGGTTCTGTATGGTTAGGTACTTTTCCTGAACAGGAAAGAGTTCAAGCTCTAAAAGAAGAGTTTAATCTTCCTGAAAACATTGTACCTCACTCTTTAATTGCCTTTGGGTATCCTGTTGACAACGACAACCATCAAAGAGATCTCTTCGAGTCAGAGAAGGTACATGTTGACAAGTGGTAATTCTAAAAGGCATTTACCTTCAAGAAAGACACTGTTTTCTCAATAACGGATAGAAGAGGCTCGTCAGAGCCATTATTTGTAAAATCATGACCAGCATTTACTGTCTGAAGTTCATGTTCTCCTTCATGACAGGAAATGATCCCTTCTGCTTGAGCAGGTTCTGGCCATACAACATGATCGTTAAGCCCTACCTGCAGTAACATTGGACCTTTGTACTTTGCTATGCTTGCATGAGCACTCATTCTGCACAAACTTGTAAAGAATTCTCCACTAAGTTTTCTTTTGGCATTCCAAATATCAAACTCGTAAATTTTATGTTCGTCTTTACAAGCATGCATAACAGGATCAATTCCTGCTATTGTCAACATAACTTCCATCATGTTCACCGCAGGATTCCACAGCACTAATGACTTTATTTTACTGTATTTTGCACAAAGTGCAGTGGCAACTAATCCTCCAAAGGACAGTCCTAAAACAGAGATCCTTTTACCATCAACATGGTCACATTGTTTTAGGTAATCACAGGCTGCAATTGCATCTTCTAATTCTGTAAAAGCAGTGATATTTTCTAATGATCCTGCACTTTGGCCACTTCCACGCATATCAATACGTAAAGAAGCAATGCCAACTTCAGACAATTTTGAGGCAAGTAAGGCAAATTTACCCTTTGGTGCTGACTTACTTACAGACTCGTGACGATTTCCTGTAAAACCATGTATTAAAAGCACAACAGGAGCTTTTGTATCACTATCTGGTAAACTCAAAGTTCCAACTACTTTTTTGCCTTTAACAAAAAAGCTCAAGTCTGTTTCTTTCACTGTAAATTTGACCTTATTAAGCTGTGATTATCTGTACTTATTCATTCTCTTGATCTTTGAATAAACAATTATCAGAGCAACCTGCTGGATATTCTTGCTTAAATGAAGTTGCTCCAGAGAACATCTTGTATGAAGATACACCTGTTAAATCAAAATTCTTTAATGGTTGGTTAAATGACTTTGCATCTGTAAACATGCCAGGAGCATTTTGCAGTGTTGCAAGATCCCATTTTTCTAAAGGCTGATTAAAACTCTCTGCCTCTCTGAACATGTATGCCATGTTAGATACTCTAGAAACATTCCAGTTTTCAACTGGCTTATTAAATGATTTTGCTCCAAAGAACATGCTAGACATGTTCTCTACTTTTGAAACATTCCAAGCACTGATGTCCTGATTGAACGCACTTGCTCCAAAGAACATATAAGCCATTGTTCGTACATTTGATACATTCCATGAATTTAGTGGCTGATTAAAGTTCTTCAACTCATAGAACATACCTTTCATGTTCTGAACATTTGAGACATCCCAAGCATCAATTGGCTCATTAAAGGAATCTGCTTCAAAGAACATAGACTGCATATTTACAACTGAAGATACATTCCACTTTTCAATGCCTTTGTAATCTTTTCTAATCTCATCCTTACGGCAGGTTCTTTTGACTCTAATATATTCAGAATCGTTGCTGATATAGTCACACTTTGCAAAAAGGAAACTCATATCGGTGATCTTGCTAGTATCAATTCTGTCTAGATGAACTTTCTTGTTCTTGATGAGTTTTCTTAACTCTGACTTATCAATTGGTTGATAATCGTATGGCTTGTCTTTGATAAATTTGTCATTTACCACAGCGCCAGCTGAGAAAATCAAAATAGCTACAGCAAGACCTGGAATAATATAAGCAGAAAGACGAGATGTTGAACTTTTTCCATGTTCTAATTTTTGTTCACGACGTGCAATAATGCCTAAAAAATGTTCTTTTACTTGGCTATCTTCACCATTTTCAATCAAAGGATATTCATCAGTTGACTTAATCATGTTGAGTCTTACTTTTGACAGTTTTTTAAGACCGCTTAATCCCTTAATTTTGAACTTCAGCAAAATACATAAAATTAAAAGTTCAGTACAGTTTGGTTTTTCCTCTTTTAGAATAGTGATCTTTTCTTGAGCTTCACACCAATGTTCTTTTTCAAGATCACGCAGAGCAATTTTAATCCATTTGTTAAAGTCTTTGTTTGTATCTGTAATCATAACTGTCATATCGAAATTCCAAAAATTTATCTGACAATTTTAAGGGATCAAGGTCCTGTAAAACTTGATAATAAGCAAAATATTCACAAAACAAAAAAAATACCGCAGATTTTGACTGCGGTACTTGCTATCAATTAACGCTTATTACCACTTAAGGGAATTATTCCCACTCAATAGTTGCTGGTGGTTTTCCTGAGATATCATAAACAACTCTTGAAATACCATTGATTTCGTTAATGATACGATTTGAGATATGACCTAATAAATCATATGGTAACTCTGCCCACTTTGCGGTCATAAAGTCAATGGTCTTTACAGCACGCAGAGATACTACGTAATCATAACTACGATGATCACCCATAACTCCTACGGCACGAACTGGTAAGAATACAGTGAAAGCCTGACTTACTTTCTGATACCAGCCTGACTTGTTTAACTCTTCCATGAAGATAGCATCAGCCTGACGTAACAGATCTAAATATTCTTTCTTAACTTCACCTAGAACACGAACACCTAAACCAGGACCAGGGAAAGGATGTCTCATTACCATAGCCTCTGGTAAACCTAAAGCTACACCAATGCGTCTTACTTCATCCTTGAAAAGTTCACGTAAAGGCTCAACTAACTTGAATTTTAAGTCCTTAGGTAAACCACCTACGTTGTGGTGAGACTTAATTACGTGAGCTTTACCTGATTTAGCAGCAGCTGATTCAATAACGTCAGGGTAAATTGTACCTTGAGCTAAGAACTCAACACCTTCTAACTTTCTTGCCTCGTCAGCAAAAACGTCAATGAAGGTCTTGCCGATTGCCTTACGTTTTAACTCAGGATCTGAAATACCTTTTAGAGCATCTAAGAATCTGTCTGAAGCATCAGCGTATACGAAGTTCAAATCAAGAGGAGCAAACATCTCTTTTACCTGAGCACCTTCGTTCAAACGTAATAAACCGTTATCAACGAATACACAGGTTAACTGTTTGCCAATAGCCTTTTGCAATAGTAAAGCGGTAACAGATGAATCAACACCACCTGATAGACCTAAAAGAACTTTCTTGTCGCCTACCTGCTCACGAATTCTTGCAACAGCATCTTCGATAATAGCATTTGGTGACCATAATGCGTGTAAACCGCAAACATCAAGAACAAAGCGTTTTAAGATCTCACCGCCCTGCTTTGAGTGGGTTACCTCAGGATGGAACTGAACACCAAAGAACTTCTTATCTTTATTGTAAATTGCAGCATATGGGCATGTATCAGTGCTACCTACTGTAACGAAACCATCAGGGATAGCTGTTACTTTGTCGCCATGAGACATCCAAACATCTAACTTATGCTCACCTTCGTGATCAGTTAGATTGTCAAATAAAGGACACTCTGCCTTAATTTCTACAGTTGCATGTCCATATTCTCGTTTTGATGAACCTTGAACCTTACCACCTAACTGAACAGACATAGTTTGTAAGCCATAGCAGATACCTAAAACAGGAACGCCAGCATCAAATACCCACATAGGAGCACGTGGAGAACCTGCCTCTGTTGTAGACTCAGGTCCACCTGAAAGGATGATACCCTGAGCACCAAAATTCTTAATTAAATTAAGATCTGCATCAAATGGATAAATTTCGCAGTAAACACCGATTTCACGTACACGGCGGGCAATCAGCTGTGTCACCTGAGAACCGAAATCTAAGATGAGGATCTTTTCAGAATGGATGTTCTGTGAAGACATAATTGAATCTCTTGATAGATTTAAAACGACAAATGCACCTGCATTGCAGGTGCATCATGAAATATTAGACGTGGCTCTGATAGTTTGGAGCTTCCTTAGTTATGGTTACGTCATGAACATGAGACTCATGGAAACCAGCACTAGTAATACGTACGAACTGAGCTTTAGTACGTAAGTCATCGATTGTTGCACAACCGGTCAAGCCCATAGCAGCACGTAGACCTCCCATCTGCTGATGGATGATGTTGTGTAATAACCCCTTATATGCGACACGACCTTCAATACCTTCTGGTACTAACTTGTCAGCTGCATTGTCTGACTGGAAGTAACGGTCAGCAGAGCCCTTTGACATAGCAGCTAAAGAGCCCATACCACGGTATGACTTAAATGAACGACCCTGATAGATTTCAATCTCACCTGGAGCTTCTTCGGTACCAGCGAACATTGAGCCTACCATTACGCAGTTAGCGCCAGCTGCTATAGCCTTTGCAATATCACCTGAATAACGAATACCACCATCAGCGATAACAGTAATGTCTGTGCCCTTTAAAGCTTCGACTGCATTTGATACAGCTGTCATCTGCGGTACACCGCAACCAGTTACGATTCGGGTTGTACAAATTGAGCCAGGTCCAATACCAACCTTAACTGCGCTTACGCCAGCATCAGCTAAAGCTAAAGCACCGGCTGCAGTAGCTACGTTACCACCGATAATAGGTAATTCTGGATATTCTTTGCGTAACCACTTTAATCTGTCTAAAACGCCCTGTGAGTGACCATGTGATGAGTCAACTAATAAAACATCGACACCTGCTTCAACTAGAGCCTTTGCTCTGTCTTCATTGCCAGCGCCTGCACCAATTGCGGCACCAACTCTTAATCTGCCTAAAGCATCTTTACAAGCATTTGGCTTGTTTGAAGATTTTTGGAAGTCTTTTACAGTAATAAGCCCCTTTAAGTGGAAAGCATCATCAACTACTAAAACTTTCTCAATACGATGTTTCTGCATTAAAGACTGAACGTTTTCGCGAGACTCATTTTCTCTTACAGTAACAAGACGCTCTTTAGGTGTCATAACCTCGTGAACCTTAACCTCACCATTAGTTAAGAAACGAGTATCACGACCTGTGATAATACCTAATAGGTTATCCTTCTCATCTACTACTGGGAAACCGTAGAAACCATATTTAGCAGCCATCTGGCGAACCTGATTGATGGTGTTCTCAGGGTGTACTGTAACAGGCTTGGTTACCATACCGTTTTCAAAACGCTTTACACGAGCAACTTCCTGAGCCTGTCTTTCAATAGACATGTTCTTGTGAATGAAACCAATACCACCTTCCTGAGCTAGAGCAATTGCAAGGTTTGACTCGGTAACGGTATCCATTGCAGATGAGATCATTGGAATGTTCAACTGAATGTTGGAGGTCAATCTAGTACGAAGATCTGCAGTGTTTGGTAAAACAGTTGAATGTGCAGGCACTAACAGTACGTCGTCGTATGTTAAAGCCTCTTCCATAATGCGTAGCATAAATTCCTCCAAAACTTGTAAAATTTGATCGAACATTATACAAGAAAAAGTGATCGTTTTATCAGTTTTAAAGATGATTTTTTTGTATAGAGTTATGTTCTCAGTTTCTTTTACATTTATGCCTGTGAAAAAGTAATGAAAAATTTTATTTTCGCTAATTAGTCCAAGCTAATTTTTGTATAAGATTTGTCTGCTATAACATCCAATACAATTTCAACTTGTGATACTATCTGACAAGTTTTTAATTTTGGATAAGATAATGAACAACTACTCTTTAGAGCCTAAAGATGGCGACTTTGTTGCTCTAGTGAAGCAACTTGAAAAGAAAAATGTAGCTGCAATGAAAAATGACGTTGTCAAAAGCAATGCCAAACATCAGGAGCACATTCAAAAAGAAGCTATCAATATCCAATCTACTCCTCAAGAAAGGGAGTCTGTACTTAAGACAAAAAATAACAATTTAAATCAGGGAGCAAAAGCCCCTCCTCAGCAGAGTACTTACCAAAATTCTAATAATGCAACTTTAGGAAAGGTTACCAATAAGAATGCTGTAAATTCAAACAAGAAGACTTCACCATTAGTATCTTTCTTGATTGTATCTTGTATTTTCGTATTCTTTTGCTTGATTGTGTTTTCCGATGATCCAGAAAGATTAATTAGAATTTTTGTGCCAGTTTTCTTTGCCCTGATATTTTTTAATATCTTTAAGAATAAAACTAAAAAGAAATAGCTTTGGAGTAAGGTATGTCAGATTACTTAATTTGGTTAATTGTAGCTCTAGTAATTCTAGGCTGTGAAATGATGTTAGGTACAATCTATCTTTTAGCATTTAGTGCTGGAGCTCTTGCAGCATGTATTAGTGCACTGTTTGGATTGTCCCTTACCTCACAATTTACAATTGCTGCAATAGTAATTGTTTTAGGTGTAGTTATTGCGCTTTACTTTAGAAAAAACTTAAGAAAACTTACTCCTAATACACAGTGCGACAACCTTGATAAAGGACAAATTGTAAATGTTACCAGCGTTAATGAAGATGGCAGTGCCAAAGTAAATTATCGAGGTACTACTTGGACTGCTTATGCTGATAACGGATCTCTTGAATGCGGAGTCTATAAAATCGACCGTGTTGAAGGAACAAGACTTATCCTCAAAAAGTAATTTAACCTTAGGTTAAACTATCAAATAACAACAGATTCAAAAAATAACTTTTACGGAGACTTTAAATCATGTTTGATATGTACGATGACTCTTTGTCAGGCGGACTTGTAGTTGCAATTGTTCTAATTGTAATTGCACTTATTTTTGCTTTTAAATCTATCAATGTTATTCCTCAGCAAACAGCTTGGGTTATTGAGAGATTAGGTAAGTTCCATAAGGTACTAAATCCAGGTCTTAACTTCATCATTCCTTTTATTGATAAAGTTGCATATAAGCACTCTTTAAAGGAAATTCCTCTAGATACACCAAGCCAGGTATGTATTACCCGAGATAACACTCAGTTATCAGTTGACGGCATTTTATATTTCCAGGTTACCGATCCAAAGCTAGCTAGTTACGGAACTTCAAATTACATTATCGCTGTAACTCAATTAGCTCAGACCACCTTACGTTCTGTTATTGGTAAGATGGTTTTAGATGAAACTTTTGAAGAAAGAGATCTTATCAATAATCAGGTTGTATCAGCTATTGATGAGGCCGCTTTAAACTGGGGTGTTAAAGTTCTGCGTTATGAAATTAAAGATTTAACCCCTCCTGCTGTAATCTTGCAGGCTATGCAAAGACAGATCACCGCAGAACGTGAAAAGAGAGCTGTTATTTCTGAGTCTGAAGGTAAAAAACAGGAGCAGATTAACCTAGCAACTGGTGCTAGAGAAGCAGCTATTGCTAAATCTGAAGGTGAAAAGCAATCAGAAATCAACGTAGCTGAAGGTAAAGCTCAGGCTACAATTGCTATTGCAAATGCTACCGCTCAGGCTATTTCTTTAATTGCTAAAGCATCTGAAGAACAAGGTGGTAACACTGCTATTAACTTAAAGGTAGCTGAGCAGTATATTGATGCATTCTCAAATCTTGCTAAAACAAACAATACTCTGATTGTTCCTAGCAACCTCTCTGATGTATCAGGCATGGTAGGTTCTGTCATGAAGATTGTTCAGAGCACCAAAACTGCAAAATAATTTATTTAGTTACCTAAAAAGACAAGATTATCTAAAATGATCTTGTCTTTTTTGTATGACAAACTGCATATTAATGAGCATTAGTAGCTTTTGAATATTAGTCTGTCAATTCTTGGAAAAAATTATGAGTGAAGAAAACAATAATCAATCCTTTCCAGCTGATAACAAAGAAAAATCACCTGTTATCATTATTGAAGGAAAGACATCAGGCAGTTCTCATAAGATCTGCAAAAGTATAGGAAAAGTACTGCTTACTATTGGCTCTATTATTACTTTTGCTAGAAACTTGGTTTTCAACTTAATCTTTTTACTGCTTATTTTTGCTATATTCTCAGGAATTTATTTTGCCAATAATGCAAAGGATATAGTCGAGAATACGGCTGTTAACGCTGACGGTTCTGTAAAAACAGTATCTCCAATTCTCTATTTTGATCTGTCAGGTACTATTCATGAAATGCCTCAACCTGACAATGAGTACACCAAATTTACAAAGCAATTTTCTGATGTCTTAAATACACCAGAATACAATGATGTAGTATCAATTGAAGAAGCTTTAAATACAGCAAGTGACGACAAGAGAATTAAGTCTGTCTACTTTAACTTTTCTAAAACTGACAGAATGCCAATGCCTGTAGCTTCAAGAGTAAAAAAAGCGATCTTAGATTACAAAAAGAAAAATCCTGGAGTAATGGTAAATGCTTACTCAGAAGCTTATAACGCCTCATCATATTTAATTGCTACTGCCTGCGACAAGATCATCTTAGATCCACTTGGAGGTTTCACCTTTAGAGGCTTTTCAGCATCTTCTCTTTACTTTAAAGATCTCTTAAACAGATTTAATCTCTCCCCTTTAGTCTTTAGAGCTGGTGATTTTAAGAGTGCTGTAGAACCATTTACCTCTAACAGAATGTCAGAGCCGGTAAAAGAAGAATACCGCAAGGCCTTCAACATTTTATGGCTTACCTACTTAAAATCTCTAAATTCAAGACCTAATACAGGTAGTGCTATTGGAAATCTCTATGCTGTACCTGATAACTACATTAAGACTTTAGTTAATTACCAAGGCAGTGAAGCTGAACTTTTAAATAAACTCAATCTTGTAGATGAGCTGATGTCTCAAGAGGACTTTAATGCTTCTTTAATCAAACTTTATGGTCAGGGTAAGAGCATCTTTGAGCCCAAACTTACTGGCTATCAGGATTATTTAACTTTAGCTTCATTATCTAAGCACAAATCATCAAAGAAATCAGATAAGAAGTTAAGTTCTGTTGCAGTTATCTACGGCATAGGAGATATTGTAGATAAGACAGAGAGTCCTACTACCTTTAGCCCTGATAATGTCAAAGAAGTTTTAGATGATATTAGAAAAGATAAGTCAGTAAATAATGTGCTTCTCTACATAAACTCTGGTGGTGGTTCAGTTACAGCCTCTGAGAAAATTAGAAACATGCTGGTTAACTTTAAAAAGGAAACTGGTAAAACTCTAACCGTATCGATGAACGGTCTAGCAGCATCTGGTGCTTATTGGATCTCAACTGCAGCAGACTATGTATATGCAAGTCCTGAAACAATTACGGGTTCTATTGGAGTGTTTTCTTTGGGTATCAGCGCAGATAAACTCTTAAATGAGTACGGTGTTTATGAAGACGGTGTTGAAACCTCTGAACTTGCTAGAACCTCTATTGCAAGAGAAATGCCTCAGTCTCAAAAAATTGAAATTCAGTTATCTGTTGAATCCATTTACAAGAAATTCATTACGTTAGCTAGAAATGCTCATCCAGAGCTTCAAAAAGTAGATTACAGAGAGTTTGCCGAAGGCAGGATCTTTACTGTATATGATGCTAAAAACCTTCATTTGATCAATGATATTGATACATTTGATAATTTAATTGCTAATGCTAAAAAGCAAATTGAAAAAGATAAAAATACCATTTGTAAAGTAAAACATTTTGTTCCTGATGGAATTGACAGCCAATTTATCTTAAAGAGACTGTTATCAACACATATTCAAGGGCTTGTGTCTGACCATACTCTTAAAATGCTTTTATCTTGGTTTGATACAGCATCTGTAAAAGGTAGCAACACTCAAGCCCCAAAGATCATGGCTACAAGTGCTTTTACTTCAATTGATTTGTAAATCTGTACAATCATCAAAATTTTCAAATAGCTAAAAAATAAGGTCCATAAGGACCTTATTTTTTACAACGACCTTCTGTATTATTTTATTTCATCTTGTCGATTTTCATGTTTCGATTTTGATGTCTTGTCAAAGCTTCAAAAGAAGTACTGTTTTTTAGTTTTGAATGACTTGTAAGTCTTAACATGAATACTTTCACACAAGGCTTATTTACATAGATCTTTTTAACACCATACATCTCTTTTTCGTTTGGAGCGCCTGTAGGATCTGTAGTATCTAATACTTCTACCCATTCAGCACCTTCAAGAGGCATGGGAATCTCGATAATATGCTCATTGTATTTTTGATTAAAGATAAAACACCAAGTTTCTCTTCTCTCTTTACCTTCAGAGCCTAAAGTTAAGGTAATGGCATCTGTATTAGGATCTTTCCAGGTTGTTGAATCCATGGTAGTACCATCAGTTTTAAACCAATGAGCCTCGTACTTTTCATCTTGCAGATGGAAAGTATCTTCAACTAAGGTTAACTCTCTTAGCATCTTAGACTTATGGCGCAAAGATGATACCCTTTCAATGAAGTTAATAAAATCCTGATTTTCTTTGGTGTAATCCCAATGATTCCAACACATAGCATTGTCCTGGCAATAACCGTTGTTATTGCCTTGCTGAGTTTTGGAGAACTCATCGCCAGACAGTATATGTGGCACACCTTGAGATAAAAGAACGGTTGCCATTAAGTTACGCTTTAGCAACCAGCGCTTAGCTAGAACTTCGCTGTTTGTAGTAGGACCTTCTACACCTTGGTTAGATGAGTAGTTCTCATCTGAACCATCTCGGTTGTTCTCAAAGTTTGCTTCATTGTACTTGTGAGAATAACTTACAAGATCTTCCAGAGTGAAACCATCATGATAAGTTATGTAGTTCAATGAAGCGTTAATTGAACGATCTTCTGAGGAGAAGACATCTCTTGAGCCCATAATTCTGGTTGCAAAATCGCCGATTAGACCAGGATCTCCTCTCCAAAAACGTCTTACTGTATCTCTGAACTTATCATTCTGCTCAGACCAGCCAGTGGGAAATTGACCTAATCTATAACCGTTAGGTCCAACATCCCAAGGCTCTGCAATCATGATTGACTGAGCTAATCTATCAATGCAGAAACATGACTTTAAGAAAGCACTGTCTCTATCATATTCGTGGAAGATCCCTTTGTGGCTTTCTCTACATACAGTAACTCCTAAATCAAATCTAAAGCCATCAACCTGCATCCACTTTGTCCAATGGATTAAAGAATCTAAGATTAAGTTCAAAGTAGGTCTTGCTTGAGCATTTACTGTATTGCCACAACCAGTTACATCATAGAATGCTGAGAAATCTTTATTGCCATTCTCATCTTCTTTAAAAGTATAGTAGTTAGGAGCATCTAAACCTTTTAGACTTAAGATAGGACCGCCCTTACCACCTTCTGCTGTATGGTTGTATACAACATCTAAGATCACTGCAATACCGTTGCGGTGCAGTTCTCTCACCATAGATCTAAACTCATCGACACACTTTAAAGGCTCAACAGCATATCTAGGATCTGGTGCCATAAAGCTTACGGGGTTATATCCCCAGTAATTAACCAAACCATGTTTGATTAGATGAGGTTCACTCATGAAAGCTGCTATAGGATTTAGCTGAATAGCGGTAACACCTAATTTCTTTAAATGAGCAATTACACTCTCATGGCAAATACCTAGGTACTTGCCACGTAATTTTTGTGGAACCTTTTCGTTTAGTTGAGTTAGACCTTTTACATTTGCCTCATAAACAACGAGGTTATCACGACCAAACTGAGGTTTAGTCACACCTTGCCAATCAAAACTTCTATCAATAACAACTGCCTTTGGTATAAAGTTGGTATTGTCATTTAAGTAACGCTGTTGATTATAGGTGTAAGGTTTATTTAGAGCTTTTGCATAAGGATCTACTAAAAGTTGACCTTTCTTGAAAAAGAGACCTCTGTCGGGATCGTATTCACCTTCTGCTTCAATTGCATAAAGATCACCTACACCTACATTTGGAATAAATCCATACCAAATATTTCCAAATTTGTCGGTAAGTCTTACTTTATAGCGTTCTTTTTCATCATGATCATATATGTGTACGATTACAGATTTAGCCTTAGGAGACCAAATAGAAAAGTAGCATCCACCCTGAGCTATTGAAGCACCTAAAGGAACTAGTCTGAAATCAATATTAGATGGTAACTTTCTTAGCATATAACTGACCTTAATTATTATTTTTCACTGGGTGTCTTTAATTTTTATATTTTATTGTACAGAAATGCAAATTTTGTTTAATTATTCGAAAAGATGTGACGAAAACAAAAAAAGGCCTTCTAAAAATAGGAGGCCTCTCAAGAAATTTAAACTTTAATCTGAAATCTTCTTAACAAAAATTGTTGCAAGAGGAGGCAGATCAAGAACAATTGAATGGTAGTTGTTCTGATAAGAAATATTCGATGCAACAATTTCATCAGAGCCAGTACCGTAACCACTACCCCAATACTTCTTATCATCAGTATTTAAGATAACCTTGTAAGTACCAGGTGTTGGTACGCCTAAACGGTAAGCAACATAAGGCACTGGAGTGAAGTTAGATACAGCCATAATGCAATCGCCATCATCACCAGATCTTAACATTGCAAAGATACTGTGTTCAGCATCATTCACGTCTAACCATCTAAATGCATCAGGATCGTAGTCTCTCTTCCATAAAGCAGGCTCTTTCTTATACATTTCGTTAAGATCTTGAACCAACTTCTGAACTCCCTGATGCTTAGGATACTTCAATAACCACCAATCTAACTGAGCGTTATCATTCCACTCAGACCCCTGACCAAACTCAGAGCCCATGAAGTTTAACTTCTTGCCTGGATGTGCATACTGATATCCTAAATATGCTCTTAAGTTAGCAGCCTGTTGCCACTCATCTCCAGGCATCTTGTAAAGTAATGAGTGCTTACCGTGAGTTACTTCGTCATGAGAAATTGATAAGATGAAGTTCTCGTTGTAAGCATAAATCATAGAGAATGACATCTCACCATGGTGATACTTACGGAAGAAAGGATCTGTTTGCATATACTCTAATGAATCATGCATCCATCCCATATTCCACTTAAAGTTAAAGCCTAAACCACCGGTACTTGTTGGACGAGACACACCTGTAAATGCTGTTGACTCTTCAGCAATGGTTACAGCATTTGGATGTTTTCTGTTAACTTCTTCATTAAACCACTTTAAGAAGCTTACAGCCTCATAGTTGATATTACCTCCATCAACATTAGGGATCCATTCACCTTCTTTACGAGAGTAATCCCAATACAGCATTGAAGCTACTGCATCAACGCGTAAACCATCAATGTGGTATAAATCAAGCCAAATTAAAGCAGATGCAATTAAGAATCTACGAACGGTATCTCGACCAAAATCATAGATTAGAGAATTCCAATCTGGATGCCATCCGCGTCTTGGATCTTCGTACTCGTATACACAAGTACCATCGAACTTAGCTAAGCCAAAGGCATCGGTTGGGAAGTGAGCAGGAACCCAATCTAAGATGATACCAATTCCATTTTGGTGGAATGTATCAACAAAGAATTTAAAATCATCGATTGTTCCAAATCTTGAGGTAGGAGCAAACAGACCTGTAGGCTGATAGCCCCATGAACCTGAGAACGGATGCTCCATAATTGGCATCAGCTCAATATGGGTGTACCCCATATTCTTAACATAATCTAACAGATCTACAGCTAACTCACGATAAGTTAAAGGCTGACCATCCTCACTCTTCTTCCAAGAACCCATGTGCAGTTCGTAGATTGACATAGGTCTTTCTAACTTGTTGCCAAGCTGTGACTTCTGCCATTCTGCATCATGCCAAGTATAGGTTCTATGATCTGAAATAATTGAAGCAAATGAAGGATACTGCTCGTGATAGAAACCAACAGGATCAGCTTTATGAGGAAGACGATTGCCAAATGGATCTTTAATCTCATACTTGTAACGAAGTCCTGCACCTAAACCAGGCACAAACAGAACCCAGTGACCTAATAAGCTCTTAGCCATAGGCAAACGGCGCCCATCCCAGAAGTTAAAGTCACCAATTACACTTACTGCAGTTGCTGAAGGAGCATATACGGCAAACTTAGTACCCTTTACTTTTACTCCATCCACATCAACTTCAATTAGCTGAGCACCTAAAGTCTTATAAACATTTGCTGGCTCTTCATTCATGGTGCTAAGACCAAAGAATGCTTCGTCTCTAAACTGATATGGATCGATAACTTCAACTACTGCATCTTGGTAGGTTACTTTGAATAAATAGTGGAAAGGCTTATCAACATTTACCTTCTCTTCAAAAAGTCCATCTGGATGAACTAAAGTCAAATCACAGATGTGTTTTGTTCCATCGATAGAACGAACCTCAACACTTTTTGCACTAGGAAGCCATGCTCTTAACAAAAAGCCACTTTCACCATCAACCTTTTGTAAACCTAATGTTTCAAAAGGCTTACCAATTCTTGCATTATTAAAATCATCGATCAGCATAAAGCCGTCCTCCTAGTTTATTCTCTAGCCAGGGTCATTGACTTGGTCATATCAATTACGTGCTGATTTGCAAATATATCCTCAAGATCAGCTGTCAACTTACGACGCCAATTTGGATATTCAGTATATGTTCCAGGAACATTTACTGGCTTATCTACACCAATCCAGTCCTCAATCTGAGAGCTGAACAATGAGCAAGAACCAGTACACATATGGATCTGTATGGCTGTAGCTAGTTCTTCATTCATTACAGATTCTTTTGCATTTCGTGTATAAGAATCAGAAATTGAACCTAAACCATGCAAGCTATCTAAAATTCTCTGTTTAGAATCTTCTCTTGCAGCTCTTAAATCGTCAGCTTCTTTTTGAGTGTAAAGACCGAGCTTAATACCCAAATCTAAATCGAAGCAACCCCACCAACCTACTAATGTTGGCATATCATGGGTTGTCAGTGCAGACATTGCCTGACTTATATAATCACGAGGAGCGATATAACCCCCATCCTGAGCCTTTTCATCGAAGAAGATCTTATACGAGAAAGCACCTACCTTTCGTAGCGCCTTAGTCAGCTCTACAGGAATAGTTCCAAGATCCTCTGTAATCACCAAACACTTGTTACGGTGAGACTCTAAAGCAATGATACCTAAAAGATCATGCATATCATAGTGAACATATGCACCAGTTGAAGCTGGCTCACAAGTTTTTGTAATCCAAAGTCTGAATAAACCTGCTGCATGGTCGATACGAATAGCTCCACAAGACTGCATATTAGCTTTGTACATAGCAATCATAGGCTTGTATGCACATGCTTTAAGTGCACTTGGAGCCATTGGAGCTAAGCCCCAGTTCTGACCTAGAGGGCCTAGTGGGTCAGGAGGTGCACCAATTGAACCTTTAGTTCTGAATACATTATCAACATCGGCCCAAACGTCACAGCTCTGCTTTGCAACACCAACTGCTAAATCTCTATAGGTACCAATTAACATACCGTCGTTTTTAGCTGTGTTATATGCATCAGCTAACTGCTCATAAGCTAAGAATTGTAAGTAGCAGTAGAACATTACATCCTGCTGATGCTCTTTTCTCCAGGATTCAACAAAGGTTGAATGGATATTCTGGTACTCTTTAGGGAACTTCTCCCATGAATAAGCATCTACTCCCTGACTGTAGAAGTATTGTTGCATTGCATCGTAGGTTGCAAAGTTAATTAGATTCTCACCGCCTCTCTCAACAAATTCATTGAACTTGTTACCACGAGAAGATCTCTTATCATCAACTTTCACATTGTCGAAGATCATACGTAATACCTGAAGCTTTGCCTCAATTACGCCTCGATAGTCAACGTATTCTTTATCTCTTAGAACACGAAGTTTCTGTTGAAACTTCTCTGAATTAATTAGATCAAGAGCTTCCTTGCAGTGAGCTAATTCAGGAACAGAATTTACTGAAATATAAACAATGTTAACCCAGTTTCTTGAAGATGGTGAATATGGGCTTATGGAAGATTCATCAGGTATTGCAGGGTAGCCTGCGTGCATAGGGTTTAAACCTACAAACTGACCACCACACTTGTGAACACCTAGTAACAACTGTTTTAAATCAGCAAAATCACCAATACCCCAGTTGTTTCTTGAACGAACTGAATATAGCTGTGAGCTTACACCCCAAACTTTCTTGCCATTTAAAATAGACTCAGGTGTGTACATTTTTACAGGTGTGATAATTAAAGACATTGGGATTGATTTTAAGGTCTTTCCATTAGCCTTTACTACTACAGAACACTCATGATAACCATATGGCAAATCAGAGATTAAAGAATATCTGCGAACATCGTATACAGTACCAGCAACATTCTTGAAATCTGCAATTTCAACTTGCTCTAGAGGTAGCTCTCTTTCGATTACACGTCCATCTTCAAGCTTTAATGAAACAGATAAAGTAGCGTTTTCATCTTCACCAAAAGATTCTGGGGTTCTAATGTAAAACTGCTTTAAATCCTCATCATTGATAACTTGAACAGGATCAAGAACATTCTTAAAAGGTTCTAATTCTTCTTTATCTAAGATTAACTGAAGAGCTTTTTCATCTTCTACAGGGTAGCCTAAAATTTCTAGAACATTTTTTCTGCTCTCATCTGAAATTTTTACAAGCTTATTTGTTGCATCGAGGTACTCTCGAGCAATACCTTTTTTGTCTGCTAATAATTGAATGTCTATCATGAGTATACCGTGTTATTAAAAAAAAACTTTCTTGATCATGCAAAGCACTCTCAAGGAAAGAAATAACTTACAAATGTGATTATAGTCATTAATAATACTCAATACCCTTGATGCATGCTAAAAAATTGAGATTTTGAGCCGTTTTTTTGTTAAAAAATTTGAGCGAGTCTAAATTTTGAAAAAGAATATGCATTAGTTTCAATTTGTGCATTGACGATATAAAAAGTGTAAAAAATTTTGAAAAAGGTCGGAAACGGCTCATCAATGCAAGTTCAAGAAATGCCCAAAAATACAAAATTGTATGATTATCGATAATAAAAAATGAAACAATACGAAATTTTTTTTCATTTTTATGTAAACGTTTAAAGTAACTTTTTATTCTTTATAATCAATCTGTTATTTTTTACTAATATATTAAATAGATTAAATAATCAATTTTTAACATAAAAATAATAAAAAATGTGTTTAAAAATCACGGTCAATCGACTAAACTAATTGCGCTTTTTAGTTAAAGCTACTTTTATAAAAGTGATCGGTTATAGTGCTCAATCTTGACAAAACCGAGAATTAGAGTATCTTTTAACTGTTTTAATTTTTGTCAATTGTTAACTACGGGTAACATTTAATATGACTATTAAAGTTGGTATTAACGGCTTTGGCCGTATCGGTCGTTTCGTATTCCGTGCTTCAATCTATCGTCCAGAGTTAGGCATTCAGGTTGTTGGTATTAATGATTTATTACCACCAGATTACATGGCTTACATGTTAAAGTACGATACAATGCACGGTCAGTTCCAGGGCAAAGTAGAAGTTAAAGATGGTCACCTGGTTGTAAACGGCAACACCATCCGCGTAACTGCTGAGCGTGATCCTGCAAACTTAAAGTGGGGTGACATCGGTGTTGATTACGTTGTTGAGTCAACTGGTTTCTTCTTAACAGACGAGTTAGCACGTAAGCACATCCAGGCTGGTGCACGTCGCGTTGTTATGTCAGCTCCTTCAAAGGACTCAACCCCAATGTTTGTAATGGGCGTTAACAACGACACTTATGCTGGTCAGGATATCGTTTCTAACGCATCATGCACAACAAACTGCTTAGCTCCTTTAGCTAAGGTTATCAACGATGAGTTCGGTTTAGAGCAGGGCTTAATGACTACTGTTCACTCAACAACTGCTACTCAGCGTACTGTTGACGGTCCTTCAATGAAGGATTGGCGTGGTGGCCGTGGTGCTGCTGGCAACATCATTCCTTCATCAACTGGTGCTGCAAAGGCAGTTGGTAAGGTTATTCCTTCATTAAACGGTAAGTTAACTGGTATGTCAATCCGTGTTCCAACACTAGACGTTTCAGTTGTTGACTTAACCTGTACCTTAAAGAAGGGTGCTACATATGCTGATATCTGTGCTGCTATCAAGAATGCAGTTGCAGGTCCTATGAAGGGCATTATGGATTACACCGACGAAGCTGTTGTATCTTCAGACTTCTTAGGCAACACCCACACTTCAATCTTTGATGAGAAGGCAGGTATTGCTTTAACCGATAAGTTCGTTAAGTTAGTATCATGGTACGATAACGAAATCGGTTACTCAAACAAGGTTCTTGAGTTAATCAAGTCAATGGAAGAGTCAGGCAAATAATTTTTGCTAGATAATTTCTAAGAAATGCCCCTTAGTTGGGGCATTTTTGTTTTTAACGGAAAGAAAAATTAATGCGCCTATTAGCGCATTAGTTCTAATGTTATCTACTCGAAATCATCCTGTTTTAAAGGAGTCTTTTCTTTTAGATCGAATTTAGCTTTCTTGCCTAAGACCTCATTTAACAAGTAAGGTTCTAAACCTAAAGCTGGTCTTACAGAACGAACATGCTCTTTTGATAGGATCTCCCCTTTCTTAAGCTCTTGTACAAGATAAATTGAACGTCTTCCTGCTCTCATTGGATATTCATCTTCCTGTAGACGTATTCCTTTAACTCCTAAAGATTTAGCAACCATCTTACAGTCTTTTACAAGCTTTATAAGATCATTCATCTCCATTGAAAAGGCACTGTCTACACCACCATTTTTCTTATCGTCTGTGAAGTGCTTTTCAATCATATCAGCACCTAGAGCCGTAGCTGCTATATCTAGCTCATCGCCAATCGCATGGTTAGATAAACCACTTCTGCATTGATATCTCTCTTTTAAATATGGGATTGAGTTTAAATTGAACTTTTCAGGATCAGCAGGATATCTACTCTCACAGTGAAGCAATGTAAGATCTTCAATACCACTTTTTCTAACTACATCAACTGCTCTGTCAATTTCTTCTAAGGTAGCAAGACCTGTTGACATCACCATAGGTTTACCTTTAGAAGCACAATAATCAATTAGTCCTATATCGTTTAATTCATATGAAGCAATTTTGTAGACTGGACATCCAGCTTCTTCTAGGCAGTCAACATCTTCATATGAAAAAGGGGAGCTGAATAAAAAAATTCCATGAGCCTTTGCATGATTAAAAAGTGGTTTCATCCATTCGCGTGGAGTTTTAGCTTTTTTATAGAGTTCATAGTAGGTCTGACCTCCCCATAAACCGCCTTCTAACTTAAACTCTGGCCTGTCTGAATCTAATGTAAGTGAATTCTCAGTATAAGTTTGAATTTTGACAGCATCAGCTCCACATTCGTGAGCCAATTCCATAAGTTCTATGGCTCTGTTTAATGAGCCATTATGGTTTCCAGACAGCTCAGCCACAATAACAGGCATTTTCTTATTCTTATACATATTTCACCTATAAAAAACTCCGATGACTTATTTTAGTTATCGGAGTTTAGTGTAATTTATTCAGTATTACTACTGCTATGAAGAGAATTTATGGCGCCAACACGATCTGATCTTAATCACAAACGTGTTTGAGCCGGTTTTAATAAGTTTTAGCAGAGTTTTCTGCATGTAAATTTAGGCTGATTTTATACAGCTAGCACAAAGTGCCTGTGTCTTAACGACATAGGCTTGCTCTTTCAAAATGTAATTCAGTAAAAAACTGTTCAGTTAACGCTTACCTTTAATCTTTTTGCGGGTTCTTGCAAACCTACCTAAAGGAGTATCGGCACTGATAGTGTTCTCAAAGCCGTTTACTTCAAGGTTGTCTGGGACATCATTACCTGTAGGTTCAGGCTCTTTGTAAAATAGACCGATGAATCTTTCATCGTTTTCTATTTCAGACATATCCTGAGTAAAGAAAGCTTTTAAGAACATAAAGCCATACTCAACATCAGATGCTAACATCTGCAGACTGTCAAATGACCATGGCTTGGTTTGATACAGAGGAACATTGTCTCTGATGTAACTTAAAATGTTACATGCCATTTTGGTATAGACAGTAGAGTTTCTGATGTAATCCTGGTTACGTAAAGGAAGTTTGTCCTGGTCAAAGGCAACATCAATCACCCAGTGTCTTGATTCAATCTGCCATCTGGCAAGGATGATGTCCTGTATGGCGTCAGCAAAACTCTTATCAAGACCGTCAGTGATAATAGAGCTTACAAAGTATCTGCTCTCTACATCATCTGTATTGGAGATACCTGAGCATTTATCGGTTCTTGTGGTATTAACTCTGATAAGACTTTTAATGTAAGGCCATTTACGCTGCATTTCTTTAGACAGACCATGCTCTGAATCAAGGATGGTGATTTCCTTTTTCTCGATACGGCCATGGTCAGATGAAACTCTTTTGGAGCTTAAGACTTCACCTAAATATCTGTCAGAATCTGCAATGGTAAAGGCGTCACAGACTTTTTATACAGATATCCCTGATTGGATTTAAGACAGACCAGAAAGTCTGCATCAGCTTCAGTCACAGCTTTAAGTGTTGCAGTTCCCATGTTGATGGCATCCCAGGTGAGAATGGAGTTTGCAAGGTTTAAATCCTTTATCATCTCCATAATGGCTAAAGCTTCATTGTTCTTTTTATCTACAGTTCTCTGACATAAGGTTACACCGTAGGTGGATGAGAACAGTGATACCACATCATAGCCACCGTTCTTTCTTGAGTCATTACCGTCTTTAGAGCTTCTTGTGGCTCTGATGTTCTGTCAGTCAGTAGCTATTACCTCTCTTTGAGCTAATGGAACTGAGCCTAGAGGTTTTAAGATGTTCTCTCTATGGGAGACAAAATACTCAGAAAGAAACTTTACTGTTTCATCTGCTTTTACCAGTGCTACCACTCGTCTTATGGTCTGCTCTGATGGAACCTCATCGCCTAAACCGTAGATTAAAGACTGAAGCTGCTTTTTGTTTTCTGCCAGAACAGTAATCTGTGTTCAGCTGTTATTACACCCAGCCATTCTGGCCAGGATAATTACAGTGACAATGGTATACAGTGGGTAAACAATCAGAGATGTGTTTCTCTGGTCTTTTAAATTTAATTCAACCTGTCTCTGCAGGAAACAGGATTCATTTGACTTTAAATCTATTGAGGTATCTTTACTATCTGACATTCTGATATTCTTATATTGGTTCATTAGTTACATACAAAGAATATTAATTATTCTCAGAACAGTTTTGATCTCTGAATCACATTTTGAAAGAGCAAGGTTAGTGTTTTAACTAACTGATTAATTTATATTAATTTTAAATTTTACCAATTTACAACTTTGTGATATTCATCAAGTGGTGGATTGGCCATATTTTCATCAACCATCTCAAGATCTTCTCCATTCAATGAAAAATAGAACTCGCCATTCAGGACTACATTAAAGTCTCTTACTTTCTGGTTAAATTTCATAGAAACTACTTTTTTTAACACCTGTCTTTCTGTTCACAATAAGTCATGAATGTTAAACTGTTATTTCTATCTGATTTTCTTCCTTATCAAGAACGCAGCTTTCATAGTAGCCATCTCCGGTGGTACGAGGCCCTGATATCACAGTGTAACCATCTGCTTTTAATGCTTTAGTAATTTCGTCCACCTTTTTTGGCGAACCAACAGATATTGCCATATGGATAAAGCCGGTTCTTGTATATGACTTATGAGGATCATCCATTTGCTCGTTATGCATAAGCTCAAGTCTTGCACCATCCTCAAAGCTTAAAAAATAGGAGCTAAAGCCTTTGGTTTTATTTTCATAAAGAGCTCCAGATCTGGCATTGAAGTATTTTTCAAAAAACTCTTTTTCCTGTTCAAGATTTTTCACATAGATAGCAATATGTTCGATTTTCATAAATATCCAGTATTTGTACTTAATGTTATCATTTCATTAAATAAGCTGCTGTTACCAATCCAGGATACAGCAGTCATGCTCTGATCCTTTTACAGATCTTTATGATTATTCATATACTCTAAAAATTCTTCTGTTTTTGAATAGTATTTGATTCCCCAGTTTTCAAAGTTCCACTCATCCATATATGAATTGCATTCATAGTCAATATAGAAGACCTCATTATTCTGAACTACAAAGTTCGTTGGAAAGTAATCAATGTTAAGTCCTTTTTTGTAGAGCTGAGAACACATTATTTTTACCTGCTCAATAAAGGTTGACACATCCCTGTCTTCCTTAACCATCTGATAGATGGTGTCACCTTCAATATATTCTTTTAAGATAGTTTCATTTTCGGTGTCAATATCTATCATGTGAGGTATTCTGATGCCGGCATCACAAAGACGTCTGTAATCATTAAGCTCGGCTTCTATCTTATTGCCAAAGGTATAGTAGTCACATGGTTCATGATGGATTTTTTTGACCACATACTGTCTGTTTCCATCATCTGCAAGATAGGAGTAACCGCCTTTTCCTTTGCCAAGTAGTTTAACAATGTTAAAAGACTTATTGTTTACTGTAATGGTTTCCATTTGTCGACTCCAGGATTAATTCTTTAAGATGATTAAAATACCACCGCTCTTTAAAATTCCGTTCTCATATCTGCTTTCAAAGAGGATTCTGCTCTCCTGTGATGTAACTATCATTTCATCGGTTTTATCTTCATTGACAAAAACTTCTAAAGTTCCATTTAAAAGAGGACGCAAGTAGTGTAACAACCTTTTATTACTTTTTATAAAACTTACTTTTTCATTTGAGAGTTCTTTATATGAAGATCTTATTTCCATAAGCTTTTTCATAAGATAAAGGCTGTTAGTCATTTCTTTATTATTTAACAGTTCATTCCATGGCATAGTGCCTCTTGAAGGGGCATCAAGCAACAGTTCATCTCCATAATAAACGCATGGAGCTCCCGGCATCGTTAAAAGAATGGCATAAAGTTCAAGAGCTTTCTGCTTTGATTTTATGCGGGTGGTTATTCTATCTACATCATGGCTTGATAAAAGATTGAACATTACCTCATTGCACTGCTTCTGATATAGGGACAAACAGTAATTTACGCCGTACATAAAGTCATCTGCAGTCTGCTTTTCATCTTCAAAGAATGTTATAAGTTTCTGATTTAAAGGATAGTTCATTACACTGTCGTATTCATCACCTCTTAAATATGAACCTGAATCCATCCAGATTTCTCCTAATAAGAACAGATCTTCTTTATGCCCTTTAAGTTCAGATCTTATTCTTTTTATGAATTCATGTGAGATTTCATTTCCAACATCAAAGCGTATGGCATCGATGTTAAATTCATCAATCCAGTATTTTAAGATGTCAATAAAATAGTCCTGAACATCCTTTTTGCTGGTATTAAGCTTAGGCAAATTGTGAACATATGCAAAAGAGTAATAACGGCTATCACGGGTGTTGTGATCTTTAAAGAAGTTCTCATCATTAACATCGCCGTTAATAAAGTACCAGTCATAATAAGGTGATTTCGTGCCGTTTTTCATTACATCCTGCCAGGCAAAAAAGCCAAGTCCGGAATGATTGAAAACTGCATCAAACATAACTTTGATGCCAAGGCTGTGTGCCTTGTTTACAAGTTCCTTTAAATCCTCGCTGCTGCCAAAATCTTCAGAGACTTTTTTATAGTCATCAACATCGTACTTATGGTTTGATTTAGACATAAATACCGGATTTAAATAGATGCCGTTAATTCCTAAATCGCAAATATATGAAAGTTTGTCTGTAATACCTTTTAAATTTCCATTAAATGATTTCATGGAATTATCATAATAGCCTTCAATCCACTCTTTTGAAAAATCACAGTCCTTTTTTGAAAATCTGTCTGGGAAGATCTGATACCAGAGCGTCTCTTTTGCTGATATAGGCACAGTCATAATGTCAGCTTCATTGATAAAGCCATACTTAAAATAATGCTTGATGAATCTGTCAGTAATAAAATCCTTTTCATGACAGCCATCTTCAAGATAAATCACACTCTGGTTGTCATCAGATATTTCAAAGTAGTACTGCAGTCTTTTATAGTCAGGATTGATATCTGCATAGAAAAGATAATTGTCAGAAAGTTCATACAGCACCTTCATTTGATAAGCTTTTCCATACCATGGCGCATTGCTGGAAATACCGTTTATATACGGATCATTGGCAAAAAGGGTTGCACTTTTAACATCTTTTCCTGTTCTTAAGATAATTCTTAAGGTGTCTTTGTCTAAGGCATAGATATTGTTTAAATCATTGCGGTGAAAAATAGCACTTTTATTCATAATTCCTCCATCAGGATGATTTCCTTTATTCTCAGAATAATGGAGATGGCATAAAGTTGCTTTTTAAAAAATCTTGAATTCTTTTAAAATCCTATTATTTGTTTTTTTACCTTTATTTAAAATTCACTTATAAATAGCTTAAAATTAACAACAAAGTGATAAATTATTTTAAAATCATATTATGTAATTTATTGTGGATTTTAAAAATGACTGAAAATGCGTTCCGAGAATCTAAGGTTCATGGAAAATTAAATTTTCCATTTACTGTTTACCATGTAAAAATGCCGGATTTTATAACTTCCTATCCTTTGCATTATCACGAGGTTTTTGAGCTTATATTTGTCACTCGTGGCGCTTTAAGGGTCAGGATAATGGATAAAGAGGAGATCCTCTATCAGGATGATATGGCGGTTATTCTGCCTGACAATGCCCATTTACTTAGTATGGCAAGCAAAGATACCTTTACAGAGTACTTCAATATTGTTTTTGATTTCAGTCTGTTAAAAGGTGCTCCCTTATTCGATGAAATTTACGATTCTTATCTATCAAAGCTGGCAAATCACAGTCGTGAAATTGACTGCTTTCTTAAGAAAAACACTCCATTGCAGAGGACTTTATACAATCCTGTCAATGAACTTGTTATTCATCGTCATGAAAGCTACACCTCAAGGCAGATGCTGGTTTTAGGTCAGGTATTTCTGATTGCAGATGCAATATACCGTTTTTCAAGAGAAGTAAATCCTGATGTGGGATCTTATGCTGATACCTTTACTCTTATCAGAAAGGCTCTTTATTTTGTTGAAATCATGTATGGAAAAAGTATTCAGGTTCGTGATGCGGCAGAGTACTGTGGCTATTCTGAAAGTCATTTCATGAAGCTGTTTAAAGAATCTACAGGTCAGAGTTTTAATGAGTATCTTGTAAGCTACAGAATGATGATTGCTCAAAAGCGTCTAGGAACTACAGATGACAGGATTATTGATATTGCTTTTGACTGTGGTTTTTCTGATGCAGCCTATTTTGCTACAGCCTTTAAAAAGTTTTGTGGAATGACCCCGTTGCAGTACAGAAAAAGTAAGAAATAAACGGAAATAAAAAAAACATCATGATCGCGCAGTAATCACATCGGCTGTATGAAAGCGTGTTCAGAGAGGTTAAGCTTTAAATCCTTCTCATAATTATCTAAGCTTAAAATGAGGACAAATGATGGCACCTTAGTCCATGTGGCTTTTTTTGAGAGCTTCTGACTCCGTAAAAAAACTATGGCAGGCGCTGCTCCCGTACATCGGCTTGACGACTCTTTCCCCAAAGAGATCTCGCATAAAAAAACGCGATACTTCAGTTATTGGCTGAAGCAATCATAGTTTCAGTAGCAGGGCCGTTGTATAAGATGCCATCATTGATTTAAAACAACTCAATCCTAAATTTTAGGAAGGAGGTACTATGAATATAAATCATTTTCCTCAGGAAAAACTAGCTACATTTCATGCAATGAATCAATCAGCCATAGGAATTGATGTGCATTCAAATCTGATAGTTGGGGTATATCAGAGCAGCAGATTTAATTCTACCAGGGCATCCATTGATGGAGACACATGGAATGGAGATTCTACAAAGAAAGGACTTGAAGACTTTGCCAAATGGTGCAAAGAGCGAAAACCAGAAGTTCTGTTAATGGAATCTACAGGCGTATACTGGCAGTCTTTATATGAGAGTCTGGAGAATGAAGGCTTCAGCAATAAAGACATCGTTGTAGTGAATGCGCGAGATGTAAAGAACCGCCGTGGCAACAAGACAGACCTGTCTGACGCAATACATTTGGCAGAGATAGCCCGTAATGGAGATTACAGAGCATCGTTTGTACCTAAGAAAGAAGTGCGTCAGTTAAGATGTCTTTGGCGTTCATACCATACATTAAAGAATACCCGTAAAAGACTGCTTAACGTTCTCCATAAACAGCTGTGTCAGGTAGGATGTAGAGCATCATCTGTGTTTAGTGATATTCGAGGAAAAATTGCTACACAGGTTATTGAGCTTCTTATCGGCGACAAGAGTGGAGATGAGCTTAAAGAGGCTATCGCTTCAGTTATCAAACGCAGTCGCGGCAGGCTAAAGGCAACACCAGATATGGTGTATGAAGCTCTACGGACAGATATGGACAGCAAAGTGTGGTACTCAATCAGACAGCATCTGGAGCACATTAAATTTATAGATAAACAGCTTGAAGCTGCTTTTGCAAACTTAACTATCCAGAGTGCTCCTTATGAGAAGACCATACAGCTGCTTCAAACTATACCAGGCATCAAGTATTTAACCGCACTTGGTATTGTCTGTGAACTTGGCGATGACTTATCTGCTTTTAAGTCTGTAAGAAAGTTCTCCAAGTGGATTGGTCATGCTCCAGGAAATAATGAGTCTGCAGGAAAGCGTTATTCTGGAAGAACTACACCTGGTAATAAGTATTTGAAGATTTTACTGGTCGAATGTGCTGCCGGCATTGGTCTTATGAAGAAAGGCTTTCTGCATGAAATTCACCAGCGATTTAAAGAAAGAATCGGCACAAAGAGAGCTAATGTTGCCCTTGCTCATAAATTATGCCGAATAATTTATTCAATTCTCAAAAACAGAACTCCTTATCAGGAACGCTATAAACCAATTTTAAAAGAGCATCGACTGGGGAAAGCGATTAAAGCTGTTGATGGTCTTAGAAATGTGGGGCTTAGCTGTGATGATATTGAAGTTACAGATACTGAGACTGGTAATTCAACCATTATATATGGTGCTAATAAGTATCGGCGAAAATTGATGAAGAATAAATGGTATACAGAGGGTAAACAATCAGAGATGTGTTTCTCTCATCTTTTAAATTCAATTCGACCAGTCTCTGCAGGAAACAGGCTTCGTTTGACTTTAAATCTATTGAGGTATCTTTGTTATCTGACATACTGATATTCTTATACTGGTTCATTTGTTACATACAAAGAATATTAATTATCTCAGAACAGTTTTGGTCTCTGAATCACATTTTGAAAGAGCAATGTTAGTGTTTTAACTAACTGATTAATTTATATTAATTTTAAATTTGACCAATTTTCAACTTTGTGACATTCATCAAGTGGTGGATTGGCCATAAAGAGAATTTATGGATCTTGCTTACAAACTACAATGAGCGTAATGCAGCAATTCTCTTCTCTAATGGAGGGTGGGACATAAATAGCTCAGATACAGTTACTGGTCCATTGATGCACAAAGCCTGCATATAACTCTGATCTTTACGCTCTTTAGGCTGAATTCCTCGTTTTAATGCCACAAGAGCTCCAATCATACATTCCTTGCCATTAAGCATTGCAGAGCCAGCATCGGCCCTATACTCTCTGAATCTTGAGAACCACATTAAGATTATAGTTGCTAATAATCCAAAGACCATTTGCATTATTGAGTTAATTGTATAGAACATCATAGATGAACCAAAAGAAACATTACGATTATCTGAATTATTTCCCCTGGTTGCATTAACAATTGCAAAGGCTGCTACATAAGAAAAGAAATAAACAAAGGTATTTAGAACACCCTGTAATAATGCCATGGTTACCATATCACCATTTTTGATATGGGAAATTTCATGACCTAAAACACCGGTTACTTCTGATTGACTCATAGAATTTAATAAGCCTGTGGATACTGCAACTAATGCAGCATCTTTTGAAGCACCTGTTGCAAAGGCATTAGGATCAGGTGAATTATAGATACCAACCTCTGGCATAGCTAATCCATCTTTTTGAGTAAGCATTCTTACAGTACTTAATAAAAAAGCTTCCTGCTGATTTCTGGGAGTAGTAATTACCTGTACTCCATAAGCTCTTTTGCACATTGTTTTTGATAAGAACAGTGAAATTACCGAGCCTACACAGCCAAAGATTGCGCACATTACTAGTAAAGATGCATAGCTTTGAGTATCAATCTGAATACCAAAGATATTAAGCAGGATTGAACCTACTATGCTTACAAGCATTAAAACAGCAATTTGCATTGCAATATAAAGAACTAATCTCATATTCTGTTTCCTCTATTCATTTAAGAGATTACAGTAGTTTTCTTATCTGTAACTTAGATATGAAAAGTTAATTTACATTAACAATAGTTGAATTTAACAAACCTCATTAAAGTGAATCTAAATCAATTGTTAGATCTTTTTTCACTGACTTTTCGTCGCTCACCTCTGACTTTATATCAGAATTGATATCTACACCATTTAAGGTAATTTTATTAGCATTTAATTCAAGTACAGTTGAGTAGTTGCTGCCGTCTGATGATATTGCGCCTGTTTTTAAATAATCTTCAAGACCGACTTTGTACTGTGAATCTACCCACTCATCCACAAAATCTACAGGAGACTTAGCAAACAGTTTTAAGTAAACATTCTCTGGCTTTTTAGTTACTGAATTAAATGAGACTGAACTTTGACCTTGAAACTTGGTTTCTTTGCCATTGTGAATGAATGAGAAGTTATCTAAATTTACTTTTACAGGCTTTGATAAATTCAAGATTAAGCTTTGCATAGGATCATCTGCATGTTTAATGGTCTTAAGCAGATTCATGAGATTGATACTGTCTAAAGAGCTCTCATAACTTAACCTAGATAAATCATAGAAAGCAACCGTTTGACCTTCTCTAATTCTTGGGAAAGCAAAGTAGGCATCCATAGATCCTTTTGAACTTACTTTTTGGAAGTTCTTATCTTCATTATCAAATGACACATCAACCTTAAAGTTCTTTACAGATAAACTATCTCTTAAAGTTTTATCTTTAACATTGTCATCTGGTTTAAAACCGATTAAGTACAAAGTTGAGGCATCAGCTGATAATTCATCAAAAGAAACAGAAAAAGAATCAAAAGAAATTTTCTTTGAAGATAAATAAAACTTTGGTTTGGCTATCGTCTTTAAGTTCTGAAAAACAAATGTATAGGCCTCGCGACCTGAATAAATATCACGTCCTCGACAGTTGATGCCAGAGAACTTTAAGACAGTATCAATAGAACTTAAACTTCTACCTGAAACAGCAACAACGCTGTCACCGATACGGCAGCGACCATCTTCTAAATTTAAGTCAAAAGCAGAGGTTCTTAAGTTAGCATCTCCCTTTAACTGCCATGGATAGAAGTTAACTTCACCTGTCATATCAATTACAGGTAAACCAATTGATGAGAGTAATTCATCAATGTTACCGTCATAATTTTCCTTATGGAATCTAACTGTAAATGATGATACTGAGAAATTGATGTCAACCGCAAAGGTTGCTCTTAGTTCTCCTACAGGAGATTCAGGAACAGTAACTGATACTTTGCCCTTTTTAGAGAGCAAAGAACTTGATACGGGAGTGTAGACGATTCTGGCATAAGACTGTCTTGAATTTACTAGTCTTAAAGCATCATTGAACTTACTATCAAAGATATAACTTGCACAAAAAGCTAAAGCTAGCAGAACACTTAAAAGGAAAACTAAGATGAAAGCTAAGATCTTTACTGGCTTACGCATAACTATCTTTCATCCTGAAGTTTTGCAAGGATACTACCACTTTCTTTTAGAGCTTCTTCAGAGAAATCTCCAAAGTACTTTCTTACATTTAAGAATCTCTCGGTAAAGATATCAACATCAGCCTCTTTGATAACCTTTAACTGTTCTTGCAAGCTGTTTACAAAATTTTCAATTAACTCATAATTCTGTTTTGATGACATGATGATGTCAGCATATAGACGAGGATCTTGAGCAAAAAGACGACCTACCATCATCAGCTCCAAGCGATAGATAGGACTTGAAAGATCTTTTAATTTATCTAAATTTGGTGCAATTTCACTTAAAAAATTACCATAACCATAAGTACTAAAGTGGCGTAGTGCCTGAATAATACTCATAGCTCTATCATGTTCTTTAGCAGAACATCTGCAGATATTAGCGCCCCAAATACGTAACTGCTCAACTAAAAATTCTGATGCTTTTTCATCTCTTTCAGGAACTGTAACTACAACCTGTTTTACAAGACTCTTCACATCAGGACCGAACATAGGATGAAGACCTAATACAGGACCTTTGTGATATTTCATCATAGCTTCGACAATTGGTGCCTTCACTGAGGTGAAATCACATAAGATCTGATCTTCTCTTAACATTGGGGATAACTGTTTGATGATATCTATTGTGATATCAATTGGCACAGAAACAATTACAATCTTGGCATTTTTCAGGTATTCAGGAGCTTTATCCCAGCCACGATGACCAAATGAGAAGACTTTGTAACCTGATTTTTCAAAATAATCTGAAAAAATTCGGCCCATACCACCGTTACCGCCGACGATAACAACATCCCCATCTGTCTTTAAGCAACGTGGATAATTAAAGTCTGTATTTGAGCACAATTTATATGACTCTCTTAAAACTCTTTTCATAATGTCAGATAAGAGTCCTTTTGGAAGGTCATATTCTCTTGCTAACTTTTCACAGTTATCAATTACAAAAGCTTCTCTTTCATGTGAGTATGCACTTACACCAAGAGCTTTTTTGCAGGAAGCCGCCTTTATAACCAAATCCTGACGACGTTTTAAAAGACTAATTATCTCTTTATCTATAGCATCAATTTTCGATCTTACGTTTTCTAAATCAACAGCACTCATTAGTCATCAATCTCATCTAAATAGCTCTCAACATCTTTATCCTCTTTGTTTTCCATAGAGGCATTTGGATTGACCTTACCCTCTTGATACATCAGATAGACCTGTCGCAACTGAGCATAAGGATCAACAGCCTTGTCGATTGCCTCCTCTTGAGGAATTAAAGAAGCTCTTACATCAATACCGTTAATTACGGTACATGCAATTGAGGTCCAAGGAGTTATAAAATAATAAGGCCAATTATCTACAGCTGAAGCGTGAATACTTCTTTCTGTTGTAGGTCCATAAGCAGGAACCATGATATAGGCGCCCTGATCAACACCTGCTTTACCCATAACTGTATTCATACTCATAGATTTCTGTTCTAATCCCATGTGCTTTGCTACATCGATAAAACCTAACAAACCTACAGTGGAGTTAATGGTAAAACGCCCTAGTGAAACACCTGAGCTTACGGGATCTCCCACTAAAACGTTGTTAACAGTGTTGTTAAGCTCTGAAAGATTAGAAAAGAAATTATGCACTGATGATTTTGCAAAATCAGGCAATTTAGAATAGCCGTGTGCGACAGGTCTTAACAGATATCTATCTAAAACTACGTAATTTAATTTCCAGAACGCTTTTTTGTTGATGTATTCAATAGAGTCAATTGAATTTCCAGGTAATATAGATAAGCCATAGCTGTAATCAGCATGGCTTGCCTTCACAGATATCTGATGTGGAGCCATTGGGCTGTAATTTGAATGAGATGCGTTAGCTTCTGAAAAAAGAGAAAAAGAAACTAGTGCAGTGCATAGAATTTTTTTAATCATATAGACCTCACATACATACCTACATTTTACAACATGAAAGCCCTTTTTTCCGTTGTTAACTCATAGATGTTTCAAGATAATTTCACAAATGCGCCAAAGATCTGCATATCTAGATTAGTATTTTGTTATGATATACGTGTATACGTATATCTAAATAATCAGTAAGCTTCCATGGATACTATAGACGTTGATTTAAAGACTTCTGTCGATAAGTCCAATACGGATCTAAATAAGACAGAGTCAGAAACACAATCTGGGACAGCAAAAGCCCAGATAAATGCTAATGCCACTGCTAAATATATAAGTGTGATTTCAAAACACAAAGGTCTTTTAGCAGAGTCTCAGGCAAGGACATTTAATCAATTAAATTCAAGCCTAAACTCCTTTGTTAAGGATAGCTCATCTATTGCAAAAGAATCCTATAACAAGGATTCTGCCATGATGGGGCATTACAGAAAACTTACTGTACAAGTAATCAACAGAGATCCTAATCTGCAAGAGAAAGTTGCGTCAGATTTATCCTCTCAAAAAGAGATGGTACGCTCCCGTGATGCAGCTTCGGTTTTAGAATCTGATTTAAAGAATCTGCCTAAAGTTCTATCAGAAGGTACTGTAGCAGGTCAAAATCTTGGAAAATTTATCTGTCAGAGTGTTGTAAACCTTACTGATTACGAAAATATGGGGGCCGGTTTACAAAGAGATTTGGCAATAAGACAGGTATTTGCACCAACTGAAGAACTGTCATTACGCTCAAAACAGGCTACTGCAGAAGTGCTTGCTGCCTCTATTGCATATGTAAAGAGCAATCAGCCCGAAGTATTAGCTACACTAAAACCAGAACAGCAGGAAATTGTAAAACCAAAACCTGGTTCTACAACTCCTCAGATCATGACCCGTTATCTGCGTCAGGCTCTAGATGAGTTTCCTGATGATTCAACTTATCTTGATATCTTCAAACAAAACAAGAAAGTAGATGAGGCAGAGGACAACTTTAAAGATGATGTTTCAAAAGAAACCGCTAAGAGAATTCATGATCTGATTGCCAAAGCTGCCCTTACAGCAAGAAAGAGTAACCTTTTAAGCTCAAAAGAAGAAATTTCTCTTGAAAAGGCTGTAAGCACAAAAGCAGATTCTCCATCTGCAGTTGCTAATACTGCTGATGAAAAGTCTGTTGAAGCATCAAAACTCTCACTTTCAGAGCTTTCTGCCCGTGCAGCTAAACTGCAGCAGCAGTTTAGAGAAGAGAGAATGAGACTAGCAAGTGAAGGCAAGTTACCAGATCCTGCTGTAAAACCAAATTACCCCTCAGATGACTCTGCTTCAAACCTTGAGCTTACAAATCAAAGAATAGCTCAGGTAGATAGAGCAATTGATGAGAGAATTGCTAATAACAGTAATTTACAGGATCAACATACTAAATCAAAAGAAAAGGCAGAACCTGTTCTTTCAGCTGAAGAAATCAAAAAGTTAGCTATAGATGCTGTAAAAGAAGCACTACAGGAAACTGTAAAATCTCAAATTGAAGCTAATCAGAATGCTGCAAAATTAGCAGCAACAGAAGCTGTAAATGCTTTAAAAGAGAGTGTCTTATCTAAATTTGAAGCTAATCAGAATACAACTAAAGAAGTTGCAGCTCAGGCTGTAAAAGAAGCTTTAGAGCAAAGCACTAAAGCTCAGCTTGAGGCAAGCCAAAACTCTGCAAAACAAGCCGTAGCAGAAGCTGTTAATTCCTTAAAAGAAAGTGTCTTCTCAAAATTAGAAGCAACACAGAACTCAACTAAAGAAATAGCAGCTCAGGCAGTAAGAGAAGCTTTAGAACAAAGTTCTAAAGCTCAGCTTGAGGTAAGTCAGAATTCTGCTCGTGATGCTGCAACCGAAGCTGTTAATGCCTTAAAAGAAAGTGTCTTATCAAAGCTTACTGATAATGAGAACAACTCAAAGAGTGTAGCTGAACAGGCTGTAAAAGAGGCTTTAGCAAAATTTGAAGAAAGTCAAAGTCAGGCTAAAGATGCTACCACTCAGGCAGTAAAAGATCTTAAAGAAAGTGTAAAAGCTCAATTAGAAAAAACTCAGACTAGTGCAAAAGAAGCAGCCACATTAGCTGCTAAAACTGTATTAGAAGAGAATGCTAAGACTCAAAATGAGAATGCTCAAAGTTCAGCTAAAGAAGCTGTAAAACAAGCATTAAAAGAAGCTCTTGAAGGCAGTCAACTTGCTAAGAATGACTTAAGGCAGAATGCTTATGAAAAGCATCAGACCTTTAATATGTCATTTAGAGGTTCAGCTGTTGCTGATTTCGGTTCATACAACATGGGACCTACTCTATCAGTAAAGATCCCTGACGGTGTTGCTGACTATGCAAATGGTTCAAATGAAGTAAATGCAAAGAGCGATCTTAATTCTGTAAATACAGAACAGAAAGCTGAAGCTTTAAAAGAAGAGTTCTTAAAATCTCAGGCACAGGATGTTCGTGAAGAAACAGCAAAAGATGATGCAACTTCTTTTGAAAACACAAAGGTAACTGATGGCATTAAAACAGTTGGAAAAGCAAACAGTACAAATACTGTTTCAAAGTCAGTAACCACAGAGCAAAAAGCTTTCGAGTTCAGTACTACAAACGATGATGTCATCAACGCTGACACTGAAGATGAAACTTATGATGTTGCAGTTGATGAAAAGAATGTTTTAAGCAACGAAGATGATGTTAAATCTGATGAGGTACTTACTGACAAAAATAGCCTTAAGGACAAGGCATCAAATCTAAAAGAGCCTGTAGCAAGCACTGAAATTGATGAGCTTGTAACTGATGATAACAATGCAGTAGCGAAAGGCAATGAAAAATTAGCATCTGACACAAAGGCATCTGTAAATACAGATAAAGACAGTGATGATATTCTAAAGCTAAATCAGATTTCTAACACACAGAACGGCAGTGTTGCATCTACTGAGGTTACAGAAGAAACTTCAGAACAACCTGTTACAGAAAACAATTCAGGAGATAAACTAAGTAATGTTCTTGTTTCTCCTGTTGTAGCTAATGACAGTACTATTACTGATGACAGCCCAATAGAGATTGAAACTACTTTTACAATTCCAAAGGATAATGTTGCGTCTGACAGTTCTAAAGTAATCACACCAGAAGAAAAAGCACTTGCTAATAGCGCTTTAGAACAGGCTAAAGCACAGAGTGAAACTGTTTTAAATAAGCCAACACCTGATAATTCTGTTCTTCATGATGAAGATGATATATTCAAATCAAACGATGAAAAATTAGAAAACTCAGACTTGCAGAGTGCGGTTAAAAACAGGCCTTCTGTTCTAGCAGGTTTAAGTGCAAAAGAAGGTTCAGATGTTGAGTCCTTGCCTGATGATAACCTAAGTGTAACTAATGGCACTAAGAACGATTTACAAGGTGCTGATAGTTCTTCTAAGAATAAGTCTGTTGAAAGCAAAATCTTAGCTTCTACTGTACCTTCAATGGAATTAGAAGATCAGGTTGTACCTTCAGATGTAAAGCAGGACTTAAATATAGAAAAGAAACTTACAGATAGTGCAAAAGAAAACTCTGATGAGTCAACACTCACTATCACTAAGATCCCTGAGAAGACCCCTGGGGCTGCCGCGATTACTCAAGGACAAAGTGAACCTATTCCTGAAAAGAGCGTGGTCGACAATGTCGCTGATGTGAAAGAAAAAACTGGCTTTTTCTCAAAAATTGCTTCAATTTTTGGTAAAAAAACAGTTGAATCACCTAAAAATGTAGCAGAAAGCGTAACCACGCCTGTAGCTACTGTTCCAAATTTAATGACGCTTATGTCTAAAGGATCTCCTTTAGACAGTCTCATGTACAGCTTAAAGGTACAGGCAAACAATACCGCTCTGCCTGATGCTCTAAGAGAAGAAGCTAAGAATTATTTAGACAAGTTGGAAAATCCTATCGATGACTTACCTTCTGTAGCAAACTGGTTGAACTTTACCTCAGGACCTATGTCCCCTACTTCACCACAGGCTTTAGCGCTTCATCAATGGGCTTTCATGCTTTTATCGATTAGATTTGCTCAATTAGGTAAATCCGTAGATAAGTTCTTAAAGAAAGATGTTGACCTCATGGAAGACAGATTTGATGAGACCTTAGACGAGATGAAAGCAAGCATTGATGCTAAAGGTAAGAACAACATTCCATCTTTATTAGATGAAACCTTAGATCAGATTGTAAGGTATCAAAATCCAAACAAAGAAAATCTGCCATTATTATTCCAGTATATACCGTTACCTCCAACTTATGATGGAGGTCGAGAAGGAGGCTTTAACGCTCGCCCTGTAATCGAAGAGGATGGTAAAAAGTCCTGGCATTTAAACTTTGTCTTCGATCTTGAAAATTTAGGTCCAATTGAAATCAAGGCTGAAGCTAAATTACCAGAGCTAAAAATCTCAGTTGTAGCAAGTACCTTTAATGGTCTGCAAAAAGTCCAAGAAGCTCTGCCAACTCTAAAAGAGAAGTTACAGGATCTTGGAATTACCACCCGTAATGCAACTGCTCGTATGGGTAAAGTTCATATTAGAGAGAAGAATGATCGTCCTGTAGTTGAAGTAAGAACTAAAAAAGACGGTTCAACTTTCTCTGTAGATATCTAGGTGAACTATGCAAAATACCGATGATAAAAATATAGATAACGAAAAAGCTACTAATGAAGAAGCATTAGATGCTACTGTTGTCGACAGTGAAAGTGGCAAAGAACTAGAGACTGAAACTCAAAATGTAGACGATAAAGATAACATCTCTATCAATGCTACCGATGAAGATCTGTCTTTTAAAGCCAGCTATGAGAAGGCTTCAGCTGCTGTTGCCATTTCTTATAACGAAGAGAAAAAGTCTCCTTTTGTAAGCGCTCTAGGCTATGAATCCAGAGCTCAAGCCATTATTGATATGGCAAAAGAACTAGGTGTTTATATTCACAAAGATCCTGTTTTATTAAATGAGCTTAAAGCTTTAAAGGAAGGTGAACAGGTTCCAGAGCAACTGTTCCAAATTATCGCCGAAATTTTAGCTTTCAGCTATCTTCTGCAGGGCAAAACACCAGAGAGCTACATTAGAGCTGATGGAACCAAAGCTATCAATACTAAAGCCTAATTTAGTTATCTAAAGTAGAAAAGACAATTTCAACTACTTAAAAAGAAGGCTGGTACTTATGTATCAGCCTTCTTTTGGGTTAACTAAAAAACGGTCTGTTTATAAGTTAATCATTTGAAACATATGGTACTGGTACAGGCGGATCTGCAACAATAGTACAGTTCTGATCAACGTACATTACTTTATCTACTCTTACAGGTAGTAAGTTCAAGCCTGGCAACATACAGGTATCAGCTACGATGTTGCCTGATTTATTGAAGTTTACAAACTTAATACCTTCAGGTTTCTTTAACTCAAGTGAGTTAACGCCACGCTCTTGTAAAAATCTGCCATAAACTCTCATCGCACCAGATGACCCGAACAGACCTGTTGATTTGTTGTTATCAAAGCCTACCCAAGTTGCAACCACCAGATCTGAATCAATACCTACAGACCAGGTATCTCTGCTGTCATTAGTAGTACCAGTCTTGGTTGCAATGTTGACATTTGGGAATAATCTACCAATTCTTCGTCCTGTACCTATCTTAGTAGCTTCAGTCATCACATACATGGTTAGATATGAGTCTCTAGGATCAAGTGTTGGCTTTACTTTGGAATTGGCACGCTCATATACAATCTTGCCATCTTTTACCACAGTGCGCAGTGTAGTTAAGTCTTTATAACTACCGTCTGTTGCTAAACTTGTATAAATCTGAGTTACCTCAAATGGGGTTAACTCAATGGTTCCTAACAGCATTGATGGATAGAATGGAATTCTGCTCTTCTCAATGCCAACGTTCATCAATGTATCTCTTACATGGTTTAAACCTACTCTCATACCAATCTTAACTGTAGGTACATTCATAGAACGGGCCATAGCTACATAAGTAGGAATTCTGCCGTGGTACTTCTTGTCATCATTGTGAGGTTGCCATAATTTACCGTCAGCTAATTTTACGGTAATAGGAGCATCATTAACCATAGTGCCGGTATGAATACCATTATGGAAAGCAGTTAAGTACACAAAAGGCTTAATAATAGAACCTACCTGACGCTTACCTTCCATCACACGGTTAAAGCCAGCATACTGTGGTGTTCTACTGCCAACCACTGCAGAGACTTCAGCTGTACGCCATGAACTTACCACCATTGCAGCTTCCATACCACGAAGACCTGTTTCTTTTTCAATGGCGTTTAACTCATTTTGGACAGCATCTTCAGCTGACTGCTGAGCCTGAGGATCAAGACTTGTAAAGATCTTAATACCGTTACCTGATAGGAAATCAGGACCGAACTTTGAAGAAATCTCTTTCTTTAACACGCCCATAAAAGCTGGTGTCTTAGAATAGTTCATTGAACCACGCTTAATTACACCTAAAGGTCGGGCTGAATACTGTTCAAACTCGGTATCGTTGATGATACCTCTATTTCTTAAAACAGCTAGTACGGTATTACGTCTTTCTAAGGCCTGATCAGGATGTCTCCATGGGTCATAATAAGAAGGGCCTTTAATAATACCTACAAGTAAAGCCATCTGATCCTGAGTTAACTCAGAGATTGGTACTCCAAAATAAAAATATGAAGCAAGACCAAAACCATAGATACCCGCAGGTCCATTTTGACCTAAGTAAATTTCGTTCATATAAGCTTCTAAGATCTGATCTTTAGTGTATCTATGGTTCATGATAAGAGCCATAATGATCTCTTTGAACTTACGAGTATAACTCTTTTGAGAATTTAGAAAATAGTTTTTAACTAGCTGCTGAGTAATTGTAGAACCGCCTTCAACAACAGAGTGAGCGATAGCATTCTTTATAAAGGCTCTAGCAATAGCAAAGAAGTTAACACCAATATTTGTTCTGAAAGAACGATCCTCAATTTCTAATAAAGTTGTAACCAGAGCTTCTGGTACCTCTGACAACTGAATAAAGATTCTGTCTTCTTTAGGATCAATACGGTTGATTCTGTCTAAAAGTACTGGATCCATTCTCACATAACCTAATTCCTCATGAGAGTCTGCATTGATGATCTGAGCTACTCTCTGACCGTTAAAGGTTACCAATAAAGATACCGTGTTTTCAGCGCCATCAGGAAATTCAAAAGGTCTGCGCAGAATAACTACACGACCAGTCTTAGGATTGGTTGCATACTCACCTGGCTTTTGAGGATTATTTACTTTTCTGTATTTTAAGAGCTTTAGCTCATACTCCATCTGTTTTAAAGACAGTTTCTGATCTGGATACAGCTCTAGAGGTCGTGAGTAGACTACCGCAGGTAGTACCCATTTATCATCAACTCCAAACTTTGATAAAACAACAGAGTCAAAGTAGACAAAAAGCAGAGCTAAAATTACAACGCCAACTACGCCTACCTTTAAGCAAAAATAAATTAACTTCTTTTTAATGCTCTTTTCTTTTTTAGGCTTTTTATCCTTTTTATTTGGATTTTCGATATTATCTTGAGCATTTACGCGCTCATTTGAGGCATTTCTTGATTGCTTAAAAGAATTCTCCTGGTATGAGTTATCTGAAAAATTGTTTTGAGAATAGTTATTCTCAGAATAATTACTCTGACAAAATGAAGGCTCTGTAAAGCCATCATCATTCTCAAGATTATTAGAGATACTGCGATCACCAAAGGTAGGTTCTGGTCGATTTGGATCTTCTTTCGTAGGATCTATTCTGTCAATACGGTCTTCAGAATCTACAGCGCTAAAGCCCTTTAAAAAATCGTCACTATTATTGTTATTCATTTCATTCTTTCTAAAAAAGTTTACGCTGTATTATAGCAAATGAACATGATTTAGAACGCTTTAAATAGTGGGAATATGAAAACTTAATTATACAAAGTAGAACTTATCAAGGTTAAGAGAAGATAAAAGCAAAATATATTTAGCAAAAACGAAACATACATCAATGAAATTGTGGATTTTATCTGTGTTTTTAGATCATGCGTCAAATAATCAATATCTATCCTTGATAGATAGTAAATAATAAAGCATAATTGCTCACTCAAAGAGAACCTAAAAATTTGGTTCTTTTATTTAAACAAATGATACTTAATACTTACACTGTATTTTTGGACAGTAATTAAGTTAAGGAAGAAGAATATGGCTGACAATGAAAAGACTGCTACTGCAATCGACTCTATGGGCCCTTTAGCAATCGCTGGTGTTGAACCTTACCAAGAACAACCTGGCGAAGAGTATATGAACGAGAAGCAGAAGGCTCATTTCAAAAAGATCCTGACTGCATGGCGCGATCAGCTACGCAATGAAGTAGATCGTACCGTAGGTCATATGAAGAGTGAGGCTGCAAATTTCCCAGATCCTCTAGATAGAGCATCACAGGAGGAAGAGTTTGCTCTTGAGTTACGTGCACGTGATCGTGAACGTAAGTTAATCAAGAAGATCGAAAAGACTTTAGCAAAGATTGATAATGATGAGTTTGGTTACTGTGAACAGTGCGGTACCGAGATTGGTATCAAACGTCTAGAAGCAAGACCAACTGCTGATTTATGCGTTGACTGCAAGTCATTAGCAGAAATCAAAGAAAAACAGCTTCAAGGCTAATCTATAATTCAAAGAAAAGCAGGTGACTATATGTCGCCTGTTTTTTTGTCCGCTATGTACGTAGGTCGTTTTGCCCCCTCTCCTTCAGGGAGACTTCATTTTGGCTCTTTAGTTGCAGCCTTAGGTTCTTATCTTAGAGCGCGTCATGAAAACGGACGTATTCTTTTGCGAATTGAAGATCTCGACTTTTACAGATGCAAAAAGGAATACACCTCTCTTGTCATCAATGAGTTGCATACTCTAGGTTTTGAATATGATGGAGAAACTTATATTCAATCGGAGCATACTGATGTGTATCTTGAAAAAGCAAAAGAGCTTATAGATAAAGGTGAAGCTTATTACTGTCACTGTACAAGGGCTATGAGAAAACAAGAGCCTTGTCACTGTAAAGAGCTACATTTACAGCAAACAGAGAATACAAATTATGCCTTAAATTATGAGGTACACGATGTTTGCAATAATACTTTTGAAGATGAGCTTTTAGGTAAAGTTCACTGTGAATATAAAACTCATGAGCTTACTTTAATTAGGACTGACAGAGTAATTTCATACAATTTAGGCTGTGTCGTAGATGATATCTTAGAAGGTGTAACCGAAATTGTAAGAGGAGCGGATTTAATTGATATCACACCGGCTCAACTCTCACTCTATTCAAGTTTTAATAAAAATGCTCCACGCTATTTGCATTTACCTTTAATCATGCAAGATAGTGAAAGAAAACTCTCCAAACAGAATCATTCTCCTGCCGTACTTGATTTGGCAAGTCCACAGAAATTGCTGATTACGGGGCTTAAGTTTCTGAATCAAGAAACTGAAGATTTGAACGAAGACATGTCTGTTTACAAGATACTTTCAAAAGCAGTAGATCGCTTTTGTATTGAAAACATCAGCAAGAGACCTTTATTGATGATCAAACTACAACATAGTCAATAAGCCTCTATATAAGAGGCTTAATTTAGATACTTTCTCTGAAGGCTAATTTTATAATTCTAACTGAGATACGCTCCAAATAGATTTTGCCTTTAACGCCATATCTTTTTGGTGTCTGTCAATAGCTTCTGGAGACCACTCTTTATAGTTATTTGCTACCAATTGAGTTGTCTTTATAGTGCATTCTGACAATACTTTAAATTTTTCAGAATAATCTTCAACTCCAATATCTCTATTTTTACTTGGTTGCAAAAGAACCATATTACCAAGTCTATATACCATTTCCATACAAGCTTCACTTGTGAAGCCATTCCACCCATCTGGTGCGTTTTGAGGCAATATGTGCTCAATGTTCAAAGAATCAGAGGTAAAATCCAATGATGTTCCAGATATTTTTTTTTCTATGGCACATAAAATATATCTAACCAATTTTCGCGATCTTGAATCTGATGTATTTATTGATTTACTACTAAAATCAAGATAAAAACGATCATCGTCTATATATATTGGCTTTAGATATGACCACACATCATTCAAATCAATAATTTCTTTTGAACTTATTTTTTCTGCAACTTCACAATAAACTTTTTCTTGGTCAGCTGGAGAATATGAACCTATCGTATTGTATCTAAAGGTAATTACCACAATAGCTCTTAGTAAAGAAGAAAATTCTTTTTGTTTAAATTCACGTTTTGCTGAAAGAAGCAAAGGGTATGGCTGTCTAACCCTAAACATCCTAAGAAGTGCAAGGTTGTTTTTATCTGACTCGCTAAAATCCGATAGTTCAGGAGAAATCAAAGCCAAGTAATTATCAAGATCTGATTCTAACCCTTTAATTAAATCAAAAACTCCTGCTCTGTCTTTAACATTATTTTTAACTGTTTTGAAAAGTTCTGAATGTCTTGATAACTTGTACTTGCTGTTCCAATAAACTCTTAAAAAATCAGGAAACTTTTCTGATTGCAATCTTGCTTCCAGTTGCAACCATCTCTTTTCTAAAATGTCTAGTTCGTATTGAGATTTACTATTCGTATCCAACACTGAAAATAAGTAGTTTTTTAGAAGATCAGTAGAAGACAGTCTTACACCACGTGAATTTAAAGTTTCAAAGACCTTATATGCATTGAGGTCATCAGTAACAGTAATTACTGTAAAAAATAGCACATCACTCAAATCTTCGACAAATTTAGCTAAGTATTGTCCTTTATCAGAGACAACTGATTTTAAAAGATATGAAACATGGGTATCAAACCATTCAAAAGACTTACGTAAAAGATGCTCAGAAGCCTTAAAACCTCTTTGAGGAAGTTTCTCTAAAGGTATTATGTAATGCTGAAAATAATCGTTGTTATTATGATTTAAAGTCAATTTTGACTTTGAAACTAAAGACACAGGATCTAGGTAACCAATGTAAGTCTGCCTAATTTGATTAATACGCTGAATATTCTGTTCAGGTTCAATTTTCTCGTCAATGAGTCTTTGCAAATTTTTTATAACAGTCAATATAATCAAAGTCAATGTTGTCAGTCTTTGTTGACCATCAATGACTTCAAAGGTCTTATCATCAGTAGACTGTAATACCAAATACCCCATGTAATGAGAATCATTCTCTTGAGAAGGATCTTCTATTGTATTTAAAATATCAGTCCACAAATCTTCCCACTGTTCAAGAGTCCAACTATAATCTCTCTGAAATCTAGGAATTTTATAAAACAATCCATTTCCAAGCAGTTTTCTTAAAGAATTATTCTCAGTTTTGAAATTAGTTGATCTCATTTTTAGCTCTCATTAACATCATTCAGGAAGCATAGTAATTTTACCTTATTATGAATATTAAAAAATGCAATATCTACAATAATCAGAAAGATAAAAATCTTATATAAACTAGCTAAACTCTCATGTCTGCAAGACAGCCGTAAAAATGGTATAATGCGCACGTTTTAAAAGAGTAAATTTGGAGTAAGAAAAATTACTGCACCATTGCAAGGACTTAATACAGAAAGTCTAAAAAAATTCAAAACAAATGCCAAGAAAAAAGGCTTTGCTCAAAACATAGTATCAGCAAGTGAACTGGGGCTTGATTTATCATCTCTATCAAAAGCAGCAGTTCAGGTCGTTTCTACCCTTCAAAAGCATAAGTTTAAAGCCTATTTAGTAGGTGGTTGTATCCGTGATCTTCTATTAGGAAAGAAACCTAAAGATTTTGATGTATCTACAGATGCAACCCCTGAGCAGGTTCATAGAATCTTTTCAAATTCTAGAATCATAGGCAGAAGATTTAAGATTGTTCACGTTGTCTTTAGTGGACAGAATATTATTGAAGTTACAACCTTTAGAAGTAACTCCACAGCAAAAAAAGGTAAAATAAATCCAACTAGAGTGTCAGCAGAGTCTGGCATGCTTTTAAGAGACAATGTTTACGGTAAAAGCATTGTTGAGGATTCTCAAAGACGTGACTTTACCATTAACGCTTTATATCTTGATCCTGTAAAAAAAGAGATCTACGACTACAACGGCGGTCTTTACGATATGCAAAATGGCATCATCGATATCATCGGTGATCCTGACACTAGATACAGTGAAGATCCTGTTCGTATGATCAGAGCTTTAAGATTTAGCGCAAAACTGGGATTTAAGCTCTCAAAGAGAACATCTGATCCGATTAAGAGACTGTCAGCTTTATTACTTGAAGTTTCAAATGCCCGTATGTTTGAAGAAGTTAACAAACTCTTTATTACAGGTCATGGCTATAACAGCTTCAAGATTTTAAGAAAGTACAACATCTTTGAACTGTTGTTCCCTGATGCTGGAGACTTTTTAGATAACAAGAGCTATATCGACTTTGTTGAATACGCACTTTCAAGCTCTGATAAAAGATACGCTGAGAACAAGAGAAATATGCCTCATTTCTTATATTCAGTAATTCTGTGGGGCGTATTCCAAAACAATGTCTTCAGATTAAGACGCTACAGCGAATCTATGGTGTCTCCAATGGAAGACAATGACATTGTACGATTAGCTTTAGATTCTGTATTTGATAATCAGGATAAAGTAACTGACATTCCTATGGCTGTAAGCGACAGCATCAAGTCATTGTGGAGAATGCAACTAGTTCTGCAGCAAATAGAGTTACTAAAAGACTATGATGAAGTTTCAAACAGAACCATCTTTAGAGCAGCCTTTGATTTCATCTCCTTGCGCACAAAGTTTGAACCATATTTAGCTACATGCGTTAATTTCTGGCAACCTTACTATGTAAAATCAGCAGCAATTGCTGCTAAGAGAAAGGCTTTAAAAGATCAGAAATATCAGCAGAAGTTTTCTAATAAAAAGAAATCTAAAAAGCAAAAAGGGGCTAAAAATCCAGCCACAGAAGGCTTTGAGGATGAGACCAATTTAAGTGCTAAGCGTAAAGAGCAGTTAGCTAAAGCAAGAGCATGGAGAGCATCCATGAACTTAGGTAACTAAGATGACCAAAGTTTTACTCTCATTAGGTTCTAATCTAGGTGACAGCATCGATATCTTAAATCATGCCATCGATGACATTAAAGGCAAAGATGGCATTAAAAAGGTAGAAGTATCTCCTTTTTATAAAACCAAACCCGTAGGCTTTTTAGACCAGGATGATTTTGTAAATTTAGCATTATCTCTTGAAACAGATATCGACTCTTATGAGTTACTTGAATTTCTGTCATCACTTGAACAGAAATATAAAAGAGTACGCCTTTTCAAAGACGGTCCTAGAACTCTTGATATAGATATCATCGCGTACGGAGATACTAGAAGTGATGATAAAAAGCTTACTCTGCCGCATCCTAGAATGCAGAAAAGAGCTTTTGTGCTGGCACCATTAAAGGACATTGAGCCTGACTTTTTAGTTACAAAATTTAATCAGAGCATCAAAGAACTTTTTGATGCTCTACCTACAAAGGAAAAACAAGACGTTAAGGTTATAAATGGCTAACGACAAGTGCAATATCAAACTGATTGTAGGTCTGGGTAATCCTGGTTCTGAATATGAACACACCAGACACAACATCGGTGTTGATTTTTTATATAAGCTTGCAGATAAATACAGAATTGACATGCGTCCTGAAGGCAAGTTCTCAGGAATTTTAGGTAGAGGCATGATCTTAGATCACGAAGTAAGGCTGGTATTCCCTACTACCTTTATGAATGAATCTGGTCGTTCAGTAGCTGCCCTGTGCAATTTCTACAAGATTAAACCTGAGGAAATCTTAGTTTGTCATGACGATCTTGATCTTCCGGCAGGTCACATGAAGTTCAAATTTGGCGGTGGTTTGGCAGGTCACAATGGACTTCGCAGCATCACTGCTAATTTATCTAATTCACAAAACTATTACCGATTACGTCTCGGTATTGGTAAACCTCCTTCACATGAGGTAATCAACTGGGTTTTAGGTAAGCCTTCTGCTAATGACAAGAAGCTTATCGATGATGCTTATGAAGAAGCTCTTTTAGCAATAGACAAGCTCTTTACAGATGGGGTTTCTAAAGCAACATCAATGATTAATGGTTACAAGCCTAACTAGGAGAATAATAAAATGGGTTTTAAATGCGGTATTGTAGGTCTGCCTAATGTTGGTAAATCTACCTTGTTCAATGCACTAACTAAAGCAGGAATTGCAGCAGAAAACTTTCCATTCTGCACTATCGAACCTAATACCGGTATCGTTCCAGTACCTGATCCACGTTTAGACGCAATTGCAGCTATCGTAAAACCAGCTAAGATTGTTCCAACTTCAATGGAGTTCGTGGATATTGCAGGTTTAGTAAAAGGAGCTTCAAAAGGTGAAGGTTTAGGTAACCAGTTCTTAATGAACATTCGTGAAACCGATGCGATTGCACACGTAGTTCGTTGCTTTGATGACGAGAACGTTATCCACGTTGCAGGTAAGGTTGATCCTGTTGAAGATATCGAAGTTATTAACACCGAGCTTGCGCTAAGCGATCTTGATATCTGTGATAAGGCATTACAGAGATTAGAGAAAAGAGCTAGAACCGGTGGTGATAAGGAAGCTTTAGCTCAGGTTGTAGCTTTAGAGAAGTGCAAACCAGCTTTAGAGCAGGGCAAAATGTTACGTTCTGTTGACTTTACTGATGCTGACAGAGCTGCTTTAAGAAATTTCAACTTCTTAACCATTAAGCCTGTTATGTACATTGCTAACGTATCTGAAGATGGCTTTACCAACAATCCTTATTTAGATGCTGTTAAGAAGTTAGCTGATGAGGAAAAATCAATCGTAGTTCCAGTATCTGCTGCAATTGAGTCTGATTTAGCATCTATGGATGAAGCTGACAGAAAAGAGTTCATGGACAGCTTAGGCATTGAAGAACCAGGTTTGAACCGTGTAATTCGTGCTGGCTATCAGTTATTAGGTCTACAGACATTCTTTACAGCAGGACCTAAGGAAGTAAGAGCATGGACTGTTAAAGTTGGTGCTACTGCTCCACAGGCAGCAGGTAAAATCCACTCTGACTTTGAAAGAGGTTTCATCCGCGCTCAGACTATCGCTTATGACGATTTCATCAAGTACAATGGTGAAGCAGGCGCTAAAGAAGCTGGTAAGTTAAGATCAGAAGGAAAGGACTACATCGTTCACGACGGTGACTTATTCGAATTTTTATTCAACGTTTAATTTGATTTAAACGTTAAGAGGAGAAGACAGAAAATAAACTGTCTTCTCTTTTTGTATCTACCCTCGTAAACACTTTCTTAATCTCTATAAAGTCAATTCAAAAGAGATAGCTCTTTTTTCAAGGAAGTCTTCAAGTACTTTTAGGTACTTCTCATCAACTACTAAAGAGAACTTCTCTTTAATAGTATTATCTAAAGGTACAACCTTACCCTCTCCGATTTCAAAAGGTAACCGAAGCTCGGTGGCTATAGTGTAAATGATGCCTTTAGATACAGAAGGATCTTCAACTATTTGTGTGTTAATTGAATTTTCGATAACAACTTTTACCTTTTTGTCTATGTATTCACTATTGCTTTTCGTTAGTAGATGCAATTTATGTAAATTGTTTGGTTAGATGTGTAATAATCAGGTAAGAAAGCTGACTTTGAGGTGATTTTTATAGTACGCTATATTGTGAAAGTTTTAATTGAAACAATTGTAGCTTTTGCTACTCTGTTATTATTTAGATAAATTATTTATGTTTCAATAAGATAGTAATACTATCTTTGAATATTGACTTATAGAGAATACTTATAGCTAGCTTTTGATGATAAAGAGGTATGGCTTCAGACTATAAAAGTGATGTGGTATGGATTGTCAGAGATGTGATGGATATTAAAAGAAATGTTGTAGATAACTTTTTCTGAAAAGTAAACCAAACGTCACAAGAGCACAGCTTAAAACCGCACTCTTGTAGCGTTGTGCATAGATAAAAGTATCTGTCTTATCTTACTTGTCTAACTTCTCTGAGTTAACAATAAAGATATCACCTTTGATCTGCTCTAAAACTATTTCACCGGCAGATGAATTGATTGAACCTAAGAAAGTGCTACGTGGAGTTGTGCCCATGCAAACCATACGTGCATTAAACTTCTCACATAGTCTTGGGATCTCTTCATCAATTCGACCTTCAACTACATGAACATTCTCTAGAGGAACTTTGTGCTTTAAAGCAAACTCTTCAGCTAGCTTGAAGTGAACACCAACTCTGCTCTCAAGACCACCTGATGAAACAATCTTAGACTGGCTTAGGTTACCACCCATTAAACCAGGATTTTTTGGAGTTACACAGTTTGCAATATGAACTGTACCATCAAAGCTCTTTGCAAAGGATGAAGCTGCATCAAATAAGTAGTCGTCTAATTTACCTACCTGAGCTGCATCAGTAAAATCAATTGCTAAAATTACCGACTGACCTAAAGTTGCAGTTGATGAAGCATCACGTACCACCAGTAAAGGAATAGTGCACTTGCGCATGATCTGACTATCAACATTGCTGATAAATAGATCTTTCAAAGCATGTCTCTTGTTAGCGGAAATAACAGCTAAAGAGTAATTGCCTGTTTTACACTCAGCATTAAATCCTCCAGCTACATTCTTATCAAATACTACTTTGAAATCAAAGTTCTTAATACTTGCATACTTACGCTTCAACATCTCAAAGTTAGCTTTTTCTTTTAGAGTGATCTGCTCTACATTCTCCTCTTTGTAGTTATTTACTACTCTAACAGCTACAACTGAAATAGAAGGATCAACTCTTGAGTACTGTGCAACACGATCTAAAGCAGGTTGCTCATCAGTTGGTTTTAATAAAACAGCAAATTTATTAGGGGTTGTCATAGTAACCTCCTTCTTAAAAAATAACTTTTCTTAAATAAGAACTTTCAATGTTTTATATTTTGATTTTAAAACGAAAAATAAATAAATGCCTTCGATTTTTCTAAATAATGCGACATAGCTTAATTTTTATCATAAAAGTGATTCACCATGCTTTGTCAAAGAGTTTTCAAGAATGCGATATATAACACTAGAATTCTCTTTTCACACATTGTAACGGCCAAAGTGAGAAAAAAGAGCAATCATTCTTATATTGCAAAAAATGCAACGTATTACTTTTTATGTTGCACTTTAAAAATTGCAGACCTATAATGACACTCATCACATTTTGTTAAATCAATAATCACATAAAGTAAGATTAAGAAATAAAAGGTTATTAAAAGGCTTATATGACACAGCGTACTATTACCTTTACAGAAGCAGTTTTTGCTCTAGATGAAGAAAGAACCGTTAATTTAGGATCACTTACAATTACCCCTAATGATCTTATTGTGCTAATCGGCGGTAATGGTAGCGGTAAGACCTCTATTGCAAAAGCCTTAAATGGAGAGGTACCTTTAAAGTCAGGTGTGGCACCTACTAACTATCATCCTGTATTAGTTTCATTTGAAAAGCAGATGGAATTATTCGAAGCTGATTATGAGATGAGAAATTCTGACTGTACCACTCCTGAAGAAGAAATTGGTATCACTCCTGCTTTAATCTTAAAAGATGATGATCCTGAGTTACTTCCTGATTTAATCAAGGGATTAAATCTTGAGAAACTGATGGAAAAACCAATAAGACAGCTATCAGGTGGTGAAGGCAGAAAAGTACTTTTAGCTCATGCTCTTGCTTCAAAGCCTAATCTCATCATTTTTGATACACCTTTTGATGCTCTAGATGTTGAAACTCGTGCTGAATTATTGAAACTGATTAACGAGATCCACACTAAATATCAGACACCTACAGTATTGATTGTTAACAGACCTACTGAAATTCCAGAATCTTTAACCTCAATGGGTATCATTCAGAACTGTGCTATTTCAAAGCTAGCTTCACGTGAAGAAATTGAAGCTGACGATGATGCAAAGTCACTTTTAGGTTATGCTTCAATTCCAGATGTAACTCTGCCAAAGCCACCAGTTAAGTTTGCACTGCCTCCTATAAAGGGCGACACCATTGTTTCTTTAAAGAAAGTTACAGTTGAATATCAGCGCGTGGTTTTAGATCATCTTGATTTTGAAGTAAAGAAAGGCGAACAGTGGCATATAATGGGGCCTAATGGTGCCGGTAAGTCTACCCTTCTGTCCATGATCACTGGTGATAATCCTCTTGTATATGCAAATAACGTTACCGTATTTGGGTATCGTCGTGGTACCGGTGAATCTATTTGGGATATTAAAAAGTACTATGGTGTAGTATCAGGAGCACTGCATCTTGATTACAGAGTAAATGGGCCTGCTCTACACGTTGTTCTTTCAGGCTTCTATGACTCAATTGGTCTTTATAAGCAACCTTCAGATGAAGAAGTAGCAATTGCAAGAAAGTGGCTGCGTCTAGCAGGTCTTCAGGACCGAGAGCATGACTCATTTAAGTCATTATCATTCGGTCAGCAAAGACTGCTTTTGATTGTAAGAGCTTTAGTTAAGAATCCTCCTCTGCTAATTCTTGATGAGCCTTTACAGGGGCTAGATGGTTACGCAAGAGCTTTAGTAAAGTCATTTATTAGCTATGTAATGCAAAACGGTAACACCAGCATTTTGTTTGTTTCTCATCATGAAGAGGACTTACCTGAAGGATTTACTAACAGACTGTCATTTGTAAAAGATGGTGATAACTTTAAGGTTGTACAAGAAAAGCTTACAAAGTAAGAGAATACTCTTTAAGTAAAAAACAAGATTTGACAAGAAGATCTGTAGTTTTAAAGTTGCAGATCTTTTTTTTGTATAAGCTAGGATTTAGATAATAGATCTAACACGCATCTACAAAAAAATATAATAAAAATCTGAATATTTGACAATTTATTATTTCAAAAGTGCTAAGTTTTAGTAAATTCATTCTCGAAAAAATGTAGAGTTAGAGTAAAAACTCCCTCAAAAAAAATGTAATTTTATTAAAATTATTTTATGTATCATTTTGATTTACAGACACATTATTGTTTTTATTTGTCATACAGAAATTCTGTCAATAAGTAGAATCTCTATAGGTTCAAACTGCAAAATCCGCTCTAGGAATATTATTATATAAATAATCAACCTAAATGCTCTACTAAAAGACTGATAAAAGAAGACGATATGAGGGGAAAAGTGCGCACACAATAAGATCAGCGCACTTTTAGAGAAATGAATACTAAAACCTAGTTATACTCATGAAATTATGAACGACAGAGGTAATCGCCTTCACAAACATACTGATAGGTAGTTAAAGATTCAAGAGCCATAGGTCCTCTTGCATGAAGTTTTTGTGTTGAGATTGCAACTTCTGCTCCAAGACCGAACTGACCGCCATCAGAGAATCTTGTTGAAGCATTTACATAGACACAAGCAGAACCTGCTGCCTGAGTGAATAGCTTAGAGTTTTCTCTACTGTCAGTTAAGATTGCATCTGAATGTGATGCCTTATGACGTCTTAAATGAGCTATAGCTTCGTAAACATCATCAACAATGGAGATGTTCATCTTTAAAGATAAGAATTCTGTATCAAAGTCACTCTCAGATCCTGTTTCTACGTTTTCGTAATCCTTGCACATAGATACAGCATCGCCGTGAGCTACGATAGCAACTTTCTTTTGAGAAAGCTTTGGTAAAAGAAGTTTTATAAAGTCACTAGCAATATCTCTATGTAACAATAAAGTATCCAAGCTGTTACATGCTGAAGGCTTTTGAGTCTTTGCATTGATAACAATATCAACACTCTTCTCAAGATCAGCTGTTTTATCCACAAAGATATGAGAAATTCCAAAACCACCGATGATGACTGGAATAGATGATTCACGCTGGCACATTCTCTGTAGCTTTTCACCTCCTCGAGGAATAAGCACATCAATGTACTCATTTAAAGCTAACATCTGCTTTACCATCTCTCTGTCTGTGCTTTCTAAAAAACTTACACCATCAGGATTTATTCCTTTCTCTTTTAATGCTTTTACAATCAGAGAATGAAGCATACAGTTAGTGTTAAAAGCTTCTGATCCACCTCTTAAGAAGCAGGCGTTACCTGATTTTAGACATAAAGCTGCAATATCCACGGTTACATTAGGACGTGACTCATAAATCACACCTACAACACCAAAAGGAACAGATTTCTTAACCAAAGTAAGACCATTTGGAAGGGTTCTACCATCATAAATTCTGCCAACAGGATCATCAAGTGTAGCTACTTTTCTAACACCTTCAACCATTTCACGGAATCTGCTGTCTGTAAGAGTTAGTCTGTCAACTAACGCTTCATTAAGACCATTGTTTCTGGCATTTTCAACATCAGTTTTATTTACTGAAAAGATTGCTTCACGGTTGTTATCTAGTTCATCTGCAATTGCATACAAAGCTTCATTCTTACTTTTTGTATCTAAGATTGAATAATCGTAACCTGCGTTTCTTGCCTTCTTCGCAATTTCTTTTATATCTAACATGATGTTTTCCTAATAAATCGTTTGAGTGAGACTGTTTAAAACAATGCCTCTGACTATTTGTTATTGTCGATTACTACTAAATCATCACGGTGAATTGCTTCATCACCATGTGTAAATCCTAAGATATTTTCAATTGAAGATGAGCTCTTCTTTTTGATTAGGTTTAACTCATCTGATGAGTATCTGGTGATACCTCTAGCAATCACATTACCCTTTTGATCTTTTACAAGGACAGTAGCACCTCGTAAGAACTCATCATGGACATTAACAATACCTTTTGGAAGCAAACTTGATCCTTTGCTTACAAGAGCATTAACAGCGCCGTCATCGATGGTAACAGAGCCTAGAGCGCGGGTGGCTGAGCTAATCCATGACTTTCTAGCTAATACAGGCTTTTTAGATGGCTTAAAGAAAGTAGCATTACCCTGACCATGGACTAACTCAAGGATAATTGAAGGATTTTCACCTGAAGCAATGATCATCTCGACACCAGCTTGTGTTGCAACTTGAGCAGCCTTAATCTTGGTGGCCATACCTCCTGTACCTAGGGTAGTACCACTGCCACCAGCTATCTCAATGATATGCTCATCAATGGTATCAACTTTTCTTATAAGCTTGGCATCTTTGTTTTTGCGAGGATCAGCAGTATATAAACCGTCCTGATCGGTAAGAAGGATCACTTTGTCAGCTTCTACTAAAACAGCAGATAGTGCTGCTAAGTTGTCATTATCGCCAACTTTAATTTCAGAAATACTTACAGCATCATTTTCGTTAATAATTGGAATGATTCCAAGTTCTAACTGAGCAAAGAGAGTGTCTCTTGCGTTTAAATAACGCTCACGACTCTCAAGATCAGCTCTAGTAATTAAAATCTGACCTACATTTAAAGAATAGATTGAAAAGAGTTGAGCCCACTCTTCAATTAACTTTACCTGACCTATTGAAGCTAGCATCTGCTTGTAGCGAACATCTTTAGGTAAGTCAGGATAGCCTAGTAATTCTCTTCCTGCTGCCATAGCACCTGATGACACTAAGATCACCTTAGCATGCTGTTCTACAAGCTTGTGAACAACTCTTACTATCTCAAGCATATGGGCTCTGTCTAACTTTTTAGAGCCGTGAGTTAAAGTACTAGTTCCTAGTTTGATTACGATTGTCTGATTTTTTAATGATTTCATGATACTGATACATGCTTTGCATGTTGGTAATTAAGTTTTTAACCTGATTTAACTTCTACATTTAAAACATCGCGGTTAAAACATTGTGGTTAAGTTAACTTATGAATTAAATTTCTCTGCAAAAAATGAACAGATGCTTTTGGTCATAGTCTTGATGAACATTGCATAACCTTCATTCTCCATCCACAGAGTGGATACATCTTTGAAGTTATTCTCAAGCATTCTGATGTCATCTTTTGTAACTACTGATCTTTCGGTTGCACAGATGAGTGTGGGGACTGCACACCTTCCAGATGCAGATAACAAGCCCTGTGTCTTTAAAGAGAAAGCTTTAAAACGAGGAATTACCAGATCCCAGTTACTAGCATCAAGGTCTAAACGGTTACAGAATGATGATCTTAAACACAACGGCAGTGAATTTAAGATCTTAGGATCGGTGTAAAAAGAGTGAACGTATGGTGCGGGTAGTCCTAAAGCTTTCACACTTTGCTGATGCAATATAGCAGCTCTAATACAAGCTGTCCCCGCAATACCTGAACCGAACAGACCAATATTAGTTGAGTCAACAGATTTTATTGTCTGTAAATGCTCAATTGAGCCTTCGATTACAGCTGAGAAATGATCATTTAAATTCAGTTTTTCACAGGCTCCAATACCCGGCATTTCCACTACATACATGGCAATACCTGCGTTCTTAAAGTGATTTTCAAAAACTCTATAGAATGAGGAAAAACTCTGCTCATAAGTACAAACACAGATTACACATGGATAAACTTGCTTAGTATCAGGTAAATGAAGATAACCTGTAACCTTTTTTCCACTGACAGTAAAAGTATCTTCAATTAAAACACCCACAGATGAGCTTACAGCAAAGACTTTCTTATAAGTCTGTCTGCACAAGGTATCAGACTCTAAAGCTAATACATCTGATTTTAAATTAGGATATGAGGCAATAGCATAATAGCGTGCAGCCATTCTGTAGTTATGTCCTGCCCCTTCAAGATCCTGCTTTTCTTCACAGGCATGAGCTGCAGTTACTCTTCTTTGAGCAATTGAATTGAATTCATAAATCCAATTACCTGAACCATAATCTTTTACAGTATCAAAGCACTTTTCACGATTTCTCATATTTTTAGAAACACTGATGTTTGCAATTGCTTCATCAATATCCAAAGAATTTCCACCAGACAATACCCAGGAGAACTTAAAAATAGGACGGTAAAAGTTCTTGTGAAAACCTAAAAGAGGATCATGTCTTGAAAGAACTGGCAGATCTACTCCTGAATTTGAAATCATCGAAGTTTCAGGGTAATCAAACTTAGGTTTAAAAAGTGTTTCGCTAAGGTTTTGAGAAAGCATATGCCAATCCTATAATGACAAGTACATTTGTACAAGCTAAATAATTAAAGCATTGTACAAGAGAATAAGCAAACTTGCATTAGACAGCAACAATGAACACAAAAAGAGCAGAATTTAGATAATTTAGAATAATCGCAAACAGACAATCCACACAAAACTAACAGCCAGAAAAACGCAATAATAAGAGTAAAAAACAGAAAATCACTTATGGTCAAAAAGACGAAAAGCAAAATTGATTAAATCAAAGCCATATGTGATTCTTATGCCTTTTTCAAAATCAATACACACGATATTAGAATCTACTTATCAACAATAACATAAGTTTTCCACAGAGATCACAATGTGATTTTTCCACAGTTTCCACGACATTCCACAAAGTTTTCCACAACTATCCACTGCAAGTTGAGGAAAAAGATAATTTTCACATTTAAAAAAAATAAAAAGAACATAGATGTCATAAATTTATAAAAATTTATTTAACAAACGATTAACAAAAGCAAAACACCGTGTTTACAATTTATCTTCTTGTTTTTAAACTATTTTAATTAAAAGATTTTCATTTGTGCATTTACTCTTAAATAGATATTAACCTTTAAACAGTTTCTTAGTGTCAACACATCTATTTTTATGATCTGTTAAAAGCAACTAGAACAGACTTTTATGAACACTTCTCAACCTCGCATTTTTAAAAGGGATGTAAAAATGTAAACCAAATTTGCCAAATACTTTTCCACTAATTGTGGAAAACTGCCTGTTGATTGTTATTAAGAAATATTCCTCATTTTACTTGTGAATAAATAATTTAACTTATTGAAAGTAAAATATATTATTTTTATAAATTCTATTGACAACAGGCTAACATTTCACAATTTTTTGCTGGTAAAAAATTTTTATCCACTAAGTTTTCCACAACTTTAATTAACTAATTCACAACCTCTTATAATTTACAAAACTGTAATTATAATTTTTAAGATAAGATATTATCCATGTTTTTGTTGTTATCTTTTTGTATTTAAAGATGTTCTTATATAGTATTTTTATGTTTAACTAATTTTCAGATATATTCACATCCTTGTTTTATGCACTTTTAAGAAAAAATTTTCACAGTGGATAAATTTATATTGCACAAATTCAGGTAATTTTTTCAACATATTGAATATTAAACATTTTATAATTTGCAAGTCTTTTTTAAATTACTTTTCCACAAGTTCTAATTCCCATTCAAATCGAAGTTTTCCACACTTTTAACCTATTTCCACAATGTTTTCCACAGGTTTTGGTTATTAAGATTTTTACACAATAAAATATACTTTTACTTTCATTTATGAAATTTCCATTTTTTCATCATTTTATGAAAATTTTGACATTTTGGATAAAGGTCTTAGCAAATTTGTAGCTTTTATTTTCTTTTGACATTCTTAATTTGTATCTTTTCTTTTTTTATCTGCATCATCAAATTTCTTTTCTGATATGATGTGACCGGAATTTATTAACATTGTTTAGAGATTATCTTTTGAAGACCATTCAGTTAAAAGGAACAATGTTTACAACAGTTTTCAACAGCCTCTTACTAAGACTGTGCTCTTATAAAATCTATTTAAGGATCTAAAAGTGGAAAGCAAGAAAAAATCAGGACTACTAAAGTCTGGAGCGATTACAGCCTTTGCTACCTTTCTTTCTCGTATCTTAGGAATGCTAAGAGATATTGCTATTGCTTCTCTATTAGGAGCTTCCCTTTCAGCTGACGTATATTTCTTTGCAAACAGAATTCCAAACTTCTTTAGAAGATTGTTCGCAGAAGGTGCTTTCTCACAGGCCTTCGTCCCTGTAATGAGTAAAACAAAAGAAACACAGGAAAAAGAAGCATTAAAAGATCTTTTAAACAGGACTGCTGGTACCTTAGGCTTTATCGTGCTTATGGTGTCCTTAGTAGGTATGCTCCTCTCTCCTGTGTTCACAGCCATATTCGGTTGGGGCTGGTTTGAGTCTTATTTACACGGCACAGATGAAGCTATCAAATTTACACAGGCAAGTTTCCTTCTAAAAATTACTTTTCCATATCTGTTTTTCATAACCTTAACTGCTCTTACCAGTGCGGTTCTAAATGTCTATGGAAAATTCTTAATTCCTGCAATTACACCATGTGTGTTAAATATTGTGCTCATCACCTTTGCTTATTTTGTTGCGCCTCATTTTTCAGATCCTAATGAGGTATTAGCAGTGGCAATGGTTGTAGGCGGTGTTTTACAGTTAGCACTGCAGATCCCATTTTTATTAAAGCTTAAGATCTTTATTGTTCCTAAGTGGGGCTGGCATCATGAAGGTGTTACCAAAATTAGAAAACTGATGTTGCCTGCAATTGTGGGAATTTCAGCAAGCCAAATTAACTTAATTGTAAATACAGCATTAGCATCTTTCTTAGCTACAGGTGCTATCTCTTATCTTTATTATTCTGACAGATTACTGGAGTTTCCAATCGGTATCTTTGCAGTAGCAATTTCTACAGTAATTTTACCTGCCCTGTCTAAGATCGATATCAAACAAGATCAAGCAAAATACGTAAAGACTCTTGATTGGGGGGTGCGTTTGGTATTGCTCTTAGGTATTGCCTCTATGTGCGGCATTATCGCTCTAAGAGAACCTATCTTAAGAGTTATCTTTATGAGAGGCGCTTTTACAGCTGAGCATGTTTTACTCTCATCAGCTTCTTTATTAGCCTCTGTATCAGGACTTTGTGCCATTATGTTAGTAAGAGTAATTGTGCAAGGTTTTGCTGCAATTCAAGACACCAAGACTCCTGTACGTTGCTCAATTACAGCTATCTGCTCTAACATTATCTTTAACTTAATCTTAATTTGGCCTTTAGGTTATGTAGGTCTAGCACTCTCTACAGCGTTAGCTGCCTACGTTAATATCTCTCTTTTAATCTATTTTCTAAAAAAGAGAAATATTTACACTATTTCTAAACAGACCCTCTTATTCATCTTAAAAGTGCTGTTTGCAGGTTTCATCATGGCAACAGTTATCTTTATGATTAGACCTGAATTTGAAAGCTGGATTGCAATGTCCACTATTGAAGCTACTTTCTACCTTGCTCTATTAGTAGTAGCAGGAGGCATTGTCTTTACGACTGTATGTCTAATTTTAGGTATCAGGACATCAACTTTGAGGATGTAAAATCTAACCATTTAAAATTTCAGTAAAATTTTGTATGTTGCCGCACATTTATATATAAAGACTTATGATCTTTTGAACGTAATATCTTATAGTTAATACAGAAATATCAATGGACTAGGAGATAATTTATGAAAAAGTACAATAATATTTTAGTCGTCGCCGAACCTAAAAAAGATGTTCAGGTTGCACTTAAACGTGCTTTAGATATCACCCAGTTCAACCCAAAGGCAACCATTACCTTTTTAAGAGTTGTATATGATTATTCATACGATTTAATCATTCTTAACAAGGTAAAGGAAAAGCCTGTTCATGATGATATTGAGCAGACTTATATTGACCATTTAGAGAAGATCATTGAAGAGTACAGAACCAAGGCTAATTCTGAAACTACCATTCTTCCAAAGGTTGTTGAGAACAAAGATGTAGGCGAAGCTGTTATTGATGAAATCAATAATGGTAAATATGACCTTATCATTAAAGCTGCTAACCACCACGGAGTGTTAGATTCAATCATCTTTACACCTATTGATTGGTACATTCTAAGAAATTCACAGATCCCTGTAATTATCGCAAAAGATCATGAATGGACAGAAGGCGGCAACATAGTTGTTTGCGTTGACTTCACTTTAAAAGATCACATAATTTCAAATGTAGCTATGCTACGTGAGGCTCAGATCATTGCTAAACTTACCAAAGGTCAAATTCACCTGGTAAACTCAGCTCCAGTTTATTTACCAAGTGTAATGCTTGAAGTTCCTCATTACTCACCTTCTTTATATGAGCAGAGTGTAGTAGAAGAGCACAAGAACAAACTTTTAGAATTTGCCCACAAGCATAATATTCCTCAAGAGTTCTGTCATATCCAGGAAGGTATGCCTGATGATGTAATTCCTCAGATTTGCAGAAAACTCAATGCAAAATCTGTATTCATTGGTTCAGCAGGTCGTTCGGGCTTTATGGCAGCCTTAATTGGCAACACCTGTGAAGAAATTGTTGATGATATTGATGCAGATTTGTATGTACTAAACAGCAAGACTATTGCTAAGTAATTACAGTAAATCTTTGTCAAACTTATAATCAATGTTAAATGAAAGCTGCGTTTTTGAATTATAACGTAGCTTTTTTTGTATCTCACGCTAATTATCAGTATCTACAAAAAAATAACGCAAAGTAATTGCCCTTTTTTTAAACAATCTTTACACCACTAAGTAAATGGTTGCACTGAAAATAATTAATTTTAGAAATCTTGAAATAATTTGATTAGAATATGCGCATGGATTTAGTTGAACATAGTAAAGAAAATGTCTGATTCTTTAATTAACGCATATACAGTTATCTTAATTTTTCTTTTTGGATACTTTTTCAAGCGCTTTAAGTTTGTTTCAATAAAAACAGCTCGTGACCTTTCGTATGTGGTCATGTACGTAACCTTGCCTTGTGCTATCTTGGGAGGCTCCTCAGGAGAGATCAATCTTAAGCCAAGCATGTTCTTTATCTTGCCACTAGCTTTTAGTGTGAGCATGCTCTTACCCTTAATTGGTTATGTACTTTACAGAAAGCAACCTGATAGATGCGTTTATACCATGTTAAATTTAGGTGGCTTTAATATTGGTAATTTCGTACTGCCTTTTATGCAGTCAATTCTCTCCCCTGAAGGTTTTATCGCGCTCTGTTTATTTGATGTTATCAACGCTTTCTTCTGTTTCGGCGGTATTTATTGCATGGCTTTATATTTGAATAGAAAAGGCTTTGATTCTGGTGAAAAGATTGATCTTAAAAAGATCTTAATTGAGCTTGCTAAATCCATTACCTCTTACTGCTGCATTTTATCTGTTGCCCTCTCTGCAACTGGCGTTGTGATGCCAAAAGAGCTCTTAGAGCCTATAAAACTAATTGGTAGTTCAAACACATTCTTATGTATGTTTGTAATTGGTGTTGCATTAAACTTTAATATCAATTTTGCAAGTATAAAACGCATTTTAACCATGCTGTTTTTACGCTACGGTTCTGCTTTAGTAATTGCTATTCTAATTTGGATTCTACCCCCATTCTCACCAATGGTACGTTTTGTTCTAGTTGCAATTATTTTTGCGCCTATAACTTCATTAGCACCAATTACAGCAATCAGATGTTTGCCTCAGTTTGCTGAGGATTCGGCAAACCTTAACATGATGTCCGTGATCACTTCTGTAATCATTATCACATTGTTAAATGCATCAGCAACTCTGTTTTTAGGCTAACTGTCTAGGAAAGAAATGAAGGAAGATAAAAAGATCAGAAAGTAAGCTTGTTGGATGAGCTTTTTATGTAAAAATAACAGCTCACTTTTTTACAACTACTAAGTAATAACTCCAAGTAAGCTTTACACCGTTGCAAGTGGTGTATTTATCTTCGTATGTCTTTATAAAGTCATTTAATCTTGATTTGGTCCAGATGCTGTGGGTAAGACCACTTACACCTGTGTTCTTAAAAGAACGAAGCATAGTCTTTACATCAGGATAATAAGAGATAAGCTCTCGTTTCTCTATGCTGTAATCACATTGAGTTTTTTCTAAAATCGTCTCTAAAGTATCCTTATCAATATACTCAAGACCGACACCAGAACACTCTTTTAGTTCATGGAAATTATCTTTTGAAAAGATGGTAAAAGCCAATACCCCTTCACTATCTAAATGTTCTGTATAGTTTAAAAGATCTTGTTCAAGATCTTTTAACCATTGGAAGCAGGCATTAGAAATAATAAGAGAGTATGGCTTTGTAAGTTCTAATTTATCAGCATCCTTTTGAAAAAAGTGCAGTTTATTTTCTTTAAAAAAAGCTGTATCTTCAAACTTCTCTTTACACAAATTGAGCATATCTAAAGACAGATCATTGAGTGTCAATGAGGATAACTTTAGATTATTTAAGATAAGTGATGACAAAAGACCTGTACCACAGCCTATTTCTAAAACAGACTCAAAGCTTACTTTTGGCAACAGTTCCACTAACTCATGAGCCATGGTGTTTTGTACACATGCACTATTCTCATAAGTTTTGCTTGCCTTAGAAAAGCTTTTCTGAATACTGTCTTTTGAAATTTGCATTAGTTACTGTCGTTATCTTACTTAGGTCTGTTTTGAAACTATATTAGGTGAAAAACAAAAGCTCTCTCAATGTCATCTTTACTGTAATGACCATTCTCGCTTTTCATTACATTTTGTTTATGTAATTTACATGAAGCTAAGACATTTAATGGTGAAAAGATCCTGTCTTTCATACCGGTGATGGTGGTGCTATAAACAAAATCTTTGACTAAAGGCTCTTGAGAAAATGGTATTAAAGCTTTAAGTTCAGATTTTAATGATTCAACAGAACGCTCAGGTCTTTTTTTCATGTATTCATTGAAAGTATTTAGATTTGTACACATGCGTCTGTAGAATTTTACAGCATTAGCCTCATCTAAAGCATCAATGGTAGCTTGCCACATGGATAAAGGAATTCCTAGTTTATCATCAATTCCTTCTAGGGTTCCGTTAATAGCAGTACTTAGACTTACTTTCTTTAATAAATCATATTTATTTAAAACTTTAGGTGCAGCCATCACTCCCATTGACCAGGTTATAAGATTAATATCTTCAAATTCATAATATAAGCTTGGATCAAAATCTCTGTCTGTGTAGTCATAGACTAAAGCTACAGAGTTTGGAGTTATATCTTTTAAATATTGAAAAGGCTTTTCATCCTGACCGTATCCTAAAAATACAAGGTCAAGAATCTTTTTATCAGTTTTCTTTAAAAAACACTGTTTCATTGTATTGTCTTATAGTTCTGTCTTTGAAAATGCTTTAATGGTATCTTTTAATTTTTCTACTTCACTATCAGTTAAAGAAGCTGTTAGTGACAGACGTAATCTTGCTTTTCCCTTTGGTACAGTAGGATGACGAATTGGCATTGCATAAAAGCCGTGAGCTTTAAAGAATTCACAAGCCTTAACTGCTTTTTCATTTTCATAAGTTAATACAGGAATGATCTGAGATTGAGATACATTCTCATAGCCACTATCCTTTAAGGCATTGTGGATATATGAGCTAATTGAGTGCAAGCGCTCTCTTAGATCATTTCTCTTTTGCATGTATTTAACCATAAAGTTTGCATGAGCAAAAGATAATGGGGATAGAGCAGTTGAAAAGATAAGTGAGCGGGCGGTATTGATTAAGTAATCTCGAGCTGTTTCATTGCACAAAATGCAAGCGCCTTCTGAGCCTAGACCTTTACCAAAGGTAGTTAAAATAAAATCAATATCGTCTGTTACCTGATTTTTCTTACATAAACCTGCACCATTATCTGCATACAGACAGAAAGAATGAGCTTCATCTACGTACAAATAAACGTTGTGGAATTTATGTTTTAGCTCCACTAATTTCTTTAAATCACAACTGTCACCATCCATACTAAATACAGCTTCAGTAACCACAATTACAGAGTCATATTTATCAGCATGAGCATTTAATAACTTTTCTAAGTGCTCATAATCATTGTGAGCATAACGAAGGCATTTACCTTTAGCTGTCATCATGCCATCAATGATGGAAGCATGAGCAAGTTTATCTGCAAGAATAAGATTATTCTCAGTTGCAAGAGCTGAAATCACACCACTGTTAGCAGAAAAACCTGAATTAAAGAACAGAGCTTTTTTATTAAAGAGAGCTTCCATAGTCTCTTCAATATCATCATAAGAAGAGTGGGCACCGGTTAAAAGAGGAGAACCTGATGAAGACAAACGCATATCAGCATTTAATTTATCTTTGGAGTTAAAAGATAAAACGTCTGATAAAAACTCTTTAGAAAGATTTAAGTTTGCGGCTAATCCTAAATAATCATTTGAAGATAAATTTACATACTCATGTGAATCAACAATGATTTTAGAACCACACTGTACTTTTGGCATTACAGTACGTAGTTGTCCGAGCTTTTTATTGTTATCTAAAAGCTCTTGCATTTTCTGATATAAACTCACGCTAACCTTCTTGGTAAATAAAATTTACATTGAAATTCAGTAAGATATTTTAAGAGAAGAATTTTTTCTGGTCAAAAAGATACGCTTATATGTAATTTTGACAATAAAAATAGGTAAAAAGCGGTTATAATATCAGCTTAAATAGCAAAAGAATTTAATAATGTCAAATAATCAAAATTAAGGTTTAAAAGTGAGCAAAGCGCTAACCTGTCTTGAACCTAAGGCTGTTTGGTCTTACTTCAACGAAATTACAAAAATTCCTCGTCCTTCTTCTCATGAAGAAAAAATCGCTGAATTTATCTTAAAATTTGCGAAAGTACACGGATTTAAAAGCCATAAAGACGAAGTTGGCAACGTAATCATTGATATTGAAGCTACGGAAGACAAAAAGGATGCACCTTTAGTAATTCTGCAGGGTCATATGGATATGGTTCCTGTAGTTGAAGACGGATATACCCATGACTTTCTAAAAGAAGGCATAAAAGCTTACGTTGACGCCCCCTTTGTTAAAGCTGAACACACCACATTAGGTGCAGATAACGGTATTGCTATTGCACTTGTAATGGCTTTAGCAGATGACAAGACCTTATCTCACGGTCCTTTAAGAGCAGTTTTTACAGTAGAAGAAGAAACTACTATGAAAGGTGCTACAGGTTTATCACCTGAATATTTACATGGCGACTACCTCATTAACCTAGATTCTGAGGATAACGGTTACCTCTTTGTAAATTGTGCAGGTTCTTATGATGTAAACATCAAATTCAATTTCAGCAAAGTTGAAACTGAAGACACTAAAGCTCTTGAAATTACCATGTCTCATTTAGCAGGCGGTCATTCAGGTGCTGATATTCATTTAGGTCACGCCAATGCGATTAAGCTATTAGCATCTTTACTTGACGATATGTCTGATGATGTTGATTTCTTTATCAATAACATCTCAGGCGGTGCAGTGCGCAATGCGATCCCTTCTAAAGCACAGTGCACCATCTGCGTGCCAGAAAAAGAAATTGATACTGCAAAGTCAAAGTTAAATGAGCTCTTTAAAGTACAAAAAGAGATCTATGCTAAGACCGATCCTATGATGACTCTTGAGATCACAGAGTCTGATAAAAAGGATGCTTTAGGTTATGCTCAAACCCTTGATCTAATCCACTTTATACGCTCACTGCCAAATGGCATTATGCGTATGTCACCAGAGTTTTCAGGTATTGTTGAAACTTCAATTAACCTTGGAGTTATTAACTCTGATAACGACTGCGTAAAAATCTGTATGCTTGCACGCTCACTTAACAGCGATGCTTTAAGTGATATGATAAATACAGTTAAGTCTCAGTGTTATCTTTTAGATAACGTTGAGGTTGAAGAATCCAACAGACATGAACCTTGGTCATCACCAAGCAAGAACAGACTTATCGATGTTCTAAATGAAAGCTATAAGTCAGTTACTGGTAATGAGTTTAAGGTTACAGCTTTACATGCCGGCGTAGAATGTGCAACTTTTGCTAAGGCAAATAAGAAATTACAGCTAATTTCCATTGGACCTACAGTATTAAATCCACATTCTCCAAAAGAGCGTGTCGATATTGAAGGCGTAAAAGATATTTATTTAACAGTAAGTCGCGCTCTTGCGATGCTTTAATGTAATTAGGAAGAAATAATATGCGTCAGAACACCAGTTCTCAACGAGCTTCACTTCCATTTCAGTGTTTCCATACCTGTACTTCACCAGGCATGTCATCTGACAAAGCTGTTAATGCCGTGCTGTTTGTACGAGGTGCAAAACATAGTCGTCTGAAGATTTCTATTGTTAACTTTTCACAGAACGAGGATCACCGTAATCCTATGACCTATACAGGTTCATGCTTCGGTATTCATCGTTTTGAGGCTCCTCTTGTAGCAGACAAGAGCCAGAATCTGTTGACCTACTACTTTAAGATTGCTCTTACTGATAAAGAAGGCAATGTAACCGATGTGGTTTGGTACAGCTCTTTAGGTATGTCAAGAGAACCTCCTCTAATGCAGCATTGCTATGCTTTAGAGTTATTCAATACTCACCCACAGTGGGCTATTGATTCAATTGTGTACCAGATCTTCCCTGACAAGTTCGCCTCATCTAGCGGAGCTTTCAATGTTGACGGTACCAGAGTTGAAACCGATGCTCCCATCAAGACTAAAGATTTTGAATTTGTAAATCTTGATGAGACACACTGCGGTGGTGATCTTGATGGTGTTGCAGCAATGTTGCCTTACATCCGTGGTTTAGGATGTGACACTATTTACATGACACCTATCTTTAAGGCTCCATCAGTTCATAAGTTTGATACTGAAGACTATGACATGGTTGATCCACACTTTGGTGGTAACGGTGCTTTAAAGAGACTGCGTACTGTAGCTTTAGGCTATGAAATGAAGATCATTCTTCATGGTACTTTCAATCACACCGGTGATACTCATCCTTGGTTTGACAGACAGGAGCGTACTGGTAAAGGAGCTTTGCGTCATAAAGATTCACCATATCGTGAGTACTACACTTTCACCTCAGAAGGTGAAGCTTATGTATCTGACGATAAGGCTAACTATCCTAAACTTGATTACTCAAGCTACCAGACCTGCTACAGTATTTTTGAAGGTAGTAATTCGGTTGTAAGAAAGTGGACACGTCCTCCATACGGCATTGACGGCTGGGTTATCGATGATGCATCTCAGATTGGAGATAACGGCAATGCCAGAAACAATCTGGAGAGATTGTCTCAAATCTGTCAGGCTGCAAGAGAAACTCATCTAGACTGCCTAATGTTAGGTCAGTTTGGTTCTGATCCTCGTTATGCTATCTGCAATGAAGGTAACGTTGACGGTACTATCAACTACACCGGTTTCTTAAGCCCCTTAAGATCATTCTTTGGTGGTATCAACTTAAACGGTGATCCTACCCCTTATACAGGTGATGATTTAAGAAGAAGCTGTGAAGAGTTCTCAGTTGGTGTTTCACAGCAGGTAAAACTGTGCTTGTTAAACCAGTTAGATAACTACAAGTTACCAAGATTCTATGAAATAATCGGTGGTGACAAATATCTGTATTTGGCTGCTTTAGCATGTCTGTTCACCTGGCGTGGTATTCCATGTGTTTACCAAGGCGATGAATTAGGCGATGTAATTGCTAAATTTGATGTTGGTCCTCGTGACATGTTGCCATTTAAGGCTATGAAAGACAGACATGTAAGCGTAAACTCAAATGACGTTCAAAGCGTAATTACTGAGTTAGCTACATTACGCCGTTCAAATTCATCTTTCTCAAAAGGCTCAATGATCTTTATCTGCGCAGGTGGTGCTTATTTTGGCTTTATCCGTCTGTATGACACCAGATTCAGCATTGTGCTTGTAAATGCATCAAGACAGCAGGTAAAGGTAGAACAGGGGTCTGCCCTGTTCCCTCTTTTAGCTGCTACTTATATGCCTGAGGATTGTGGTTCTGATGATACTGAGGATTCAGGTGAAGATCTGTTAATTCCTCTATCAGGTAGAAATGTTCGCCGTTATGATCATGGCGAAGGTCTTGAAGGTCTGTATGAAATGTTAGCTCGTGAAAAGTTATCTGTTCACAGCTATGGTGCTACAAGAACTTCTCCTGAATTTGAAGAGAAGTTCTTAAAAGAGCTTACTGCAGGAAAGACTATGACTATTCCACCACGCTCAACTGTGGTGGTATCTAACGACAAGAAGTAATAGTCTGTCTCTGTAAAGCTTATAAGCCATTATTTAGTCACTGCTAGATAATGGCTTTTTTCTTTTATACAAATTTGCTATTTTTAATTTAGATTTGTTTCTCGTAACTGTTAATTTTTCCTCCCATTGCAAAGTAAAAAATCATTTTTTAGAATTTTCTCAAGCTCAATAACTTGGTGAGATCCTGATTTTGTTGCAGTCAGTGCTAAACTTAAGGATTTTGAAAAGCTATCTTATGTAGAAAAACTTTTCTACGTTTTAGGTAACGATACACTATCAAGCAATGAGTTAATGGAGAAATTACATCTCTCACATAAACCAACATTTAGACATAATTACCTGTTGCCTGCTCTTGAACAGAACCTAATTGAAATGACCATTCCTGATAAGCCTAAGAGCAGATTACAAAAGTACAGAAAAACAAATGTAAAAGCTTGAACTTGATTACAAACTTGTGCATAAAACACAATTCACAGCTCAAATGTAAAACTTATTGTCTAAATCTCAGACTTAACTTGTAATAACCACGGTTGATTTGAAAATTACCTTAGATGAAATCAAGTAAAAATGGTAGAATATGCAGATGTTAAAGATTTTCTCCTACAGCGGGAATTATTTGTTTTATAAGTTAAACGCTAGGTGCTCAAATGAATACTTATCCAAAGACAGCGCTGGTTATCAACTGTGGTAGCTCATCTGTTAAATTTGCCATTTTGAACCCAGAAGATGGCTATATCTTCTTAAATGGTATTGCTGAAGCTTTAGGTTTACCAGAGGCCAGAATTTCATGGAAGTTCAATGGCGGTGAAAAGACAGAGACAATGTTAGGCGCTGGAGCAGATCATAAGAAAGCTCTAGAGTTTTTAGTAAAGAATGTTCTTGAAAAAGATCAATCTTTATTAGATTCTATCGTTGCCTGCGGTCACAGAATTGTGCAGGGTGGTGATATCTACTCACAACCAACTCTAATCAACGATGAAGTTGAAGAAAACATTAAAAAGGTTATTCCTTTTGCACCTCTTCACAATCCAGCTCACTTATTAGGTATTGATGCTGCAAGAGCAAACTTCCCTAAAATTCCTCATGTTGCAGTATTCGATACAGCATTCCATCAGACTATGCCTCCAAAGGCATACCGTTATGCTATTCCTGAGGAATACTACACTGATTTACATTTACGTAAGTACGGTGCTCACGGAACTTCTCACATGTTCTTATCACAAGAAGCTGCTAAGCTTTTAGGTAAGCCACTAGAAGAGACCAACTTAATTACCTGTCACTTAGGTAACGGTGCTTCTGTTACTGCTGTTAAAGGCGGTAAGTGCGTAGATACCTCAATGGGTTTAACACCATTAGATGGTCTAATCATGGGTACACGTAGTGGTTGCATTGATGCTTCAGTTGTATTCTTCTTATGCGAAAGAATGGGCATGACACCAGATGAAGTTAAAGAAGTATTAAACAAGAAATCAGGAATGATGGCTGTATCTGGTGTTTCATCAGATTTCCGTCCTATCGTTGCTGGTATGAATGAAGGCAACGAGAGATGTAAGCTAGCTTTACAGATGTACGCATACCGTTTAGCTAAGTTCATCGCTTCATACTATGTACCACTAGGTGGTCACATCGACGCTATCGTATTCTCAGGTGGTGTTGGTGAGAACGGTCCTACCACTCGTAAGTTTGTTTGTGCTGAGTTACAGGAAGCATTCGGCATCAAACTAGATAACGAAGCAAACTACAACGCTAAGGTATTCATGGGTGTTGATAAGCAGCTTATCTCTACTCCTGATTCAAAGGTTAAAGTTTACGTTATCGCTACAAACGAAGAGTTGGTTATCGCTCGTTCAGCAATGAGCTTCGTAAAGTAATCTAACTCCTTTTGTATGAAATCCTAAACTGCTCTGCAGTTTAGGATTTTTTATCTCCACAACTGTCTTCTATTCCTATCTAGCTCTCAAGCCATTTTGCATCCTAAACTTTAGCCTTTACTTGTAATAAATATTCTTTGTTTTAGTTCAGAAAACTTACTTAACACTTACAACTCTTTAAGGTAATATTGATTTAACAAAGTGTTATAAAGTTAAACTTACATTGATTTTTAAGCAAAAAAATAAGAAAAGGCATAACGTATGATTGATGTTGCAGATTTAAGACGTAGTTATCAGCAAGGCGGTCTTGATGAAAAGGATCTGCCTGCTCATCCAATGGATCTCTTTGAAAAGTGGTTACAACAGGCTATTGACTCTAAAATGTATGATCCTAACGGTGTAGTTGTAAGTACAGTAGATCAAAGTGGTCAGCCTTACTCAAGAATGGTACTGTTAAAAGACTATACCCGTGAGGAATTAATTTTCTACACCAACTTAGGCTCAAGAAAAGCAGAACAAATTAAAGGCAATCCAAAGATCTGCATGCTTTTCCCCTGGTACATGCTAGAAAGACAGGTTATGTTCATAGGTGAGGCTCACCGTCAGTCTCCACTGCAGGATCTTAAATATTTCCACTCACGCCCTAGAGGCAGTCAGATTGGTGCCTGGACATCTCATCAGTCTCATTTAATTTCAGCTCGTGGTGTCTTAGAAGGAAAATTCTTAGAGTTAAAAGAGAAGTTCAAAAACGGCGAAATTCCTCTGCCTTCATTCTGGGGTGGATATAGAGTTAAATTTACTAAAGTAGAGTTTTGGCAAGGTCGTGAAAACAGATTGCATGACAGATTTATCTATGATTTAGAAGATGGTGTATGGCAGACACCTAAGAGATTAGCTCCTTAAACTTTAAGTAAAGAGCTGCTTTTGATGAAAAAGGACCTTAAAAAGGTCCTTTTTCATTTGCAATGACAGCTGTTTTAGAAAACTACAGTCTTATTACCATGAATAAATACTTTGTCATCTAGAACCTTGTTAACTGCTCGCATTAAAACCATCTGCTCAACATCATGACCAGCCTTAGCTAAAGTCTCAGGATCATAGCGGTGGTTTACCTTAATTACATCCTGCTCAATGATAGGACCTTCATCAAGATTATTAGTTACAAAGTGTGCTGTTGCACCAATAATCTTTACACCACGGTTATAAGCCTGCAGATATGGCTTTGCACCGATAAATGCAGGTAAGAAGGAGTGGTGAATGTTAATGATCTTGCCTAAAGGATAGTGATTTACAAATTCAGGTGAAAGAATGCGCATATATTTTGCTAAGATCACGTAATCTGGATTACATGAATCAATAACTTCCATCATGCGCTTTTCCTGCTCTGCTTTAGTAATACCATCACATGATACTAATTTAAATGGAACTTCAAACTTTTCAGCTAATTTGCCTAAATCAGGATAATTACCTGCAACACAAACAATATCTGCATCCATTGCGCCAGAGTAAGACTTCATTAAAAGCTCACCTAAGCAATGAGATTCTTTAGTTACAAGTACACATAGACGACGGCGGTGATTGTCAGTTAATCTTACCTTAGCGCCTTGTGGCAATACGCCTACAACTGTGTTAATGAAAGTCTGATTTGAGTTTTCATCACTAAACTCCCCTTCAATTACAGTTCTCATGAAGAATTTATTATCCTCATGAGAAGCGAACTGATCCTGTCTTATAACGTTATAGTGGAATAGAGAGCAGACATTAGTGATTTTTGCAATCAAACCAACGTCATCTGAACACTCTGTTAATAGAATTCTTTTTTCCATAGATGTCTTTCTTTTTTACAAAAAATATTTTTTAATTTTATGAGGTTATATGTCTAATATACAAGCCTCAGCATTTTTGATCAAAAAATGATCGGTCCATTAGAGTGCATTTGGTGCATTTTGTGTAAATTATAGTTTTTTTTACGATTGTGTTTACAATGGAACTAATACTTTTATACACACATGTAATTAAGGAAGACAATCATAATGGCTATAGACGATACTCTACCTACTCTAGATAAGTATGCAACATTGATGATTCCTGGAAAGGATCCAATAAAACTTCCTATTTTAAAGGGAACACTAGGCCCTGAAGTTATCGATATTCGAGAATTGGGCAAGCAGGGATATTTCACCTATGATCCTGGCTTCGTGTCTACAGCATCATGTATGTCAAGAATTACCTTTATTGATGGTAAGAAAGGTATTTTGCTGTACAGAGGCTACCCTATCGATCAATTAGCAACCAAGTGTGACTATTTACAGGTTTGCTATCTTTTGTTCAAAGGTGAATTACCTAACAAAGAGCAATATCAGACTTTCGTACACAGAATTAAGCACCATACATTGGTTCACACACAGATGGAATCTTTATTCCAGGCTTTCCGTCGTGACTCTCACCCAATGGCAGTGCTATGTGGTGTTGCAGGCGCTCTATCAGCTTTCTATCACGACAGCTTAGATATTTATGATCCAGAACATCGTGAGCTTACAGCAATTCGTTTGATTGCTAAAATGCCAACACTTGCTGCAATGTCATATAAATACTCAATAGGACATCCTTTCGTTTATCCAAGAAACGAATTGAGCTATACCGGTAACTTCCTGCACATGATGTTCTCAACTCCATGTGAAGAGTACAAGGTAAACCCAATTGTTGAAAAAGCTTTAGACAGAATTTTTACTCTTCATGCTGATCACGAGCAAAATGCTTCAACCTCATCTGTAAGATTGGCAGGCTCTTCAGGTGCTAACCCATATGCATGTATTGCAGCAGGTGTTGCTTCTCTATGGGGTCCAGCTCACGGTGGTGCTAACGAAGCCTGCTTACGTATGTTAGAGGAAATTGGCTCTGTAGACAGAATTCCTCAGTACATTGCCCGTGCTAAGGATAAGAATGATCCATTCAGATTATTCGGTTTCGGTCACCGTGTATATAAGACCTTCGACCCACGTGCGATTGTAATGAGAGATACATGTCATGAAGTGCTAGATGCTCTGCACAAGGATGACAATCCACTATTAGCAGTTGCAACCGAGCTTGAAAAGATTGCTCTGTCTGATGAGTACTTTATTGAGAGAAATCTATACCCTAACGTTGATTTCTACTCAGGTATCATTCTAAATGCAATCGGTATCCCAACTTCAATGTTCACCGTTATCTTTGCAATTGCAAGAACTATCGGTTGGATCTCTCACTGGAATGAAATGAGACAGACAGCTGATTCACGTTTAGGACGACCTCGTCAGATTTATACCGGTAAGGAATTAAGAAGCGTAAAATCTATGTCCAGAAGATAATTTCTCTAAGATGTAGTTTTTCTAAGAATAAGTTCATCAAAAAGCCTGCTACTTTATAAGTTCGCAGGCTTTTTTAACGCAAAATCTAAATCAAGTCAGATCTGATAAAATCAGTATAGATTAAATTAGATTAGAAGCTCTTAAAACCTCTTTGATGCACTCAGAGCTCTTGTATAAAAGCTCTAGTTCATCCTCAGGTAGTGGTAGAGCCAGTCTCTTTTCAACACCGTCTTTACCTACAACTGAAGGTAGAGATAAGGCTACATCCTTTAATCCATACTCACCTGTTAGAGGAACTGATACAGGTACAACAGCCTTCTCATCAAAGAATACAGCCTGAGCCAAACGGATAGCACCTGAGGCAATACCGGTATTAGTCCATCCTTTAGCATCCATAACTTCATAAGCTGTCTTTACTACCTGTTTGTGGATTAACTCTCGGTCTAACTTAACCTCTGGAAAGTAGTTGTGCAGATCATTTAATCTGATGCCACCGATAGATACAGTACTCCATGCGGGGAAGGCTGAGTTACCATGCTCACCTAGCATATAGCCCTGGATGTCCTGTGGGTTTACACCAAAATGACGAGATAAGATGTATTTGAATCTTAAAGTCTCTAAGGTAGTACCGGTACCGAATAATCTACCGTGTTTCCAACCAAACTTGGTAGCTGCTAAATAAGTTGTAACATCTAAAGGATTGGTGATCATAATAAAGATAGCATCTGTATTGTACTTTACAACTTCAGTCATGATCTCAGTGATGTTCTTAACATTCTCTTTAGCAAGCTTTAAACGCTCATATTGGCCAGGAAGGATGCTAGGACCTGCGTCACAGATAATTACATCAGCATCTTTTACGGTGTCAAAGCCACCAGAGTAAACCTTAATATTACGGTTAATTGGTGAAGAAATAGAATGACAGATGTCCAAAGCTTCACCGTAAGCTACATTCTCTTTAATATCAATACAAGCAATTTCAGCTGCAATATTTGATGCTACAGCCTTAGTTAAAACTTCTGAACCTACATGACCTAAACCGATAATAGCCAGCTTATGAATTTTCATAATTGATCCTTATTGTTGGGTGAACATTAGGAATTATTTTTATTGTTGTGTATGTGTAAAAGATACTACAAGGAAAAGAGAGGTCAAATAAAATTTTAGGATGTATTAAAAAGGATCACAAAACAAAAATCCCAGAGCTCATTGAGATTGAGATCTGGGATCTAAGATATTAAACGCTTAAATTAAGCGTTTAAAGCAGCCTTTGCCTGCTCAGCAATAGCTTGGAATGCTACCTTATCATTGATTGCAAGATCTGAAAGAACCTTACGATCGATAACAATGTTAGCCTTCTTTAAGCCATTGATTAACTGGCTGTAGCTTAAATCGTGCTGACGTGCTGCTGCATTGATACGAACAATCCATAAAGCACGGAACTGACGCTTCTTCTGACGACGATCACGATATGCGTACTGACCAGCCTTAGTTACAGCCTGAACAGCAGTACGGAAAGTACGTGAACGAGCACCATAGTAGCCCTTAGCTGCCTTTAAAACCTTCTTGTGACGAGCATGTGCGGTAACACCACGTTTAACTCTTGCCATTTGTCATATCCTCCACAAACTATGCGTAAGGTAACATACGTGCTACTGCGCGTAAGTTGCACTGCTTAACAGAAACCATGCTACGCAACTGACGCTTGCGCTTGCTTGTCTTCTTTGTCAGGATGTGACGTAGGTTCTGGTGACGGCACTTGAATTTGCCACTACCAGTTTTCTTGAAACGCTTTGCTGCGCCTCTGTCGGTCTTCATTTTGACCTTGACTTTACCAGCCATTTTATATACTCCGCATTATTAGCAGTTAAACACAGTACAGGAGCTTTAGTCACCTAAAGACTTTTTAAACCCTGCAACTATTTCTTTTTAGGAGCTAACACCATAGTAGCCTGTCTACCTTCAACTCGTGAAGCAGACTCTACTGATGCTATTCCCTTCTCAACGCATAGATCATTTTCTACACGCTTTAGGACATCTAAACCTAAGGACTGATGTGCCATTTCGCGACCGCGATAGCGCAGAGTTACCTTAGCTTTGTTGCCCTCTTCTAAGAAACGGATTAGGTTGCGTAGTTTAACCTGATAATCCGCTTCATCTGTACCAGGACGGAATTTAATTTCCTTAACCTGAACAACTTTTTGCTTCTTGCTCTTCTGATCTTTACTCTTCTGATAAAGATACTTGCCATACTCGATGAGTTTGCATACAGGAGGCTCAGCATTTGGACTGATCTCTACAAGATCTACGCCCTGTTCTTTAGCCATACGTAATGCATCGACTGTTGGCATAACACCAACTAGTTCATTGTCAGCATCTAACACACGTACTTCACGACATCTGATGTCATTGTTAATCCGGTTCTTTTGTAATGCTTTACCGGTCTTTCTGTTGTTGTTTATAGCAAGTACTCCTAACAAAGTTTAACCTAGAAGATTAAGAAACTTTAATCTTTCTTGTTTGCCTCAGCTTCCTGTCTTGATTTTTCAATCTCTACATCGGCATCAGGCATATTTTTGCGCTGTATAATATCTGATTTTATGAGTTTAATCAAGTCTTCTACAGTCATTGTACCTAAATCTGCACCTTTTCTGGTACGAACAGCTACTTTGCCCTGCTCAGCCTCTCTTGCACCACATACAACCAAATATGGAACATGCATTAAGGTATGCTCACGGATCTTAAAGCCAATCTTGTCATTGCGGAGATCGGTCTTAGCACGGATACCTTCAGCATCAAGTTTCTCATAAACCTGTTTTGCATAGTCGCACTGGTCATCAGTGATGTTCATAACAGCAACCTGACATGGTGATAACCAAGTTGGGAATGAACCTGCATATTCCTCAGTTAGAATACCAATGAAACGCTCTAATGAACCTAACATAGCACGGTGGATCATTACAGGAACGTGTTCTTGGTTATCCTCACCAATGTATGCTGCGCCTAAACGAGCTGGTAATGAGAAGTCTAACTGTACAGTACCACACTGCCAAGCTCTCCCTAAAGAGTCATGTAAAGTAAACTCAATCTTAGGACCGTAGAAAGCACCTTCGCCTGGCTGTAACTCAAACTCTAGATTGTTTGCTCTTAAAGCCTCTTTTAAGTCCTCTTCGGCTCTATCCCAAATTTCATCTGAACCAATACGCTTCTCAGGACGGGTTGACAGCTTGATATCAACGTTGTGGAAGTTGAATACATCATAAACGTCGTAAACCATCTTAATGCAGTCTGAAACTACGTCTAAGATCTGGCTGTCAGTACAGAAGATATGAGCATCATCCTGCTCGAAACCTCTTACTCTTAATAGACCGTGTAATGAGCCTGATGGTTCGTTACGGTGATCTTTACCGAACTCAGCCATTCTAATAGGTAGGTCACGGTATGAACGAGTACGTGAATTGAAGATCTGAATTGCACCAGGGCAGTTCATAGGCTTAATTGCGTAATCTCTGTTCTCTGACTTGGTGGTAAACATGTTCTCAGCATATTTATCCCAGTGACCAGATCTCTCCCACAATACTCTATCCATGATCTGTGGTGTATTAACCTCAATATAGTGATACTTGTGCAGCATCTCTCTCATGAAGTTCTCAACAATACGGTAAATAGTCCAACCGTCGTTGTGCCAGAATACTAAACCAGGAGCTTCCTGCTGGAAGTGGAACAGGTCTAACTTCTTACCTAAAACACGGTGATCACGCTTGGCAGCTTCTTCTCTACGCTTTAAGTAAGTCTTTAATTCATCTTTTGAAGCAAATGCACAGCCATAAATACGCTGTAACATCTTGTTCTTTGAATCACCACGCCAGTAAGCACCAGCAAAGTGAGTTAACTTGAAGTACTGGCAGAAGCCCATACGTGGAACGTGAGGACCACGACACATGTCAACGTACTCATTGTGGTGGTATAGACCGATTGACTTATCTGACTTGTCGATATTCTCTTCTAAAATTAACTTCTTGTATGGCTCATTGCGAGACTCAAAAGTGTCATAAGCTTTCTGCCAATCAACTACTTCCTTTACAACCTTGTAGTCTGTCTTAGCTAGCTCATGCATTCTCTTATCAAGAGCTTCAAGATCTTCTGCAGTTAACTTGTGGTCAATATCAACATCGTAGTAGAAACCATTGTCGATAACAGGACCGATAGCCATCTGTGTATTTGGCCATAACTGCTTGATAGCGTGTCCTAACAAGTGGGCACATGAATGGCGAATGATTTCAATACCATCTTTATCCTTAGGAGTGATAATTGAAACCTCAGCATCGTGATCAATTAAATCACATGCATCATGTAGTTGACCGTCAATCTTACCTGCAACACAGTTACGTGCTAAACCAGGACCAATTGCTGAAGCTAGATCATAAATGGAAATTGGCTTATCAAACTCTTTGATATCGCCGTTTGGAAGTGTAATTTTTGGCATTTTTTAACCTCGATGCATACCTTGCATCTCAAGGCTCCATAATAAAATATTGAAGTTACTGTCCCCTGTAACTATCCTTGCACTACTCGACAAGGCCTTGCACAGAGCAACAACACACAGACTGTAAGCTCATATAAGAAATTTTGCTTACCCCGTCTGTAAACAGAATGGATTATACTCTCTTTAAGAAAATGTGCGCAATGGATAATTTTTACAAAAAAATATATGAAATAGCCAGTTACATATAGGTATGAAAATACATTAACTAATGTTCTTCAAACAGTAGTCTGCTACATATAAAAACAGTTATAAGGGAAAATAGGTTGTATGCAAATTTATCAGTACTTTACAATTTCAATACGCGATTTTTCTACCGCTTCTATAAATCAGTTGAAAAATAAAATGTTACTGTATATGTAAATCAAAATCATAAGGTATGTTTAAATAATCGTAACGATACAATTTTATAGTTATAGTAGTTAATTTTTTATTGATTATTTAAAATTTCTTGATATAATATGCAAACTTTTCAAGCGCCCTTAGCTCAGCTTGGTTAGAGCATCACCTTGACATGGTGGGGGTCGGTGGTTCGAGTCCACTAGGGCGCACCATAAAGTTGGCAGTAGTGATACTGTTTTTTTTATGCTCAAAAGCGACTATATCAATATTCACTTCTATATTTTTGTATTATATATAATACAATTCCGTTATCGTTTTAAAAAGCACATTTCTATACATCTTTTTGTGAACATTATCCTTTTATTTATCTCATTTGTGCTAATAATTTTTTAAAATTTTTCTTGATCAGATTTTTTATGATTTACGTAACAAATTTCACATTTGTTTTATTGAGTTTTCTTTTAAAAACGACGATGTCATTTATACTTAACACATCAATAATAATTACTAATAACAAATTTTATAAATATTTAAGATTTCCAAACATATGAAAGCAAAGAATTTAACAAAAGCAAAATTCTGACGATATACAAACAAACGATAAGGCTTACTTTTATTAAAGCGAACTAAAAGTAACAAAGCCAATCTATCAAACCACAATAATTAGGCTTTAGTTGCAATTTTCAGGACAATTCATTTATGAAAATTTTAAATTCATTTTTAAAAACATTGGGGTTATTAACCGCAGTTATCTCAGGATTATTGTTTTCATCAACCGTAGCCAACGCTTTTACAGTTGGAGTTGCTTTCCCAACACAAAATGACACTCGCTGGTACACAGAAGGCTTCATGCTAAACAATAAGTTAAAAGCAGCCGGATTTAATACTGAGTTATTCTTCGCAGGTGATCTTGACAATGGTCTTCAGTTAAAGCAACTAACAAGAATGATCAACTCAAACGTTGATGTTCTTGTTATTGCATCAATAGATGGTTTCTCTTTAGTAGATACCTTAAAGCCAGCTCAAGATAAAAAGATCCCCATCATCAGTTATGACCGCTTAATCATGAACACCGATGCTCCTACTTACTATGCTTCTGTTGACAGCGAAATGATTGGTGAGTTGCAAGGAAAATATATTGTTGATCAACTACAACCTGGTAGTGGCAGCGTCAAGCAGATTGAGATTTTTACAGGCTCTCCTGATGACAATAACGCTAGGATTTTCTATGAAGGCGCTATGAAAAAGCTAGGTGGATTTATTGACCTTGGTTATATCACTGTAAAATCAGGTGAGGTGAAGCAAGAGGATACCGCCATACAAAATTGGAGCCCAGATCTTGCAAATAAGCGCATGAATGATCTCTTAGATAAAGTAGGTTACGGTCCTAATGGTGAGAGACTTGATGCTATTTTAGCTCCTAGCGACGCTATCGCAGACGGTATTGTCTTTGCCTTAAAAAAAAGAGGATATACAGCTGACAATATGCCAAAGATCACCGGTTGTGACTCTACACCTGCTGCTTTAGAACGTATTCAAAAAGGTGAACAAGGCATGACTATTTATAAATCAAATGAGCTTTGTGACACTGTCGTTCAGATGGTAAAAGATATCAGCCAAGGTAAACCAGTTGATGTAAATGACAACTTTACCTATGACAATGGTTTTAAGATCATGGACTCTGTTCTGTGCAAACCTGAATTAGTTGATAACAGTAATGTAGATATTGTTAAAAACTATTAGGTCATCGATAATTCTTATACAGAAAAGTATCGAGTAAAAGTACAAGCTCAATCTGAAAACAACAGATTGAGCTTCTTTTTGTAGCTTACTTTACTATCTTGTAGGACAACATTCTTTCCTACAGTTCATTTCCATTAGTGGAAATGACATTTTTATACCAGAAAGCAGAGTCTTTTAAGGTTCTCTTTTGAGTTCTTTAATCAAAATAAATCAGACAAAATCTATACTTGTATCCTTCAGCCCACTCAAAGTTGTCCATGAGTTACCTGTAGTTATAGCCAATAACCTCAACACCTTCATCTATTGACTTTTCTAAAGAAATCTAATTTCTCGGTTACTATCATCCACTCTTCTTCAGACATGAAATCCTAAGGGCAATATTCATGTAACTCTACTTTCCACGGTTAAAATTTAACTATAGACCGCATTCTACTGCGGTTGTGCTCTTTAACAACCGATTAAATACAATGAAAGAAAAAAAAATTGAGAGAAAATGTAGTAAAATCAATAGATTAACATGATTTAGTGACATTTTTTTATTATAATTCAATGTGTTAACAAAAGCAAACCATAAACGGGAAAACGCCATGGATGTTGTATCAGCTAAAGGTAGAGAATTACTTCAGTTTAACCCAGGAAAATTTGCTAAGGAGGCTTTAAACCTTAACTGGAACGCATACAGATGCAGACTTCCTAAGTCAGGCTCTATTTCTTCCAAATACAAGTCTCAGACCATTAGTGCCGGAGAAATGTTGTCTGGAGTTATCAACTCCTGTCTTCTGGGAAACAATTCTCTCAGTCCTGTTCATCCTTTGCTTCTACTCTCCTGCCAGATAAAAAGAGTGCCATGTATGAATCTATGAGTTCTCCAAAGGCAAACTGGAACAGGATGATTATGTTGACAGCATGGGAAGCACATAAGCAAATTGCATCTTTAACCAATCATAAAGAACACTGTCTTATCATCGATGATTCTGTACTTGAACATTCTGGAGCTAAAAGGATGGAGAATGTAACAAGAACATATGATCATAACCTCGGCTCTACAATAAAAGGATTTACATGTCTGCAGTTAGGATGGACCGATGGTCGCAGCTGCTTTACCATTGACTCAAAGCTTGTAGCCTCAGATGAAAGCAAAGCCAAATCTAAAGCCTGTCCTAAACAGAAGAACAAGTGTTTTGACCATCGTCTTCATGGTGGTGTTATACGTAATGATGCTTACATATCAAAACCTGAACTTTTAAAGCAGATGATCTTAAATGCTCAGAGACAGGGATTTGACTTTTCATATGTACTTATGGACTCCTGGTTTACCTATGAGGTACTTCTAAAGTGGTTAAAAAACCAGAGAAACATCGACATCATTGGCATGTTAAAGAAAGATCGCAGAAAGTATCACCGTAAGGACAGACTTGGCCGTTCAGTTTGTTGCGCTCCACTTGATGAGCTATGGAGGTCTTTTAAACATAAACGTATCAAAGATAACTCCTCCATTGCCGGATGTGAGATTGTCAGAGCCTGTACTGGTAAAGAGAAGTTTGAAAACTGTATCGATTTGAAAATCGTTTATCTCCGCAGCTACAGCGTTCCTAATAAAATCCTGGTACTTTCTTCTACTGATTTAAAGCTCAGTCCTGAAAAGATAGTCAGGATGTATGCCTGTCGCTGGATGATTGAAACAGGATTTTTCAATCAGAAGGAGTTCTTTGGACTTGGCAAAGAAACACGCTCTGTTGATTTTGACAATCAGAATGCCTTTATGTGCCTTTCTGCTTTAAGAGCCACAATACTGGAATTTCACAGACGCCTGCATCGAGATGTCCGTACCATGGGAGAAATTGCCAGAAACTGTCAGGAGACAATGAGGATCATTCCTTTGGCAGAAGCAGTAAAAGAACTGTTCGACAGATTGATAGAATTCCCTGATAAGCTAGATGCAAAAGGTTGCATTGTTAAAGGAAAACTGAGAACTGTAAAGCACATGCTAAAAATGCTTCTCTGTAACTGGTATCACGACATGATTGACTATGTAAAAGCCATATTTGATTTCTGCCCAAAACAAATACAGTTTTCAGGTTCACAGAAGAAAGTGCTTACTTAAGCCTATCACATTGTATTTAATCGGTTGTTAAAGAGCACAACCGCAGTAGAATGCGGTTTATAGTTAAATTCTAACCGAGAAAAGTAGAGAAGCCTTAAAATTAACATATAACCATTTGATCAAAAAGAAAAATATTCATTCATTTTTCGTCATCAAATAATGTGAACTACAACAAATAAAATTATGAGTAACTGTAGTTTTTACTGATATTTTTAGAAATAAGAGCAATTTCTTTGAAATATTGTCAAAGTTTGTAGATCACAATCACAGTTTTAATTTATCAAAATGAATAAACTTATCCTTAGTGATGATTGATGTATGAGCAAAAAGCAAATACATAATTATGGGATGTAAAATTATCACTTCATATAAATATACCTTTTAAGGCTCTTTGTGGTCAATTGCCATAAAGAGCCCTTTTCAAAAGGTATGTTACCTTGAAAGACACTTCTTTTTCGTTTTCTACTTTTAGTTTTATATAGGATTTGACTGCGGACAAGATGCAGATCTGCATCCTTTTATCGTTTGAGAAATAAAAAGGCAACCTAATCTCCTAGATTGCCATTAACATGAGATTTGATCTTTAAGTTTTAATTACAGAGCAGAACTTGCCTTGTATAAAACTACGTCATTAACTGCTTCAATAGTGCAAGTCTCATTAGCTTTCTGTAATAAAGCCTCACCTTTACCGTAGTAACGGTTATTCTCATCTAACTTGAACTCACCGCTTACTGCTAACCAGATACATGCACTCTTATCTTTAGGAACAGAGAACTTCTGATTTGGCTTTAATACATACTTAGTTAATCTGAAATCTTTAACTGGTACGTTGTACGCTTCACCGCCATCAGTCGTCTTTGCTGAAACTAAGGTCTTAGGAGTGATTTCTTCGAACTTAACAATCTTTAATAATTCTTTAACATCTACTAATTTAGGAGTTAAACCACCACGAATTACGTTGTCTGAGTTAGCCATTAACTCAATGTTCTGACCTTCAAGATAAGCATGAGGAATACCAGCTCCCTGGAATACTACATCACCCTCTTTAACGTACATTAAGTTCATTATAAGAACCATGATTAGACCAGCATCTAAGTTCTGTCCGCACTCACGAGCACGAAGACCTGCACGTACAATCCAGAATAGAGGATCACGGCGAGAGATCTTTGAAGATTGATAATCGCCTTTGTTCTCATCTACTACTGGAGCTAAGATCTTATCTAAGGCTTCTTTTGATAAACCGAAGATATAGCCTACAAACTTGTTTAACCCCTCTTCTGCGTATTTCTTTGCAAGATCTTTTGTAGATGCAAAACGTGACAGATTCTTAATTGCAGTCTCTTTATGAGCAAAACCGTGTAACAAATAGAAATCTGATAAAGCTAACATCAGCTCTGGCTTGTGGTTGTTATCTTTGTAGTTACGCAGATTTGCAGGAACATTCTCACGCTCTTCTCTGTCGTAGCCAGCTCTTGCCTGCTCTAATGTTGGATGAACTTGAATTGATAAAGGCTCACGTACGTCTAAAACCTTTAATAAGTAAGGAAGTCTGTTTGCATACTCTTTGCAAACCTCTTCACCTAAAACAGATTTAGGATCGTAATCAATAAACTCTGATAACTTCTTACCATTAGAAAGTGTTGCAGTTCCGGCAGGATGCTCTCCTAACCAGTACTCAGCGCTTGGTTTCCCCTCAGGAATAGAATCTAATAACATTGGGATATAGCAATAACCGCCCCAAGCATAATCTTTGACAACACCCTTTAATTCAATCATTTTGACCTCTATTTATTTCCTAGATTTAAAAACCAGTTTTAAGTTAATTGTATTTTTATAAAAATACCGACACAACTGTTGTTATTAAATTATTTAAACAGTTTTAAACTCACATAAGTTTTCCTACTGTTCTTGAGACAGATACTCAAGATGTAAGCTGCTTGTAGTTTGTTCATTCTCACAATGACAGATGGCTGTATGAGTCTCACCATAACACCATTGATACTGTACTACTTCAAGATCAACAACACTGCTGTGACGAAAACAATTTAGCTTCAATTATTGGATTGAACTCTATGGCATACAACATTCTGTCTTTAGCCAGACAGGATTTATCTAAACACACTGGAATTAAACACCGCAATAAAGAAACAGCTAAGAGAGCAAAGCTAAAGTCCTACAACAACGTGTTTTCAACATTCAAAGGTAATCCTCTTCTGACTTTAAATTACCTGTTTAAGTTTCTGGAAACGCCTCCGGTAGAGAGTTAACTCTTACACAACATCAATCAATACAGGTTCTGTTGAGATACACAGCGCATATTCCTATTGCAACTCTGACAAATTTCCTTTCAGAAGATATATAATTCACTGATTTTTAAAGAGCATCCTGTAAGGCTTAGCTTCAGGATCTTATTAACTGTTTTGACGACAAACGAGCCATCAATTTATGTGAGATTGATCGGCTTTATTTGGTTGCCGTAAATCAAAATATTCCTTAGATCATTAGGGGTAATTTTTCAGAAACTTATATTTTTTAGGCGATGTATGGTACCATTTATCCGATCGTTACGGTTATATAAACAATAAGCAATTTATTAGTAACATTTTCAGAAATTTATTATGGCAGTTACATTAAAGACCATCGCTGAATATACAGGGCTCTCAGTTACTACTGTATCAAGAGCCTTAAAAGACGGCGACGATGTTAAGCAACCTACAATCGATAAGGTTAAAGCTGCAGCAAAAAAATTAGGTTATGCACCAAATCTTCAGGGGCTGAGCTTAAAAACAGGTATTAACTACAATCTTGTTGCAGTTCTTCCAATGTTAAAGAGTGGTGATATCGTTGGTGATGTGGGCTCTCTACCTTTAATTTCAGGACTCACCTCAGGTCTTGTTGGCACTCCTTATAACCTCTCAGTAGTTCCAATGCTACCGGGACAGGATCCTCTAGAACCAGTAAAGTATGCTGTTGAAAGACGTTTAGCTGGCGGCATTATCATCAATGCAACCAAGACTAGAGATGAGAGAGTAACTTATCTACAGGAGCATAAGGTTCCATTTATTACCTTTGGTCAAACCGAAATGAGTATTGACCATGCTTTTGCTGATATTGATAACTACGATATCGGCTATAAAGCAGCTTCTTACCTGTTCCAAAAAGGCTGTAAGCGCATCTTAATGATCTCATCATCAGCTGAATATACCAATGCTTGTCATAAGTACTATGGTGTTAAAAGAGCTGCAATGGAGTACGGTATAGATTTTGATAGAGACAGAGATATTGTCTATGACTACTCTGTTCAAACAAACTACAGAAAACTCTTCTGTGACATCATGTCAAAAACTAATCATCCAGATGGTATCTTCTGTGGTTCTGAGATTTCATCATTAGGTTGTGTAGCTGGTGTTGCTGATGCAGGTTTAGTAGTTAACAAGGATGTTTATGTAATTAACATAGAAACCAGTGATTTACCTGCTTTCTATCAACCACCTATACCAGGATTAAGACAGAACTTCCATTCAATTGGTACAGTATTATCTAAGTACTTAATTAAACTTATTGAAGGTGAAGATCCTAAGAAGTTACAATTCTTAGAAAAAGCTACTTTCTATCCAAGATAGAGTAAACTTTTACATCAATTATCCGAAATGGCAAGCTAAAAAAAGCTTGCCTTTTGATTTTAATCAGATTGAATTTGGAATAAAAAATCAAGAAATGCTTTTAATAGCCAAAATAAAAAGCTCCTCACAAGGTGGAGTTTTTGCATCCTAAACTTCCGTTCCCCTAGTTTACAACATAGGTGACGAACCTCACAAATCCCCTATATTTAATTATTTTTCATTTGTTTTTTAAGGATTTTCTTGTCTTAAATTCATTTTAGTTTTTCATAGTCTATAATTTTGTTATATGAACTATAACATGACTTCTGAAGCTATAAAATGGAACTTTTCCAGTTACACTGATAAGAACGGCAGAACCTATATCATCTCCTACTACAACAGGTGGGATCCTGTTAAGAAACAGTCTCGTGTGGCTAAACGCATTCATGTGGGCAGACTTAATGCTGATACAGGTGAGGTTTCCTTATCAAAAAGCTTTTTAGAAGCCAATCCTGATTATGTTGGTGAGCATGTTTTCTATGAAAGCGATGCCCTTGTAATTAGAACAGAGGAAGATGCCGAGGCTATAAAACAGGAAGTGCAGGATGATTTGTCATGGAGATGTGACTGTGTTTCCTTTGGTCTTACCTATGCATGCTGGGAAGTGGCAAAACAGTCTGGCATTTTATTCAATCTTAAATCAGTATTTGGTGAAGAGGATGGAGCTGAACTCCTAAGACTGGCTATTTACCAGCTGTGTTCTCATAGTATGGCTATGCAGAACTATGAAGACTGGCTTCCTATGAACTACCTTCCTGAAGCAACTCCTTTATCCAGTCAAAAGATTAGTACCATACTTGCTAAGGTTAATCAGGAGAACATTGATGAGTACTTCAAGTTAAGACTTGAAAGAGTCACTAAAGATCACTTAAAGAAAGAGGAAGCAAAGAAACTCAACATGACTCTTCCTCCTATGATGATGGCCATTGATTCCACCTCTATCAGCACCTGGTCTGAATCTATAGACAATGCAGCCTTCGGTCATGCCAAGCAGGACGACTTCCTAAAACAGGTTAACCTCATCTTCTGTATTGATTACTTTACCGGTGACCTTTGCTATGCCTACGAGTCTGAAGGCTCTGTTAATGATATGTCTCTCTTTGCCGACATCCTGCTGCGTATGCAGAATGTAGGTCTTGATTTATCTAAAACTCTGCTTACTACCGACAGAGGTTATGCTTACATTTTGAATATACAGAAACTTATCAAGTGTAAGCTTATGTTCTTAACTGGTATGTCTTTAAAAGAAGACTCTGTTAAAGCCACTATTGACCGCTATAAGCCAAGCCTTAACAATCCTATGTTTATGAACGGTAAACTCGGTATTTATGCTAGAACTGCTGATACTGAAAAGTGGACTTCCACATCTGACGGTGACAGTGATGAGAAAAAGGTGTTCTTACATCTGTATCATGATGCTGCTTTAGGTGAACGTCAGACTATCGCTTTAATGCGTGATTTACAGGATATCCTTGATAAGAAAAAGGCTAACACTACTGTAGATAAATATGTCTGGAAAAAGAACTCCGGTTTCTTTGTCCAGAATACAAAAACTCATGAATGGAGCCTGAACTCCACTAAAGTTCAGAATGCCTGCAGATATCACGGTTACTTTGCCATAAGAACCAATACCATTGAAGATCCTTTCCAGAGTCTCGTAATTTATAGAGAGAGAAACATTGTTGAATCTGCCTTCAGACAGTTCAAGGTTCTTAATGAAAGTGACAAAATGTATGCCACTGGTACTTCATACAAAGGCAAACTCTTTATTTACATGCTGGCTCAGACTATCAGAATGATGATGTGCGTTTGTGCTTCTAATCATAAGCCTGATGGAAAGGTCTTACCTGGTGATTCTTTTGATAAAGCTATGCTTCAGATACAGAAACTGCAGGCTACCAGACCTGCTGGAAGGGGGATTTACATAGTAAAAGAGATCCCTAAAAAAACTAGAGATCTCTTTGAGACTTTCAAAATTCCTTTTCCTAAGAAACAGATCAAAAATTAGTAATCTATGATCTGCAGAATTTAGGTTGTAAATAATAAAGTTATAGCTAGATGTTAAAAATATCTAACTGTTCTGAATCAGAACTATCTTTCCATGCCTTGTCAGCTTTAGCATCATCAGAACGCTGTTTTTCAATATTCTCAAAGTAGTCTTTTGCAGGTGGAACAATATACTCTCCTGTAAAGATTGAGGTATCAAACTTGGTTAAAGCAGGATTTTCCTCTGTTACAGATGCTTCAAGATCTTCTAACTTTTGATAGATAAGAGCATCTGCGCCAATTTCTTTGCAGATCTCTTCATTGTTTCTACCATAAGCAATAAGCTCTTTTGAGGTAGGCATATCAATACCATATATGTTTGGATAGCGGATCTCAGGAGATGCTGATGCAAAGAATACCTTGTTAGCACCAGCCTCACGAGCCATCTGAACAATCTGTAATGAAGTGGTACCACGTACGATTGAGTCATCAACTAAGAGTACGTTCTTACCTGCAAACTCAGCTGGAATTGGGTTTAGCTTATTACGTACAGACTTCTTACGCTGTTTCTGACCTGGCATAATAAAGGTTCTGCCAATATAGCGGTTCTTTACAAAGCCCTGACGGTATGGAACGCCTAATGATCTTGCGATCTGCACTGCAATATCAATTGAAGTATCAGGAATAGGAATTACCACATCAATCTTTAAATCCTGATGCTCTTTCTGGATCTGCTCGGCAAGCTTCGTGCCCATGCGGACTCTGGTTGCATATACAGATGCTCCATCGATAATGCTATCAGGACGAGCAAAATAAACATACTCAAAGATACATGACTGTAAATGAGGATCCTTAGCGCAAATTTTTGAATATAACTGACCATCTTTGGTGATAAGTAAAGCTTCACCAGGTTTTACATCACGAACTAGCTTAAAGCCACTGACATCTAAAGCAACACTCTCTGATGCTACCATGTATTCAGTCTTGCCATTCTCGTCTTTCTTCTCTCCTAGAACCATAGGTCTAATACCAAATGGATCACGGAAAGCGATTAGACCTACGCCTAAAACTAGGCAAACTACAGCATAACCACCTTTAATCTCATCATATACGCCGGAGATAGCTTTAAAAATGTCATCAGCAGTTGGTACATCACTATTGATTTGAGATATTTTCCAGGCAAGGATATTTAGAAGAATTTCAGAATCGGATTGGGTATTAACATGGCGGTGGGCTTTTTTACACTTTTCTTTTAACTCTTTAGAATTGATAAGGTTTCCGTTATGAGCCAGTGCAATTCCGTATGGAGAGTTTACATAGAAAGGCTGAGCTTCTGCTGCTGATGAAGAGCCTGCTGTAGGATAACGGTTATGGGCGATACCAATGTTTCCGCGCAGTCTTAACATATGTCTTTGCTGAAAGACTTCAGTTACCATACCGTTTGCTTTGCGCTGATGAAAATTGTCATCTTCATCTACGGTTACGATACCTGCAGCATCTTGTCCGCGGTGCTGTAACACCTGCAAAGAATTATAAAGTGATAAATTGACAGGAGAGGTTCCGACAATTCCAACAACACCACACATAGCTATAATGCTCCAGTTCCTGAGGTTCCCAAATAATTAAAGAACCATTCAACGATTACTTCAAGATGAGGTACAAAGATTGAATCTTTATACCAAGGATAATAGGTAATAAAAGAAAGAATATGGAGTTTAATTAGGATCTGTAATACTGCAAAGACAGCACTTACAATTAAAATTCCCCTAACCACTCCAAAGACCACACCTAAAAGTCTATCAAAGCTTGATAAACCGGCTTTCTTTACAAGTGAACTTATAGTACTTGCAACAAAACCTAAAACAATTAAGGTGACAATAAAAAGGACAATACTGGCGATTACTTTTCTAGTTAAATCGTCGTTTGAAAAGGTAATATATTCTGATAACTGTGGGTAAAACCGACTTGCAACTATAAAAGCTGCAATCCACGAAAGAATAGAAGAGGCTTCACGAATAAAGCCTCTAAAAATAGATGTTATGGCTGACAAGCCAATAACACCTACTATTACCCAATCAAGTGCTGATAGCATTACTTAGTCTCAGCTGAGATTACTTCTAAGCCACCTAAGTACTTGCGTAAAACCTTAGGTACGGTAACAGAACCATCAGCATTCTGATAGTTCTCAAGAACAGCAACTAAAGTACGACCTACTGCTAGACCTGAACCGTTTAGAGTATGAACTAACTCTACCTTGCCATCCTTACGACGTAAACGAGCCTGCATACGGCGAGCTTGGAAGTCTACACAATTAGAGCATGATGAAATCTCGCGGTAGCAGTTCTGTGCCGGTAACCAAACCTCAATGTCATAGGTCTTAGCAGAGCTAAAGCCCATATCACCAGTTGACAGAGCAACAACGTGATATGGGATCTCTAAAGCCTGTAGCACAGCTTCAGCATCATGAGTTAAGGTCTCTAAAGCCTGCCATGAGTCTTCTGGTTTAACAATCTGAACCATCTCAACCTTATCAAACTGATGCATACGGATTAAACCGCGGGTATCACGACCAGCTGAACCTGCCTCAGATCTGAAGCATGGAGTATGAGCTGTGATCTTAATTGGTAATTCCTGCTCAGGAATAATCTCACCACGAACCATGTTGGTTAATGGAACTTCAGCAGTTGGAATTAAGCAGAAATGATGATTTACACCATCGCCATCGCAGTCACCATCAAGATTGGTGTGGAACAAATCTTCAGCAAATTTAGGCATCTGACCTGTACCATATAATGAATCCATATTTACTAAGTATGGAGTGTAAATCTCGGTATAGCCCTGCTCATAATGCAAGTCTAACATTAACTGAACTAAAGCTCTGTGAAGTTTGCAGATAGGCCCCTTCATGAAAGCGAAACGTGCACCACTTACTTTACGTGCAGTTTCAAAATCTAACATGCCTAAGCCTTCACCAATAGCTACGTGATCTTTGATGTCAAAATCAAACTTACGTGGCTCTCCCCACTTTCTTACTTCAACATTGAAAGTATCATCAGCACCTAGTGGGCATGATGGATCTGGTAAATTAGGAACAGTAAGAGCGATGTCATTTAACTGCTTTAATACCTCATCCTGCTTCTGTTTCACTTCGGTCAATTCTTCACCGATCTTTGCTACCTGAGCTTTGATCTCAGATACATCCTGACCTGCCTTAATTGCCTGACCGATACTCTTTGAAAGTGAATTACGCTGAGCCTGTAATTCTTGAGTGCGAGTCATAGTCTCTTTACGTAATGACTCTAATTCATTGATCTTCTGAACATCTAATTTGTAGTTACGTGTTGCTAGGCGCTTCGCAGCCTCTTCAATATCAGCGCGTAAATATCTTGAATCAAGCATGGATAATTGCCATTTGTTAAAGTTAATAAAGAATTCTGTTTAATTGCTTTTATGCAATCAATAATACGCCGGTAATTTTAGCATACAGAGTGAAAATTTGTTCAAATAATATTAAGTGCGCCAAAGTTACTCATACTGTACTTTTTTACCTTTAAAGCCCTGAGGGTAGCGCTTGTCTTTTTCTAACTCATCTCTTTGTCTTAGATATTCTTCTTTTTTAGATAAGTTAAGTTCAAAGCCTCTGTCAGATGGATGATAGTACACTGTGCCTGTTAGTTCTTCAGGGAAGAAACTCTCCCCTGCTGCATATGCTCCCTGATAATCGTGAGCATAACGGTAGGTTGCTTTATACCCTAATCTTTCCATAAGCTTAGTAGGTGCATTTCTGAGATAAATCGGTACATCAAGCTCTCCATTTTGTTTTGCATCTTCGCGAGCTTTATGGAAGGCTTCATATAAATGGTTACTCTTAGGAGCTAAAGCACAATATACAGTAGCCTCAGCAATCGCTCTCTCACCTTCATAAGCACCTATTCTGTCAAAGATATCCCAAGCATTAAGGCATACTGTCATAGCTCTAGGATCTGCAAGACCAATATCCTCGGTTGCGATCGCTAATAAACGTCTTGCCACATACAGAGGATCCCCTCCCGCCTCTAAAATGCGTGAATACCAGTACAAGGCTGCATCAGGTGCGCTGCCGCGCACTGATTTATGGAAGGCTGAAATTAACTCGTAATAGGCATCACCGCCTTTATCATAATTTATGAGTTTTCGACCTGCTACAGCTCCTACCATAGCAAGGGTTAAAATTTTGCCACCTGTTTTTACGGGAGAAGCTAAATCTGATGCCATCTCTAATATATTTAACAGGTATCTAGCATCTCCTGCAGCTAAATCAATAATGGCTTTTTCTACACCGTCTGCTAAATGGATGTTTTCTTTTAAAAGACCGCGATCTGAGTTTAAGGCATTATAAAGTAAGGTCCTAGACTCATCTTCAGAGAGTTTTTGCAATACATACACTCTAGCTCGAGATAAGAGAGCAGAATTTAAACTAAAAGATGGGTTCTCTGTTGTAGCACCAATAAAAGTAATAGTGCCATTTTCAATATGAGGTAAAAAGGCATCTTGCTGAGATTTGTTAAAACGATGAACCTCATCGACAAATAAAAGTGTTTTAACGCCACTTCTTTTGCGCAATAAAGCTCTATCTACAGCTTCACGTATATCCTTTACACCTGAGGTTACAGCAGGTATTTGCTCAAAATGCGCGTTACAGGCTTTTGCAAAGAGCAATGCTAAGGTAGTTTTTCCAACTCCAGGAGGTCCCCAGAGGATCATTGAATAGCATTGACCTTTATTTAAGATAGTTCTTAAAGGTCTGCCTTCACCTAAAAGATGTGATTGACCTACATACTCTTCTAAAGTTTTAGGTCTCATTCTTGAGGCTAAAGGAGCAAACTCGTCGTTTAGCTCCTTATCTAATTGTTCATTGGCTTTATGATCTGCTTTTTCCTGATCAAATTGACTGAACAGATCAGTTTGACTTTCGTTCATCATCTATCTGAGCATCCTCAGGAATTTTGTACTCAAATGAGCTGTCAGACACTTGGGTCTTTACTTGAGATAAAGTGTAGCGATTGGTATTACCATCTTTTAACTGTACATATAAATCAGATACTAAATCACCTTGAAACTCTAGCTTAATTGACACAACCTGACCAGGATTTTTAGCTTTTAGAACATAGCTATTGCCACCTTTTGCAACCTCATACTGTCCCCACACAGATTCACTCTTTGTGGTTAATAGCATGAATGGTGAGGAGTAAAGCTCCTGTTTATCAAAAATGCTTACCTGGTTTACAAAAGGATCATAGAAATAAACAGTGTTTCCTTTGGTAAATAGAACCTGTTCATCAGGACTTGTAGTATGCAACATGAACTTATCAGGTTTCTTTAGAGAAAGTCTTCCAGATGACTTAGACACTAAAGAGCCATCTTTTCTGGTAACAGTTTGAGAAAAAGTTGAACTCAAAGCATTTAAAGTTGAGAGTTTTGACTGTAACTCTTCTTTTGTATCAGCACTTGCCTGAAAAGACACAGAAACTAAAAAAGCAACAATTACAGCTTTTACGAATGCTACTTTCACACCCTTTAAACTAGTTACTAATCTCATGAAAATTACCTTTTATGTAAACAGACTTCTTTACACTAAAATAAGATAGAAGACTGTGTTCTTATCCTGTTACTGAATTAAAAAGCCCTTATCATCAATGATTTGTTGAGCCTGCATCTGGCGGTGAATTTTACGTGCTCTGTTATAGCCAAAACCAAAAGCAGTTTGTAGTTCTGATACAGAGAGTCTCTTGTTTGATGAGCAATATGATCTTGCATATTCAACTACCTGATCAAACTTAGCATCTAGTTGTTGTGCTGAACCATCACTATCTTCACTCTCAACGCTTTCCTCTTCCTCACTTTCAGTAATGCCCTCAACATATTCAGGCTCACCTGCCTGCTGTATCCATGAGGATACAACCTTTTCAACATCCTGATTGCTTGTAAATGGACCTTGTGCGCGGAACATCTGAGAGCGGTTTAACTGCTGATACTTAACTAACATATCACCATTACCTAAAAGTTTTTCAGCACCTGTCTCATCTAAAACAATTCTTGATTCCATTGAGTTTTGAACGGTATAAGCAATGTGAGATGGCATATTTGCTTTAATCGCACCGGTTACAATATCTGCTCTTGGAGTTTGTGTTGCTAAGATTAAATGGATACCAGCCGCTCTTGCCTTTGCTGTTAATCTTGCAATTAAAGCTTCTGGAGTGTTGCCGTCTTTTTTTCTAGTTACACTAGCTACTGCCATTAAGTCAGCAAACTCGTCGATTACTAAAACAATATATGGAACTGGCTTTAGCTCTGGAGGAATACCAATTGTGTTTTCACACCACATAGGATCATAAACTTTCTCACCTAAGAGATTCTTTTCTTTGATGAAATCATTTAACTGTGAAATTTTTGATAAATTCATCAAGGATAAAAGTTTATAACGACGCTCCATTTCCTTAATCAACCATGCTAATGAAGCTACAGTTGAATCAGGATCAGTAATAATTGGAGTTAATAGGTGAGGTAAATTCTGGTATTGAGAGAACTCAACAGTCTTAGGATCAACCATGATAAGACGTAACTCAGTGGGTGATCTTGCAAAGAGCAATGATACTAGCATTGAGTTTAAACCTGCTGACTTACCAGAACCTGTGGTACCTGCAATCAGTAGATGAGGAGCATCTGCAAGATCAGCTATAACAGGAATACCTACAGTGTCTACACCTAAACACATTGGCAGTTTTGCTTTCGAGTGTACAAATTCCTCTGAATCGATAATGTCACCTAAACGGATCATTTGGCGCTTATCATTTGGAACTTCAATACCAACATATGGAGTACCAGGTACCACCTCGATGATGTTGATGTTTTGACTCATTAGACTTCGCTGCATATCAGTTTCTAAGTTTACGATGGTCTTAGACTTGGTACCTGCTTCAAGGCTAATATCATATCTTGTAATAACAGGACCTGATACGGTCTGTTCAACTTTTGCTTTAACACCAAAGTCACTCATAAACTTATCAATACGAGCTGATTTTTCTGAAATTTCTTCAGCTGATACCTGTTCTTGAGACTGTGACTGCTCTAATAAATCAAATGAAGGTCTCCATTTGCCATAAATTTTTGAAGGAGATGTTTCTGTTGCCTTTGCATAAGAGACTGTAGCTTTAGAGGCTCCGTTTGTGTTTGAGCCTTTAATTTCAATCTTATTTGAAATGTTATTTGGTCTAAAAGTATTCATAGACTCAAACGGAGGTTTAGACTCATATCTGGAACCATCCATGACATTAGCAGGAGTATTTGAAGAAACACTGTTCACTCTTTCACTTGAACTAATCTCAGGGTTAATATTCATTACAGATGCACTGTTTTGAGTATTAGCAGAATAGCCTGATTCAATAACTGAGTTCAAAGCGCTGTTCTCTTTTTCTGGCAATGGAGCGTATGGATTAAACATAGGCTCTGTAGCTTGAGTCTGTTGCTGTGAAGATTGTGTTAGTGCACCTGTCTGCTGAGCATGTAAAGCTTCAGTTAATAACTTGTCATCACCTGACTTGTTATCTTCAGCAACATTTTGATTAGCGCTAGTAGCTATACTCTGACTTCCTCCCTGATATGGGGTAACTAATGGTTCCTGATTTACCTTATTTTCAGATGAAGATGTGTTTTCATTATTAACTTTTGAGCTATTTACATGAGAGTTACTATCTGCTGAAGCAGTTGCTACATTACTCTGTGAAGTTAAAACTCCTCTTGCCACCTTTGAATACTGTTCATAACTTGAATCTGACTCTTTAATTGGTTGAGTGTCAGCAATAGAAAGCTTTTCATCACTCTCATCAGATGAAGGCACAAAAGCTGAACTTAAGTTTTCAACTTCAATTTTTGAACTATCTTGAGACTTGGTAAGATCAGTAAAGTTAATTACGTTTTCTGAAATTTCACCTTGGCTTGGTAACATTGAACTTGTTGTAGTAGCTTCACCATAGGCTTTATTATTCTCTGATAAAGTAGGAGCTCTGGTAATTACAGATGAAGGCTGTGAGTATTCGCCACTTACAGATGAACCATCAGAACTAATGTTAACCTTAGGCTCATTATTAGGTACATTTACTGTTGGTATGGTGGTGGTTCTGGTAATTACAGTGCTTACCTCAGAACGACGAGAAGGATTACCTACAACTTCAGTTGGAGGAAGGTGATCAGCTCCTGCCTTATAAACAATAGTTGAAGCTTTGGGCTCTGCTGCACTGCTGTAGTCAGCTCCATAACCTTTGCTGTAACTTGAACTCTGATTATCACTATTATCTTCTAGTCTTGTAATGATAGTCTTTTTAACTGTGTTATGAACCACTGGTTCTTGTACATTTCTGCTATCTTTAATAATAGTCTTAGTTGAACCATCATCGTAATTTTGATTAGATGAAGGAGCTACATTTGGAGCGTTTACTCCTGAAATGTAGGTAGATGGACCTGAATTTGCATCCTCAGATGTATTATCAAATCCATAAGAATTTGAGTATGTGCTAGATGTTGAGCTAGTTGACGCATCTGATGATTTCTTATACTCAGGAACCTGAACGCCAGGAGTAATATAAGGGCTAGACTCTTCTTGAGCTCCCCAGTCCTCATGAGAAGTCGAATTCTGTGTTAGTGCATTATTATCAGCAGAAAAGCTTCCAATTGAACCAAATTCAGGTTCAATTCTCTTCACTTCAGGTTCTCGTCTATGAGCAACAACGGAACGGGTTCTATTGTGGCGAGGCTTTTCAATTGATGACTGCTCATTATTTGTACTTGGGAAGATCTTTTTCTTTTCACCAAAGGCTGGAAGTGAACCTGATGAAAAAGAAGTGCTTTTGAAAAGATCGCTAGTTGTATTCTCTTCTTCTTTTTTCTTTGTGGAAAAATCAAGATTGGTTTGGAACGGCTCTTTTAACTCTCCGTTTTTAGTGTCAAGCTTGATATTGCCATACAAAACGCTGTCATCTTCTTGAGTATTAACTTGAGGATCTTGTTTTTCGTTCTTATTGTTGTCTTGCTTTTTATCTTTATCGAAGAAGCCAAATATAAAATTACCGATCTTGTCAAAGTACCAAAAAGGACCTTTTGAGGTAAAGAGGAAAAGGCCTAGTAATGTAACTAAAGCAGGTAAAAGTTTTCCTATTGGGAATGGCAATGAGTCAAACATGCTCATAAAGAAATAGCCTAAAAAGCCACCTAAACTAGTTTCAGTATCTACAACCAATCCTGAAAATAATGAGCACAGACCAATTACAAGTATGTTAAAACCTAAGATAAACAGACCTATTACAAAGAAGTCTATTTCTTTTAGAGCAATCTTTTTGATAAAGAGTTTGTAACCTATAAATACAAATACCAAAGGAAACAGAAAAGTAACATTTCCAAAGTAATTAAACACATTTTCCATAAAGGAACTTTGTGCTGTTGTTACTATTCCTTCTGTGGTTTCATTAGTCAGTAGCTCTCCACTCATAGCCTTGTGGAGATTATTACGGAATGAAATTAAAACAAAAATGCAGATCAAACTTGCAAGACAAACCGCGCCAAACAATACCTTTCTAACAAGGCTGATACTACTGTGATGTGCCGCTCCCTGAGTTGGGCGAAATTGCATTTGAATCCTCCGCTAATTCTTTGTTCTTTATCAAAATTTTTATTATTTTTATAGGTTTACTTGCTTATATATTTCTTGCTGTAAAAATCTCGATAATGTTAGCACCATTCATGCATTCAATCAATTTTATCAACTGGCAATTTTAGTTCTGATTTTCCTTAATAACTTTACAAAAATTGATTACAATAGCGGCATTAACTAAAGAGAGAAAATCATGATCAATATTGTTCTATACCAGCCAGAAATGCCTTCAAATGCGGGCAACATTATTAGACTAAGCGTAAACTGCGGTGCAAGGCTTCATTTTGTAGGTCCACTAGGCTTCTATCTTGATAATGAAAGACTGATGAGAGCTGGTCTTGATTACCATGAGCTGTGCAACCTTACAGTTCATGTCAACTTTCAGCAATTCCTAGAAAAAGAAAAACCAAAGCGTTTAATTGCTTCTACCTCTAAAGCACACCACTCACATGTTTCTTTTAAGTTTGAAGATGGTGACTATGTGATCTTCGGTAGAGAAAAAGAAGGACTGTCTGATGAGGTGTATAAGGTTATACCTGATGATCTGAGAATTAAGATCCCTATGGCACCAAACAGTCGCTGTCTTAACCTCTCAAACTCTGTTGCAGTTGTTGCCTATGAGGCATGGAGACAACTAGGATTTAAGGACGCATTAATTTAAAAATTTTAGCTATTTTTCTGTTATTATATCGGCCGTCAAAACTGCATTAAAAATAATAGAGTAAAGCTGTGCTAATAAACTCTGTATAAAACAAACTTTGCAGAGTTTTATTCAGCAATCTTTTTAAGATAAAAGAGGATACTTCATTGCTAGATTTCTTAGTGGGATTTTTTGGTAGTTACGGCTATGCGGCCGTTTTTGCATGTCTTGTTTTATGCGGATTAGGCGTACCTGTACCAGAAGATATCACCTTAGTTTCAGGCGGTGTAATTTCAGGTCTTGATCTTGCTAATCCTCATATCATGTTAGTTGTAGGTCTCATTGGTGTACTATTTGGTGATAGCACCATGTTCCTAGCAGGCAGGATCTTTGGTTACCGTATTCAAAAGATTAAGACCTTCAGAAAGATTGTTACTCCTCAAAGATTCTCTCAAATTCAACGTAAATTTAAACAATATGGCTTAGGCTTACTGTTTGTAGCTCGTTTTCTTCCTGGTTTAAGATCCCCTATTTACCTAGTAGCCGGTATGAGCCATCGTATCTCATACGTAACCTTCATTATTATGGATGGTTTAGCAGCACTTATCTCTGTTCCTGTTTGGATCTATTTAGGATTCTTCTTTGCTGACAATCTTGATACCCTCATGACTTATGTTCACGATGTACAAAAAGCAATCTATTTAGTTTTAGGCTTATTAGTTATCGTGGTTGTATTTGTAATTCTAAAAAAGAAGTTCCACTCAAAAATGAATCAAGTTGCATCAGATACTGATGACAAGGACAACAAGATCTAAGCTAATAGGTTGACCTTTTAGTGAGGTCAATCATTCTCATCTTTTCTTCAAAAATGACAAAATATGTCAGTATTTTGCGGTTCTGCTGTTATAAATAATGTATATTTATAACTGAAAGATAAAAGAGCAGAGTCAAACCTAAAACACGATCGAATAATGAGCAACAAACAATTCTTAGAATTACCATACGGTAAAGATGACTTTCCTCTATTAAGAGAAGGAAACTGTTACTTTGTAGATAAGACGCCTTATCTTAAGACAGTATTTACAGATCAATCTGCTGTAATGTTATTTACCCGTCCAAGACGTTTTGGTAAGACTCTGCTCATAAGCATGTTTGACTCATTTTTGAAAATCAATCCTGAAAAGCCTTTTGATAACTCAAAACAATTAGAGCTCTTTAAAGGTACCAAAATCTTAGAGGATAAAGAGTTCTGTGATAAGTTCATGGGACAGTGTCCTGTTATTACCATTACTTAAAAAAAAGTAGACGGTACTAATTTTAAAGAGTTTTATGAGAGTTTTGCCTCAGCTGTATATGATGTTACTTTAAGATACAGCTATCTAAAGAATAGTAATAAATTAGATAAATCTGAGAAAGAAGAGTTAGAACACTTAACCACCAAAAGTTACTTACTTAAAATCGAAAATCAGCAAACTGTAAAAGATGCTTTAAGGACTATATCAGGACTCTTATATAAAGAATATGGAAGACGTGCCATTCTTTTAATAGATGAGTACGATGTACCACTAGCAGCAGCTTCATACCGCGATAGAGTAAACAAAGTTCTATATAAGAACAGACCTGACTTTGTGGCAGACTGCCATGACAAGATGGTTGCCTTAATGAAAGGCTTTTTTGATTTATTAAAAACAACTCCTGGTGATGAAGGTGCTATTAGTAAAGCTGTGATTACAGGATGTTTAAAGGTAGCTAAGAACAGCTTATTTACTGGCGTAAATAACTTTAATGTCTGTTCTGTAATTGATAGAGAACAGAAATACACAGGCATCATTGGTTTTACTAAAGAAGATACCTATAAGTTTTTAAAAGACTATGAACTAGAAAACTTCTCTGAAAAAGTTAAAGAGCACTATGACGGCTACAAGTTCTTTGACAAAGAGATGTTCTGCCCATGGGATGTAGTCAATTTCATTGATGAGAACCATAAATACAACTTAAATGGTGAAACAGATTCAATTAGAACCAATAACTACTGGTTAGGAACTACCTCAGATAAATCCCTATATGATTACTTAGGCTATTTAACTGACAGCGACAACAAAAAAATGCAGGACTTAGTTGATGGTAAGTCAATTAGCTTCAAGCTAAATGAATCCATGAACTATGATACTCTGTCAGAACATAATTCAAATGATTTCTGGTCACTACTCTTACATACAGGTTATCTGACTGTAGATTGGGAAAAGACAGATGAAGCAGAGTTTTCTAAAGACGGTAAAACCAATAAAGAGGTCTTTGCAAGAATTCCTAATTTAGAAATTTTAGGTTGCTTTAACAATAATATAGAAGAAAGGTTTGGAAACGTTGTAAAGAGAGATAACCTTGCTTTAAACATATCTAATGCTCTATTAGAAGGTAATGTTGATTTTGTACAGAACAAGTTAGGACCATTATTACGTTCATTTGTATCTGTAATGGATACAGCAACTAGAGCACCTCATGAGAATTACTATCATGGCTTTTTAAACGGGATCTTCACAAGCTGCGAGAAACTTGTATCAGAATACCATTATAATTATGAGTCTGGTAATGGATATTCTGATATTACCTTTAAGGCTGAGCGTAATACCAAAGCTGTAATCATTGAGATAAAAGCTACATCTAATGAAGTTGATATGGATGAGCTTGCAGCTAAGGATCTATCTCAGATTGAAGAGATGAACTACGCACAACCTTTTTTTAAACAATCAAAGATTACTGAGATCTACGCTTATGGCTTAGTATTTTGTAAAAAGGATTGTCTTGTGTTTTGCAAAAAACTTAAATAGATAAGATTCTGATGTCCCACTTTACTGTCTTTCAATCTATCTTAAAAGATATGATTGAAAGTAGTACCAAATGTTCACTTAAATGAACTTTCTTACATTCACTTAAATTATTGCTTCCATTGTTATAAAATACCTCTCGGTTGGGCAACGAAAGTTGCCTTTGTTCGTTCACTTATTTGGAAACAATAATGGATGCTTTAACTCAAATAGTTGCAGACATCAACTCGATCCTTTGGGGACCATGGTGTCTGATCCCAGTACTGGTGGGCGCAGGTATCTTCTTTACCTTTAAGCTTCGCTTCGTGCAGATCCGTCAATTTGGACGCGCCGTAAAACACGTATTCGGTGGCCTGTCATTTAACGGTGAAAAAGCAGGTAACCACGGAATGACCTCCTTCCAGTCACTAGCTACCGCAATTGCTGCCCAAGTAGGAACAGGTAATCTTGCAGGTGTAGCTACAGCTATGGCAATGGGTGGTCCTGGTGCCATCTTCTGGATGTGGCTTGCAGCTTTCTTTGGTATGGCAACTATCTTTTCTGAAGCAATTTTAGCTCAGCTATATCGCTCAAAAGATTCCGAAGGTCATATCACAGGTGGCCCTTCTTACTACATTACCTACGGTTTAGGTAGTAAGTCACTTGCAACCATCTTCTCTGTTCTTATCATTATTGCCTTAGGTTTTATTGGCAATATGGTGCAAGCAAACTCAATTTCAACTGCATTTAATTCTGCATTTGAAATTCCAACTCAGGTTACAGGTCTTTTCATCATTCTATTAGCAGGTTTCATCTTCATTGGTGGTATCAAGCGTATTGCAGGTTTTGCTGAAAAGATGGTTCCTCTAATGGCTGGTGTCTATGTATTAGGCGCTATCTACATTATGATCTGCTTTGCTGGCGATATTCTGCCTACTTTCAAAGAGATCTTTGTTGGTGCATTTAATCCATCTGCTGCAACTGGTGGTGTAATCGGTGCTTCTGTAAAAGAAGCTATCCGTTACGGTGTTGCTCGTGGTCTGTTCTCTAACGAAGCTGGTATGGGTTCTACTCCACATGCTCATGCTATTGCTAGAGTAAAACACCCTGTTGAGCAAGGTTTAGCAGCTATCATTGGTCTATTCATTGATACCTTCATTGTGCTTACCGCAACAGCATTAGTTATTTTAGTAACAGGTTCTTTAGATGGTACTAAGACTGGTATTGAATTAACTCAGGCAGCATTCGTTAAAGGTATGGGTACTGCAGGCTCAGGCTTCGTAGCTTTATGTCTGTTCTTTGCTGCCTTTACAACCATCATCGGCTGGTACTTCTTTGCTGTACAGAATGTTAAATACCTCTTCGGTTACAAGGTAATTAACATTTTCTCAGTTATCGTACTCTGTTTCTTGATGACAGGATCTTTCTTAAAGGTAAACCTAGTTTGGGAATTAGCTGATATGTTCAACGGTTTAATGGTAATACCAAATATCATTGCTGTAATTGGCTTATACAAACTGGTTGTAAGAGCATTAGACGACTATGAAGGCAAGTTCCTTAACGGTGATAGGCCGCTGTTTGGAGCTTCTGAGCAGTTAACCGGTCGTATGGCAAAAATAAACACCCTACATAGAAGAAAGAAGCAACGTTCATAACTTAAAAAATTAAAAGAAACGTCTAAGTAAAAGGCCTCAAACTTTTGAAAGCTCGAGGCCTTTTTTATGGAACTTTATAAAAATCTTATGCTTTTACAGCATCTTTAGTATTCTCTAAGATCCACTCTCCGTTTGAGTTCTTTGAAATTAACATCAGTTCATGCTTTGCAATTAAACTTGAACGATGACCTACACTTAAGATTACAGATTCTTTTAATTCAGTTCTTAATAAGTCATAGGAAACAGATTCAATTCTCTCATCTAAAGCTGAGCTTGCCTCATCTAAGAATAAGATCTTAGGTTTGATTAGAAGGGCTCTGATAATAGCAATACGCTGTTGTTCACCTAAAGATAACATCAACGACCAGTTATCCTCTTTATCAAGATCTGATATTAGATAATCTAAAGATAACACATGCAAGTACTTCTCAATTCTGCCGTCTTTTACTCTCTCACCAGGATAAGAGATTGCATCTCTTAATGTGCCTAATGGTAAATATGGCTTTTGAGATAAGAATAAGGTGCTGTAATTTTCAGGTTCTAAGATCTCACCTTCAGCATGTGGCCAGATGCCTGCAATAGTTTTAATTAATGTAGACTTACCACAGCCTGATGGACCTCTGATTAAAAGACTTTGTCCGTCTTTTAATTCTAATGACAGATTGTTCCACAGCATCTTGCCTGTAGGAGTTCTTACAGTAAGACCATTTAAGCTAAACTTACTGCCCTCTTTTTTAGGAGCAAGACATTCAATTTCATTGCTTGAATCCATGCTGTCAAAGAATAAAGCTAAACGATCGATCACTGATTTGTAGTTAGCCCATGTTGAGAATGAGCTGATAATGGTAGATAAAGAGTCCTGAACCTTACCAAAGGCAGAGCTAATCTGCATGATGCTACCTATGGTAATTACCTTAGCAAAATACATAGGAGCTGCAATTAGCATTGGGAAGATCACCGCTGTCTGTGCATAACCTAAGGTAAAGAAACCTAAAACCTTTTCTCTTTTAATTAAAGCAAAGTAGTTTTTAACTACCTCAGAGAATCTTTTTCTTAAAATTTTCTCCTCAGGATCCTGACCGTTATATAGAGAAATTGACTCTGAATTTTCTCTTACTCTGATTAAAGAGAAACGAAAATCAGCTTCATAACGCTGCTGACGGAAGTTTAACTTTACTAAAGGCTTACCTATGATGAAGGTTAAAATGGTACCAATAAACGCATAAGCTACTGCTAAATAGAGCATATAGCCATCAGGTAAATGCAGTTCATAACCATTCCACAAGGTCATGGTTACGGCATGAGATAGATCCCAAAGCACCACACCAAAGGTACCTAACATTGCAAGATCTGATGCTGTACCTAAAAGTAAAGACACAGTAAGACTAACAAAATTGCCTAGATCCTCAGAAATACGCTGATCAGGGTTTTCTGTTTTTCTATCCTCTAATTGCATCTTATAAAAAGAATCACCCTCTAAGTAATCATGCATTACTTTGCCTGTAAACCAGCGTCTCCAGCGGATACAAAGCTGTGATCTTAAATAAGCGTTATAAACAGATACTACTACATGAATGGTAGCTAAGATAGCGAACATCATGAGCTGATATTTAAAGCCTGATAAGTTGTACTCTTGTACTGTATCCCAGAAATCTTTGTACCAGGTATTAAATACCTTTGCTAAATAAATCGCTCCAGAGGTTAAAATTACAATTAAGAGTAATAAGAACCATGAAAACAGACTGTCTTTTGATGACCAATAAAGCTTAATCATTTTTGCAGCAGCTTTTACTGATACCTTTAAAGGCAGACTGTCTGAGCCATGATATTTGCTTCTCATTAGAGAAGCATCATTCTCATCCTTGAAGATAGAAATCTTAAACATAAGTTAATCCAAATATTTTTTAACGAGCTCTGCTACGCCATCTTCGTCATTTGTAAGAGTTACAACGTCAGCAGCCTCTTTAACGATGTCAAAGCCATTTTTCATAGCAACGCCAAGTCCTACTGACTTAATCATAGCCAAATCATTTTCAGCATCACCAAAAGCCATAGCATTTTCTGGTGTATAGCCTAAAGCCTGACAGAGATGAACAATTGCAGTACCTTTAGTTGAATGGTTTGGAATGAATTCAAGGTAGTTAGCCTCAGAACGTACTACAGCAAAGAAGTCTGTAAACTTCTTTGGCAATTCTCCTCTAATTCTGTCTAAAGTTTCCTTTTCACCTACAACTAATACTTTAAAGAACTCTTCATTATCATCTAAACTTGTAAAGCTAATATCTTTAAATCCTACTCTGCCGTTATCAATTTCTCTTTGGGTATGAGGATTATGATTCTCCACTAATAAACCACGAGTAACCGAGTAACCGTGAACTACACAGTCATTGTCATGAGCAAATTGAGCTACTTCTCTTACTAATGAAGATGGAGCAGTCTCCTTACATACCATAGGGAAACCAATATCTTTACCAAAAGCTACATAGTCTGACAAACGCACAACTCCTGCTCCATTAAAGCATACAGCATAAGAGTTCTTATTAAGACAACCTAGTTTTTGCATGTAAAGGACCGCGCTCTTAGGATGGCGACCTGTAGCAATGGCAATTGAAAAGCCCTGAGACTGAGCTTTTTGTAAGGTTTTAATGGTGTTCTCACTGATACTCTTATCTGAACGTAATAAGGTATCATCAAGATCTAAAGCGATTACTTTATACTTTCCCTTTACTATAGGTAAGTTATAGATTGTATATTTTGCCACTGTGTTTTCCTTGTAATAGTTGCTACATAGTCTTATTGTTTATAGCTTGCTTTCTCTTATCAGCTATTGATTTTTTAGTCTAACTTTGCCATTTCAATAATACACTGATGAGTTTTAGTGTCTTTTGAGTAGTTAATACCTACTAATAGGACTTCACCTTTATAGTTTTTAAAGAACTGTAAGTAATTCTTCTCTTTAATCTGAGTGATAGCAGTCTGTGCTGACTTATCGAACTTTAACTCAATTAAAAGCGCTGGCTTGTTTACACCAGGCTTTGGCAGATAAACTAAATCAGCATAGCCTTTTCCTGTAGGTAATTCTCTTACAACGTTATAGGTGTTTGTTGTACTCAAAAATAGAGAAATGGCAATTACATTAGCTAATGAGTTCTCATTATTGTAAGTTAGAATTGATGTATGGTCTTGATGAGCTTCATCAAAGATTTTAGCAACAGCTTCAGAGTTTAATGACCAGATATCATTTAACAGCACATCTGTATTTTTGATTAGGTCATATACGCCTGCATATCTATTGTTGTTCTTTACACAGGTCTTAAACTCTAACTTAATCTCTTCATTTGGAATGTGAACTATAACTCCTAAAGTTGTAGAGCCTTTAATTGCTAAATATCCTAAATGAATAAGTAAGGTTAAGACATCATCTTTTGAATGGAAAGTTACCATATCATTACTGAATGTTGATACATCAACTATGACATCTTCACCTGCAATTAACTTTACAATGTCATCTCTTAAGCCTTCCATATTCATGTCAATATATTCCTGAAGGCTTTCAAAGGTTTCTGTTTTGGTCCAGGAACTAATAAACTTTTTATAGGTTGCTGCATTTACTACAAAGTTAGGATTATAGATATGAGGAACATCTTTAAATGAATAACCGTCATACCATTGCTGCATTTGATTAAAGGCTACATCATGCTGATTTAAATGTTTCTTATAGTCATCAAATGAAGCTATTTTTAGATTATCAAACAATGAAGAACTATCTTGACATCTTGCATAGTAAGAGCAGATCATTTGCGCCGTTACAGACTTTCCAAAGCAACGAGGTCTACTTAAACAAAAGAAACTTTTTTCTTTTCCAAGGTTCTCATTTAATATCTCAAAAATATCTGTTTTATCCACAAATACTTTGGATTTTTTTAATTTTTCATATCTTGGAGATGATGGATTTAAGTAATAACCCATTTATATCTGCCCCATACAAAGATTCATATAGTAGTATTACTCACTCTACATTATTTTAGAGAATTAATCTAATCTCTAATAAAACTAAAGCCCTGACAAACTGTCGCTTGCCAGAGCTCTATTTTAAATAATTAGTCTTTGATTAGTATTAGTACAGTTTTGTACATACTGCAATAGTATCTGATACAACCTGGCCTACGTTAGCAAAGTGGCACTCGTATGAATGACCTTGCTCATCACGAACCTTGAAACGACCATTATAGGTCTTAGTAGGATTGGTCTTAAATGCAGATTCATCATCTTTAGGAGTAAATACAATAGTTGGAGTCTCAGATGAAGAAGTACCACCTACGTATTCTCTTGAAATTGGAGCTGAATCATCAGCTACGATAGCAGCTTTTCCAGAGGAAGCCACTCTCTTAGAACCACGACCGATACCTCTTGTGTAAGGATCTTCTGGCTCGTATTCACTCTTTCCCACACCAGTTGTAAAATGGAACCATGAGCCATCATCATCTGATTCTGCCTGCTGTTCACCAATAGGCTCCCACTTGTTGCCAACTTTCTTCTGGCATGATGCTGCACCTGTTGCTCCAGTCATACCTGACTTTAGGTTACATCTGTAAAGGGTACCATCTTTTCCTTTTAGATCATAAGACAATCCATTCAAACCAGGACGAATGGTTTCTTGTAATACTGTAAGATCTTTTGAATCGATATCCATAGCAGCTGAAGCTTTGTCCAAATACTCATCTTCGGTTGTTAACATTGATGAAAGAATTGAACAGCCAGATAAGCTAACCGCACTGGCAATGCCTAAAGACAATAACAGTTTTTTGTTCATTTGATTTATTTATCCTGTAAGTATTTTGAATGTTCCGATTGTAGCCCATTAGCGACAAAAAGTGTACTCAATTACGGGGGCAGTTTTGATTATTATCACATTAAAAGAAAAATGGACCAATAAGATTGAACTTAATGGTCCATTTAGAGTCAATAACAATCCATAACGATTGCTTTTGCTCTCTTTTCTGGTCCTAATTGCTAACTAGATTAAACACCAGCTTTCTTTAAGGCTGCGTTTACAATCTCCTGAGCTTCAGTTTCGATCTTCTTTAGATGATCTTCCCCCTTAAAGCTTTCCATGTAGATCTTATAAACGTTCTCTGTACCTGATGGACGAGCAGCAAACCAGCCGTTTTCAGTTACAACCTTAAGTCCACCGATAGCAGCACCATTGCCAGGAGCATTAGTTAACTTATCAACAATCTTCTCGCCTGCTAATTCGTTTGCCTCAACTGCTGATGGATCAAGTTTCTTTAAAGCAGCCTTTTGAGCAGGAGATGCTGGAGCATCAACACGGTTATAGTATGGACGGCCATACTTTTCAATTAACTCGTTATAGTGCTCTGAAGGATCTTTACCGGTTACAGCTAGCATTTCAGCACTTAGTAATGATGCGATGATACCGTCTTTATCGGTTGTCCATACACTGCCATCTTTACGTAAGAATGAAGCACCAGCTGACTCCTCACAGCCAAATGCTAATGACTTATCAAATAAACCAGGTACGAACCACTTGAAGCCGACTGGTACTTCGTATGCCTTGCGACCTAAGCCTATTGCTACACGATTCATCAGATTTGAAGATACTACAGTCTTACCAACCATAGCCTCCTTTGGCCATAATGGACGGTGAGTATAGATGTAGTTAATTGCAGCTGATAAATAATGATTTGGATTCATTAAACCTGAATGACATACAATACCGTGTCTGTCATAGTCAGGATCATTACCCCAAGCAATATCAAAGTCGTCTTTTAACTTAATTAAACCTGCCATTGCATATGGGCTTGAGCAGTCCATACGGATCTTGCCATCGCGGTCAATACACATAAATGAGAAGGTAGGATCAACAGCGTAATTTACAACCTTCAGATTTAACTTGTACTTGTCAGCAATTCTGTCCCAGTAATAAAGTCCAGAACCGCCTAGTGGGTCAACCCCCATGTGGATACCAGACTTTGAAATTGATTCCATGTCGATTATATCGCCTAAAGCATCAACGTACTGGGTTAACATGTCGTGTTCTTTTACATTTGATAGCTTGATTGCCTTTGTATAAGGAACACGTTTTACACCCTGTAGGTTGTTTCTTAAAATCTCATTTGCTCTATCCTGAATTACAGAGGTAATTTCAGTACCAGCAGGACCGCCATCGGTTGGGTTGTACTTAAAGCCACCGTTTGATGGAGGATTGTGTGAAGGGGTAATTACAATACCATCAGCTAAACCAGAGGTTCTGCCCTTGTTGTAATTTAAGATAGCAAATGATACTGATGGGGTTGGTGTATAGCCATGATCTTTTTCAACTCTAACTTCTACACCGTTAGCACCTAAAACTTCAACTGCAGTAGCTAAAGCTGCTTCTGATAAAGCATGAGTATCCATACCAATGAATAAAGGACCTGTAATACCCTGCTTCTGACGGTACTCAGCAATTGCCTGAGAAATAGCGATAATGTGAGATTCTGTAAATGAACCGTTTAATGAGGTTCCTCTGTGCCCTGAGGTTCCGAAACTTACTCTCTGCTCAGGATCATCCATGTCAGGAGTATTCAGATAATAAGCAGCCATTAAACGAGGAATGTTGTCTAAGTCCTCAAAACTAGCTTTCTGACCTGCTTTTTGATTCAGTGCCATAATTTTTTCCCTTAATAAAATTTAACTAACCATAATTCTTGATACAACTATCTCAATACACCTATTATTAGTTAGCAATAGAGCAATATCTAGTATAAATATCTAAAATTGCAAAAATCTTCACGAATATGTAAATTTTATTAAACATATTCTACAATTTGCTCTAAAAACAAGCTTATAAAACACATTTTGTGTGAGTTATATCATGCTAACTATAGCTCAAATTAGCTCTTTTTTGAGCTAATAATTTAGGTATTTTTCATAGTTAAAAAATTACGTTAAAAATCCCAAATAAAACTTAAATTGTATATAAAAAAACCAGACCTTTAAGATCTGGTTTCTTCTTATTCACTCAATGAAACTGTAATTATTTGTTTACAGTCTTCTTTAACTCAGCACCAGCGCTGAATGAAGGAGTCTTGGTTGCTGGAATGTTGATTACAGCACCAGTCTGTGGGTTACGACCTTCACGAGCTGAACGCTCAGTAACTTTGAAAGTACCAAAGCCGACTAACTGAACGCGATCGCCTGAAGCTAAAGCTTCACCAACGGTCTCTAATAATGCGTCTAAAGCCTTGCGTGAACCTGCTAAAGGTAAACCAGAACGCTTAGCGATTTGCTCGATAAGTTCAGACTTATTCATAATTCACAATTTCCTTTGAAATATGCTCTTTTCTTGAGCGATTATAACGATAAATACTATGTGTAGATTGATATACTCAATCATAAAATTCTATTGTGATGAGCCCACATCTCGTGGCATATCTCACCTAAAACGCGCTTAGTATACGCTATTTTATAAAAAAAAAAGATAGATCTTTTTGCGAAAACACTGAGACATGCCTACTTTAAGTACTTTTTATCACTTACAGTTATCTTAATATATTGATTTTTAATATAATTCTATATTTTAGATTTTTTTTAGATTTTTTTTATTTTGGCTTATATATCAGATCTTGACATACTGTCTTGCTTATGTTTAAAGCTTTATCCGACACGTAATGTTAACTATACAGTCATATTTTGACTTATTACCGAAGCCTCTTTTTTCATCGTCTAATTTACTTTGTAATAAGTTCAAAAAATAAGAGTACACATACCACTAATTACTTATTCTCTTATACTTGTTGCATATAACTTACTTTTTGCACCATTGTTGTTAGTTATTTAAAATAGCGATTTTGTTCAAACAAATTGGTACAATGTATGCACTTTAAAAAGGACTCTACCTGTCCTTAAAGTCGCATATATTTTTTTAGGAGCATAGTCTTTAAATGGAAGCCCTCTTACGTCCAATCAAACGCGCTCTAATCAGCGTTTCTGATAAATCTGGTGTAGTTGAATTTGCTAAAGAATTAGAAAAACGCGGAGTTGAAATTTTATCAACTGGCGGTACAGCTAAATTACTAGATCAGAATGGTGTTAAGGTTATCGAAGTATCTGATTACACCAAATTCCCTGAAATGATGGATGGTAGAGTTAAGACTCTTCACCCAATGATCCACGGTGGTATCTTAGGTCGTCGTGGCATTGACGAAAAGGTAATGGCAGAGCACAACATCAAACCTATTGATTTGGTTGTTGTAAACCTCTATCCATTTGTTAAGACTGTTTCAGATCCAAACTGCTCTCTTGAGAAGGCTATCGAAAATATTGATATCGGTGGCCCTACCATGGTAAGAGCAGCTGCTAAGAACAACCGTGATGTTGCTATCGTTGTTAGAGCATCAGATTACGACCGTGTAATCAAAGAAATGGATGCTAATGATGGTTCATTAACATGGAACACCCGTTTTGATCTAGCTATTGCAGCTTTCGAGCACACCGCAGCATACGACAGCGCTATTGCTAACTACTTTGGGACTAAAGTTCCTGATTACGGCATTTCAGATGGTACCGTATCAACTCTACCTCGTACTCTAAACTTAAACTTCAAGAAATTACAGAGCATGCGTTATGGTGAGAACCCTCATCAGAAAGCTGCTTTCTACTCAGATATCTATGCACACGATGCTGGTATCTCAACAGCTAAGCAGTTACAGGGTAAAGAGCTTTCATACAACAACATTGCTGATACTGATGCTGCTATCGAGTGTGTTCGTCAGTTTGAAGAGCCTTGTTGCGTAATCGTAAAGCACGCAAACCCATGTGGTGTAGCTTTAGGTGAAAACTTAACTCAGGCTTATGAAGATGCCTTTAACTGTGATAGCGAGTCAGCTTTCGGAGGTATCATCGCTTTCAACCGTGAGTTAGATGGCGCAACTGCTAAGGCAATCGTTGACAGACAGTTCTGTGAGGTTATCGTAGCTCCTGCTGTATCAGAGGAAGCTAAAGCTGAAGTTGCTCGTAAGAAGAACGTAAGATTGTTAGAGACTGGTCCTTTAGGTCAGGCTAAACCAAGATTAGACTTCAAGAGAGTGAATGGTGGTCTATTAGTTCAGGAAGCTGATCTTGAGACTGTTAAGAAAGAAGATCTTAAGGTTGTAACAAAGAGAGCACCTACTGCAAATGAGATGGATGAACTTCTATTTGCATGGAAGGTATGTAAATTCACTAAGTCAAATGCTATTGTTTACACCAACCACAAGAAGACCTTAGGTATCGGTTGTGGTCAGACCAGCCGTGTATTCTCAGCACGTATTGCTTGTCTAAGAGCAGAAGATGCTAAGTTATCACTTGAGGGGGCTGCCCTTGCATCTGATGCTTTCTTCCCATTCCGTGATGGTGTTGATGCCGCAGCTGCATCAGGCATTAAGTGCATTATTCAGCCAGGTGGCTCAATCCGTGATCAGGAAGTTATCGATGCTGCTAACGAGCACGGTATCGCTATGGTATTCACCGGAATGCGTCATTTCCGTCACTAATTTGTAAGTAGTTACGTGCATATACATCTAACAAGAGCTGTTGCACGTAACTTTAATTACAAATTGCAAACTACTTTTACTACCTACTTTTAATCCCCAACAGGTGAGGTTCTAAATGAAAGTTTTAATTATTGGTAACGGTGGTCGTGAGCACGCTCTAGCATGGCGTGCTGCTAAATCACCATTAGCAGACAAAGTTTTTGTAGCACCAGGTAATCCTGGTACTGCTCATGAAGACAAGATGGAGAATGTAGCTATCAGTGTTGATGACATTCAAGGTCTTGTTTCATTTGCTAAAAAGGAAGGCATTGGTCTTACCATCGTAGGACCTGAGGCCCCACTAGTTGCTGGTGTCGTTGATGCTTTTGAAAAAGAAGGTTTGACTATTTTTGGACCAAGCAAGGCTGGTGCTCAGCTAGAAGGATCTAAGTCATTTACAAAAGACTTCTTAAAGCGCCACAACATTCCAACAGCAGCTTACGAAGTATTTACTAAGACTGATGACGCTGTAGCCTATATTAAAAAGATGGGTGCTCCTATCGTGATTAAGGCTGACGGTTTAGCAGCTGGTAAAGGCGTAGTAGTTGCTATGACTGAAAAAGAAGCGATTGATGCTGTTCACAACATGTTAGATGATCATCAGTTCGGTGATGCTTCAGCATCAGTTGTAATCGAAGAGTTCATGGAAGGTGAAGAGGCATCATTTATTGTAATGTCTGACACTGAGAACGCACTTCCTATGGCAACATCCCAGGATCACAAGCGCGTAGGTGACGGTGACACCGGTCCAAATACTGGTGGCATGGGTGCTTACTCCCCAGCTCCTGTTGTAACTGATGCTGTTTACAAGAGAGTTATGGATGAAATCATCAATCCTACCTTAAAGGGAATGAAAGAAGATGGTATTCCATACCGTGGTTTCTTATACGCAGGTCTAATGATTGATAAGAATGGTGCTCCAAGAGTAGTTGAATTCAACTGCCGTTTTGGTGATCCTGAAACTCAGCCAATCATGCTGCGTATGCAATCTGATCTTGTAGACTTATGCTTGAAAGCCTGCAAAAACGGTGGCTTAAATGGTGTTGATATTAAATACGATCCTCGTCCTGCAATCGGTATTGTACTTGCAGCTCACGGATATCCTGCATCTCCTCGTAAGGGAGACAAGATCACAGGTCTTGAGATTAAGACTGGAGATGATCTTAAGGTCTTTGAGGCTGGTACCAAGCAGGTAGGTGATAATATCGTAACCTCAGGCGGTCGTGTTTTATGCGTAACAGCTTTAGGTGATGATGTAACAAAGGCTCGTGAAAAGGCTTATGCTCACATTAAGAACATTCACTTTGATGGAATGTTCTACAGAAACGATATTGCATGGCGAGCATTAAACCGTAAGTAGTAAAAATGGAGATTATGGTGGTAGAGGAAATTGTAAATCAGTCAGTTCTGTTTTTAGTTACCTTTGTTGCCAATCTTTTTGCCAGTGTCTCCGGTGGAGGCGCTGGTTTTATCCAATTTCCAATGCTGATCCTTTTAGGTCTTCCTTTTGCTACAGCTCTAGGAACTCATAAAGTAGCGGTAGTATTTTTGGGAATTGGAGCCATGTCCAAAAAAGGATTTAACCGCTCCTTTGCCTTTGATAAGGCTGTAAGTCTTATCATGCTCTTTGTAGGTTGCCCTGCCGTAGTCGCTGGCTCAATAATCATTATTTCAGTTCCATCTCATATTGCGCAGATAGTCTTAGGATTTATTACCATAGGATCTGGCATCTATACCATGTTCAAAAAAGGATTTGGTTCTAAAGGAATTGAAAATCGCTCTTATACCAGAACCATCCTAGGCACCATATGTATTCTGATAATCGGCATGTTTTCAGGATCACTTTCATCAGGTGCAGGTCTATTTGCTACATTAACTTTAGTGGGTGTATTTGGCTTAGAGCTTAAAAGAGCTATCATGCATACTATGATTTTTGTGGCTACAATATGGAATGCAGTAGGTGCAATTACTGTAGGAGCTTTAACTGCAATTCACTGGCAGTGGATACCAGTGATGATCATTGCTGCTTTCACAGGAGCATATCTTGGAACTACACTTTTAATTAAAATGCCGGTCGCCAAGGTTAAGTTTGTGTTCTCTTCTGTATCTATCTTAAGTGGTGTGATTTTAATTTTAGAGGCATTCTACAAATAGGAGCTAAAACTCTTTCTTTAAAAGCCCCACTATTAAAAGCACATTACTCAAGGCTTAAACCGATATTACTTACACCACCGTTTAAACTTAACTTATAAAGTTTATCTACAAGCGAAGGTTCTCTTTTAGATTTTTCTAAGAGTTCATAAAGTTCTATCTGGAAGTTAACCTCGTTATCGACGCTTTCCATTTCTCTTAACTCTTCATCTGTATATTCACGATCTGAGGATTGTTCAATCTGACGAATGACTCCGCTTAATGAGGCTCGAGATGCCATTTCAGCTTCTTCACCTTCATGCATAATGATAGCTAGAATTGATGATGATAGTGACAAAGTTGCATCTAATGAAAATAAGTCACCAACTGATAAGTCGTTCTTCTCATCATCAAGTAAATATGGTTCAAACTCATCTAATACTTTTTCAAGATCGATTGTATTAAACTTGTCTTTATGGAACTCCCATAAGGTGTTAAGAGTCTTTTGGTAAGCCTTAGCTCCCCCTTTGACCTCATTTACCTCACACCATAGAGCATAATTAGGATATTGTCTTTGAGCTAAGACTAATGAAAACAAACTCTGTCTCCATGGAGAGAGTTTTTTTAACATTCCGTAATACTTTTCTCCAAAAATCATGCTCTACCTCAAATTGTTTCAAATATGTGAATTAATTACACCTAATAATATCAGCTGTCTACTCATTAATATAGTATACTAAAGCTTAATGTACATAATAACTAAATAAACTTTACAATTAAACATTTCACATATTTTTGTGAATAACAACCTTGTTAATAAGCGTTTATTGGTAATGTCATTACAACTTGTAATAAACGCTTATTTATAAAGAATTTAAACAAAGTCTTAACTACGCAAAAATTACAAAAGGCAGATCTAGGGGCACATGCCTTTAAGAAGAGAGCTATGTCTGCAATATGCAATGTTTATGAAGACTTTTTACAAGATACAAAAATGATTTCAGAAGACTACATTTCAAAAGAGGCCATTGGTTCTTCAGCGTGGAAGGGACCTCTTTCAAAAAAACATAACAAGGCTATCTTGGCTACCTTTGTCATAGCCCTGACTCTATCTATCGCTACTAATAAGAATTTCTATTCAACAAGTGAAGATACTGACTCTAGCTCAAATTCAAACATGTTCGCTTACAGCGATGAACATGTAAGTGATATTGATGATTCTGTTCCTTTAACCCAAGCTTATGGCATAACCTCAAATAAAGATAAGACTCGTCAGATGGAAAACTATGATGATTCTTTACCTGATGCCGATTTAGCAGACTCAGATGCTCAATTAGATAAGGAAGTTTCTGCTTTAGCTAAAAAGATTGATAAAGATCAGAACTCTGATATCGACACTAAATGGGTAACAGAGAGTGTTCAGCGAGGTGATAACATTTCCTCATTATTTGAGGATTTGAACATTCCTGCAGCTACCTTAATGGCAATTTTAGATACCGACAAGTCACTTGCTAAAAGAATTAACTCCTTAAAGATTGGTGAGAACCTCTCTTTCTTAGTTGATGGTAAAGGTGAGCTTTTGGTATTTATTAAACCAATCTCAGATAAAGAGCAGTTACGTTTCTATAAAACTGACAAATCAGGTAACTACACTGTAGTCAAAGAGAGGTTAGGTTCTTATGAGATGGATGATGATGCCACCTCACAGGCAAAGTTAATGGCCTCAAAAGAAGCTCCTGATGCTAAAACAGTGGCAACAGCCTCAGCCTCTAAGACAGACACAGCAAAAGACACTAAGGTAGCAGCTGTAAAAGACGAGCCTGTTCAGGAGATGAGCGCTACTAAACGTGGTCGTTTGGTTTTAGTTAATATCGGAAAAGGTGAGAGCTTCTCAACAGCAGCTAACAAAGCTGGTATTACCTATACAGAGATCAACAAGATCTTGCAGATGTTCAAAGGAAAGATTCAGTTCTCTCGTAACATCCGCGCAGGTGACAGCATGAGAGTGCTCTTTACAGAATCAAAAGGTAAAGGCAAGATCTGCGCTGTTGAGTTTACCCTGTCACGTGGAGGAAAGGTTGCAAGCTACTTAAATACAGCAGATGGCAAGTATTATGACGAACGCGGTCTAAAGCCAGCTCGTTCTGCTGGTTTTGCTCGTTTCCCATTCCATTCAAGAGTACGAGTAACCTCTCCATTTAATCCAAGAAGATTACACCCTGTAACCGGTCGTGTACGACCTCATAACGGTGTTGACTTTGGTATGCCTGTAGGTTCATTAGTTTCAGCTCCATCCGATGGTGTTGTAGATAAGGCAGGCTTCTCAAGATCAGCTGGTTACTTTATCGTATTAAGACATTCATCAACAGTATCTACTGTTTACATGCACTTGTCTAAGTTATCAGTTCGCCCTGGTCAGAGAGTAAAACAAGGTGCTACAATTGCTCGTTCTGGTAATACCGGTATTTCTACAGGTCCACACTTACACTATGAGGTACGTATCGGTGGTAGAGCTGTAAACCCATTAAGAGTAAAACTTGATAATCAGAGAGTAGAACTAAATTCAAAATCTCGTAAAGCCTTTGCCGCTTCCATCAAGAAGTACAAGCGTGAACTTTATCAGCAGTCTCTAATGGCTAAGCGTTAAGCTTATCTTTGGCAAAATTCAAATTTTTCATTCTGATAATGCCACACTCGTGGCATTATCTGTTTTTACCCTACCTTCTATATCTATTTATTTGATTTAAGTAACAGTTTACTAACTGATTTTTATGATATTTTACTTTTAGATTAAATAGAACAAAAGAGGAGGTGCGTATGAAAGCAACTGAATTTGGAAAGACTTTCAACACCACTTTACAGAATGTTGATGAAAAATATAAATGGGTCAATGACATGATCAAAGCTCGTCAGGATCTTGTACTCATGTATATGAAGATCCTAAATGTATCTTTATCACGCAGTTCAAATCAGAATGATGTTTGCTACCCTTCTTATGAGGATGTGACCTCATTTTGTAATCACCTGATTGACTATATTTCACATGGTCACTTTGATCTTTATCCTAAGATCATCGAGTTAATTGAAAATGCTTCAGGCAGATCATTGTCTATTGCTAACAGAACTATGCCTAAGATTGAAGCTACTACAGAGTACTTAATGAGATTTACTGATAAGTACGCAGAAGAGCTTAACGAGAAAAAGATGTCTTCTTTACAACATGATTTAGCAAATGCAGGTAAATGTTTAGAGCAGAGATTTAGAAACGAGGATCGTTTAATTATCGCTCTAAGATTAGTTCATTCTTTAGTATCTGAAGGCTAGTCTCGATTTTAAGTAACTAGACTAGCTACATAGTCTAGTTACTTAATCAAAACTTTAGACTAAATTAAAGAGATCGGTAACTCTCTTTACCGGAATCACCTCTACATCAGGATTGCGTGTTCGAGGGGCATTGTCAAAAGGTACAATGATCCTCACAAAACCTTGCTTTACTGCCTCTGATATTCTCTCCTGACCATATGGTACAGGTCTTATCTCACCTGTAAGACCAATTTCTCCAAAAGCAATTGTACCTTTATCTACTGGCTTGTCTCTGTAAGATGAAATCAGAGCTAAGGCTAAAGGTACATCTGATGAGGTATCCTCAACTTTTACACCACCTACAACATTTACGAAGACATCCTGATCTGCTAGTGCAAATTCAGCATGGCGGTGTAATACAGACAGTAGCATAGAAAGTCTGTTCTGATCAGTACCTAAAGACAATCGTCTTGGATTTGAGTATAAGGACAAATCTACTAATGCCTGCAACTCAACTAATAGAGGTCTTGTGCCTTCCCAAGTTACCATTGCAAGTGAGCCTGGAGCCACTGTTTCCTGGCGGTTTAAAAAAATAGCAGATGGATTTTTAACTTCTTTAAGACCAGTATCTGTCATAGCAAAGACACCAATCTCATTTACAGCGCCAAAACGGTTTTTCTGACAGCGCAGTGTTCTGTATCGCATGTCAGTACCAGCTTCTAAAATTACAGAGCAATCTACACAGTGCTCTAAAATTTTAGGACCTGCTAAGGTACCGTCTTTAGTTACATGTCCTACCATGAAGACTGCGATTCCAGTCCTTTTAGCGAATTGGGTTAAGGCGGCAGCGCCTTCACGGACCTGACTTACAGAACCTGGTGCTGATTCAATTCCTGTTACATGCATAACCTGAATAGAATCTACAATTAAAACCTCTGGTCTTTCTTTTGATGCCATCTCACAGATAGTATCAATTGAAGTTTCAGCAGCTATTCTGATGTTATTAGCCTGTATCTTTAAACGATTAGCACGCAGTGCTACCTGCTGTAATGATTCCTCACCAGTTACATACAGTACTTTATGATTTAAACAGAGTCTGCCTACAGTCTGTAAAAGTAAGGTTGACTTACCGGCACCTGGGTTACCGCCTATTAGAACAACAGAGCCAGAGACAATACCTCCGCCTAAGACTCTGTCAAACTCTGTAAAGCCAGATGAAATTCTAGGACGTTTGGTAAGATCAACCGTAGCTAATGAGCAAATTCCACTACCGGTTGCTCCAGCAAAACCAGATAAAGCTCTTGCCGCTACCTTAGCCCCAGCATTAGGAGAAGTATCAACAAGAGTTTCACTGATGGTACCTGCCTCACCGCATTCAGAGCAGATACCCTGCCAGCGGTAATATTTAGCACCACAGCTTGAACATACAAACACGCTTTTTGTTTTAGTCATCTTATGAATTTAACTCTAAAAGCAAAGCTACAGCACTAAGATCAGAATGATTGATACAAAATGGAGCTGTTTGCTGTACTAATGGCTTTGCGTGATAAGCAATACCAAGGGAAGCTGCCTCAATCATCTTTAAATCATTAGCACCATCACCTAAGACAATGATTTGTGATGACTCTACGTTAGATTTTTGCTGTAGATCTAATACGCCTTCACGCTTTACTGTCGCATCAACAATTCTCTTATCAACTTTACCGGTTAATTTGCCATCTTTAATTTCTAAAGAGTTAGCACACACCATATCTAAAGAGTATTTCTTATCTAAGACACATATTAACTGTTCAAAGCCACCAGAGCAGATACCTTTTACCCAGTTATGTGAGCTTACAGTCTGCATTAGGACATCAAGACCATCAGTCTCTTTCATAATGCTTTTAACATCTTCAATTACGGAGGCATCGCCGTCTTTTAGCATGGATACACGTAAAGTTAATGACTGAGCAAAATCAAGACCTCCGTGCATTGCCTTTGAGGTAATCTCAGAGACCTTGTCATATACGCCCAAACGTCTTGCAATCTCATCAATGCCCTCAATCTGCACTGAGGTCATATCCATATCAAGACAAATCTCACCTTTTTCTTTTAAAGTTGGGAAAGAGGTAGCTGCAAAGACATCAAAGTCAAACTTGCCTTCAGTTACTGCCTTTTTACATAATTCATGAGCATTGTCATTGTCGGTTGTAAATAAAGCACCTACATGACCATGTAATTCTTTTGTAGCAAGTGCTTTTAAGCTAATACCGGTATTTTCTTCAACGCTTTTGGTTGCCTTTTTAATATCAAATGCGAGATCTTTTTTGACAATATAAACAAAGCTCATGCGATTTTCCTATTGCTTTTAGTTATGAATTTTACGTTATGAATTTATAGAGTTGCAATCTTAGGTATTACCCTTTTGAGATTGTTCTCTAAAACAATCTCTGTTTCATCCATTGTACGGTTAAACAAGCTACAAATACACTCATACTCTCTTTTGATTAAGTTTGGATCATATGGGCCTGTATGCAAAAAATCAGCATCTGTCTCTAAAACAAAATTCTCAATACCTACTTTTTCTAAAACAGAGTTTAACTTTGCCTGATTAAAGGTAATGTGATGTCCCACTGATAACATCATGCCTAAATCAAGGTACTTTTTAGCTATATCGGACGAGAAGGTAAAATTGTGGACAAAACCTTTTACCCGACCTTGATACTTTTTTAAAACTCTTATTAACTCACCATGACAGCCTCGTATATGCAGGTTGACTGGCAGAGCATACTTTGAAGCTAATTCTAAATGCTGTTCTAAAACCTCAATTTGAGAGTTTACAGGTATTTCAATCTTATTATCTAAACCACATTCTCCAATGCCTACGACATTTTCAAAGGAAAGTAACTTTTCAATAAGACTAAAATCAAACTTTTGGTCTTTTAAATACCAAGGATGAATACCTACAAAGACAGGAAGTTTTATATTCTGAGCTTTAAAAAGTTCTAAGGTATGTAAACTCTCATCTAAGGTTATACCTACACAGATGGGAGTTATATTTGACAAACGAGCACACTTTACCAATGACGCAATATCATCGAACATTCCTCCATGTACATGTGCATCGTACAGCATATGTCCTCTTTATGTGCTCTTAAATTACCTGCCTTAAGTTTCCTCAAGGCAAGGATTATTAGTGTTCTCTTGTAGCAGAGAACTTAACCTTTGGATAACGCTCCATGTTAAGGTTTAAATTAACACCAGATGTTGCAAGGAAGGTTAGGTTATCACCACCATCTAAGGCAATTGACTGCGGAACCTTATCCTGAATTTCCTGTAAAGCCTTAGGATCATCTGACGTTAACCAGCGGGCTGTGGTTACAGCGATATTCTCATACTTTGCATCAACATTGTATTCATGCTTTAGACGAGATACCACCACATCAAACTGCAACACACCTACAGCACCTACGATCAGATCATTGTTGATGATAGGTCTGAATACCTGCACCGCACCTTCTTCTGACAACTGCATTAGACCTTTTTGCAACTGTTTCTGCTTTAGAGGATCATTCAAATGAATACGTCTGAAGAGTTCTGGAGCGAAATTAGGAATACCGTTAAAGTGAAGTTTTTCACCTTCAGTGAAGGTATCACCAATACGCATGGTACCGTGGTTGTGTAAACCGATGATATCGCCTGCTACAGCCAACTGAGCCTGTTCGCGCTCACCTGCCATAAAGGTTACAGCATCAGATACAATAACTTCTTTGCCTAAACGTACGTTATAAAGTTTCATACCCTTATGGTATGAACCAGAAACAATACGCATGAAAGCGATTCTGTCATGGTGCTTAGGATCCATATTAGCCTGGATCTTAAAGATAAAGCCTGTAAGTTTACCCTCAGATGCTACTACCTCGCGCTCATCAGCTACTCGTGATAGAGGTGTAGGAGCCCATTCGGTCAAGCCGTCTAGCATGCAGTCAACACCGAAGTTACCTAAAGCAGTACCGAAGAATACTGGGGTTAATTTACCTTCACGAAACAGATCTAAATCAAACTCATTTGAAGCACCTTTTACAAGTTCAATATCATCACGTAACTGTGAAGCTTCATCCTCACCTAGAACTTTATCTAGTTCAGGGTTATCAAGTCCTTTAATAGTCTGAGCTTTCTGAATATGGTATCCCTCACCTGAGTGATAAAGCATTACCTCATCTTTTAATAAGTGATAAATACCACGGAAAGACTTACCAGAACCAATAGGCCAGGTAATAGGAGCGCACAGAATGTTAAGCTCTTTTTCTACTTCATCTAAAAGGTCAAGAGGATCACGTGTTTCACGGTCTAACTTGTTCATGAAAGTTAAAATAGGAGTGGTACGCAATCTTGTGACTTCCATTAACTTACGGGTTCTTTCCTCAACACCTTTAGCAGCATCAATTACCATTAAGCATGAGTCTACTGCGGTAAGCACACGGTAGGTATCTTCAGAGAAGTCTTCATGACCTGGTGTATCCAGAAGATTTACTGTACAGTTATTGTATGGAAACTGCATTACAGAGGTGGAAACAGAAATACCACGCTCTTTTTCCATATCCATCCAGTCTGAACGAGCAAAGGCTCCGGTTGAGCCACGGGCTTTAACTTCACCTGCTCTTTGAATTACTGAACCGAATAATAAAACTTTTTCTGTGATGGTGGTTTTACCAGCATCAGGGTGGGAAATAATCGCAAACGTTCTACGTTTGTTTATTTCATTTAAGAGATTTTTATCTGCCATTTTCACTGATTTTTCAAAAATAAAACTGCGTGTATTTTCGCTTATTTGCCCTTATTTCTCAACCGAAAATCAACTTTTCATCAAGATTTAATCGATAAGCTTTATAAAATCTTACAGGTTACTGACAAGACAGAGTACGTGTTATCTCATCTTGTTTTAGTTGGTCCTGACAACTATACTTAAATCGTGAACTTGCCTAGAGAGATTATAATGACTGTGAAAAATGATATAACAAATCAAAATGAGCTGGAATTTGCTATTTTCTGTATCGAGAACATTGCAATTAAGCTAGGAATAAAAGCTAATTCTGTATATAAAGCTCTTACTGATAAAAGCAACATTTTAGACAGTTATATCATTCCTGAATATGAAATTCTTCATACACAAAGCAAAGATTACATTGTGGACGACATCATATCCTTGATGAAAGAAAAAGGGGCTATAGAATGATCCTTTATCATGGGTCTTACACAAAGGTAGAGACTCCAGATTTAAAACACTCAAGGAATAATGTAGATTTTGGTGCTGGTTTTTACGTTACTCCAATTTACGAACAATCTCTAAAATGGAGTTTAAAATTTAAAAAAAGAGGCAAAGACAGCTTTATCTCAAGTTTTGAGTTCACTCAAGACAAGCTAAGTTCACTTAATGTAATGAAATTTGATGACTACTCTGAAAGCTGGCTTGATTTTATCTTAAGATGCAGAAGCGGACAGGACACAAGTAACTATGATCTTGTTATCGGTGGCGTTGCCAATGACAAAGTTTTTAACACAGTGGAACTGTTTTTTGATGGTCTTATAGATAAAGCTGAAGCCATAAAAAGACTTCGTTTTGAAAAGCCTAACTTGCAATTCTGTTTTAGATCTCAACTTGCCTTGAGTTGTCTTACTTTTATAAAAGCCATCAAATTATAGAGGATAGATACATATATGGACGCAAATCCAATCTTACTGCAAATGAAGTACTCAAGAGTAGTTGCTCTGTTGGCTAAAAAAGAACATATCTCCATGCGCAAAGCCTTAGATATTTTCTATAAGTCAAAGCTCTACCCTCTTGTAAGTGAAGGCGTATCTGATATGCACTGCATGAGTGATGAATATCTTGTAGAAGATCTAATCGACGAAATTTCAAAATCAGGCTCTAATGTGTCTAACTAAGCTTCTTCCTATTGAGCATTTAACATCTGATTAGTTTGTTTTCGTAAATTTACAGTCACAAAAACTTTCTAAAAACTAACTCAATTCTCTTAAAAACTCTCAATTTTTAGCAGAATTTGGCAATAACTTGAAAAGATAGTGCCTATTTTTTGCTTTTTACTGTTCTAAAGTACATGTATACAAAATACATAAAGGAACATTTTATGAAAGCAAAAGTGTTAGCCAAAATCAGTTTGTTGAATATCGTATGTAAACTTTGATTTATTGAGGTTCTAGACTACAATGTAAGTACCTAAGTTGTGGCGAGGATCGGTTTTCACCGCCATTTTATGAGCTATCGCTATGTAAAAGGATCTACAGTTTATGTACGGATGCTTTCTTAGGCTTTTCTGATTTGTCTATTCTTTTTTACCCCAACATTCCTTTTGTAGGTTTCCATTCCCCTCTTGTAGCAACTATGCTGCTTACACTAGCTGTCAACTCATCCTACGCTAAAGATTCACAAGCTCCAACTTCAACCATAGACGCATCTTCTCTATCCGAAAAATGTTATAAAGTTTTTTCTGAGGATAAAGGAGCCCATCACCACAAAGTTATTCTCTACAATCGCTTTGGCATCACCATGGTAGGTGATCTCTATACTCCTGCTAATATGAAAAAAGGAGATAAGCTAAGAGCTTTAGCTGTCGCAGGTCCATATGGTGCCGTAAAAGAACAGTTATCAGGTCGTTATGCTCAGGGAATGGCAGCTCGTGGCTTCATTGCTTTAGCTATTGATCCGCATTTACTGAAGAAAGTGGCGGAGAGCCTAGAAACATTTCCTCCCCAGAACTAAATACAGAAGATTTTTTAGCAACTGTTGATTACCTACTGAATAAAGAAAACGTAGCTGATGGCAAAGTCGGTATCATTGGCATCTGCGGGTTTGGTGGTTTTGCGTTAAATGCAGCCGCTCAAGATCCTAGAATCAAAGCAACCGTTACCTCAACCATGTACGACATGACAAGAGGCATGGCAAATGGATATTTTGATGAAGGTACGTCTTCTGAAGAATTAAAAGCAAATAGACAGAAAGCAAGAGCTCAAATTGCAGCAGAACGTACTATTGATTATAAGAACGGTACTTATGCAATGGCAGGAAGTGTCCTAGCTAAGGTAACTCCTGATATGCCTCAGTTTGTTAAGGACTACTCTAACTTTTATGAAACAAAATTAGGCTACCATGAAAAATCATATGGCTCTACATCAGGTGCTACTGTAACCTCAGCAGCAACCTTCATGAACATGCCAATTCTTGTCATATGCTGATGAAATTGAAACACCTGTACTGATGATACATGGTGAAAAGCCCACTCAAGATATTTCTCTGAAGACGCGTTCAAAAAGCTAAAAGATGATAACAAAGAACTGTACATCGTACCTAACGCAGTACATACAGATCTTTACTACAAGATGGATGTAATACCTTTTGATAAGATCGAATCTTTCTTTGAAAAGAATCTTTAAATGAGAGCTAAACGCAACTGATTAAGGCAGAGCCTCGTGGCTCTGCCCTATCTATTTATGAGAGTAAACTATTGTGTTATGCGGTTGTAAGACTAAGCTTTAAAAGCTAGCACTTTTAATTAGTGGATCTTAATTGAAGTTGAAGTCTTTGCATCTTTTGCTTTCATCAAGCAGATATCCAACTCACCATTTGCATAAGCTGCAGTAATATCTTTTGGATCAACATCTTCAAAATGAAAGCTACGCTCGTAAGTACCTTCTGAACGCTCATGAACCATAAAGCCAAACTCATCTTTCTTGTTGCACTCTTTATGATGATCAGCTCTGATAGTCAAATCACCATTCTCAAAATCAACCTTGATGTCTTCTTTCTTAACACCTGGCATATCAGCCTTTAGCTGATAGCGGTCACCTAAATCTTTAATATCTACACGAGCATTGTCTGTTGCCATTGGAGTAAACATATTGTCAAAGTCTGCTAATGGACGGCTGAAGAAATCAAACAGTGTAGGTGCAAAGTTCTTATTAAAACCATCATTAACTCTTGCTAACATATTCTTATTGCAATTATTCATGTTCTTCATAAAAGCTCCTCGGATTGCTTCTTCTTGCAATCCCTTTATTCTCTTTTCACACTTATACAAGTGTGGTCACTTCAAGCTTTTTAAAGGGTATTTTTTAGTGATGAGTTTTATTTTCAGATAGCAAAAATGAGCTTTAAAAACACGTTCTCAGACCACATATTGAAAGTGATTTCTTTGCTATTTTGTATCCCTAATTTTCTTAAAAAGTTGGAAAAGTGATCTGAATAAAGCATAATTCAGTTGGAAAAGTGGACAATTTTAGTTATTTTTAGTTGGAAAATTGGCATTATTTTGTCTATGATCTAGATAAACCAACTGTTATTAGCTCTTAGAATGCTGACAAGAATTATAGATCAACTTTTAATCCACCATTTTGATACATCAAATACAGCCTTACTAAAGATTTTCTTACAAAATACTACATTCAAGATTGAAAGAAGTTGGAATATTGGCAAAATTCAGTTCAAATTGGTTGGAAAAGAGGTCAATTTTATTCAAATTTAGGTTGGAAAAATAGCAATTCATATCTATAAGTTAGATAAAATAAACTTTAAAGAGCTTTTAAATGCTAACTAGAACTGTAGATCGAATTTTGATCGACCATTTTAAAATATCCAAAACAGCCCTATTAATTGAAGGAGCTCGACAGATTGGAAAAACATTCTCAATTAGACAGTTTGGAAAAAAATTCAAAACCTACATTGAAATCAATTTTATCGAACAACCTGAAGCAATTTCTTTGTTCAAAGATCTAAGTAACACAAAAGATCTTCTTGCAAGACTGTCTCTATTCACAAAACAAAAACTCATAAAAAGAGATACCCTTATCTTTTTTGACGAGGTACAGATCTGTCCAGAAGTTATAACATATATTAAATTTCTTGTTGATGAAGGATCTTATAATTACATTCTCTCTGGTTCTCTTTTAGGAATTGAAATCAATGATCTTAGATCAGTACCGGTAGGCTACCTGACTATAAAAAGGATGTTCCCTCTTACATTTAGAGAATTTGCATTGAATCTCGGATTGAACTCAAGCATCCTAGAAAATCTTGAAACATCTTTTAAGGAGAAAAAGCCTGTTGATGATTTTATCCATAAGAAAATGATGGAACTGTTTAGAGTTTACCTAGTGGTAGGAGGCATGCCTGCTGCTGTAAACAGGTACATAGAAACGAACAACCTTAATGAAGTAATTGACATACAAAATCAAATAGTTAATCTCTATAAAAAAGACATTACTCAATATGACAAGAACAATAAGCTTGCAATAGCTCAGATCTTTGAACTAATAGCACCTCAACTTAACAGTCAAAACAAACGCTTTATCATCAAAGATATCAAATCAGGAGTCAAGTTTGATAGGTATGAAAATAGCTTTCTCTGGTTGAAAGACGCAGGTTTCGCTTTACCTGTTTACAACGTAGAAACACCAAAGATCCCCTTAAAATTATCAAAATCTAGAAGTTTATTCAAATTGTTCATGAGTGACGTAGGACTTTTAGCATCAGAGTACTCTCAAGGAATTCAACTAAAAATCATTAGTGGGGACGACAAATTAAACTATGGCGCAATCTTTGAGAACTATATAGCTCAAGAATTAACCGCTTGTGAACACGATCTTTACTACTATAACAATAAGAAAAGAGGAGAACTCGATTTTTTAATCGAATATGATGGTGAAGTGCTTCCTATAGAAGTTAAGTCTGGTAAAGATTACAAAGTCCACAGAGCGCTTTCAAATATAATGGATTGTGGAGAATTTAATCTAAACAGAGCTTTGATCTTTAATAACTCGAATTTGAAGGTTGAAGGAAAACTGACTTACGCACCTATTTACATGGCAATGTTTTTGAAACAAGAAATTAATGATGAAGACTCCATCTACAAGATCGATCTATCAGAGCTCAATAAAAGGTTCTAAATACGGTTCATGATTACGAATAATTATCCGTAATTTGATTTATTTGTTTTATAAGCATTTTTAGATTTTTTAAATTATTCGTAATCTGACTTTTAAATCAATGGTAAAACAGTCAATAAAAGCTCTTTGTCCATGTATTCAACGATCAAAAAAGAGCAGGTGCTTTTACTAAAAAAATTCAAAAGCGTCGTAACGACATCATGCAAATGCTAAAGGATGGCATGACCTTAGATGCTACCAATCAAAGCTTTGCAGATAAATATTTAATACAGGACGAAAACGGAGGTATTACCCTGAATAACAAAGCCTTCCAAGATGCAAACCAGCATGCCGATATATTTGTGCTTGTATCAGATTCTGTCAGAGATGGTAAGCAGGCTTACTACGGTTATAAGGACAGACGTACTGTTGAAGACTGCTTCTTGGACTTAAAAGTAAAGATGTGCTGTGACAGGTTTAGAACCTCTAGTGAAGATTCATTAGTATGCAAGTGTTTCGTTGAATTTGTTGCCTTAAGTCTTTATATGAGAATGGAACGTGACTTAAGAAAGCTTCTTGATAAAAATAAACCTGTTCCTCATCACTCTGTTAAAACCATAATCAAGGAGCTTGATTGAATCACTGAAATAGGTTTTGCAGACAGTTTCATCACTATCAAGCCAATGTCAAAAACTCAAAGAGAGTGTCTAAAGATTTTTAATACAGAAGAGCCTGTAAGCAAGTATGTTGAGAACATCGCTGTTCATAACATCCCAAATTTTACCAACTAGTATACACAATAAAGACAAAATCACTTTAAAGTAA
>ERZ1024427.10-NODE-10-length-73841-cov-62.533380_pt1 | contig 73841 bp, 57 predicted proteins | sample MGYA00520783_ERZ1024427 | MGnify/ENA primary metagenome ERZ1024427 (study PRJEB33242, sample SAMEA3444285) | Homo sapiens | biome: Host associated; feature: Gastrointestinal tract; material: Stool | place: Uganda | collected 2011-01-01 ...
ATCCCTCGGAACTTATACTTCCGTGTCGGTTCGACTCCGACCCCGGGCACCACTTCGAAAGAAGTAGTGCCAACTTTAGTACACCTTGCCCAGGTGGTGAAATTGGTAGACACAAGGGACTTAAAATCCCTCGGAACTTATACTTCCGTGTCGGTTCGACTCCGACCCCGGGCACCACTTAACTAGCAGTCTATGACTGCTTTTTTTATCTCTAAAATTATATTTTTTTCTTTATTTTTCAAATAGTTCTTTTTTCACTTTCTAATTTTCTACTTCTACACTACTCAGACATTTTTAGCCTAACCTGCTATACTAAATAAAACTTCAACTAAACTTTTTATCTTTTTCAATATGAATTCATCAAGTCCATTGAATTTTATCAGTTATGTATCTTTTAAAAGGATCATCCGATAAGTTTTATAAAATCGGACTTCCAAATCCTGAGGTTAAAAAGCCCTTTGCTGACCGCCTATTGGAGCTTTTAACCACAAAAAAAAGATGCAAAAATAAGGTATACAATATCTTTTTGCGAAGCATTATCTTCTGGTGATGTAAATAATATAAAAGAAGTTTTTAACACCTTTTTTAATGAGCTTTCAAAAGAGTTAGTTACAGTCTTTAATGAAGCATGTTTTAAAGATGTATTAAAGATTGCAATGCTTACCTTTAATGTATCAGCTTCAACTGAGGTAATGGGAGCCTGCGGCAGAGCAGATATTACAGCTGAAGCTGGTGACTATCTGTATGTCTTTGAATTAAAGGTAACAGATAACAGTAAAGACATTGACACAAAACTTACTGAAGCTAAAGATCAAATCATAAATAACAAGTATGCAAGACGTCTTACAGATAAGACTGTAATACCAGTAGCTTTAGTTTTAGAGAATAATTCTAAGAGTAGAGAAAAGAGTGATACTCCAGTCTGTGAGATTGTTGCTTTAGAAAAGGTAGATAACTGGATATAACTTTATTTATGCTCTCTCCTTTGAACTATAGAAGAAAGGAAAGTTCCTAAAGAATAACAATGAAGAGGATATTTTTAGTAAATACGGAAACTTAGGAGACTTTTTTCTTCATCTTTAGAAATTTTTTTGTTCAAATTTGTTGACAAGGTAACATTATCCACTTATAATGCAACTCGTTCGGTGATTAGCGCAGCCCGGTAGCGCATCTGGTTTGGGACCAGAGGGTCGTAGGTTCGAACCCTACATCACCGACCATCTCAAAACATCTTCCTCTTATTTAAAATAATTCAAAACAACTTAAATTATCTGAGTAAGTTTTTTTGTATCTTTTATTTACCCCAAAATAAACCTCCAACATTTGGTCAGAGGTTTTATCTTAATGAAACAACAGTTGTTGCACTACACAGCTATTTCTTTATTTTAATGATTTCTCTAATCTTAGAGAGGTTATTTAAAGCCTCATGTAAGGTTTCATCTGATTTTGCAAAGTGCAGCCTGATATAGTTGTTTACAGGTTCTTTAAAGAATGAAGAACCAGGAACAGCACCTACTTTAACATCACGAGCAAGCTCTATACAGAAGTCATAATCTGACTCATAACCGAACTCACCGATATCAACCATTACAAAGTATGTACCCTGTGGCTCATAGTACTTAAGCCCAATCTCATCTAGACCTTTGCAGAAGATATTCTTTCTGTGGGTGAAAAGATCACGTACACCTTGATAGTATGAATCAGGCAGCTCTAAACCTGCTATTACAGCCTCCTGCAGAGGTGCTGCTGCACCTACGGTTAGGAAGTCATGAACTTTACGAACTCTGTCCATTACGTAAGCAGGAGCACATACATAGCCTAATCTCCATCCGGTAATTGAGTAAGTCTTAGATAAAGAGTTACACATTACAGTTCTGTCTTTCATGCCAGGTAAGGTTGCAAAGTAGGTATGATGATATGGCTCAAAGATGATGTGCTCATATACTTCATCTGTAATTACAAAAGCATTGTACTTTTCAACGATACGAGCAATAGCAAGTAACTCATCACGGGTAAATACCTTACCTGAAGGATTTGATGGGTTACATAAAATCAAAGCCTTAGCGCCCTGCTTAAATGCATTCTCAAGCTCATTCTCATCAAAAGAGAAATCTGGGACATGCAATGGTACATAAATAGGAGTAGCACCACAGAGAACAGAGTCCGCTCCGTAGTTCTCGTAGAATGGAGAGAAGATAGCAATCTTTTCACCTGGATTGATGGTTGCCATAACCGCACACATCATAGCCTCAGTACCACCACAGGTGATACACAGTTCCTGCTGAGGATCTACCTTGATACCAGAAAAATGCTCAATCTTTTTGGCTAATGCATCTAAGGTCCTAGGAGCACCCCAGGTAATTGCATACTGATGTGGACCTGTGTGAGCTACTTTCTCTAATCTGTCCATCAATGGCTTTGGTGGATCATTATCAGGAAAACCTTGAGATAAATTTACAGCACCATACTGATTACATACACGAGTCATACGTCTGATTACAGAATCAGTAAAGTATTTGGTTCTTTCGCTTAGTTGGATCATAAAATTCTCGATATTAAATTCTACTTACAATATTGTTTTACAACAGTTAGTTATAAACCGTATCCACTGTGTGGGTTTAACAGGTTAAACTCATCAAATGACTTCTTAACACCTATCATTAAGCTTCTATACTCTTCAGGTGTGTTCTGTAAGAAGAAATCACGCTTGCCCTTACCTACACCATGTTCACCAGAAACTACACCGCCTAACTCATAAGACTTCTTATAGAGTTTCTCCATAGTATTGTGCAGCACTTCAGGCCACTTTTCATCAGCTATATTATCCTTTAATACACACAGGTGAACATTACCGTCACCAGCATGACCAAAGGCTACGATACGAGGAGAGCCATTCTCGGTCAAATCGTTTACATAGTCCACAAAATCAGTAATTCTGTTAATTGGAACTACAATATCAATAGGTTCCCATGGTCCTGAGTCATTAACAGCACGGGCAATCGCGCCTCTAATCTCCCAGATATCCTTTGCTACAGCTTCATCATCTAAAGGAATAACCTCAATTGCGCCATGAGCCTTAACAACTTCCTTTAGCTTCTCAAAACGCTCATATACCCCCTTCTTATCGCCATCTAAAGCTACGATAAGGTAAGACTTGGCATTCTGACATGGGAAGCTCTTATTTAAGTATTTCTCACCGTATGCAATAACCTTCTTTTCAACAAATTCAATTGCTGTAGGATCAAGATGTGATTTAAAGATGATATTAACATTGCTGATGCCCTGCTTTAAGGAATCATAGGCAATGACTGTGTTTAAGGTAAACTCAGGTAATGGCAGTAACTTTAGGACAATCTTGGTGATAACACCTAAAGTGCCTTCTGAGCCGACTACCAGCTGCTGTAAATTCAAACCTGTTGAGAACTTATAGGTCTTGGCACCTAAATGAACTTTAGTGCCATCAATCTTATAAAGATCTAAAGCTAGTACATAGTTTCTGGTTACACCGTACTTTACAGCCCTCATGCCACCTGCGTTAGTTGAGACGTTACCGCCAATTGAAGCCCCCTTTTCAGCAGGATCTGGTGCGTAGAGGTAACCTCTTTTTTCAACATATTCGATAAGATCACGTAAGATCACTCCTGGCTGAACTGTCACAGTTAGAGTTTCATCATCCAACTCTAAGATCTGGTTCATATCAGACACATCTAAAACTACGCCACCGTCTGGGATGGTAGAGCCCGCAAGATTGGTACCTGCACCTCTTACTACCACGTTTAAACGATTGGCATAAGCAATCTTTAAGATGATCTGTACATCATCTTCATCTTTAACTCTTGCGTAGACATCAGCATGACCTACACGTGCCCCTATAAAGTCTGAAAGGTATTTCTTTTCGATATCTTTACCGAAAACTAAAATACCTTTGATCTTACCTTCAAATAAACTTTTTATATCTTTCATAAAGCGCTCTAAAAAAAAAACAAGGAGAGTCTTAGCTCTCCACATAGATTATTTAATGAGTTAGTTTCTTCGCTACATAGTCTCCGATATATTGAGCCAACTGCACAATAAAGACTAGAACTACAATAGTAAAGATCATGATACCAGTTTCGTATCTGTAGTAACCGTACTGAACAGCTAAGTTACCGATACCACCACCGCCAACCATGCCGGCCATTGCAGAGAAACCGATTAAACTGATAAAAGTAACTGTAATACCGCGAGCAATACCAGGAGCAGCCTCAACTAACAGCACTTTTCTGATGATAAGTGAGGTTTTAGCACCAGTTGCTAAAGCAGCCTCAATCACACCTGAATCAACTTCTTTTAGAGAAATCTCAATCAGTCTTGCTAAGAACACTGTAGCTGTAATTGATAAAGGCACAGATGCTGCAACAGGGCCAATCTTTGTGCCTACTAAGAAGAAGGTAAATGGCAGAGTAAATACCACTAAGATAATAAATGGTACTGATCTGATAAAGTTAATAACTGCTGCAATTACCTTATTTAAAACAGGCTTTTGGAAGAAAGCCTTATTTGCAGTAAGGTACAGTAAAAAGCCAAAGATGCAGCCAAATACCAAAGAAAACACAAATGAGATACCCAGCATGATGGCGGTTTCATAAATTGCCTTCCACAGCTCATTCTTTAAAATGGTAATGGTTGATTCTAAGATCTCATTAAACATTTTCTACTCCTTTTGCAAAAGTATACTTGTGAACGTATGCTTTTTCCTTGAGTACTGACAGTACTGAATCAATCTCGTTGGCATCATTGCCACGTAAAGAGATCAATAGTCTGCCCAATGGCTTCTTCTGAATGTACTCAATGTTACCTGCAATGATACTCAAGTCAGTATTTGTAAAACGTCTTGAGATATCAGAGATAACAGGCTCATAAGCATTTTCTTCTTTAAAGGTGATTAGATACAGATTCTTCTCATGCTCTAAGACCTCAGGAGGAACAACACCTTCAAATGACTTGTTAATTAAGTTCTTTGCAGCATCACTTTGTGGATGAGCAAAGACATCATAAGAACTGCCAACCTCTACTACCTTACCGTTGCTCATTACTGCCACTCTGTCAAAGAGGCTCTTTGCAACTTCCATCTGGTGAGTAATGAATAAAACAGTAATAGGATATTTCTGCTTAATGTTCTTTAAAGTCTGGATAACTTCTTTAGTGTTATCAGGATCAAGTGCTGAAGTTGCCTCATCACAAAGCAGGATCTCTGGGTTGTTAGCTAAAGCTCTGGCAATAGCCACACGCTGTTTCTGACCACCTGACAGTGAATTTGGATATAGCTTTGCCTTATCAGACAGACCTACAAGCTCTAAGAGCTTATCTACACGAGGTGCAATCTCAGACTTAGGAGTATTTGATGCTTTTAAAGCAAAAGCCACGTTATCAAATACTGATGCATTTTTCACTAGGTTAAAGTGCTGAAAGATCATACCAATCTTAAGGCGCAGAGCGCACAGCTCAGCTCCTTCTAACTTGGTAATATCTTTGCCATCAACAATGACGCTTCCAGATGAAGGACGTTGCAGTAGGTTTACTGTTCTTACAAGAGTAGACTTACCTGCACCTGAAGAACCTACTATTCCAAAGAACTCACCCTTCTTGATCTCAAGATTTGCAGCATCTACTGCTGTAAAGATCTTGTCCTCACGGGTAAATTGTACTGTGACGTTTTTAAATTCGATCATATCGTTCTACTTATATATTGTCGTGTTAAAGAATATACCTTTGTATATTACTTAGCAGGCCACCAAGCTGGACGTGTGAAAGCGTCAAACTCGTGATCATTGTTAATTGCATCAACAAACTCTTTTGACTCTACAGCATCTTTAAAGAGCTTACCGATGGTGTTCTCATTCTTAGCAGAAACAGCTACTACGTTCTTAATAGGCTCTGATACCTTCTCAATACCTAAAGCTTTTGTGTAATCCATTCCAGCTGCGTATGCGTAGTTACCTGGTACGAAACCTACATCAATACTGTCTAATGATCTTGAGATCTGAGCAGCTTCCATTGGAACGAACTTGAAGTTCTTTGGATTATCCTTAATATCAGCAATTGAAGCTTTCTGATCATTGTTCTCAGTCTTTAAGGTAATGATGCCTAAATCTCTTGCTATACCTAAAGCTCTTGATAAGTTAACAGCATCTGTAGGGATACCGATCTGAGCACCTTCTGGAACTTCATCAAATGACTTGTACTTATCTGAGAAAACACCTAAACCTAATGTTGGAACGTTGATAACATCCTTTAACTTTAAGCCCTGGTTCTCAACGATACCGTCTAAGTACTTCTTGTGCTGCATCAAGTTAACATCAATATCACCTGAATCTAGAGCAGCATCAGGCTGAACGTAATCGGTAAACTCAACGAACTCAATCTTATAGCCCTTTGCCTCTAAGATTGGCTTTACATGCTTGTCGATCATTCCTCTGTAAGGTCCTGGAACAACACCTACCTTAATGGTTGAAGGGATAGCAGAAGCGGTAGTTGCATCTTCTTTTTTCTCATCACCGCAAGATGCTAAAGAAAAAACTGCAGCACCTAATAACAAAGCTTTTGAAAGCTTACCTAAAAATTTCATTTTTTCTTCTCCTATATAAGGTTCTTATAAATTCTTGGAGTTTTATAATCGATCTAAAATAAGGATCATTTACAAAATCTTCAATTCACATATATAAACTAGGTTTTGAGTAAGTCTACCTAAGTTAAAGGTAGTGTCAACACCACATTTAACTTAATTAGCCAGATTTATTTCTCTTGCCTTGCAACGCCTGTAAAGATTGGGGCTTTACAGGCATTTTTACAAATTATCTCTTATGTTTTGTTTGCACCTATTTGGTGATTAGTTTGAGAATTAATGTTGTAACTTCTATATAGACAGCTACGTATTTATTTACATTTACCTTATTTATCTACGTAGCTATCAGTTAACTCTTAGTTCTTTGGCCACCATGCTGGTTTTGCAAAGTTCTTGAATACGGGATCTGAATCTACACCTTTAATGAACTGTAAATCTTCAACACACTCTTTTAAGAACTTACCTACACCGTTTACTCTGTGGTTTTGAACAGCGATCACTAACTTAATTGGCTCTAAAACGTTCTCTGCGCCTAATGCATGTTCAAAATCAAGCTTTGCTGCATATGCATAGTTACCAGGAACAAAAGCGGCTGCAATTGAGTCTAATGAACGAGGTAACTGTGCAGCTTCCATTGCTACGAACTTAAGATCTTTAGGGTTCTTATCAATATCAGCAATAGAAGCTTTCTGCTCATCTTTATCTGACTTTAAGGTAATCACTCCTAAGTCACGAGCAACACGTAAGGCTCTAGCTAAGTTAACAGCATCATTTGGAATACCAACCTGTGAACTTTCAGGGATCTCGTCTAAAGTCTTGTAATTCTCTGAGAATACAAAGATACCTAAGGTTGGGAAGTTAACTACTGATGATAACTTTAATCCCTGGTTCTGAACGATACCGTTTAAATAAGCCTGATGCTGGAATAAGTTAGCATCAATATCACCTGCGTCTAATGCTGAATCAGGCTGTACCCAGTCAGTAAACTCAACAAACTTTAACTCATGACCGCGCTTTTCAACTACTGGCTTTAAGTACTTATCTAAGATCTCTCTGTAAGGTCCCGGTACAACACCAATCTTTATTACCTTAGGAACGCTAGTGTCAGAAGATGATGCATCTCCTTTTTTAGCATCATCACCGCAACCTGTTAGAGAAAACGCCACAGCTGTTAATAAAAGAGCTTTGCTTAATAATGATTTGAATTTCATTTCAACACCTAAATTTCTAATAAAGTTAAAAACTAACATACGAATAAAAAAGAGAAAACTTGATATACAGACCTAGAAGGTCATTCGCATGCAAAGACATGACATTGATAGACATGAAACAGGAGCTAACACAACTGATTCATTTACTAAATCTTTCATATGTCCTCCGGAATTAAGTGTTGGGATCAAAAATCAAATTCTTTAAGTAAAAACAATAAGAATTCTTACCAAAATTATTTATTAGTTGTTATTTAGTGCGATTCATTCTGAACGCAAAAACATTATTAAGCATGAGTGAAAATCTAGTCAATAAAAAAAATATGGCGATCATGATTATTTTCACCTAATAATAAATTAAAGATCATCGTTACCAAGCCAAAAAAAATCATGAATTTTAAATACCTATATATAGATGATAAGAAGATCAGAAAGAAAGAAAGAATTGAAGACAAAATGCAAAAGACACAGGATCATCAAAAATTGAGCACAGAATGAGATAGGAGGGGAGAATGAAAGGATGACTCAAAAAATCATTGGATCACGCTCTATGTTGAAATATGAGCGAACTAAATACAATCACAATATAATCAAGAACAACATAATAAAATTTTGTGATAATAATAATATCTTAATAAACATTAATATTACTAGTAGCATTTAAACATCAAGGATGTTTATATTAATAATATATTACAAATGTAAATATTTGCATTATATTTTCTTAACTGCATAAGAAATTATAAAATTCTATTTAACTCCTAAAAATTTCAACTAAAAATTTAATATCTAAAATCTTGTAATAAACTTTCATTACAAAATTTTCATTTTTGTAATTATTAAAAATTCGCAAAAACTTATGAAATTTCGGAGAAATAATATAATTAAATATATTTGAATATTTAAATTTTATGTTTTAATAAGTTACAAAGTATTTCTTATAATTCAATAAATTATTTCTAGATTTTAGATCTTTATATTAAACAATATAATTTTATTTTATAAATATTTTCATATCATTTTTTTTTACTTTCAAAATTACTGATATTTTCAGACATAATCTTAATAACTTTGTTCAATGACTTTCAAAATCAAGTATTTTAGACATTATCAGGTTCATTTCTTTCGTTAACTTTCGTAAAGTTCACTCCTATCTTTGTGTCTAGTAAGATCAATTTTTTATTATAAAGATCACATATTTTGCTAGTTCTTTATAACATCAATAGCTTATTTGAAGAGGATCATGTTATATTGTGATTAGAAGATATTTTTAGAAGGTAATAAGTCACTAAATATTACTTTCAAGACATGGATCAACAAGATCTCAACAGTTTCTGACTTCAACTCTAAAGATTTAATTACACGAAAAGATCTGGTTCATAAATCAGATCGAGAATGGTCGAAAGACTACAGCAAACTCTCAGGCTACTGCTTCTACAGTAGCCTGAAAACTTTCTAGTATTCCACATTTTATACAGCTATACTCCACTCTTACCTTCAATAGGATCATTCTTTCAAGATCACAAAAGACAATCATATTAGAGACTGTTATAGTGTGTTATGTGGATACTCAAAGGTATTTGTACTGATACTTTTAGATCAACCCCATACTGACCTTATTAAGCTTTATGTGGACTATTTCTTGATCATTTGAGGACTGTAATTAGCTAGACTTTTGATGACTCCAGGAGGCAAAAAAAATCCCTCTTGGATGGAGCGTCCTTGAGGGAGAGAATGGTCTTAACTAACGTTAAGAACTACAGCAAATTAGGAGAAAAATTAAACCTTTTTAAGCATATTTATGACTGTTTCTACGGTTGTTAAGCTCTCTGAATTCAAATACACACTCAGGATCAACTCTGATCATCTGACCTAATGAGTAACCTCTGTGCTGCTTAACATCTAATAACAGCTCTCTGTTTAGAAGCATCAGTCTTGTAAGACCATCTGCATCTCGTGGTTCTAGCACTACGCAGTCACCACACTTAAATTCGTTGGTATATACTGAAACAACATCACCTTCGAGTACTTCATACTCTCTCTGTGAACCCATAATAAAGTATCTAGAAGTAGGTATAGCCGGCTTTGTATACTGTTCACAAGCAACAGCATTGATTCCAAGATCAAGGGCACTACCCTCATCCTTTAAAATCTTGTTGATACCTTCTAGATAGTAAGTCAGTAACTCACCTTCTTTAATGGTAAAAGACGCATTAACTTCTGGTTTCATGTATAAATCATCAACAGAGAAATGGGTTTTAAATAAATATGATTTACCTTCATCTGTTGTTAAATTGATGCTGAGGATGCCGTTTTGGAACGTCCATGTGCAATCATTTTGAGGATTGATAACCATTTGTTTTTGCTGTCCTTATTATATTTGTTGTAATTTGATTTCATTTTATATTACTTTTTCAAAAAATGAAATACAAAAATCTATTTTTTTGCTTTTTATACTTTACAAATATTAAATTTCGATCCCTTTATCACATAATTTACATTTTTAATTTTTAAAAACAACTCCCCTATTTTCTTTTACTCATGATTATTTCTTAAATCACTCCTTAAATATTTCTTATTATTTATATAAGTTACCATATTACTTAATTTCTACTATTCCTACTCTCTTTGTCTTATTATTTATTACTTCATTAAACATCCTTTGCATCTTTGTTTAAAGTTTTTAATTTTGAATAATCACAGTGTGCAGCTATGCAATAACAACACAGCTGTACTACACTTTTTACTGATTACATGTAAAGACTAAAAGACTTCAAAAGAACATTTAAAATCACCTATATAAACAGTAAATTGCAATTTTTATATAACGATATTCATATTTTCTTGTCTATTCTATTTTCTTATCACCACCTATAAGTTATTTTTATAGCAAAGACATAAATAGCTTATATACGCCAATCATCTAGATTTTTTGAGATTTTCTTTATTTTTTGCAAATTTTGATTTGTTCCATTTTGATACTCACTTTTTCATTGATTTGAAGCTTATTTTTCTGAATAAGCACACTTCAATCTCTAAAAATAGTCCTGTTTGCTCCTGTCATCCATTCCCCTCTCATCATTTCATGACTCCCCCTTTAGATATGTACAAGCTTCATTGCTGAAGCTCTTTATCTTATGAAGATCGATTCATCAATGTCGTTTTCTGATGGGAGCAATCACAAATCAAAATAAACATGCTAATTGATAAGATCTGCTTGATATTTGTCTATGCTAGACGACATACAGCCCTTCTGGTGCGTTTATAGCATATGCTAGATGGATAATCCTTATGATTGTTAAGATTGCCTTCTATGGCTTAATAAACTGTTATTAGATGGGATCAAGATATAAAGAAGGCTGGATTTTAATTGTTGAGTGATGCCATATAAAGCCAAAATAGGCTTATAGCGTAAAAAAGGGCGAGAGTTGTTTTAACCCCGCCCTAACACAGTTTCTATGGTTAACAGATTTTCAAATTAGAAGGTATAACGAGCACCAGCTGATAACATGGTACCAGTCTCACCGCCCTGAAGTTGGTGATCTTTTTCAGAGGTTGAATTTGCATCAAACTCAGCTTCACCCCATATGTTGAAGTTGTCGTTGATTGCATAGTTTACATATACAGGAACACGACGGTAGATTGCTGAATCTTCATTGAATGAACCTTCTTTTAACTTAACATCAGATACGTTATAACCAGTGAAAGCCCCGATACCATTTTCGAAGGTATAACCTACAACAAACTCATAGCCCTTAACTTTGGTTGCAAATGAAGAATTTGAAGTACCATAAACAGAAACAGGCTCATTTACACCATCATCATAGGTAAAGCCGTTAGCTCTCTGTTTCATGCGCTGAGTGTTATATAAAGCACCAATGTATAAACCGTTATCGGTTGATCCCCATGAGATAGATGCTGAAATGATTTTGAATGTATCAAATGAACCTAAAGACCAACCATCATCGTCAACTTTAATGGTCTTAGTGAAATCATCCTGACCTTTAACATATGAATAGCCTGCCTTGAATGATAATGGGCCAAATACTACGTCATCAATGGTGTAACCTGCTGATAAAGCGAAACCGTCTTCAACGTCATAATCTTCACCTTGAACAGTAGTCTCATCTGCAGCTGTCTCGTAAGATACAGAACCGAAGAAGCCGTTGTTGTCGTATACGTAACGGAACATACCGGTACGACGATCACCATTGATTGAGCCCTGCTGACGAGCACCGAAGTCCTCAAATACGTCAGTTGCAGCTAAAACTTCGTTAGCAGCATCGTAGGTCTTACCAACTAGTAATTTACCGAAATCACCCAAATCAGCGCCAACATACTGCTCACGAGTGCTGATGTGATCACCATTTGCTGATTTGTTACCGTCAGCCATATCCCACTCTGAGAATGCAAATGCAGATACGTAATCATTGATCTTGGTGTTGCCTTCGATGTTTAAACGTGCTGAGTTAACTAAACCTGCATCGTGATCTGCAATGCCATCACCAACATCAGAAGCAGCTTTACCGTTATAAACAACAGCCTGAACACGGCCTCCAACAGCTAATGAAGTGCCATCTTTATCATATACAGTTGCTGCATTTGCAGTTGTTGATGCAGCAATAATTGCTAAAGCTAATAATGATTTTTTCATGATATTTAATTTCCTATAAATACAATTAGCAGCAACTACTTTAAGTTGCATATCACTAAGTGTGGTTAGTATATTCTAACTAACCATATAATTCAAGAGTAAAATGAAAAGAACTTTCATATTATTAAATATATTTTAATAGTTAAGAAATGGCTTTTATAAGCAATTTTAATGATGTTAAGGATGGATATTTGTGCCATTCATTCAAGAATATAGTAATTAAATGGCACATAAAAGAAGATGAATTGGGATTTAATTGTTACTTTAGCACGTCAGACCACTGAGCTTCTTTAAAGCCAATAAGCACGAAGTTGTCACCTACAACTAAAGGTCTTTTAACTAACATGCCATCAGATGAGAGTAGCTTAAACTGCTCATCTTCACTCAAATTTGGTAGTTTTTTAGCAAGTCCCATGCTTTTGTACAATAGACCACTGGTGTTAAACAGCTTCTTTAAAGGCAACTTACTCTTTTCATGAATTGCTTTTAAGCTGGCCTCATCAGGATGCTCTGATTTGATGTCTTTTAGATGGTACTCTATACCATTGTCATCTAACCACTTTAGAGCCTTCTTACAGGTTGAACATTTCTCATAGCAATATACAGTTATCATGTTTTGCCCCTTATTCAATTTTCTTAGCTTCACCTTGATTCTCAAAACTAGCAGTAAGCTTTAGGATCAATCTCGTTTCCATCTAAAACTGCTTTTACAAGCTTGTCACCTTCATAGCAAAGCTTTAAGGAGAAGAACACTTCTCTTGTACCTAACAGTTTTAAAAAGATCTTGTCACCAGTCCACAAAGGTAATTTTAAAAGCTCGTTTTTATCTACCCACTCAAGATCACCTTCATTACAGTCTTTTAAAAGTTCACCTTTATAGGCTGTAGCTGTAAATAAAAACATATACACGCAAACAGGCAAATCTGAGACAAAGGATATAATACCTCGCAATACAGGATCAGATAATGTAATACCGCATTCTTCTGTCATCTCCCTTTGAATACACTCTTCAGGTGACTCACCATATTCAAAGTGACCACCAATACCAATCCATTTGTCTTTATTGATATCGTGTTGTTTCTTGGTTCTGTGCAACATCAGGTATTTGCCCTGCTGCTCTAAATAACAGATAGTTGTAAGCTCAGTATTGCTCTCCATTAAGACAGATCCTTTTTATGTAATTCTGTGTTGTTGAAGCTCTGTTGTAAATGCTCTGTGATGTTGTCTCTTAATCTAAGAACATTATGCCATTTATAAAATACAACTTTCTAAGAATTTTTATTGCTGTGACATCTATAACATTGATCTTAAAAAACATTGTCTAAAATACGGAAACATAAAAATCTAACTACATTTATTCACCTTAGGAATCAAAATGAGAAAGTATAGTGAAAGAGGATTTAAGAACCTCGAGTTTTTGCGTTTTCTGCTAATTTTTGCAGTAGTTGGAGTGCATCTAGCTTACCTGAATCTGTCTTCAACAGAGGAATACTCTTGGCTTGTAAAGTGGGGAGCAGGCTGGCAAGCTGTAGAGATGTTCTTTTTAATGTCAGGATTTTTCCTGTTCTATAAGCTCAATACTGAAGAAACAGTCCTACACTTTGCTCTGCGTAAATGGTTAAGATTAGCTCCATTTGTAATTGCCCTTACCTTCATAGGCTATATTGCTACAGGCTTTGATATTTCTCAATATCCGCTTTCAGTTAATATCTTCAACTCACTGTTGCTCTTAGATTGGAACACTCACCATTTTGGTCCTGATGCAACCATTCTGTATGTTGCTTGGTTTGTAAATGTACTGTTCTTTGTCTCTGTAATTTACTTCTGTATTTTAAAAGCCCTAAAGCATGAGCAGGCAAATCTTGTGATAGGAGCAATCTCCTTTATCTGTCTATTCATGTACTCAAGACACATGTACATCATAGTTCCATTTATCTATCCACTTGTAAGAGCTTTTGCTTATGTAGGTTTTGGCTACCTCTTAAGTGAGATCTACAAAAGCTACCTTCTACATAAAGACGATAACGCTGTGCAGATAAACTTGCATTCAAATGTTAAGACCTGTGCAATAAGCATTGTTGAAGCCTTCTTACTGATTGCCATCGTGATAAGTTTATATGCAGGCTCAACAGGTGTTCCTGTACCAGATGGTCTATCAATTCCACCTGAGCAGATCCAATTTTTAAATGCACAAACCTGGTTTCCTGATTTAACTAGATGGGCTTTAGGTGGAGTATGGTTACAGCTGTGCTTTGTAGGCTTATTCTGGTTATTCTTATTAAACAAAGGTTTGGTCTCAAGATTACTTAACAATAAGTTCTCAGTAATCTTAGGCAGCTACTCATATGCCATCTTTTTAGGTCATACCATTGTGATTAGAGCAATAAAGGACTATATCGATCTACAAAAGATTAGCTTTGTCGTTGAGCATAACTTTATATTTGTTGCCATACTTTGCCTTTTAATCTTTATCTTTGCCGTGATTGTTCATCACTTAGTAGAGATGCCTTTAATCAAAATGGTAAGCAAGATCTTAAGATAAGAACTGTTCTTTAGTAAAAAATAAAGAAACGATCTAATAAGGCTGTAGTTAACACTACAGCTTTATTTTTGATTGAAGATATTTTTATTGATACTTAAAGATAAGAAAAAACGGAAAGAGTATTTACCCCAAGCGATGATCAAAAAAACGACCTCGTCGATTATGAGGAGGTCGTCTAATTCTCGTTTTTTCCTTTTTTTAGAAAGTGTATCTAGCACCTGCTGAAAACTGAGTTCCTGATTTTAGCTTGCTCTTTTTAACATCAGAGCCAGCATCAAACTCAGCTTCAGTCCAAACCTTGAAATTGCTGTTGATACCGTACTTTAAAGATACCGGAATTCTCTTATAAGAGAAGGTATCTTTAGTCCCATTCTTATGATCGGTATCTTCTTTCCAATAGTTGTAACCTGCAAATACACCGATACCGTTATCAAAGGTATAACCTGCTACAAATTCATAGCCTTTAGCATCGATGTCTGATTTTGGATTTTCCTGTGTAAAATCAGTCGTCATCTTATAGGCTGTGGTAGATAAATATAAACCTGACTGTGGATTACCCCATGATAAAGAACCTGCATAGTGATTTGCCTTATCAAATCTTAAATCGTTAATTGCGGTTGTATCATCCTGGCCTTTTACGTGGCTTAAGCCTAATTTAAAAGATAAAGGTCCATAGACAACATGATCAAAGGTATAACCTAAAGCTGCACCTACGCCACTTTCGACATCACGATATTTGCCAAATAAAGGAGTACCGTCTGCTGCGGTTTCATAAGTTACACTAGCAAAGATGCCTTTATTGTCGTAATCATAGCGGATCACGCCATTGCGTCTTTCACCATGTAAACCTAAAGCAGCCTGTGTACCAACTTCTTCCCAAATATCAGATGAGATCATGACTTTGTGGGCAGAATCATAAGCTTTGCCACCTAAGATCTTTCCGTATTCTTTAAAGTCAGCGCCTACATATTGCTCACGAGCTTTGATGTGGTCACCAATCTTCTTACTGTGGCCATCAGCCATATCCCATTCAGAAAAAGCAAAGGTAGAAACCCAGTCTAAAACCTTGGTTTCACCTGCGATGGATAAACGTGAAGAATTGACTAAGGATGAATCATGATCACCTGCATAGTTATCATGACCATTAAACAGCACTGACTGTACTCTTCCTCCGATAGAAAGAGCAGTACCGTCCTTATCATAAACTGTAGCAGCATCTGATGCAGCTGACACTATGACCAACAAAACTGCTGTAGAAACTAGTGACTTTTTCATTATTATTCCTAATTAGGATATAGCGCTTTTTGTTTTTATATTTATAGTTGTAGATGATTGTGTAAAAAGTTCAACCAAATATCAATGAAATGATGCTAAATATCTGCTTTGTATCGCAAATTTTTTTATTTTAAAGTGGGTAATAGCAGAAGATTTGATTTTGAAGTGATTTTGAGTTGGCCACTTAAAAAGCCCCATCCTAAGTTTCAGGATGAGGCTTTAAGAATCGAAAGTTATCTAACCAAAGTTAGATTAGAAGGTGTAACGAGCACCTGCTGATAACATGGTACCAGTTTCAAATTCAGGATACTGTCTCTGACCATCTTTAGTGGTTGATGAATTTGCATCGAACTCAGCTTCACCCCAGATGTTGAAGTTACCGTTGATTGCATAATTTACGTATACAGGAACACGGCGGATTGTAGCAGTGCCCTGATTAATTGAACCTACTTTGGACTTCTGATCTACGAAGTTATAGCCAGTGAATGCACCGATACCGTTGTCGAAGGTATAACCTACAACGAACTCATAACCCTTAACCTTATCAGCTAATGATGAATTTGTTGATGGAACTGACCAGTTTAATCTCTGCTTTGCACGCTGAGTGTTGTATAAAGCACCGATGTATAAACCGTTATCGGTTGAACCCCAAGCGATAGAAGCTGAAATTACTTTGAAGTCGTCAAATTTGTAGTTCTTCTCACCCTTGATTGCAGATGCTAAGTAATCACCATTGTCATCCTGACCCTTAACATATGAGTAACCAGCCTTGAATGATAATGGGCCAAATACTACGTTATCAAAAGTGTAACCAGCAGCAGCTGCAAAACCGCCTTCAACGTCTGCCTTGCTACCCTGAACAGTTGAATCATCAGCAGCAGTCTGGTATGAAACAGAACCAAAGATACCGTTGTTGTCATAAACATAACGGAACATACCGGTACGACGGTCACCGTTGATTGAGCCCTGTAAACGAGCACCAAAGTCCTCAAATACGTCAGTTGCAGCTAAAACAGCGTTAGCAGCATCATAGGTCTTACCACCTAAGATCTTACCAAAATCACCGTAATCAGCACCAACATACTGCTCACGGGTATTGATGCTATCTCCCCATGACTGACCTGAAGTATTGCCATCAGCCATATTCCACTCTGAGAAAGCGAATACTGAAACTGAATCATTGATCTTGGTAGAACCTGCGATGTTTAAACGAGCTGAGTTAACTAAACCTGCGTCATTCTCTGCGATACCAGCTGCATTACCATTGTAAACAACAGACTGAATACGACCGCCAACTGCTAATGAAGTACCATCTTTATCGTATACAGTAGCAGCATTTGCAGAAGTTGCAGCAGCAACAACAGCTAAAGCTAATAATGATTTTTTCATAATATATTTTCCCATAGTTAATTTTAAATTTTGGTAAGTGGAAGTTAGTTTCCTCTTACGGATTTTGATTTTACTCAATATTAACTTTTCGTCAACAAAATTTGACATAACATACAAATTCGCATCTTATTTTTAACATTTGATCAATTTTGATAAGCTTGCACTTTATTTTTTATGCAAAATAGTGCAGTAAAATTAATTTACATTTTCACTGAGTTAATAATGGCTTATATATCAGAACAGCTTAGCTATAAGTAAATTTGAAAAAATAAGTGTTATGTTTTACTGTTGAACATTATTCCACACCTGTTAAGGCTCGTTTCTATGCTTAAGGTACACTTTAATTTGACATCTTTTTAAAAGTTGTACAGTTGCAGCATGCCTTTAAAGAAAGGTTCAGAGTTAAAAATGATTTTCTTGTAATTAAAAGAAAAAAGGTCAGAGCTTTGATTAGCACTGACCTTAAGTTAGGTTAAATTATCTTTTTGATTAGATGTTGTTAACTATGTTCTTAATTACGGCTGGGCCTCTGTACACTAATGAAGAATATAACTGCACTAAGGTAGCACCGTTCTCTAACTTCTCACGAGCTGATACAGGATTTGAAACACCACCTACACCAATTAAAGGGATCTTACCTTTAAGAATTGAATTTACCTTAACTAAGGTCTGAGTACTTGCAACTCTTAATGGCTCACCTGACAATCCTCCCCACTCGCTTGCATGCTCCATACCGTGAATGATGTCACGACGTGTAGTGGTATTAGTGCAAGTCATGCCATCAATACCCAAATCCAGGCAGACCTGACAAATACTCTCAATAGCTTCGTCAGATAAATCTGGACCGATTTTTACAACAAGAGGAACGTACTTGTTAAACTTGTCTTTTAACTCAGCCTGTCTTTTCTTTAATGGCTCTAAAAGCTTAATTAAAGGCTCACGAGCCTGCAACTTAGTTAAATCAGGGGTGTTAGGACAGGATACGTTGACTGCGATATAGTCAGCGTACTGATAAACCTTATCCATGCAGATTAAGTAATCGTCAACAGCTTTTTCAATTGGAGTAGTCTCGTTCTTGCCGATACTTACACCTAAAACGCCGTCATAAGTGCGCTTTTTTAAATTCTCAACTAAATAATCCACTCCAAGATTATTAAAGCCCATGCGATTGATAATCCCCTGAGCCCCTTTGATTCTGAACATTCTTGGTTTTGGATTTCCAGGCTGTTCTTTAGGAGTTACAGTACCTACCTCAATATGACCAAAGCCTAGAGCTCCAAAGAAATCAATGGCATCACCATTCTTATCAAGCCCTGCAGCAAGACCTACAGGATTTTTAAACTGTAATCCCATCATCTGGACTGGACGGAAAGCTACAGTCTGAGAGAACAGAGTTTTCCATGGATTCTTTGACATGAATTTAGCACTATTGATAATCACACCATGAGCTGTTTCTGCATCTAGTAAAAACAGAAGTGGTCTTATAAAGGTTGGGTACAGGCTATAAGGGATCAATTGCATATTCTTTCTCTAATTTTGCTTACAGTAAATTTGCTTTGTAAAACTATGTTCTTAAAATTTTTGTCTGTAAATCTTGAATCTGTCTACTTAGACCATGATTTTAAGGATTAGTTCTAATTTAATTTTTGTATTTTTACAAACTTGTTTTCCTGAGTGGTAAGTAGCTCAAAGATGCCATGAATACCATCCTCAGAAGTGAACTCTTTTAGATGGTTAGCATCAAGATCAACAACCATCCCCTCATCTGTTCTGACACGGATCCTCTTTACGGCACCCTGATAAACAGACAAGAGAGTATCCCTGTCAATTGACAGGGAAAATCTGTAATGTTTATATCCGTACATTACTTTATTACTCTTTCAATCAACAACTACTTTACGACTTTTAAAGCAGACTCTACCTTCTCGTAAATAGATCTTGAGATTGAAGGGATCTTCATTAACTTCTCAAGACGTTCACGGATCATCTGCTGACGTTTATCATCAAGTCTTCTAAAGCTTAACAATGGGGTTAATATTCTTGCAGCAACACTTGGGTTAATGCTGTTTAATCTCTGAACTTCAGAGCATAAAAGATCATAACCACGACCGGATAAATCGTTTAGTGCTACAGGATTTGACAAAGCCAAAGCACCTGGCAGAGCTCTTACTCTGTTAGGGTTGTTGCCATCATATGAAGGATGTTTCTTTAACTCATTAACATTATCCACAGCTGATACATCAGGTACTGTAGCTTGTACTCTAAAGTAATTATCAAAGGCTAGTGCATTCTTTGAATAATCTTTTTCAAAGCTTTTTAAGATCTCTTCTTTACACTTTAGATTTAAGTAAACAGCATCAGTTAAAGCCTGTAACTTGTCAGTCATGTTAGCTGAACCTGTATAGTGTCTTAGAACTAAAGCTGATGCTACATCAGACTTAGCGGTTGCAACATAAGCTACTGACAGCATATGTAAAGCGCTGTTGCTGATAGCACGGCGTGACATATCAATTACAGAGTACATATCAGACTGTGCTTTAATTCTGCCGTAAATCTCATAGAACTCTTTTTCTAAGGCAACAGCAACTCTCTGCTCTAATTCGTTGTGTAATCTTGCAATTGCATCAATGTCGATGTTGTCTTCAAAGGTTTCCATTAAAGATGCTACAGACATGATCTTTAAGGTCTCATTCAGTAACAAAAGATCAGTCTTTTTATCAACAGACTTTAACAGAGCTTTATATGACTCAATTAACTCTACAGGTTCTTTTAGAGTACCGCCCTGTTCTAAAAGCTTAATGTTCTCATGAACATAACGCTTCTGCATGGTCTGTGCACTGTCAACCTTAATAAAAGCGTCATCACAGAATGACAGCATGTGCTGTAATTCCTCGGTTGTGTATGGAGCATCAAGTTTAACTGGTGCTGAGAAGTCACGTAATATTACTGGTAAGGTACCTTTATCTAAGGTAAATGAGTAAGTCTGTGACTCTTCTTTTAGAACTATAATACCAGAAGCTGGTAGCTCTGAAGGATGCACATCATGGCCTTCTTCATCTAAGAAGCTGATCCTGATTGGCATATAGAATGGCAGTTTCTCTTTCTGGTCACGTGTAGGCTTGGTCTTTTGAGATAGAGTTAAGTTTAAGGTTCTGTTTGCCTCATCATAGGTCCATGAAGCTGTTACATTCGGAGTACCAGCCTGTGTATACCAGCGACGGAACTGAGTTAAATCAATCTCGCCTGCCTCTTCCATACAGGACAGGAAGTCCTCAATTGTTACTGCCTGACCGTCAAATCTGGTCAGATACAGATTTAAAGCTTTTTTGAACCTGATTTCACCTATCAGAGTGTGGATCATGCGGATAACTTCAGCACCTTTATCGTAAATAGTTACGGTGTAGAAGTTGTTCATCTCCATTACCTCTTCAGGTCTTACTGGGTGAGCCATAGGAGATGCATCCTCAGCAAACTGAGGTCCACGAATTACGTTAATTGCATGAAGTCTGGTTAAAGCTCGACTTGCAACGTCTGAGCTGAATTCCTGATCTCTGAATACAGTTAAACTCTCTTTTAGAGATAACTGGAACCAGTCTCTTAAAGTTACTCTGTCGCCAGTATAGTTATGGAAATACTCGTGTCCGATTACGCTTTGAACATTATAGAAAGCAGTATCAGTAGCTGTCTGTGGATCAACCATTACATAGATTGAGTTAAAGACATTAAGGCTCTTGTTTTCCATAGCACCGAAGTTGAAGAAATCAACAGCTACAACCTTGAAGTTATCAAGATCATACTCAAGCCCCCAGCGAGTTTCATCCCACTTCATGGAATCCTTAATGCTCTGCATTGCCCACAGACCTCTATCATAGGCGCCTCTGTCAACATAAAGCTGCAGTGAAACATTACGTCCTGACTTAGTAGTAAAGGTATCAGTTACGATATCAAAGGTACCTGCTACTAATGCAAACAGATATGATGGCTTTGGAAAAGGATCTTCCCAAACAGCATAAGCTCTACCCTTTTTAGTACCTTTATCAATGAGGTTACCATTAGATAAAAGCACGCCACAGCCATACTCAGGTCCGATGATGGTGACCTTGTACTTTGCTAAAACATCAGATCTGTCTAAAAAGTAAGTAATGCATCTAAATCCCTGTGGCTCACATTGTGTGCAGAAGGCTCCGTTTGACTTGTATAAGCCCATTAAAGAGGTATTAGCAGTTGGATTTATTACATTCTCAATTACAAGTTCAAACTCATCTGGAACATTTGCAATCTCAAGCTTGTCTTTTACAATCTTATACTTACAAGGAATGCCATCTAACTTAACAGACAGAAGCTTTAAATTCTCACCATCTAAGACTAAAGGAGCCTTTTGATCATTAGTTAGTCTTCTATACTTAGCAACAGTTGTTACCTTGGTAGCTTCATCGTCAAGTTCAAAGGTAAGATCAATATGGCTTGAGGTAAAGTCTGGTGCTTTATAATCAGTACGTTTCTGTGCCTTATAGGTATTGTTCTTTTCCATGATATTTCCTTGCTTTCACAAAAAAGCCTGGAATTTTTCCAGGCTTTTTTAACTAATTATCTTTTTCTGCCTGATATTGCAGTAGCAATGGCTTTTCTTCGACTTCATGCGCACCTGCTTTGTTGAGCATATCTGAGTAGTCGGAGGTAATATTTACTGTTTCCTGTAAAATCGGATCGTCATACTCAAAGTCGTCAGGCAAATCTTTTACAGACTTAACTTCTTTCTTATGCATAGCCTTAAGTCTGATATTGGTGTTCTTTAAGGTGATCTTCTCATCTTCATCGAACATTTTCTTACGCTCTTCAAAATTCAAGGTAAGAGTCTTGCTGTTCTTTAATTTATAGTAACGGTCTCTTTCAGACTGAATTACCTTAAAGACAGGATCAGTGCTGATTCTCTTTTCATGCAGTGCCATCAGATCTTTAACAAAGAAGCTTGGATCTGAGTACTTCTGATATTTAGAAGGAGCAATCTTATCCCAGTTTAAAGCATTAGGTTCAGTCTTTTCACCAAACTCAGTTACATCAATTAAAGTAGGCATAGCAATATCTGGAGTTACGCCCTTTAGCTGAGTTGAACCACCATTGATTCTGTAGAATTTGGCAATAGTGTAGTGAATAGAGCCTAAATCAGCGCCGATGAGATCATAGAGTCTTGTAAGTGGACGAGACTGCTGCACAGTACCCTTACCGTAAGAGGTGTCACCTACGATTAAAGCTCTACCATAATCCTGCAAAGCTGCAGCCATAATTTCAGAGCTTGATGCTGACAGTCTGTTGATTAAGACTACCAATGGACCTTTATATAACATAGAAGCATCGGTGTCATCATAAGCAGACTCATTGCCGTTAACATCTCTAACTAAAACTACAGGGCCATCTTTGATGAAAAGACCTGTAGTATAGACAGCCTCAGGTAATAAACCACCACCGTTGTTTCTTAAATCAACGATAATACCGTCTACGTTCTCACTTTCTAATTTTGAAAGCTCGCGTTTTACATTTAAAGACAAGTCTGTATAGAAGCTAGAAATAGTGATTACGCCAATCTTTCTGCCATCATAAGAGGTATAAACCTTTGATTTTGCCTCTTTATCCTGAAGTCTAATCTTGTCACGGGTAAGTTCAACATTAAAGGTCTTAGCAGCAGCGCCTTCGCCACGCTCAATTTCAAGTACAACTTTAGTGCCCTTCTTACCCTTAATTTTTTTAACTACCTCAGTTAATCTCCAGCCAATGATATCCTCAAATTTGCCGTGTTCCTGTTTTACAGCAACGATCTTATCTTTTGGCTTTAACTTCTTTGACTTTTCAGCAGGAGAGCCAGGCATAATCTGTACGATTACAGTGTATTCATCCTCTTGGGATAAAACTGCACCGATACCTTCTAGTGACAGGTTCATATCGTCATTGAAGTTTTCAGACTCGACAGGTCCAAAGTAATTGGTATGAGGATCGATTGCTGCTGCAAATGAATTTTCAAATGCAGAGAAGACATCTTCTGAAGAGTACTGAGAAATTCTTCTCATCGCTACAATGTAACGATTCTTAATACGTTCAACAGCCTGAGCTTTAGTTTTACCGTTTAAAAGCTGTGTTTCAAACTCATTTTTAAGCTCTGCCTTCCATAAAGACTTTAAATCATCTTCTGTTTTGGCAAATGGAGCTTTGGTTCTATCAAGAGCAATTGCCTCATTGCTATTTAAATCAAGATTTTCAGAGACATTGTCGATCATGAACTTGTATTTCTGATAACGCTTTTTAATGTTTTCGTTATACAGAGAATAAGGATAATCAAGTTCACACTTGTTAATACCATTTAAAATGCTCTTAGTATGAGCATAAATAGAATCAACTTCACTTTGTGTATAAAGAGAATGGTTCATATCAAGATAGTTCAAGAGTCTGTCTATGACGTTTTTAGCAAAATCATCATTAACATCAACAATCTTGTAATGAGCTCTTGTGAAGTAATTGTATATTCTAGAACAGGATGTTTCGTGTCTTTCTTCAGGAGAGAGAACAGGCATCTGTTCTAAAGAAGGAACTGTAAGTTTTGCTTCACTTACAAGAGCGTAGCCTACAAGAGCGCAGGCTACAGCTACTTTTATTATTTTATTCACTTTAAGTTAGGCCTATTTTGCTTTTTTAGGAAGCAGAACTCTCTCAAGTGGAAGATTTACAGTAAGACCTGATTTTAAGGTTACATATACAGTGTCTTTCTGAGCATTTTCAGCTACAACACCAAATACGAAACGCTGTTCTGAACTTAGAACTAAAACCTCAGTACCAGCTTTTAAGTCTTCTACTGTAGGCTTAATGCCATCAACCTTGTTAGGCTTCTTATGGAACTTAGCGCCATTTACAGGCTTCTTAAAATTCTTCTTGTTTACAGGAGCTTTCTGAGGCTTAGATGCTTTACGCTTTGCGTTAATCTCATCGATGCGCTCTTTAGCATAAGTTGCGTGTTCTGCACTTACAGTATCACCACACTCATTACCATCGATATCAATTCTTGGAGCACCTTCTTTTACGCTATATAAATACTTCAAGCGAGAAGTATATAAACGTAAAGCGGCTCTTACTTTTGAAATAGATAAACCTTCAACAGAAGCACACTTCTCTTTTAAATCCTCAAAGATACCAATTTTTAAAGGACGAGCCTCACCGTCTTTTACAAAAGCTTTTGGAAAGGTCTTGTATAAAAGTTCTAAGGTCTCTTTTACGTGTTCAAAATGAGTGCCTTCTTGAGCCTGAGTTTCAGTCTGCTTCTCAGCGTTTTTATTTAACTCTTGCTCTTTTTTGATTTCCTGGGTTTCCACAAGAAACTCCTTAAAATAATTATTTAATAACTTACAATTATGCTCATTTTACAATAAGTTGAATTTTATTGCGAAAAATTTTGTCTAAAAGATTGTTCTAATGCACTAAAACTAAGACTTATAGCTTGAGTTGCTCAATTTTCTTGTTTTTACCCGCTGATATACAAGCTATTAAAAAAAAGGATATAGATCACTTTAGTTTCTTTACCGAAACTGCACAGTTTTTTCCTGAAAATGCTATACCTACAGCATTTACACAGGTAATGTTCTCATCTTCAAAAATAGTATCTGCATAGTGTTTTTCAAGGATCTGCTCAATAGCTTCATTAGCCTTTTTAGCTCTGCTTTCTTTTTCTTTGCAGACTTTAATTTCAATAACACAAGCTTTGGTGCCACCTAGATTATTAAAGGTAATATCTGCATAGCCATCACCAGATTCATAGTTAGAGTGGTATTCACCTAGATTATCTTTACAGTTAGTAAAGATACCGTTTAAGAAACAGTGGTAGTAATTCTCGTGAGTAGCTTTTGTGGCACTGTCTCTTATGGAGATATAGTTCTGTAAAAGGTCAAAGATAGTGTCAGATGCTGTATCAGCCTCCCTTTAAAAAGACAGTTTACAAGAGAGTCAGCTACAGAGCCTGTAACAATCTCTGTATTAAATCTGTTCTGAATATTGCTTATAAAACATTCTCTGATTTTAAGATTTGGCCGACGATGATCAGTAAAACTAACTGATTTTTGTTTTTTCCTGAATTTATCCATTTTTAAAACGTCATCTGATTAAAGGCTCCTCTGTAAGTCTCTTTATTAAAGTATCAAGTCCATTCAGGTCCCATACATCGGATGATGTTCTGTAAATCTTCATTAAATCACGGTCTCTGCAGAATGTCAGTATGTGGAGCTCCTACTATAGAGCGGTTGTTGTTAAACACATACTGAAAGAACCTCATTAAAGAATGTCTTTCATTTCTGCCTTTACCTTCCAGATTTTTAATTGACAGCTGATGCTCACGCATTGTCTGTCTCAAGAAATATTCCAAAGCGGAGTATACAAGTAGGGCTAAACTCATAAGCCACAACAGAGCATCAATTCTTGATGGCTTCTTCAAGTAAATTGAATCAACAAAGAAGCGAGGATCTTTACAAACTCTCCAGTTTCTTTCGATAACGCTCTGTCTTTTATAACCCCTAACAGCTCAGCCATGGTCCAGTTACGCTCAGTGCAGTAGTAACAATGACATACATCATCTCCTGAGCAATAGCTTTGTCTACAGTTTCTTTATTGATAGTTTTTGGAATTATCAGGAATCTTACATATTTCTCGTTTCAAAAAGTATATTTTTGATAAAATGTTATTAAAACATTACATAGATCTCCTTTTGGAACAAAATTTGAAATGAGTAATTTTCAGTGGGTGGCATATTTAAGAGTGTCCACATTAATCCAAAATACAGACCGTCAACTTGGCGGTATGACTTTCAAAAAACCTTTGAAGAAAAAATCAGTGGCAGAACAAGAGAACGGCCTGCATTAAAAGAAATGTTGAGTTACGTTAGAGAAAGTGAACACATCTACGTTCACTCAATGGACAAACTAGCAAGAAACCAGAGAGACATTCTAGATATCGTAAAAGAGGTTACAGATAAAGGTTGCACCAACCATTTCGTTCACTAGCATCTTGAATTCTCCAACGATGACAGTAATCCAACAGCTAAATTGATGCTGCAGGTTATCGGTGCAGTTGGAGAATTTGAGGCTACACTTATAAGAAACAGAGTTCTTGAGGGTATTGCTACAGCAAAAGCCATAGGGAACTACAAGACAGGACGACCTGTTGTGATGTCTGATGAGAAGAAGAAACTATGTCATGAGAAACATGCTGCAGGAATTCCAATGACACGAATTGCAAAAGATTTAGGAGTTTCTAGAATGTCTGTTTATCGTGAATTGAGAAAGCACTCAGAGCAATGATTTTTATTTCAACTTTTACTGAGTACCAAAAATAAAGAAGAAATGAAAGAACTAAAAAAAGCTTCTGACATAATAAAACATACTAATTCACCTCTTATTAGTTTAAGAATTCTTAAAGACATTGAGGTATCTAAGATCGCAGCTCTTATAAATAAGGAAATCATATTGCAATAGCAGATGAAAAAAAGGTTCTGAAACAACATATTCAAATAAAAAAACGTTCTGATAGGAAAGAAAACTCTATGCTTAAAGATATTTCTTTTATTAAATTGCAAGGGGCTAATTTCTCCACCAAGTCCATGTTACCAATACTGGCTTCTACGGAAAAAAAATATATCAAGCTATCGCTCATTTATGGAAAGAATGGGGCAGGGAAAAGTACGATTGCTAAAGCTTTTCGTAAGATTAAAGGAGAATCTGTTACAACAGTTACCTCATCTGAGACTTTTAATGAGGAAAATCAGCCAGTTGTTCTGTCAGACAAGGAAAAAGCAAGCATTGTTGTGTTTGACGAGGATTTCATAACAGACAATGTTCGAATTGAAAGAAGTGGACTCGGCTCTATAGTTATGCTTGGCGAGCAGGCTGATTTAACTGAACAAATTGAGCTTGCGGAGAAACAACTTGAACAAGCTAATGACTTTGTAAAAACAAAAGAGGACATATTTAAAGAATACCAAAACAGTACAAGTCCAAAAGCTCCTCGGTTCTATCTTAACAAAATCCACGATGTTCTTCAGTGTCATGGTGGATGGGCAGAAAGAGATAGTATGGTGAAAAATCGGCGTCAGAATTCTCGGGTGACGGATGAAACATACAAAAAGTTTATTGCACAGATTCCTGAAAAATCTAAAGATGAACTGGTCATAGCATTCAATACAAAAATGAAAGAATTAGACGCAGCAAAGGTGGGCGTCTCTACAATCAATTCTGTCGTCCCTATTATTTCAGATGAATATATTCATTATTCGACTACCTTGGCGAATGAACTAATAAAAAAGAAAATTGAAAAGCCGGAACTGAACGAACGAGAAAAATATCTTTTTTCTTTGATAACCGCAGGAAAAGCGGAGGAATTGCAGGAACGCATAAATTATCTAAACCATGAAGAAAGCGCATTCTGCCCATATTGCCTACAGGACTTATCATCTCAATACAAAGACAATTTGGTTACAAGAATAAAGCATGTTTTAACTGACGAAGTCAAGCACCACCAGACTAATCTAAAAACACTTAAGATTCCTGAAATAGTTTTAGACTTATCTCCATTTGCTTCACTATCACCATACCAGACTTGTGTTGATCTACTGAGAACAATTAATGAGACTTTATTATCAAACAATGCATTGATTCAGAGGAAAATTGATGACCCGTACTCACCAATTACAGATAAGGAACTCTCAGGCATCGCTGAGTTAATCAAGTCGCTAAGCGAAACACTGAAGGCTCTTGATGAAGAAAGAAAATTACATAACAGCATGGCTGTAGACACTCAACCTATTGAGAAAGAATTACTTTCTATAAATGACCAAATTGCTTATTATGATGTGATCGATTATTCTAAACAACTTGATAGACAACAAAAAGAATTGTTATCTGCTAAGAAAATATGCGATGAAGCTACTTTTCATAAAAATGAAATAAAGAATGCTTTGGATGAATTAAATGGACGTAGAAAGTGTATCGACATAGCAATTGATATCATCAACAATGGATTAAAATATATTTTCTTTGCAGAGAATAGATTAACTCTCCAACGCGATGGTGATTTCTATAAACTTCTGTCCAATGGATGTCCTGTTCCTCCAAAGAATGTGTCTGTTGGTGAAAGAAATATAATAGGCCTCTGTTATTTTTTTACCAGTATAATGACAGGAAAAAATAAGGACACTGCATATAATGATGAGTATGTCATTGTTATAGACGATCCGGTATCAAGTTATGATTTTGAAAACAAAATCGGAATCCTATCTTTCTTAAAATACAAACTTGGGCAATTTTTGAATAGAAATGTAAACAGCCGCGCTGTTGTTATGACCCATGATCTAATAACATTTTTCGATCTTGAAAAAATATGTAATGAACTCGCTGTGGACTGGAAAAGAATATATTCAAAAAAAGACTTAAAATACGCTATATGGGAATTGAAAGATTGTACTTTGAAGAAATTTGAGTATAAGAAACGACATGAATACACTGAACTTATCAGACTGACTTACGACTATGCCTGTGGTAAAGCTGGTGAATATGATATTGTGATAGGCAATATTATGCGACAAGCACTTGAAGCGTTTGCAACTTTTGAATACAAGAAAGGAATTGCAGAAATCTCAACGGATGAAACTATTTTATCCGGAATGTGCAATGAACACAAATCATACTTTAAAAACTTAATGTATCGAATCGTTTTGAATAACGGTAGTCACAGAGAAGAACAGGAACAGAGCTTGAAAATTAATTTTCTATCCGTAATATCTGAATCGGAGAAAAGACGTACTGCGAGAGAGATAATCAGCTTTATTTACCTTTTGAACAAAAGGCATATGCTTGCGCATCTCGGAGATGTCAGTAAAACCGTAGAAATATGGTGCGAAGAAATAAAAAATAGATCAGCTGTAATATAACAACATAACTTCCATCTATACAACATTCTTATTTTGTTCTTCTCTTTTGCCTAATATCAATGCAAGAGAAGAACACACTAATAATACTTTTCAATACAGTTTAATATTGAATTAAAATCATTTTGTTTAATTGAATAGAATTCGTCTGTACACAATCCTATTTCCAATACTTTTAATAAAGAATCAAAATCATAAATAAGAGGTTCTTTACCATTACTCATGATATTTGCTCTTATCGATCCTATTTTAGCTATGAGACACGTATATTGATAATCCTTATCTACATACTGTGTATTGTTATTCGGATGTGCATAACTAAAATGCTGAGTTGGAGTTAAAGCAATTAAGTTTTCAAGAAAATCTGCGATTTGTGGGAACTCGCTTGCAGGAAAGATATGATGAATCTGTGTAGCGAGATCTTGTATATGTCTTTGATCATATACTTCTGTTAGACTGTTTCTATATTGCTCATTAAACTTTCGAAGTTGTTTTTTTGCTCGATTTATACGATAAGATATCATAGCGTCTTCGACAGAGACTGGCAGAGACGATTTAAATTCAACACGAGTCATGTCTTTTGTTTTTTCAGACAATTCATCTCGCCAATTTCGCTGATTATACATAAGAAAATCTTGAGTAATAATATCTTTTGAAATATGACCATTCTCTGTTCCATATTTTTTATACTTGAAAGCAAGTGGATTTAACACCTTAGCAAAAATTCTCCCACATTCAGTGGCTCCATTTATGGGAGTATTATGAATTGTGAATTGAGTAAATCCATCCTTTAGATTTTTATAACTATTTTTATCCTGTTTATTAAAGAACTTAATCTGCTTAAAACTCTCATCGGTGCAGTCCTGTCCGGTTATAAAAGGAAGATCTTTCTTTCTGTATCCATATTCTCTTGCCAAGTTTTTTTCAAGTGTTTCTAGGATTTCATTACCGGAACTCAGTATGATATCGAGCCTCTTGTTTTTACTTCTTCTCTGATACTGACTCAGACTGATGACATGACGTAAACGTCTTTGGGATACAGATTCAATGAGCTCGAAAATGTCTGCAGATGTTTATAAAGACTACCTGCTAGGACTTGTCTTCTATAAAAGTCTGTCCGATAAGCTCCTTTACGAGGTTGTTGATCTTCTGGAAGACAGAAAAGCAGCTTCTGTTGAAGAAGCACAGAAAATCTATGAAAAGCTGAGAATGGAAATGACAGGGTCGATTTAAAAGAAGAGATAATAATGCGCTTTGGCTGTTTTATTGCCCAAAATATACCTTTACAGCCTTTTTCAATCAGATCAATAACGACTCTTTACTTTTAGAAGATCTTATTCAGGCTTTCCGCAATGTTGAACAGTCTCATGGTAAAAGCTATGAAAACCTTTTCGAAGGTTTTGATATCAATTCTAAGGATTTAGGTAAAACACCACAGGACAGAAACTTTATGATATCAGGAATACAGCTTGATCTGACGATGTTTCAACAAGTTATTAATGGCTACACTTTTGTCTGTGATGGAGGCAGTGTTGTCCAATCATATTCAGGAATAGGACCAAATATAACTTTTACACACCTGAAATACTGTTCACCTTTTAGATGGACATTTACGTGGATTTTAAAATGGCGAAATTTGGCAAATAATGTTAAACTTTTGATATTGATTTAATTAAAAGGAGTTTTGCAATATGTCAATGCCAGAACGTTATCACCCAGAATGTCCACCTGATGCTCACAAGGTTATCAGACCACCTGTAAAGGAGGTATTTGCGACACTTTGTGTTAAGGTTGAAGATTCTGAAGAGAAGAACGGCATGGCAAACGTTGTAGAAATACTCTCTTTAATGAGCAAAAAGCCTTTAATCTTATGCTCAGATAAGATGCGCAAGCTAATCTGCGACTACACTAAAGACAGTGAAGTAAAACCTGAATTCTTAAGAGTTCATGAAGACGGAAAAGCTTCAATCAGCTATGAGAATGGAGCTATTGGTCCTACTACAGATTTTTATGATTTTGCAGGCAATTCTCTGAACTATAAAGATTTCTTAAAGACCTTAGAGAAAAAATGTATTGTAAGTGTAGATATGTTATCAATGTTTACCTTACGTTCAATCTCTACTGTATATCCTTGGGATGAACTTTTAGCAAATCAGTTCTTAGGTCAGTATTTAGAGGCTTCAAAAACTCTGACTGATGACGACATTGCTCTGCTTACAGATGTACGTTATGGCAGGTTTGATGCACTCAACGTTGAAGAGAAGAGTGCTACTGCTTATAAATTCTTAAGACTAGAACGTAAACTTTTCTTACAGTATCCAACTGAAGATGACTAAACTATTATCTAAGACCGCCTCTTTGGCGGTCTCTTTAATTCAAAAGCATTCAATTACTCCAAACGATCTTGGTTGTCAGGATTTAGTAAGAGCAAGACTTGAGAATGTTAACTTCAAGTGCTTAACTTTAAAAGACAGTGGCACTGAAAATCTTTTAGCACTCCATGGTGAAGGTTCCCCTTTCTTTTTATTTTTAGGTCACACAGATGTCGTAAGTCCTGGTGATGAAAGTGCCTGGGCAGTGCCTCCATTTGAAGCTTTAATAGATGATAAAGGTGTTTTACATGGCAGAGGATCACAGGACATGAAAGGATCTGATGCTGCTATGACCGAAGCTCTAGTAAGCTTTGTAGAACACAATCCTCATCACAAAGGCACTGTAGGTATTCTTTTGACCTCTAACGAAGAAGGAGATGCTAAAGGTGGTACTCCTTTTGTAGTTGAGTACCTAAAAAAGAAGAACCTCATTCCTGATTACTGCCTTGTAGGCGAGCCATCTTGCTCTAATACTTTTGGCGACACCATTAAAAACGGCAGACGCGGTTCGCTTACCGCTCATATCACTGTAAACGGAATTCAGGGGCATGTAGCCTATCCTGACAGATGCGATAATGCTGCTCATCATGCTGGAGTTTTAATCTCACGATTATTCTCTAAAAAGTGGGATGAAGGTTCTAAGTTCTTTCCTCCAAGCTCTTTTCAGGTAACCAACATTAAGTGCGGTACCGGTGCTGAAAACGTAGTACCTGGCAGTTGCTATATTATGTGCAACTGGAGATTTAATGATGCCTTATCAAAAGACAAGATCTCAATTGAGGTAGAAAAAATCATAAGAGAGTTAGAGCTTAACTGTGAGATTAGATATGTTCTAAACGGTGAACCATTTATTACTAAAGGCGGTGAACTTTTAGATTCTCTTGAAAAATCAATAGTTGAAGTTACAGGTAACAAAGCTTTGTTATCTACAGCAGGTGGCACCTCAGATGGTCGCTTTGTAGCTCCATTAGGCACTAAAGTAGTTGAATTTGGACCTGTATCAAACTTAATTCATAAAGTAAATGAATCTGTTGAATTAGATTCATTAGACAAGCTTCATGAGGTTTATGTTAAGACTTTAAACGATCTGTTCAGATAAGATATGAAGTTAGGCTTTTAGAGCCTAATTTTCTTTACAGACAAACTAAAATTGATTAGAAGACGTGCTCTTTAAAGGCTTTAATCATGGTCTTAGTAAGAGAAATTACGGGATCAGCAATTTCAAGCTCCTCGCGTTTTTTCCATAAAGCTTGAGCTAATTCATTCTCATCACGCACAATCGTACGTGAGCCGTCAACTTCAGCTACATATCCTAGCAGCAGATTACTATCAATTCCCCATGGTTGAGAGCCATAGTACCTCAGTTTTTTAATCTTAAGGCCGACTTCCTCTGCAACCTCACGAGCACAAGTCTGCTCTGGAGTTTCTCCTATTTCACAAAAACCTGCAATCAAAGCTACACCTCTGTATGGTCTATCTTTATATTGAGTAACTACGATGTTATCGCCATCAGTTACAGCAACAATTACCGCAGGAGCAATCTTAGGATAGATCGTGTTACCACAATGAGGACATACTAAAGCTCGCTCTGTTTTAGAGTGCTCTGTTCTACAGCCACAGAAGCCGCAGAACTTATTAGACCTGTACCATTGGAATAACTGATAAGCAGTAAAGCCTGCAAAGCATACAGTACGAGGATTGTCTGAGCGTAAGACTCTTTTGGTCATATAAGAAAAACCATCAAGATATGGGCAATTCTCACCTGTATATAGAAAATAAGCTCTATCATCAATCTTAAAAAGATAGGTAAGTTCGTTCTGATTGAATGATGATGCTTTGGGTAAAGATAATGGAGAGTTCTCTCCATCACCAGATACTAATACATTATTACCGTCAAAGACGAAGACTCCATCATTATCTTGAGCGTCTCTTTTTAAAGAGAACTCGTTATAAAACTGATGTGGGAATAAATCTTGGATCATAGTTTACTCTGCAGATATTTCTCTGCATCTAAGGCTGCCTTACACCCCTGTCCTGCTGAGGTAATGGCCTGACGATAAATTCTGTCGGCACAGTCACCTGCAGCAAAGACACCAGCAACTGAGGTTGAGGTCTCTGAGGTAAAACCAGTTTTTACAGTACCGTCATCATAAAGTTCAATCTGTCCTGCAAATGGCTTAGTTGAAGGTTCATGACCTATAGCCATGAAGACTCCTGAAAGAGCAATATCTCTATTCTGTCCATTACTCTCCACCCTGACACCATTTACAAGATTACCATCGCCTAAGATCTCTTTGATGTTGGCATTTAAGACAAACTCAACCTTACCTTCAATCTCGAGTTTTCTTAATCTGTCGACTAGAACTTTCTCTGCTCTAAACTCTGCTCTTCTGTGAATTAAATAAACTTTTGAGCACAGGTTAGCTAAATACAAAGCTTCAATGAAAGCAGCTGATCCTCCACCTACAACAGCAACTTCTTTACCTCTAAAGAAAAAGCCATCACAGGTTGCACAGGCAGATACGCCCTTGCCCTTATATTTAGTCTCAGACTCTAACCCTAAATATCTTGCTTTAGCGCCGGTTGCAATGATCACTGTTTTTGCTTTTAAAACTGTACCTGATGAGAGATAAACTTCTTTTACATTTTTTGAAAAGTCAGTTTTTACAACTTCATCATAAATAAACTTTGTGCCGAGTTTTTCCGCATGCTTTGACATATCCTGCATGAGAGAAAAACCGTCAGGAGCATCAAAACGTGATGGCCAGTTTTCAATTTCAGGTGTGGTTGTAAGCTGTCCACCGACCTCAGAGCCACAGACTAAAACAGGCTCTAATTGGGCTCTACAGGCATAGATGGCAGCAGTATAGCCGGCTGGACCTGAACCTATGATAAGAGTATTTAAAATCTCACTCATTTAGCTAAAAGCTCCTTATAGTGTTCTTTAGCATAAGACACTGCATACTTTACCCATGGTTCATTAAAAGAGATCAGATACTCAAGTGCAAAATCAACAGGGAAAGCATCTATGCACTCATCAGCTTTTTTTGAAAAAGAAATATGCCAAGGTTCAAAGGCAATAGTGCCTTTTCCGTTAAAAGGACGTTTAAAACCGAATTTATTGAGGTTTTGAGAAAGATACTGACCTAATTTGTAGAAGTAATTACCCTTTTGATATTCTCTTGCGGTAAGTTCTAACTGTTTACCCTCAGGTAAGAGGTTTACAGCATAGATATCAAAATCAGTACCAAAATGGTGACGGGAAAAACCAGGAATTGATGAAAATCTTATGATTTCTAAAACCTTCTGCTCATCACTTAATGAGCTGATATCCATAGGATTTTCATTTGCATCTAAGACAGGTCTTTTTCCTTTGAACTTGTCATCAAAGATTTTAAACTGCTTATAAAAACTTCTGTAGGCAGAAGCTATACGCAGTTCAAAACCTTTATCAAAGGCATCTGAGAATAAATCTGGTAATGCCTTTGATGCATCCCTGTCACACATGAGCACACTCATGCGTCTAGGATCATCTTTAATATTTACTAATTTACTGTCATCAAGACCAATTAACTGTTCTTTAGTTGCCATATGTTTCTATAATCTTTGAAGCTTCCTCTTTAAGATCTGAGCTTCCGTGTTCCTTCACATCATCAATGATCTTTAAAGCTTCTTCTGTATCGCCAGTCTCAAAATACAGTCTAGCCAAGTTTAATTCATCAACATAGTACTGATGCTGTTTTGCATTTAAACCTTCATAGTCATCTGTATTTTCAGCATTATCTAAATTGTTGTCATCTGCTACATCGTCCCTCTGTGAAGAAATAGGACCGATGGTATCTGCTACATTCTCTAAAGAATGATCTTCAGTATCATCAGGAGCTGATGATTTATCTTCAACTGGTTCATTCAATGCTAAATCGTCCTCAGGGATACTCTTAGGATCAACTGCATTTGCTGAACTCATCATAGAAGCAATCTCATCATCTGTGAAGGCTTTTTCGTTATCATGAGGTAAATCGTCATGAACACCGCCACTTAGCATGTTCATAATATCCTCATCAGCACCTGAGTCATATTGAGCTTTTGATGCACTCAATCTTTGCTCCAGATCATCTAAAGCTTTTGCATCTTCTGCTTGAGACTCTGAAGATTCGACATTTTCAGCAGGAGAATCATTCTCTTTACTCTCAAGAGCATCATCATTTGCATCAGTTGCGACATCAGCTTGCTCTATAGTCTCTTCTAAATTATCTGATAGATTGTCATCATTTTGAGGAGTGTCTTCAACAGTATCAGAAGCTGTTGTAGCACTAGGATCTTTGCCTTTACCTACAATATCGAAGTCGTCATCAGGAACTGCCCAGGATACAACGCCATTTTCATCTTTGCTGTTGTCATCATGTGGATCTGGATTAAAGATAGCCTGCTCTGACTTATCCTGAATATCACCAATATCATTAGTGTCATCATTTTCGCTCTTAGCAACATTTGTGGTGTCAGCAGTATCTTCGTCTGCTGATGTAACCGTAGCTTCTTCTACAGGAGTTTCATCAAAAGAATCATCCCGCTCTGGCACTTCAAATTCAGGCTCTACAGCTTCATTATCGAGGTAATCAGCCTCATCAGTATCAACAGGTGCAGCATCTACAGTCTCTGCATTTTCAGGTTCTACAGCATCTGTATGAGACTCTGCATCTTCATCGATAGTGTGTTCTGATTTTTGCTTCTCTTCATCTTCAGGAATAGCATCAAATGTTTCCACACCATCTGCTATTTCTTCAGGAGACTCTGCCTCTTCTGGAGCATCAACAACATTGTCATTACCAATTAGGAGATCTTCTAAATTAAGATCATCATTTAAGACCTCATCAACATTCTTTCCTACAGAATTGTTTTTAGGGACTTCATCATCAGAGATCTCTTCAGCATCTGCTTCAGGAATATTGTCTTCTTTACGGTCATTGTTTTCAAATTCTGCATCAGTTTCAGCTTTTTCATCTTCAGTATTGTCAGAATTCTTATTATCAGACATTGACTCTAAGAATGCTTTTTCTTCACCTGAGAGTTGCTCTTGAGGATCTTCTGATGAAACGGGCTCTTTCTTTGAAGGCTCTGCAGCATCTTCTGTCTTATTTGTAGCATCAAGAGGATCTGCAACATCTGATGCATCAGCATCAACGTTATCAGATATTTCAGATTGTGAAGGCTCAGCTTTAATATCTAAAGTCTCAGGATCTACGTGATTTTCTTCTAAAATCTTATCTGAGTTATCTTTTAGGTGATTTAACAGTTCATCTTCACTGACATCTTCAACTTTTACATCATCTGCAATGATGTCGTCTGTTGCTGGTGATTCTTCTTTTGATTCAGTCTCATCTGAAGGTGTACTCTCAGCAGTATTTTCCTGTTCTGCCACAGTCTCTTTATCAGCATCATCTACAATTGAATCAATGTCTGCATTGTCTGTTACATCTGTTGCTACATCTGAAGTTTCACTTTCTTTTGCACTATCAGCATTTTCATAAGCCTTATTCATGGCCTCTGTGATCGCTTCTTCTTCAGACTTTGGGGCGGTATCTTCAGCCTCCCTATTTTCCTTTGAAGATGTTTTCTCGGTTACAGACTCTTGTGCTGTTGCATCTGCTACAGGATCTTCTTCAGATTTAGGAGCATTGGCTTTATCTTCAGTCTTTTCTTCAGCTTCTTTTTGCTCATTTAAAGCAGCGCTCCAGGCATCAGCCATAGTCTCTTCTTCAGATTTAGAAGCATTAGCTTTATCTTCAGTCTTTTCTTCAGCTTCTTTTTGCTCATTTAAAGCAGCGCTCCAGGCATCAGCCATAGTCTCTTCTTCAGATTTAGAAGCATTAGCTTTATCTTCAGTCTTTTCTTCAGCTTCTTTTTGCTCATTTAAAGCTGCGCTCCAGGCATCAGCCATAGCTTCTTCTTCAGATTTAGAAGTATTATTTTTTTCTTCACTCTTCTCTTCAGCTTCCTTTTGCCCATTTAAAGCTGCGCTCCAGGCATCAGCCATAGCCTCATCATCAGACTTAGCTTTATCATCATCTTTCTTTTCAGAGTTTTCCTGTTCGTTTAAAGCAGCTTCCCAAGCTGATGCCATATCATCTTGTGAAGTATCTTTATTCTCATCTTTATCAAGATCAACGTTCTTTTCAGAACCAGTCTGCTCATCTAGAGCTTTTGACCACTCATCCATTACATCCTTGTCATCTTTTATCTCATCAGATGAGTTAGTTGTTGCTGCATTATCCCAAGCCTCTTGAGCAGGATCTTTTTCAGTTGCAGTTGCATCAGCACCAGTGTTATCTGCTGTTGCACTGTTATCAGGAATTTCTGTAGCATTTGAAGCTGATTCTTCAGCGTCAGCCTGCTTTTTCTCATTTAAAGCAGCTTCAACATCTGATGCTGAATCAGATGGTGAATTTATAGAGTTATTGTTCTTGTCCAGTTCTCTTTGAGGAATATCCGTGGTATCTGGCTCTTCATCGCCAGATACGGGAGCTTCAAGATCGATAGAACCGTTCTCATCTGATAATAAGGTATCATCTGATGAGTAATCATCCTCAACATCAAAGTCATCGGTCATCTTAGCGCTAGCACGAGACTTTAACTTGATAATTAAGAAGACAATCATCAGTACTAAAGCTAATAAGCCAGCACCGAATAAGATCATCATGACAGGCTTATCAAGATCAACTACAGAGGTAGGTGTACTTACTGAGAATTTAGACAGCTGTAGCTGCATATCCTCAATCTTCTCATCATTAGCAAGTAACATCTCTCTCATTCTGTCATTATCTTGAGAGATCTTTGAAATATTACCTTTAATCTCAATAATGTCTTGCTGAAGACCTGAAATAATATTGTCATACTGAGAAGCTAATGTAGAAACACTGTCTGCTGCTGTTTTAGCAGTAGCTGCAGATGTTTTCTTCATTCTGTCCATAGCTTCAGCTAACTGTTGCTCTAAGACTTTAGTTTTCTCATCAATAGCTTTCTTATTGCCATCGAGCATGATCCTGATAGATTGAGCATCTACAGCAGCAGCTGCAAGATCAGCACTCATTGCTTTAGCAACTTCTGCCTTTTTATTATTGTCTGCACTGCCCTCATTATTACCGTTTGGTACGGTCTCTTCTGTAACCTGACTTTTATCAAGATCAGCGCCACGGGTATTCTCTGGCATTGCTACGGATAAATCTTTTTTAACCGCTTCTTCCTGTAACTTTTTAATCTTAGTCTCGGTGGCGGTGTACTGAGGAATATCGTTATCAGACAGTGACTGCATTGGCTTTGAAGCTTGTGTTGCAGGAGCAGGAGTTGCTGTGTTGTTTAAGGTTGCCTGAGTATTTACAGTAGCAGGAGCATTACCTAAAGGAGGTAAAGTCATACTGCCCTGAGCTAAAAGTCTTGAACCTGTATCGGTTGTTTCTCGTGCAATTTCAGATACAGGAGGAATAGTAATAGTAGTTCTTAAAAGGTTGTTGACGTTACCACGACCGAATGCGCCACGATTATGTCTGTAAATTGAGGCTACAATCTGGAATTCATTAACACTTCTATCCAGAGGTAAGTAGCGGTGGGCTACAGACCAGATGGTATCACCTGATGCAACGCTATAGGTCCTAGCTGGGGTCTGCTGAACAGAAGTTGCATTGCTTTCAGTCTGAGGTTGTCTTGTTGCTGTAGCCGTTGGTGCTCTGGTTGCAGTTGCATTTACAGTAGCTTGTCTGTTTTGTCTAGGAGCTGCACGTCTTACAGGAGCTCTAATAGCTGGTTGTACAGGCTGTACTTGAGGAACAGTATCCTCAACTTCAGGACCTTGAATAGTAATAGTAAAAGTACCATCTTCATCAGCTGACATTGCCGAAAAAGGTAATAAAAAAGATAAAGCTACAGATAAAAGTGCTTTTTTGCAAGCGTGCATAACTAACAACCCCTATTTTTATGCATTATTTTACTCAAAATGAGATCTGTCAAAATAAGGTCAGATCCCATTTTTGGAAAAGTTATGCATAAAGTGTGCACATTTTACAGATTAGAGAGATTTTGCAATCAATTTTGCAATTTCAACACAAGAAATAGCTTCACCTCTTCTAGTGTTATCCATCATAATCACAAAGCTGTAAGATTTTGAACCAGGTTTGTCCTGCTTTAATCTTGTGAGCATTACAGTTCTCTCGTTGATAATATCTGCTACAGGAGATAAAACATCATCCTCTGAGGCTACAGTTACATACTCTGAAGCATCAAAAGCCTGTTTAACCTCCTCTAATGTAGCCTTATCCTCAAGATCAACATTAACTACCATAGTGTGACCGTAGAATACAGGAACCTGAATGCAGGTAATATCAAAACCACGCTCGAAACGGCCTAAAATTCTTGATACTTCATTACTGATAGCATTTTCATGGTCCGAATATCCATTATCCTCAAGCAGTCCCATTCTAGTGTGCAGATTGAATGCTAATTGAGCTGGAAATCCCTGATGCTCTGCTGCCATACCGTTTAATAATAAGGTTGACTCATGAGCTAGGGTTTCAGTACCTAACCGACCAAATTCTGAAACAGATTCCATTGAGGTTACAGTAGCTCTTGCAATTCCATACTCATCATGAAGAACAGATAAAGCCAGGCACAGCTGTACAGATGGCGCTAAAGCAGGAATAACCAGTCTGTTTTCAATTGCCTTTTTAATATCAAAAGGATTGATTTCAGGTACGATGGTTACAGTCTTATCATCACCATTGAATAAATGGCTGTCATCAATAACGATACAGCCTTTCTCTCTTGCTGCATTAATCCAGTGCTGAGATTCATCCTGAGTAGTTAAAAATAAAGCTACATCCGCTTTTGAAAAATCAAACTCTTCAACTGGCTGAACAAAGTAGTTCTGGCCTTTAATCTGAACGGCATCATATTCACCTGTCAATGGTGATAATGGGAAAACTTCGCCTAAAGAGAGATCCTGTTCTTCAATGGTTTCAATCACAAGTTTACCAATATCAGTATCATAACCGTAAATAGCTAGCTTCATTGCCACAGTATCGCTCCTAAAAACATTGCTTTATGTTTACTGTTTTAAGATTATTTCTCTTTTAGGAATAAACATAACTAAAAAAAACTTTGTACATTCTCTATCGTACCGTACCTGTCAAGTACCTTTAAAGAATATGGCGTTACTTTTCATTGCGTTACTTTACAAAAATTCTCTAAGATAACTTTAGACATAACATTTAAGTCTTAAAGCAGACTTTAAAGTAACATTAATTCATAGAGAACTACATACTCGATTTTACCACAATGTCTCATAGATAAACGTATGTTCTAATAGAGATTAGAGCTAATAAGTAATGGGTAAAAATTGCGTTTTTAGAATCTAAAATTTTAATGATATAAAGAGAATTTTAATGATTCCTGTAGAAAAATAGCTTTCTACATAAAGTTTCTGCCATTGTCATTTGGATCTTTAGGATAGACTTTGGTTTTACGGCGGAAAGTATATGGATTCTGCCTGCAGTTAGAACCATACTTGCCGTTCTTTTTAATACGTGTTTTTCTGATGACAGATGACACCACGCCAAAGAGTTCACACTCATCAACATGAGTTAAGTTAATATCAGGAATAGAATCATCAGCACAGACTAATCTTGGTTCTCTGCCATCTAGAAACTGTCTTAAAAGAAAAGTGCCGTTGATACTCATCACTACATAGTCGCCGTTTTCAATGAGCAGGCTTCTGTCAACAATGACCACATCGCCTTCTAAAATGCCGTCTTCATGCATAACGTTAGAGCTCATTCTGAAAAGGTAAACAGAAGGTAAATTCATATAAAGATAGGTGTTAAGATCCTGTCCTTTAAAGGGACCTTCCTGAAGCTCAACATCACTTCTAATTAAAGATTTCTTCATGTCAGATTTGAACCATTATTATGCACAAAAAAAAGAGGAGTAAGCACTAAAAAGGATACATCTACGTTAACAACCTGTATTTAGACAGGTGCAAAAATATGGACTAAAAATGTTAACGGAGTACGATTTTACAGTTAATTACTTGATTATTTTTAAAAATATTGCACTCATCACGAAAAATTTAAGATTTTTTGTATTATATTACAAGAAGTAAGTAAATATGAGCAGATTTTAATCTGTCGGTTCTAGCTTCAAAAGAAGGACACTATTATGGCATTAACTCGCGCGGAAATAGCTGAAAGGCTGATTATCAAGGTAGGTCTTCCTAAGGCTACAGCTCAAGAATTCGTCGACAAATTTTTTGAAGAGATCGCAAGAAAGCTTGAAAAAGGTGAAATGGTAAAGCTTACAGGCTTTGGTAACTTTGAGCTTAAGCTAAAGAGCGCAAGACCTGGAAGAAACCCTAAGACCGGTCAGGAAGTTACTATTTCAGAAAGAAGAGTAACCACATTTAGAGCAGGTCAGAAGCTAAGAAATCGTATCGACTTTAAAAAAGAATAAATTTTTTAGTGCAGGTGTCATATATATCACTGATATTTGATATTATGAACCTAAAACGACAATTTTTTTATAAAAACAACTTAGGATATTGAACTATGGAAAAGTTTACATATACCGTCAAAGACAGAGACGGTGTTCATGCACGTCCTGCAGGAGCAATTTTAAAGGCTATCAGCGGCTACAAGTCAAAGATCACTTTAATTTATCAGGATCGTTCAGTAGATCTTAAAGCTGGTATCTTCGGTTTATTAGGTCTTGGTATCCGTTATCAGGACGAAATTTATGTTCACGTTGAAGGTGAAGATGAGAAAGACGCTATCGTTGGTGTAAAGCGTGCTTTTGAAGAGTTCCTGTAGTAGGTATCCCTATCTTCGTCAAGATAAGCCCTGCCCTGTGCAGGGTTTTGTTTTTCTTTTATTGCCCTTTTGGGGTTGATTGACTTCTTGATACATCAAAGCTGTCTTTTGTCTAGCAGCGCGGTTTAACTTAGGTCTAGTGGAGCGGTTTAACTTCAGTCTATCTTACATAATTAAAAAGGAAAGAATTATATGAAGGTTCAAGAGAGTTTGTCTTTTATCAGGACTAAGTCTTAAATGGCGATGAACTTTTAAGTTGAGATTAAGATTTAATGCGGTAAGCTCTACATGATAAAGTTCTTACCGAGAGTTTACTGCAGATTGGATACTACAAATTCAATAATAATGACACCAGCCATCATGATCAGTGAGCGCATGATGTCATAGTTTAAGTCAATAAACTTAGTAATATTCTTAAAGCATTTCAAGCTTAGCATGATCTCAAATATTCTTAAGTTCTTTGAACCAAAATAAGAGATAAGAGAACTTGCAACCAAACTTATGATCATACAGATAAACATCATACCTGATGAGCCTATAAATGAGGTTAATAGCAAAGTTAAGCCCCATACGAACAGGGTTCCAAAGTTCCAGCACATAGTCACAAACTTTCGTCTGTACTTTAAATTAGCAAAGAATTCGACTAGAGCCATGCAACAGTCTTTAGCAAAGCTCTCCGACATAAAATGCTGAGTTACTCTTAACAGTTTATTCGACAGTACCTTTGTAAGTTCTTCTTTACGGGAAGCTACAATACTCTCTAACTTTGCTTTCATGCTAAAGACTTTACTAGTATAGGCATCTGTCTCTACAGCCTGATTCTTTACCCTCTTTGTCACCAAATCAAAATCATATTCATACGATCTTAATAAGTTATTAAAGATATGGTCTTTTTTAAGATTGTTTAAGACAAAGATCTTAGCATCTGCACTTACAAGAGAGCGACCTATTGAAGTGTCAATAAGATCAGATCTCATAGAAGAGTAGACATAATCTAAAACAGATGGAATGACAAGTGGCACACCTGAAGCTGTTGCCCAATACTCAAAGATCTTATTAAAACCTGCTAAACAGAATTTTAAATAGCCCATGGAGGAATCACACTTATAAGTCATTAAAAAGTGATAATCCTCTTGAGTATCAGCATCAGAGAGCTTGAATTCAAGTGAATCTAAGATCTTCTGGTAGCAGTAGAAATCAACAACTGAAGGAGGAGGGACATTAAAACTGTCCTCAGCTTTTTCAAATTCTATCTTGATAAGAGGCGCGCAATGAGTTTCTAAATAAACCTGTCTTTCAACATAGATAGAACCTTTGCCCTTACATTTCTGACAAGGGATCTTCTTGTCCCCGCGACAGGTAGGACACTCAATGTAACCACTCTTTTTACAACGGGCACAGCCACCATCTCTACCCTGACAGGATGGACAGATAATTAAACCAAAACCTGAGCAGTTAGGACAGTTCATCTTTTGAGTACCTGAACAGTCAGGACAGGTGCATTGACCTTTAGCCTTTCTAACTGAGAGACGGTTTATTTTATTTCCAAGCTTGAAAAGCTCAGAGGCACTTAACTCTTCTAAAGAATGGCTGAAACTTTTTTGAATGGTTTTGTCTTTTTCTAAAACTTCACAATTAAAACGTTCAAATTCTTTTAAAGCTTCTTCATCAACAAAGTTTTCTGTACCTACAACGTTCTTGATTACAGTGTCTTTTGATTCTACGGTATAGTACCAGTTTGCTAAAAATACAAAAGTAACTTCAGAGAATAAAGGATCAGTAAAACTTACTTTATCAGGTTGAACACCAACCAGTCCTAGTGAATCTCTTAGAGGTACTTTAATATCTATTGACATTGCTTATTTATAGAAAATGACCGTTTACAATTAAAATAGTTAACAAACCGATGACAACAGTGCCTAAAATCAATCTTATAGACTGTACTGCTTCAACTGTAAGACTAGGAACCTTTTTTAGCCTGTGGGTTAGCTTCAGCATGCTTACAGCAGAGTAATAACTCCAGTTTTTAGTAAGAGCAAAAGAGGTAAAGGCACAGATGATTGAGGATACACACATCATCATGATAGCCCCCACAATATTAGGTACCATATAACCTATGAGGATCACTATCATCCATGTCACTAAGGTTATACCTGCCCAAATAATTTTGGTTTTAGGATTGAGAACCATCAGCAAAGGCACAAATGATATAAGATTTTTAGCAAAAACTCTAGCAAAATCTTCTGATATATAACCATGCGCGTTATCAGTAAGTTCTTTAGTAATACTGTCTAATAACTCCTGTTTTACCTTGGTCTTAATGTATATCAGTCTTGAGGAATCTTTGTGCTTTGCTGCAGTTAAAATTGATTCTACAGTAACACCTTGAGCTACAGCCTGCTCTTTAGCAATCTCCATCTCATGTCTTTCGATGGTTCTGATTGTCTTAGCTAAAATTGCCTTTGAAGCTAAGGCTTTTACGCACTTAATCTTTTCATCAACATCATCAGCTGATGCGATTAAAGTATCAGAGAGTAAATGAGACTCGTCGTTGAAAACATAATCTAATACTGGAGGCTTACAGATTGAGCGTAAGTTTTTATGTCCACAGATAATAAAATCAAATGGCTTTTCTACTCCCACGAGATAGACATGCACGGCATAGCATGGAGCAGTACCCAAAAAGTTTACGCTATAGCCTCGAGCGGTTTCATTACCGTTTGGTTTGCCTGAGAAATCGGCTGCCTCTATGATGGCCTTTTCATCCTCTTTTGAAAATGAGGTGATTTTTTTATCAGCACCAGGTACCATGAGAGAAATACTGATTTGCTTTTTGCAGTCAGCATCATAGATAACTTCTCTATCAACAGTAACCTCACCTTTACCTTGGCAGTCTTTACACTTTACTTTACCAGTACCGTTACAGGTATGGCATTTAGCATTGCCAGAGCCATGGCAGACAGGACAGGCCTTAGCACTGCCATGACAGGTAGGACATTCGATGGTGCCTTTACCGCCACAGTTCTCACAAATGGAACTACCACTGCCATGACAGTTTTTACATCTGGTTTTACCAATAGCATTGATACGGTTAAAACAGATGATCTGACCAGAGAGGGCTTTTAAGTCTTCAAATGAAGCCCCAGAGAGGTGTTTTACAAATTCTTTTGTTTTAGCGCTGTCTTTTTCAAGTTCTTTAGTATTTGCTAAAGTAAACTCATCTAACGCGCTCGTTGAGAGCACATGAGTTTCATCACTTACAGAACGAAGAATTTTATCAGAGCAGCGACACTTAAAATTCCAGTTCATGGAATAGGATACGGACGCACTAAATTCTACCAAGTCTGAAATTCTAAAGTTTGCTGTAGGAACACCACAACGTGAAAAGATAGCAGCAACAGTGTCATACAGACGCTGTTTTAACAGCTCAAGATTTGCCTTTGGCTCTTGAGTAGTGCTCTGTTCTTTATTTTGGGTAGTATTGTTATCCGCGCTCTTGTCAGGTGCAGACTGATTCTGTACAGGTACTGTATTTACCTGTGAATTGCTGTTCTCTGTAGCTACTGTGGTTGTTTTTTTGCCGCTTTCAGGCATACGTTATCCTCGTTCATAATTCTTATATTCTATCGGCACTTTTTGAAATTTATTGACTACAACTCATAATTTTAAGAGCAATTTTATCTTTTTAGTTATTTGTCCTAAAAGTAAGCTTTAAAGCAGTCAGGTGTAACCTGACTGCCATAAACTTGATCTTTGTGTACTGAGATTTAAGCAGTACTAAGCTATATGCTTATCTGTGGTCAGTGCCTTCATGACATAATCAAAAAAGCCTGTGTTATCTATCTTTAAATAAATGTTGTTACCAAAGGTAACCGCACCATTTTCTATGGTGTAGCTTGCTACATCAAAAGACAGAGTCTTAGCTTTATGATCTTTAATTAAAACTACCCTCTTATTAGTTACTACTAAGATACCTTCTTCTTTAGAGAAAGAATAAAGGACATCTGCTAATACTCTTTTAACAAATTTAGGGAGAGTACTGTTTAAATGGTAAATTCTGTCTGAGAAAGTAGCAATAATGTTCTCTTCATCCTCACAGACGTAATCGTCAACCTCGATTACAAAGTTAGCCTCATCATTACCGCCTACGCAGTATAAAAGGTTATTGTTCTGAGCAATGAACTTTGCAATTGGATATGGTAGTTCTGAAAACTTAATTTCTAATAATCTTAAAACAGAAATTGCGTTTCTAGTAAAGGTATCGAAATTTGAGAACAGTCTATTTCTGTCATAGCGCTCAATCATATAGTAAAGTAAAAAGATGTATTGAGCTTTTACATCAACCGCGCTCTGTGTAACCCAAGATAAGGTCTTTAAGAGAGCTACTGTATTCTCTGGAGTATCATCAATTAGGTTGTCAGCTAAAGCCTTATTAGACTTTTCACGAGCAAAGATCTCTTTGAAGAAATACTTTGGACCAATCTGACGCATTCTGCTTCTGTAATTATGTAAAAAACCGTAGGTATCATCGCCTGGTTCAATGAGTTTTACATCTGAATTGAGATATACCCTAGCACTTCTTTTAAAGACAACCTTACGGTTATCGTTATCTTTAAATACCAAGTAAATAGAGATTAAAAGAGGTATAGCGCCTAAAACAAAAGGATATAATCCCTGTTTAAAGTCGCCATCCCATAAGAAAGGTAATGATACAAACAGGTTTAACCAGCCGTACCAACCTAAGAATCCCTGTAGACGGGTTACAAAGACACCATCTGGAAAGATAAACATAGAAATTCTGTAATTAAGGTGAGTTAAAACTAGTGATAAAACTAGTAAAAAGAATAAGATCAAAAACATGGTCAGTTCTCATTTTTTATTAAATTTATTGTGCAAACTATCATAACAGTATCTTAGTACAAATTTCGTGACTGTACGTTTAATTATTTGATAAAAAATGAGATTTGCACTGAAAAAGACTTATTTATTTTTCCTTAGGATAAAATGATAACGTTTTAGTTATTATAGTAAGAAATGCAAAGAGAGTAGCTCGATTTAGAATTTAAAACCTTTTGCTTTAACAAACTCAAGCCACTTTTTATCATCAACAGCTACACCTTTTGAAGGTTCATAGACATGTGTTTCATAAAAGTAGTTTCTCTCGCCTAATATAGCAGTATCGGTAAGATAGGTCATCTCAGAGTTTACTTCAAAGCCATCGGTTTTAGCTCTGTGATTTGTAAATGCTACGAAAAAGATTGGCTTGTTTACTTTCTCATCAACACAGAACTGATAGTGAAGTTCACCTCCTTTTAAATTACAGAACTTTCTGTATTTTGATTCAAGGTAGTTGTATGAGACATCATAGATGCCACGGGTTCTGTAGATATGAACGTGAGAGTCATCAGTGTCTTCGAGTTTTTCTAAATTGTAGAAAAACATTCTTTGCTCTAGTGTCTTGGTAAACTCAACAGCAGTTTGTGATTGAGCTAGTTTTGCTTCCTGCTCTAGAACTTTAGGATCACTTGTACATGAGGCTAAAGATAAAAGAGCTAAAGATAATAGCGCTAACTTAGTTTCTTTCTTAGCAAAACGAGTTGCTTTTAAAGCCATATCTTTAACTACGTTCATAATCTTTTGCCTCTGTCTTACTTTACTTAATCTGACCTGAGTTTTAGTCAATTATAATATACAAATGCTATCTTGGCAGTGACAATAACAGGTTGTTAATGTTGTCGATAGTTCTTAAGTTTTGTCTTAAGAGCTGATGATGCTCTCTTTTACAAATTGATGATTTGCTCTCTTCATTTACACGATTATGATTGGTAAGCATATTACATTTGTCAGAAAGCCCTTTGCTTCTTTCGCTCTCTTTACCTATAGTGTTTGATACCTTAGTTGTGATCAGGATAATCCTCTAAGATCTTCTTTAACTCATTAGCTATTCTCTTGTCAGAGACAGAGATCTTCACACCTAACTGCTGGGCAAAATAAGATACACGCAGTTCTTCAATTAACCACTTAACCTCGATAAGAGCATCAGGTACTACCTGATATTTGTATCTTGAAAGAGTGTTTTTATAAAGCTCGTTTACCTCTTCAATCTTACGTGTATACATAAGATCACGATTTACATCACGAGAGAGTTTATCGATTCTATAAATAATCGCTTCAAGATAACGTGGCATCTGCATTAAGTGCTCAAGTTTGGTTGAGCTTACAAAGCCTTTATAAACTAAAGAGTCTAATTGTGAGGCAATATCTTTATAGCTGTAAGCTACAGAGAGATTTATCTGTCCTTTTAAAAGACGTCTGATTTCATGGACTTTAAATAAAATCTTGTCTACAAAAGAGCATAGATACAGAGCCTTATCATTTAAATCAGCTCTTACCTTTTGCGCTAAGTTATTAAAGCTCGTCTCATCATAGCAAGGAGCATGATTTTCCTGCATGATTAGATCAATTGAGCCTAAAACTAAGTCAGAAATTAACTCCTTTACAGAGCCTAAAGGCTGATAGTACATAGAGAGCTTTGACTTATTTGGTAAGTGTTGCTCAAGATAAGCTGTAGGCTGTTTAATTGATAGAGACAATAACTTTCTCTGTCCCTGCCACATGGCTTTTTCCTGTTTAAACTTACTGTCATAAAGCTCTAGAGCTACACCATTACCTTTGTCGGTTAAAGCAGGATAGGCAGTAATTTCAATAGAGCCCTGCTTAGTTACCTGCTCAGACTTAATCGTACCAAAGGTCCAGGTAGAACTTGGAGCACTCTCTTTATGAGTTTTAACTACTTTCTTTAGAACATCCTGAACTTCACCCTGCAGTGATTGAGATAAAGCTTCAAAGTTACGACCTTTCTTAATTACTTTGCCCTTTTCATCTTCAATTGCGAAGATCATAAAGAGGTGTTTATCAATTAAAGTCTTATCAAAGTCATCAGCTGTAACTAACTCACCGCCCATACGGGTTAATTCTTTAGCTGACTTCTGATACAGATCGTCACTGCAAGGGTCTCCTAAAGCTTCAGCTAAAGCTTCGGCATAATTTGGAGCAGGGATTAAGTTCTTTCTTAATCTTTTAGGTAATGACTTAATTAAAGAGGTTAAAAAGTCTAATCTTAGTCCAGGGATTTGATATAGAAACTCTTTAGAATTTACCCTGTTCAATACTGCTAATGGGATATGGACAGTTACACCATCATCCTTTGAGGTAGGATCAAAGACATAGCTTAACTTTAATTTAAACTTGTCCTGTATCCAGAACTCAGGGAAATCCTGCTCCTGAATTTTATTAAAGTTATCTTTGGTAACTAACTCTAATGAGAAATCCAGATAATGAGGATCCTGTTTTACTTTCTCTTTCCACCATTTTTCAAAGTGCCGGACTGTTACAATATCCTCTGGTAACTTTTTAGCATAAAACTCTTCTAGTACTGTGGAGTCTACTAAGAGGTCACGGCGTCTTAACTTATCCTCAACATGTACCACTTCATCTACAAGCTCAAGATTATGACGGAAGAAGTCATACTTTAACTCAACGTCACCTGCAACCAGTCCATCACGGATAAAGAGTTCACGGCAGAGTTTTTTATCAATCTGACTGTATTGAACCTTGCGTCCCTGAACTATAGGCAATCCATATAAAGAAATGGTCATTGAAGCAATTACCGCGCCCTGCTTTTTAGACCAGTGAGGTTCAGCATAGCTCTTTTTAATTAAGTGAGCTCCGATAGTCTCAACCCACAGAGGATCAATTGAAGCTACAGTTTTAGCAAACAGACGGCTAGTTTCATTTAATTCAGCTGAGCATATCCACTTAGGCTTCTTTTTACATAAAACAGATGATGGGTGAATTACAAATTTCACACCTCGAGCACCTAAATACATGCCCTTGTCATTATCCTCATAATGGCCAATCTGTGAGAGCAGACCTGAAAGTATGGCTCTATGAATTGCGTCATAAGTAGAAGGAACCTCATTAGAGCGATACTTTAGGCTCTGGCAGGATGCTCTTAACTGACGTAATAAATCAAACCACTCACGTACTCTTAGATAGGAGATATATTCAGCCTTTAGACGTTTGCGAAGTGCTGAATTACTCATCTTAGTCTGCAACTGGCAAATATATTTATATAAGTTCAAATATGAGAGAAAATCAGACTTTTCATCATCAAAACGGTGATGAGCCTGTCTGCTCTGCTCCTGCTTATCTAATGGTCTCTCTCGAGGATCCATTACAGCTAAAGCTGAGACGATTACTAAAACCTCACTTAAAGCACCTTCTTTATCTGCCTGTACGAGCATTCTAGACAATCTTGGATCTGCAGGGATCTTAGATAAAGCCATGCCAATCTTAGTAAGCTCAATCTCATCTGTGCCCTTACCTTTAGCGTCATTGATGGCTCCTACCTCTTCTAAGAGTCTGATACCATCAGTTACCTGACGCATCTGAGGAGGATCAATAAATGGGAATTTAGTGATATTACCAAGATGCAAAGCTACCATCTGTAAGATTACAGCAGCTAAATTAGTTCTTAGAATTTCAGGATCTGTAAACGCTGTACGGGATAAGAAGTCCTCCTCTGAATACAGTCTTACGCAGACACCTTCACTGACACGACCGCAACGGCCTTTTCTCTGGTTGGCACTTGCCTGGGAAATCTTTTCTACAGGTAATCTTTGCACCTTAGTACGTGGAGAGTAACGGCTGATTCTAGCTGTACCAGGATCAATAACATATTTAATACCAGGAACAGTAAGTGAGGTTTCAGCTACGTTTGTACATAAAACTACACGTACAGTTGAGTGTGGTGAGAAGATCTTGTTCTGCTCTGCTGTAGCTAATCTTGCATATAAAGGCAAGATCTCTGTATTTGGAAGATGAGCTTTCTTTAAGAAAGCCGCAATATCCATAATTTCGCGCTCACCTGGTAAAAAGACTAAGGTATCAGCTCTTCCATGCGCTTTAAACAGGAACTTTAAAGCCTTTAGAATGCCGTTGCGTAAATCAAGCTCTTCTACCTCACACTCAGGATCATCCTCATCACCATCCTGCAATCCTAAAGGCATGTATTCAACTTCCACAGGATAAGTACGACCTGATACTTCAATTACAGGAGCATTGTTAAAGTGCTTTGAAAAGCGCTCGGTGTTAATGGTAGCTGAGGTAATAATGAGCTTTAAATCTTTGCGCTTATTAAGTAACTGTTTTAAATAACCTAATAAGAAATCGATATTAAGTGATCTTTCATGAGCCTCATCGATGATGATGCAGTCATAGTTTAAAAGTAATCTGTCTGAGGCTGTCTCTGACAGTAAGATACCGTCAGTCATCAACTTTATATAACAGTTCTCTGAGGTTACATCAGTAAATCTTACTTTATAACCTACGCTGAGCCCTAACTCTTCACCTAACTCCTGAGCAATACGGGTAGATACGGCACGGGCTGCCAGACGTCGTGGCTGAGTATGACCGATTAGACCATGAAGACCTAAACCTGCTTCTAAACACATCTTAGGAATTTGGGTAGTCTTACCAGAGCCTGTCTCACCTGCGATGATAAGGACCTGGTTATTTTTAATAGCTTCAATGATCTCATCATGCTTTTGAGCTACAGGTAAAGCTTCATCATAGGTGATTTTAGGAAGGCTTTGCTTTCTGTTTTCAAAAAAGGCTTTGTACTTTTCTAAATCCTCAGAGATCTTTAACTGCAAGTCTAAAAGCTTATCAGCATTGCTTACAGAATTATCCTCACTTTTACCCTGTTTGTCTTTAGGGGTTATAGAACTCAAAGAGAGCTTTTTAAGCTCTCTTGACAGGTTAAGACGATGTTTATAAGTTAAATTATCAAATTCAGCTTTGACATTTCCTATAAACTTTTCAAGTTTTGGATCTAAGTTTTTATCTAAGTTATTATTCATTTAATTTTTATCTAATTTAAAAGGCAAGTTGCCTTGCCTTTATCATAAAAATTGTGTGTTAACTGTGTGCTGTAAGCTTAGCTTTTAAAGTAAAAGCTAACGATATTCACAGTCATCGTTAATGCTGTCAAAGAGTTGAGCCTGCGCTAATTTTCTGCGACGACGCAAGTCCTCCTGCTCACTCTTGTGTAAGTTTAATTTTGCCTTTCTTAAGCGTTCAAATTCAGCAGCTCTCTCGGAGGCTAAATACAGACCTGCTCTGCGTATTTTATCCCCTTCAAGATCAACTACCACTAAAGTAACTTTAATGAGGTTTACCATATCGCCAGCTTTTGGATAACCACCGATATGATAAGACATCAAATCACCTAAAGTTAGAGTTTTCTCAAATGAGGTTAACTCAAAATCAAACTGTTTAGCTAAATCAACCATTGGGGTTGAGGCGGCATAAATCTTATCGCCATGATACAGAGGATGGCTCTTAATTCTGCTCTCATGAGAGAACAGTGCATTTAATAAAGTCTCATCAGCATCAGTACCAATCATGGAAATGATGTCACCTGTTTTAATTACAGTATCACCATGACACTTGATCATTTTACCGTCTCTAAAGATAGCAGCTACAGTAGTGCCCTTTGGAAAGGTAATTGAACGTAAGGTTCTGTCATTAAATGAAGGCTCTTTAATGCGATAGTTTAATAACTCATAGTCATTAGAGAGCATGATACCTACATCTGATTTGGTAATAGGTGTCAGCATCGATGGTGCATAAACCTTTAAAAGTTTAGCTAAAGGTAAAATTAAAGAGCCCTGGAAGAGTAAAGATACAATTACTACCACGAAAGCTACATTAAAGTACAGCTGAGGGTTATCAAGATGCTCAAATACTGGATAGATAGCAAGTACAATAGGCACAGAACCTCTTAATCCCACCCAGCTCATAAAGATAATGTCTCTTTTGTTATAAGACTTAAAAAATGGCTTTATGCATAAGAAGACAGTTAGAGGTCTTGCAATTAAAGTAATCACCACAGCAATTACTACACCTGGGAACCAGAATTTCACCATCTCATGAGGTGTAACTAAAAGACCTAACATTAAGAACAGAGTGATCTGTGATAACCAGGTAAAGCCTTCAGATACAGGCAGGATGTAACTTACCTGTCTGGTCTTCTGATTGCCCACACACATACCAATGATAAAGATAGCCAAGAAGCCTGAGCCTCCTAGGTATGAGGTAATAGCAAAACCAATTAACCCTAAACCAATAACGAGAATACTGTAAAGACCTACACCTAAGGATAAGGTTGAGACAATCATACGAGCGATAAAGCCAATGAAGACGCCCATGACAATACCAAAACCGAACTGTTGCACAAAGAAGATAAGAGCATCAGTAAATGAAGTGGCCTTTTGAGAAGCAAAGGCAATCATGGTGGTAGTCAACAAAATTGCCATAGGATCGTTAGTTGCTGACTCAATCTGCAGAGTATTAGATACATTTGACTTTAAAGAAATGTTCTTGTCTTTACCTAATAAAGAGAACACTGCAGCAGCGTCAGTAGAACCTACGATACAGCCTAAAAGTAATGCCTGAATTAAAGAGATATCAAGTAATAAATAAGCAATTAAACCTGTGATACCGGAGGTTAGGATAACACCTACGGTTGCTAAAACAGCAGATTCAGCTGCCACATTTTTCATCATAGAAAAACTGGTACGCAAACCACCGTCTAGCAGAATCACCGCAAGCATTAAGTTTGCAATAAAGAAAGCTGAGGAGTAATCAGTATAGTGCAGGTGCAGGATAATACCGTCTTCACCTGTTAACATACCAATTGACAAGAACAGTAACAGTAACGGGGTACCAAAGAAGGACGATAATTTTGAAGCCAGAATAGCGAAAGTTAAAAGAATACCAACTATGAGAAAGGCATAGTTCATGTCAAATTCTGGCATGTATCCTCCAATGAACTGCTCTGATATAGGTTTATAGGTTTATTAAGCCATAAATGTAAACGGCTCTTAAAGTACCCTTTTTATGGTACTTACACCTCTTGGTTTGATTAGGTCTTTTATTGTTTTATAAATTTTCGATTTTTAATTCTCTGTATATTTTAATCTAGAAAGGGCTTTAAATATAGGCTTAATGACGATATTTACTCACTTGTTCATGCAAATGTTTTTCATATAAACTCAATTTTCTAAAAAATAACTGTTTTTAGAAATACAAAACGTTAATTACAGGCTAAAACTTGATCAGGATCATAGCTTTTACAACTCATAAAAAACTCTCTTTTTATAAACACTATATTTATCTTTATTAAAAATACATGTCCATTTTAGTGCATACATGCACCATAGTTTATTTAATTGATTTATAAATACTTTTTATAAATCTAATCTTAAGTACGGTAAATATTCTTTGGTTTTACTAAATATCACGCACCATTAATGTGAGATAGGGCTTTAAGGTTGTTTCTTTGTGGTAACATCAACGACATGGCATAAGGCATAACCAATGCCTGCCACCTAGATTTTTAACTAAGATACAGCATCAAAGGAGCTGTTATTTATGTGTTCAATTTTCGGTATTTTTGATATTAAAGAGCATCCTGAAGCTCTTCGTCAGACTGCACTTGAGAACTCAAGACTGCAGTTGCACCGCGGTCCTGATTGGGAAGGTATTTATCAGGGCGATCATGCAATTATTGTTCATGAGCGTCTGTCAATTGTTGATCCTCAGAATGGTGCTCAGCCTCTATATAATGAAGACAAGTCTATTGTTTTGGCTGTTAATGGCGAAATCTACAATCACAAAGATCTGAAGAAAGAACTTACAGTTGATTACAAGTTCAAGACAGGTTCAGATTGTGAGGTAATCATCCCTCTATATGAAGAATTCAAGCGTACTGGTAAAAACTTTGTAGACAGATTAGTAGGTGACTTTGCTTTCGTTATCTATGACGCTAAAGACAACACAATCTTTGCAGCACGTGACCATATGGGTATTAACCCTATGTATGTTGGCACTGACAGAGAAGGTCGTTTTTATGTAGCCTCAGAAATGAAAGCTTTAGTTAACGTTTGTGACTCAGTAAAAGAATTCCCTCCACGTCATTACTTATACACTAAAGACGGTGACTATGAGTTTAAGCAGTACTACAAGCGTGACTGGTTCGAGTATGACAATGTTAAGAACGATCCTGCTGATGTAAAGAGTTTAAAAGATGGTCTGATGGATGCAGTTCGTCGTCAGTTGATGTGTGATGTACCTTACGGTGTATTACTCTCAGGCGGTCTTGATTCATCTGTAATTTCAGCTATTGCCAAGTTCTACTCAGAAAAGAGAGTTGAGGATGACGGCAAGTCACAGGCATGGTTCCCAAGATTACACTCTTTTGCAATCGGTCTTGAAGGTGCACCAGATCTTAAAAAAGCTCGTGTAGTAGCTGATTACTTAGGTACAGTTCATCACGAAATTCACTATACAATTCAGGAAGGCTTGGATGCTCTTCGCGATGTTATCTATCACATTGAGACCTATGATGTAACTACTATCAGAGCTTCAACTCCTATGTACTTAATGGCTCGTTACATCAAAGCTATGGGCATTAAGATGGTTTTATCAGGCGAAGGTTCTGATGAGATCTTCGGCGGTTACCTATACTTCCACAAAGCTCCAAATGCTAAAGAGATGCACGAAGAGTTAGTAAGAAAGTTAGATCAGTTGCACTTATATGACTGCCTAAGAGCAAATAAGTCTCTAATGGCATGGGGTGTTGAAGGTCGTGTTCCATTCCTAGATAAGAAATTCTTAGACATCGCAATGCACTTCAATCCTGAAGCTAAGATGTGCCCTGGTAAGGTTATCGAAAAGAAGGCTCTAAGAGAGGCTTTTGACGGTATGTTACCAGAGGAAGTTCTATGGCGTCAGAAAGAGCAGTTCTCTGATGGTGTTGGTTACTCATGGATTGATGCTCTGCGTGACTATGCTGAAGAAAAAGTTTCAGACAGAAAGTTTGCTGAGCGTGAGGTAAGATTCCCAGTAAACACTCCTTTAACAAAGGAAGCTTACTTATACAGAGAAATCTTTGAAGATCTGTTCAAGTTACCATCAGCTGTAAAGACTGTTCCATATGGTAAGTCTGTAGCATGCTCTACTCCTACTGCTATTGCGTGGGATGCAAAGTTTGCAAAGATGAACGATCCATCAGGTCGTGCTGTAACCGACGTTCATGAAGAAGCTTACGAGATGGGCCACAAGATGTAAATCTTGAGGTAAAAGTTCCTTTATATACATTATCATTTTTCTTACTCATTAAGGTTCAGCGAAAGCTGAGCCTTTCTTTTATCCTAAAGTCTCACTGTTTTTATCGTTACAAAACTGATTTATTCTTAACTTTTTAGACAAGATCACCTATCTGTAACTCCAATTTCTATGGCTCTATTAAAGTTCTGTATAATCACTTATAACTTATTAACTTTAGGTCACACCATGAAAGACATCTCCTGTATCTTAAAAACTCTTATGGCATTTACCTGCCTTTTATTTACAACCTCAGTGCTCACAGCCTGCAGCTCCATCACCGATAACTCTCAGCCACCTACTCCTTATGAAAAGATTGGTGATGTAACTGAGCTTACAAAGTATGTTGAAAACGGTAAAACCACCTTAGGTGAACTCTTCACTCACTTAGCTCCAAGTACAGCAAGCTCTGATTATTTGCTAAATACTGTTCTCTATACCGGTAATTTAAAAAAGGATAATAAAAGAGTTTTAGTGGTGCAGTACTGGGCAAGATATCCAGGCTTAAGATACAAGCCAAACGCTGTATGCAAGACCACTAAGAACATTATCATCACCTTAAAAAATGACAATCTAAAGGCTGACAATATAGTTGAAAGTGTTGATTACACTGGTGCCTCATATGCTATTCAGGATGTCGTCTTTAGTAAATCAACCGAGTACTATCATGAATTAACAGATCACGAGTTAAAAGACACCATCAACTATGACTGGAGTAAGGTATATTTCCAGTCTGTAGTCTTAGACAGCGTAAAAGCTGACTCTAAAAAAGATAAAGATGAAATACAGATCATCTCAGATCAGTTAATCAAAGTTGTTTATGAAGCTCCAAGCTTAAAGCTTGTTGATAGAGATGATTTTAAAAAGACCAAGCTTTCATTTGGCAAAAACACAGACAATATCGTACCAAAGGTTGAAAAGACCACTGACTACTATGAGTACGTTGATTGGGATAAAGGAGAAATTCTGCCTCCATGGTTTAGAAGATTAGGAGAGGATTTCTTCTTCATAGATGTTACAAATGCTATTCTTTATTTATAAAGATCATCCTTTGTAAATCAGAGTCCATGTCTAAAGAAATAAGCTATGTTATGTAAGGTGCAACTTTAGCATTACAATAAAAAAAGCACTGTATAATAAGATATAAATTACCTGCACCATAAACTACAAACACCAATCAGATGCTGGTTCATTTTCTAAAATGATGAGGTACTTCTTGAAAGTATTCAAACTTTTATTAAGTCTTATAGCACTTTTGTGTACAACAACTTTCCTTACAGGATGTTCTAGCTTTTGTGAAGATCTTGGTGATGTAACTGAGGTTAATCGTTATGTAACTAATGATCTTTCAACTGTAAAATCAGTTTTATCAAGGATGTTAAATCCAAATGAAGAAAAGCGCAGCTACGACTACTATGTTTCAAGAAAGCTCTATGAAGCCACACAGGTAAGCTCTGGCAACAAGATCTTAATTGCTCACTACTCTGTAGATTTTCCATTAAAGTCTCAGCCTTATAGAACAGTAAAAGACGTAATACTTTTACTTCAGGATGATAAGCTGTCAGAAAACAGCATTGTTCATGATATCAAGACCTTTGGTGCTGCCTACCTAAAAAATGAAGGCATAAATGAGTACTATGCCATGTCTGAGCAAGAGCTAAAAATCTTTGCCAATATGGGTAACAGCTACATCAGTTCTAAAAGCAAAACCGGTCAGTTCAAATCAGAACTTGATCTTACTGAAGACAAGTTAATCAATGCTGAAACTTCAGAGTTATTCGGTCAAATTGATGATCTTAAAGAAGTTGATAATGAAAAGCTCAATGCTCTAGGCGTTACAGATATAGAAAGCGGTAACGCTGCTCCTAGAATTAGAATTGTAAAAGAATCCTATATCTTAGATGCCATCTATATCGTAACTGTAATCGCTACTATGGGATACAACATGAATCATTAACGGTGTTTATTCTTAGCGGTTCTCTTGGACTTTGAGAGCATGAAGTGACAATCAGCTTTAGCTCAAGGCTAATTGAGGTTGATGGTTGATGATTTAAAAACAACCTTCAAAAGGCTTTGCCAGATAAATAGGAATAAGCTGAGAAACTTAATGCTTTCTCCTATAATGAAATATTTGCTTTTGCTCCTCTAGCCTTCTCATGATTTTCTTTCTTACTTTCTTACTTTCTTTCTTACTTTCTTTCTTACTTTCTTTCTTACTTTCTTGTTTTCTTTTATAATAAAAAAGAAAGAAAGGAGAAAGGATATCGTACGAAATGCTGTCATTTGAAAATCAGAATATAGAGTTCAAACAAGAATATGTTCCCGATATTCGCAAAGAAGTAATGGGGTTTGCCAATGCTTATGGCGGAACAGTCTATGTTGGAGTCAGAAAAGATGGTGCTGTCTTAGGAATTGATGATCCTGATGGGGTGATGCTACAAATAGTAAATTCACTAAAAGATTCACTATCTCCTGATGTAATGCCATTTGTAAAAGTAAACACAGTTGAGATAGAAGGCAAACAGGTTGTCGAAATTGATGTAACGACAGGAACGAATCGACCTTATTATCTTAAAGAAAAGGGCCTAAAACCTAGTGGAGTATATGTCCGAAAAGGCAGTTCCACACAGCCAATGACAGAAGAAGGCATCAGAGAAATGCTTCTTCAAAACGGTGGCAGATCCTTTGAACAGTGTAGAAGCATGAATCAGGAATTGACTTTTCAGACATTTTTTTCAGAAATGCAAAGCAGATCTCTAGAAGTCGGTTCCTCTCAGATGAGAACACTTAAACTCATTGGAGAAGATGGTCTTTATACGAATTTAGCTTTGCTGCTGTCAGATCAGTGTGAAATAACTACAAAAGTTGCACTTTTTCAGGGAACTGATAAAGAACAGTTCCGTGATAGAAAAGAATTTACTGGTTCTATTTTGAAGCAACTTGAAGATGTATATCAGTTCATAGATCTTGTAAACAAAACCAAAGCTACTTTCTCTGGACTTAATCGAACTGATAAGAGAGATTATCCAGAAGAAGCTGTAAGAGAAGCGTTGCTTAATAGTATTGTCCATAGGGACTATTCTTTTAGTGGCAGTAATCTTGTTAAGATTTTCGAGGATAGAATTGAGTTTGTGTCTCTTGGCGGACTGGTTTCATGCTTGGAGCTAAAATCTATTTTTCTTGGAGTATCCATGTCGAGAAACCCTAACCTTGCAGCGATTTTTTATCGGATGAGGCTGATTGAAAGTTATGGTACGGGAATAGGAAAGATAGAACGCGTATATAAATCAAATCTACTACAGCCTGAATTTGAAACTGCAAAGGGTGTTTTCAGAGTGACTCTCCCAAACAGAAATGAGGAGCATGACTCTAATATACAGTCCTACAGTGGCAATGACGGTGATATCTCTTTTAATGAACAGAAGAAACTTATCATTCAGTATGCAAAGGAAAAAGGCAGTGTATCAAGAAAAGAAGTGGAGAATTTGATTGGAGCAGGAACAACCAAAGCATTCAGGCTTCTAAAGGAACTCTGTGAGGCAAAACAGCTTGAGCAGACAGGAACAGGAAAGTTAAGAAGATATGTTATCAAATAAACCTTTTACCTCTATTTCTACAAATCATATAAAAGTTTGTTGAGCGGTATTAAGGAGAAATTGAGCATTCTTTGTTTATGGTTCCTTTGTTTAAACTTCCTTTAAAGTGTGAACTTAGTGCTAGTTCAAAAATTCGAGTTAAGATGATTACTTCTGAAATTTGCTAAATTCTGACGATTGTTAAATTCTGAGGATTTAGAAAACGCACCTAAAAAAGCTATGCCGGATTTTGTCTAACATAGCTTTTTGTTTAACGTGGCAAGACAATCTTTTCTATGAAAGATTGCACGAAAGATTACTGGTGCATAAAGAAGCCAATAATTAAGATGATGCTTACGCCCCACATAACTGGAGTTACCTGACGGTATTTACCAGTGATCAGCTTTAATAGACAATAGCTTGCAAAACCGAAGCCAAAACCATTACCAATAGAATAGGTCATTGGCATCATGATCACGGTTAAGAAAGCAGGAATTGATTCAGAGAAGTCTGTAAAGTCGATACCCTGTACATTCTTCATCATCATAGCACCAACTACGATAAGAGCAGGAGCTGTTGCATAAGCAGGAATTAAGCTTGCAAGTGGTGAGAAGAAGAATGCTAATAAGAAGCAGATACCAACAACTACTGCGGTAAGACCAGTCTTACCACCAACATTTACTCCAGCTGATGATTCAACATATGATGTTACAGCACAGGTACCCATGGTTGCTGATAATAAGGTACCAACAGAATCGGTCATCAGAGCCCTATCGCAGTTTTCAATCTTACCGTCTTTATCTACAAGACCTGCAGCCTTGGTAACACCGATTAGAGTACCGATATTATCGAATAGCTCAACAATGGTGAAAGTAAAGATGATTGAAATTAAACCATAATGGAAAGCACCTACAAGATCCATCTTTAAGAATGTCTCCCCCATACCAGGGAAAGAGAAACTTACAACATCTGAGATGCCCTCAGGTGCCTTAGTTACGCCAAAGATCATTCCAATTACTGTTACGGTCACGATACCGATTAACATGGCTGCTCTGATTTTTAAAGCTAAAAGAGCGCCAATGATGAGTACTCCTAAAAGAGCTAGATCAACTTTTGGATCAGAGAAAGTACCTAAGGTGATCTTTGTAGCAGGAGATTCAACAATCAGATTTGAGCTTTGAAGACCAACGAAAGCAATAAACATACCGATACCGACTACGGTCGCAGATTTCAAACTCATTGGTACAGCATCAATAATCATCTGACGCAGTTTGGTAACAGTCAGCACAAAGAAAACTAAACCTGATACAAACACAGCACCTAAAGCTGTTTCCCAATTCAAGCCTACAGTCTTACATACATAGAAGGTAAAGAAGGCATTAAGTCCCATGCCAGGAGCCATAGCAACCGGAAGATTTGAAAAAAGGCCCATTGCAATAGTACATAAAGCAGCAGACCAGATAGTTGCAGCGACAGCTGCTTCTACAGGTATACCTGCTTCTTTTAAGATTGATGGGTTAACAAAAATAATGTAAGCCATTGCTACGAAAGTAGTAATACCGGCAATGATCTCAGTGCGGACATTAGTTCCTTTAGCTTTTAATTTGAAATGACGATCTAAAAAGCCCTGATCGTTCTTTGAGATGGTGTCAGACATAATTTCCTCTGAATGAAAAATACCTGCTATAAAAGCGCTTTCAGTATATTTGAATTTACCTTAGTGTCAATGCTGATTGCATAAGAAATCGACTTTTACCAAGATTTGATAAATATCGTATTCACTAATGTGCTGACAAGCGTGCATATGCAAAACTTCTAGAGTGTTTTAAGACTGCTTTTGAAGAGTTTATTAAGAATTTTTGCAGAGAAAAATGGAGGCTTTATAAAGATACTTATATTGAGCTAAAGGTATATATTGTGTTGAATGCAAATATATTGAGAATAATTCCATGCTTTGATGGTATTTAGTTTTACCTGATGGTCAGGCAAAACAAAAAGCTACCATGATGGCAATAAAACCTATCACTATCAAAAGAGTCAGTACTAAACCTACAATAGATAAAGCAATACCTGTATAACACAGTTTTGTGCTTTCTGGATGCTTTTTTAAAGCTACAAAGCCAAAGACAATACCTAAAACAGCTAAAGCTACACCTAAGAAACAACCTGCACCAGTAAAAATACTTATGATGGAGACGATTCCTAGAACAATTGGAAGATACGGCAAAAGATGATCCTTACACACTGGCGCATAAATTTTGTACTATCTATTGTACATTTAATTCACGTAAATGTTCAAAATTATTTTTTAGTCGCGATAAGCGTGAAAAACATTTTTTGAAATAGGTTAATCAAAAAATTTATCAAGCAAAATACCGATTACTATCATTATGCATGAATAAGAAAGAGCTGCACCTGTAAGATTAATATTTTCCTCATCAGGATACTTATCTAAAGCAAAATAGCTAGAGACAATGCCTAACCCACCCAAAATTACAGCAAATATAAAACTATCCCATGCAAAAATACTTATGAGTGAGGCTATTCCAAAAGTAAGAGGAAGATATATCCAAAATCTCAAAATTCTCATTTTGTACTCCTGACAGAGTAACGTATAAATCTTGTACGATTTATTTTATGTACACTTAATGTAAGGGTGCAAGCGGATTTTTAGGATTATTTAGTAATCAAATCATTTTTCTGAAAATTAAGCTCTATTTGCTATAATTCATGCGTTACAAACAGTATAAGTTGCAAGACTTCAGTACTTGTTTATCAAGATCATTTATCAGAAGAAAAAGGTCAAATGGAAGAATTAGGTCTTACTAGAGTTCCTTACTATTCAGAACTTAGCGTGTTTAATCGAGATGATGTACCAAATGATGCTGTATGCCTAGTGCTTTCAGTCATGCTCTATTGGCATTCACTAGAAAAGTGCCAAAGATTTAATGCTAGAAATCATGTGCACCTTTTAGCCCGTAATTTAAGAAGAACTCCTGAATGTGTCAAAGAGTGCCTAGACTATCTTACAAGCTTAAAGATCTTAGATAAAAAAGAAGAAACTATCACCACAGAAAGTGACAATCCTGATAAAAAGACCAAATTAAACGAGTTCTATACCCTAAACTTCCATGTACTCCATGAGCTGTTAAAAGAGCATAACCTGAATATTCCTGTAAAGATCCTGCGTTTGGCAAGTGACGATTACTTTGATATCTACTCATATTTATCACCAAAGAGAATGCCTTTAGTACAAGGTCTTGTAGGTATGGTCAAAGGTGGCATTTATGATGAAGCTGCTTTAAATGTCTGCAAGGTTATCTGTGGTATCTGCAAAGACAGTGATTATGAGGATTTCTCATATAAAGCATTAGCTCCAGGCTGGAGAATGTTAGCTCAACCACCTGCTACAGCAGAGGACGTCGTACAAAGATATTTAAGAGAAGGAGAGCGCTCTGTAGATATTGATCTTATGGATGGATCTTTCTTTATGCCAGATGGTGATTACTTCGGAACAGAAAAGCATAAGATTTGGCATTCAGGTAAAAGTAAAGAACCTAGAGTTCTAGCTACTGCTTTATATCTTTGCTTTACAGCTTTAAGTCATGATGTAGAGTTTTATTCAGATCTAGATCTTGAGGAGCTAAAGGATGGCTTTGAACTTCTGAATAAATTTACAGGGTTGAAAGGTAGACTATCTGATGTCTACTTTTACTATAAAGACTTTACAGGAGATGCCCTTGTAAAGGCTAAAGTAGAGTACCAAAAGATATTAGAATCATTATCATAGATCATATTTGCCACAAGGTAATAATCAAATCTTTAAGGTGATAGTTTTACTTGTGGCAAAATACTAAATTGCCTAAATTTGAGCCTTCTCAATAATACACTGATGAGTTTTAGTGTCTTTTGAGTAGTTAATACCTACTAGTAGAACTTCACCTTTATAGTCTTTAAAGAACTGTAGGTAATTCTTCTCTTTAATCTGAGTGATAGCGGTCTGTGCTGACCTATCATACTTTAACTCAATTAAAAGAGCTGGTTTGTTTACACCTTGTTTTGGTAGATAAACTAAATCAGCATAGCCTTTTCCTGTAGGTAATTCTCGTACTACGTTATAGGTATCTGTAGTACTTAGTTCTAAAGATAATGAGATTACACATGACAATGAGTTCTCGTCATTGTAAGTTAGAATTGAAGTATGATCCTGATGGGCTTCATCAAAGACTTTAGCTACAGCATCAGAGTTTAATGACCAGATATCATTTAACAGGTCATATGACTTGCTTATAAGATTGTAGACACCAGAGTATTTTTCATTATCTTCAACGATATTTCTAAACTCCATTTTGATTTCTTCATTTGGAATATGAACTACAAATTTAGAAATATTATCTACCATGATATCTGAATCTGGTTTTATTGCGAGGTACCCTAAATGAATAAGTAAGGTTAAGACATCATTCTTGGTCTTAAATGTAACCATATCATTTTGGAATTTGGCTACATTCACCACCACCTCTTCGCCTGCTATTAACTTTACAATATCATCTCTCAAACCTTCCATGTTCATATCAATATATTCTTGAAGGCTTTCAAAGGTTTCTGTTTTGGTCCAGTAACTTATGAACTTTTTATAAGTTGCTGCATTTACTACAGAGTTAGGATTATAGATATGAGGAACATCTTTAAATGAATAACCGTCATACCATTGTTGCATTTGATTAAAGGATACATCATGCTGTTTACAGATGTCCTTGACTTCATCTTCAGTAAAACCAATGTATTGTCCTAAGTTTAGAGGCTCTGTCATAGAGTACTCTGTAAACATATTCAATGCACTATGAGAACCGTACTTTTTAATAGGAAGAATACCTGTCATATAGGCTAGAGCAACATAGTCCTGATCTTTTAAAATACTTTTTAACCATTCAAGATATATCTTTAAACTATCAATATCTTCCTTTTTCTCACGCATAATACAGTCCCATTCATCAATAATGATGACAAAAGGAACTTTGCTGACAGAGGATACGTCGCCTAAAGCTTCGTACAATTTGTCTGGAGAATTGAATACAACTTGCGGATAAGCTTCTTTTAATTCTTTTACTATTGAAGATGTAACAGACGAAATCATTTGATTAACATCATGACGTGCGCTATTAAACTCTAGCGACATGTTAATGAAAATAACATTATATTGATTTAAATGTTTTTTATAGCTTGGAGATTTTGCAATTTTGAGACTATCAAACTGGGATGAGCTGTCTTCACCTCTTGAATAGTAAGAACATAGCATTTGTGCTGTTACTGACTTTCCAAAGCGACGAGGTCTACTGAGACAAAAATATTTTTGCTTTGTCTTTATACATTTATTTAGGATCTCAATTAAAGGAGACTTGTCAACGTATATAAAAGAATCTAATGATTCTTGAAAAAGATTTTTCTCCTTATTTAAATACTTCGGCATTTTATCTCCTCCAGCGATGGAATTGCTTTACATTCCTTATTATATATGGAAGGTTGTCATTTTCACACTACAAAAAATAATTAAAAAAACAGAAAAAATAAGAAACATAATTTTTTCTGATACTAAAGAAATAATAAGAAAAAACCATAAAAAATTTTCAAAAAACTTCTATTTTTTGCATTTTTTGACAGTAATTCTACTGTTCTAAAAAATTTGCCCTGTACACTTCCTCAATCAAATCTTGAGGAAAATTTAATGTTCTTTAAATCAAAATCTGTAGAAAACAGTTTTCAAACCAAAGATCCTACCTGGTTAATTGTGTTAGGTTCTTCAATGCTGTTTGTAACCTGTATCTTTTGTGCCCTAGATGGTGCGTCACTTTCATCATCTCTATCATTTGCATTGGTGATCCTATTGAACATACCAATCTATGTTGGGATGTTCAAATATGAACCTGACTTTGAAAACTCTAATGAATACTATCTTTGTGACAGTGAGCTTTATAAGCTCTCAGGTTACGAGGAAGTACCTATCTTAGATAAAAACAGTAACTATAAGTTTACAGAAGCTACCCGTCTTATCGACAGGCATATTGAATCTCAAAAGGAAGAAAACCATAATCGTGAGGATTATGTACCTATAAATCTTAATAAAGATGACATCGCTGCTTTGACCATGGTCGCTGCTAAAAACATCACCGATAAACTCTTTATTGGATATGGCTACGAGTTTTTACCAAAGCATGCAAGACGATTGGTAAAACTCCAGGAGCAGGGACTAAAACAATTGCCTCAGGGTAAAGGCTCTGCTCAAATTCATAATTTGGAAAGACGCCATAAACCTCTGTTCATGTCTTTACAGAATATTAAAGATCATGCCATTGTTTTTGGTACTACAGGCTCAGGTAAAACCAGGTTCTTTGATCTTTTAATTACTCAGGCCATAGAAAGAAACGATACTGTCATCATTATCGATCCTAAAGGTGATCACGATTTAAAGCGCAGAGCTCGTAGAATCTGTGCCTGTACTCATCGTGATGGTGCTTTCCATGTATTAGATATTAAAGATCCAAAGTTAACCACTTCCCCTTTTAACCTTTTTGGCTCATCCACAAGTGCTTCTGATATTGCCGATAAACTGTCATCTCTTATGAAGCAGTCAACCTTTGATACCGACAGTTTTGCAAGCTATGGTCAGGAGGCGGTAGCCTGTGCTGTAACTGCCTTAGATTGTCTTGATTTACCTGTTGATATCTACCATATCTGCAATCATGCCAATATCGAAAGCTACTTTGACGGCATGGTAGCAGGTCTGTCTAAACTTACAGCTAAAACTCAAAACCGAGATCTTGCTGTGTACTTTGCAAGACTCTTAAAAGGCTATTCTATTGAAAAGCACCTTTACACTCATGTAAGAGATTTCTTAGTAAGCATTGGCGATGAAGCTCAATTAGATGGTATTTCTGATATAAGCGAGGATAGTCTTTTAGATCCAGAGGTTGCTTTATCTTTAACACCAGAGCAGTTATCAGCTCTTAAAGAGAAAGTAAAAGCTCAAAATGATGAGAATAATATCGTTGAAGCTCAAATTGCAGATACAGATGCCTCATCAGGTACAAATAATAATGCTGATAATGGCAGCAACAAGACAGGTAATTTTGCTGATAACAGCAATACCATAAAAACAGAAACTGACTCTAAAGAGACTGAAGTAAAACCTAAAAGACGTGGTCGTCCCCCTAAAAAGAAAGTAGAAGACACAACTTCAGCTACTGCTGTTGATACAAAACCATCAGGCAAAAGCAAAACTGAGACTAAAAAGACTACAGCTAAAAAGAGAACGGCAAAACCTAAGAACGTAAAAATTCAGGTCAAGGCAGCAGCTTTTCTTACCTATTATAAGTATCTAAAACAGCACTCAAATCTGGATATTGATCCTGAATTTGAAAAGCTGATATCTATGACTGTAAAAGAACAGTCTTTCTTTGAAAGAACCACTGCAAGTATTAAGACCGTACTTAATACCTTAAACAGTTACAACCTAAAACAGATCTTGTCAAAGAGTCCAACTCAAACCGATTTTTCAGATATCTACCAGAAGAATAAGGTCTTTTACTGCGCACTGCATTCAATGTCCAATGCCTCCTTAAGCTCATATGTAGGTAAGTTACTTTTATCAGATCTAAGCTCTTTTGCGGATCATATTTATTCAATGGATGAGGATTTACATGCTCTTAATAATCATAGTACAAATGATAGGTTGCGCCATGCTGATGATGTATTTAGTAAAGTAGACAGTGCTTTAAATACCAGTTTAGATGGCAACCTAAATAGCAACATAGGTTGCAAACAAAATTACAATATCAAAGACAATTTACACAGTCATGAAGCTGATTTTACTGATGCTGCAGGTGATGATAATGTCGATCCTGATGCAAAGGCTGCCCTAGCTCTTAGTCGTGAACTTGTAAATATGGATGAAATAAACTCTTTTATTGAGGAGAAAAAGGCTGAAAAAGAACAGAAACAGCTTCGTTATAAAGCTTTAAATCCTGAATTTGACAAGGTCATGAGTATCCTTCAGGCGCCAAAATTTGACAAAGTAATGAAAAGACGCAAGGTAAGTATCTTTATTGATGAGGCAAGTGAGGTGGTTAATGAAGCATTACTGCAGCTTTTAAACAAAGCTCGAGGTGCCGATTTTTCAATTACGATTGCAACGCAGACTTTCTCTGATTTAGCTAAAAGATGTGGTTCAAAAGATGCAGCCATGCAGTTAATTGGTAACTGCAACACTATGTATGCTTTAAGAGTAAAAGATGAAGAGACAGCATCTGTCATCACCTCTTCCTTACCTAATACCACTTTCTATACTAAGAACATATCTACAGGCACAATGTCTGATACCTATAAAGAGAATTACAAAGACTCAGCCTCTATAAGTGCCAATACCTATATCGACAGGATTTTCCCATCATCAGCTCTAATGGAATTGCCTAACTTTGAGTATGTGGCAAAACTCTCTGATGGACGTTTTGTCAAAGGTGTAATTCCAATTCTTACTGACAATAAGGTGCGTGATTAGTATGGTTTTAGAAGATTATGTCTTTACAGCTAAGCATTACTTTCCTGCTTTTAGGATTGATGCAAAGCTCTGCTTGCATCAATTTTCATCTGTTTTATGTTTAATTATTTAGATAACAACCAAGGATCAATACAGGACAGGATCATATGTTCGGATTTACTTTTAAAACATTAAGACTTTACGTAATCGGTTTTATCATTTTGCTGTTTATCTTAAGTGCTGATTACTTAGGCCCCAGTACTAAGGTTATCTTTTATGAAGAATTAGATGACTTTTGCTATATCTTTTCTCATAACTGTGAAGACGCCTTAGTAAGGATAGGTAAGATTGCTGATTTAATAAAACCAGTTCTGGTGGTAGCAAAGGTTGTGGACTTAGATAAAGTTATCTTATTGCCAGTTATCAGGATCCTCTTTTTGGCATTAGGCTTTGGTAAGTATTTAGTAATGCTGACTTTAGCAGGATTTGCACTTGGCAGAATCTTAAGATTTCAGGCAATTGAGAATTTTAAGACACCAATTATCTTAAAGATTGTAGGTGGATTTTCCTATGAGTTTGTAACCTTGGTTTTACTCCTGCTCTTATTTCAGGCCTTTATATCCTGTGCTTACATCTTAACCTTTTTCTTTTTGTTTCTGCCAGCGCTGTGCGGCATCAGGATAGGCTCTGCCTGCTAAAAGCTTTGTGTTTCATCCAGTATAAGGTGGTTGCTTTACATAAAGTATTGCAATCACCTTTTATAGCTCAGTCTACAAAAGTCATTACAAATTTTACGTAATGAGAACTTTTCTAATGATAAGAAACATTGCTCCAATCATCAGAAACAGTTCATTTAAAAAGACTGCTCCAACCTTAAGAAAGTTCTGCTCCAATCATAAGAATATTCACTAAAAATAATCTTCACAAAAAAACTGAATGCGTTAAGATAGGAGCCTTACTAAAAAAACATAACAAAAAAGCTCAATAAAAAAAATGATCTACAAGACATTCAAATTAGCATTTCCCAAAACACTACCAATTCTTGCAGGCTTCTGGTTTGTAGGTCTTGCTTACGGTCTTTACATGCATGTATCGGGATTTTCATTTGTATATCCTATGCTCATGAGTCTTATTATCTTCGGAGGCTCATTAGAATTTATCACTGTAGCGATGCTGCTCTCACCTTTTAGTCCTGTAGGAGCATTTGTTATTGCCCTGTTAGTACAGGCAAGACATCTTTTCTATGGTATTTCCATGCTTGATAAGTACAAAGGCTTAGGTCTTAAAAAGTACTATCTAATTTTTGGAATGTGTGATGAGTCTTTCTCATTGAACTTTACAGCTAAAATTCCTGAAGGCGTGGATAGAGGCTGGTACTACTTTTTCATTACCTTTTTAAATCACTTTTATTGGGTATCAGGCTCTACTGTAGGTGCTTTAATTGGTGATGTTGTTCACCTTAATACCAAAGGTCTTGAGTTTGTGATGACAGCTTTGTTTGTAGTGATCTTTGTAGAGCAGTTTTTAAATGACAAAGAAAAGATAAATGGCTTTATCGGTATCGGTGCCTCTGTGCTCTGTCTTTTAATCTTTAAAGCACAGAACTTTATGATACCTGCGATGATTTTAATGTTAGCTGTCATTCTTTTAAGGTACAAGCTAAAGAAAATCTATAAAGTTGCTGAGACAACCGAAGCATACGTAAGTCGTGATGACGTTAGTAGCGATAAAAATTCTGGTGCAAAACAGGATCTCGAGGACAATAGGCTATGACCATTACAGAACAGTGCATTACTATTGGCCTGTGCGCACTAGGCACTCAGATATGCCGTTTTCTGCCTTTTATCTTATTCTCTGGTAAAAGCAGATTGCCTCACTGCATTGAATATTTAGGTAAAGCTCTGCCTTTAGCAGTCTTTGGTATGTTAGTTGTTTACTGTTTAAAAGACGTGTCTTTTGTTCAAAAGGATTACGGTCTACCTGAAATGATAGCTGTGATTGCTTCAGCTCTAACTCATGTTTTAAAGAGAAATATGATGCTCTCTATTGCCTTAGGTACAGCTATCTATATGGTCTTAGTGCAGTTTGTTTTTGTAGGGTGATGAGAAGAGTAATATCACTAGGAGACTAAAAATATGACAAAGCTATGTCTCCTAATGATAAGTTGTGAGCAAATTTAGATCTTAGAAAAAGTAGTGGTTACAGATCTTTACACGATTTTATGTTTTTATTTACACCACATAATTCTTTCGTCAATTCGTAGGCATGATTAACATCTTGTTTGATACCAAACTCATCAGATCCTGTTTTAAACATATCAATAATTCTTAAAACAGAATCACAACTAGCTTTATGATCGACTGAACAGCCTCTAAAATAATTAATGTAGGCTTTATTCAACGAAGGTCTTATATTAAAAGATTCTGAATTGATTCCTTTCTCATAGATCATTCCTAGGTCATAGCAATGCTTACTCTCTCCACCTAAACAAGACGTTTCTAAAGCATTTACGTATTCATTTCCAGAAAATTTTTTGGAATAATTTCCTTGCAACGACAAAATTGCTCTTTTTGAACAACCTATTTTTTTATCTGGATCTGAATATTCACTTTTTATTTCACAGGAACGATCATAATATTCACCAGATTTTTCTAAGTCCTTTTTAAGATTAGGATAAAATTCAGGGCCCTCTTCATACACTTTTCCAAGTAATCGGCACGCATTTTCTGCTCCAATATCACAAGCTTGTTGATATAAACTAATATAATTATCTATATTACCTGTAAGTTGAAGATCAATTTCAGCTAAAAATGAGCAACTTTTAGCTAATTCTGGATCATTTGTTTGAAGACCCGCTTTACAGGATTTTTCAAGATATGGTCTTGCTGTATGTGGGTGTTGTATTTTATCTCTACCGTATTCATTTTTTAAATTATATGGATTTTGCTCTGCTATTTTTTGTCCAAGAACCTGGCATAATTTAATATCTCCATTTTCACATTTCCACTTCATTGGTTTAAATGCAAGATTATTATCAATTACTAAACGTTCATTATCATCCAAATAATCTAATCCTAGCATACTGCAACTTGAAAGAAATATTGATAAAGGAATCAGAGTTAATATTGTTTTATTCATAATACCCCCCCTATATTTTAGAGCACTGCTGCTTTTTGATTTACTTATTTAGAAAAAAAACATGAAACTACTCATTCCATCCGAATTTACATACGCCCCAATCTGTAAGAATTTCAGCCTCAATTGGATTTCCAATAGAAACTAATTGGCGATCTCCAAATTTAAATGGTTTATATGTTTCTGAAGATATATAACCTCTTCTATTGATATTGACTTCTTCCACTGAGAAAGTTGTTGAAGTTCTACTTAAAACATACAATCCCATTACAGGCTCTCCTAAAGCAACTGCAATTTGAGCCTTATATACCTGAATGCCACTACAGAAATTTGAACTGGCCTCAAAATATTTGTTATTGCTAGACCAATCGTCAGTATATGATGAGTCTGCTGTTGAATTTTGGACCAATTTAGGCCACAAAGGAGAGGGAGTTGGAAAAAATTTTTTTACCAAAGAGTAGTCGTTTTTGTAAATTTTTTGCGCAGATGCACATGCATTCTCACTTTCTCCTTTTGAGCATTTATTTTGGTAGTGATAAAAAATCTCTTTTATATGTTTTCTTCTGACTTCTAAATATTTTTCCTTGGGAATACTTGATTTAGTATTTTCAATCTCTCCGTTAACTAAATAGTATCCACTATTGCCTAATCCATCAGAGTTATTTGTACGCATCATATGCTCATATAACTTCTCAGGATTATCATATTCAGGTATTTCTCTTGGGATTAAAACCGCATTGTCACAAGCGCTCCGCACAGTACTACAACTTCCCGTAACTTTATTAGTTTCAGGATCTATTGGGCATTTTGATACATCTTTTAGCTCACACATCTCATAGAATTCTCTTTCTGAGATTTCCTTACGAGCAGGAGTTTTATTACTTTTTACAATATTGTTTAAAGCATCGTAAGAGCTACTATCACTTGCTGAAGATGATTCATCAGAGCTAGATGACATGTTAATCAAATTGCAACCTGATAAGGCTATGCACATTGATGTGAAAATTAAAGGTAGGCAAAATTTATTCATAGTGTTTGTTTTGTTAAATTGAACGTGAAGTAATTTTAAACAAGTCTTTTTACAAACACTTTGAGATAAATCAAAATCAATAAATTTATTTTTGAGAATAGGATTTTAATTGCAGGATATGCTCTTCAATCTCTTTGATCACTCTTTTGAAGATCTCATCACTTTTACCTGTAGGATCTTCTAAATGCCAGTTATCATCAAAAGGTCTACCTATAAAAGGACAAGACACATCACAGCCCATTGAGATTGCAAGATCTGGTGTAGGGATGTTTTTAATGAGCTTGCTTTTCTGTCCCTGCTTTTCCATATCAATGCCATAAAGCTCTTTTATAAGCCTTACAGCATCTTGATTGATTTTATCTTTTAAAACAGTGCCTGCTGAATAACATGAGAATTTATCAGAAAGAAGATACCTACCTAGTGCTTCAGCTATTTGGCTTCTGCAAGAATTGTGGACACAGATAAAGGCAATTACTTTCTTATTCATGTTTG
>ERZ1024427.15-NODE-15-length-49978-cov-99.137171_pt1 | contig 49978 bp, 46 predicted proteins | sample MGYA00520783_ERZ1024427 | MGnify/ENA primary metagenome ERZ1024427 (study PRJEB33242, sample SAMEA3444285) | Homo sapiens | biome: Host associated; feature: Gastrointestinal tract; material: Stool | place: Uganda | collected 2011-01-01 ...
ATATTTTGTGTGTTTTTTTATTATTTGCTTGACAGATCGCCGTTCTCTATATAGAAATACCGAGTTTTTAATTAAGGAATACAGTCGCAAACACCATAGAGGTCAGAGTAGGCATACTCAACAAGAGACCGGATATATAGCAGCATTTACTACGTTATGAAAAAGTTATCAAAATCTCTTGCAAGTTTAAGTGGGTCCATATATATTCCATATAGTTGAGCTATTTCTTCAAAACTATGTTTTCCTTCCGCATATGACTTAGCAACCTTTATTTTGAATTCAGCACTGTAATTAGTTTGTTTGTTGTTAAGACTTAAACTGTTATTTCTTGCCTTAGAAACAATGGTTCGTACATATCTTTCTGAAAGTCCCCATTTCCTAGAAGTATAAGCTGTTCCGTACCTTTTATGATCTTCAACAACTAGAAGTCTTTCTTCATAAGTTAATTTCATAACAAAACCCCATTATCAATCATGTGATCAATAATGGGGTTCATACTACTTTTGCTTGAGAGGATTATTTTTTGATTATCTAAACTATCTTTTCAAACTAAGCGTTGAATGCCTGATCAAGATCAGCAATTAGGTCATCAACGTGCTCAGTACCGATTGATAATCTGATGGTGTTGTTCTTAATACCTGCTGCCAATAACTCTTCTTCAGTCAACTGTGAGTGTGTTGTTGTAGCTGGGTGAATTACCAAGCTCTTAACATCAGCAACGTTAGCTAGTAATGAGAAGATCTTTAAGTTATCAATGAACTTGAAGGCTTCTTTCACGCCACCTTTTATCTCAAAGGTAAAGATTGAAGCTCCACCGTTAGGGAAATACCTCTCATATAAAGCATGATCTGGATGATCCTTTAATGATGGATGATTTACCTTCTCAACCTTAGGATGCTTTGATAAGTACTCAATAACTTTCTTGGTATTGTAGATGTGACGGTCTAATCTTAAAGATAAGGTCTCAACACCTTGTAACAGTAAGAAAGCGTTGAATGGAGAAATAGTAGCACCAGTATCTCTTAACAGGATTGCTCTAATGTAGGTTACAAAAGCAGCAGGACCTACAGCATCAGCAAATGAAATACCATGATAGCTTTGGTTTGGAGCTGCAATACCAGGGAATTTACCGCTCTTCTTCCAATCATATTTACCTGAATCAACGATGATGCCGCCTAAGGTTGTACCGTGACCGCCAATAAACTTGGTTGCTGAGTGAACTACGATATCAGCACCATGTTCAATTGGACGAATTAAGTATGGGGTACCGAAGGTATTATCTACAACTAATGGTAAGTTGTGCTTGTGAGCGATAGCTGCGATTGCATCGATATCTGGAATATCACTGTTTGGGTTTCCTAAGGTCTCGATGTAGATAGCTCTAGTGTTTTCCTGAATTGCACCTTCAACAGAGCTTAAGTCATGAGCATCAACGAAGGTAGTGGTGATACCTAAACCAGGTAGAGTGTGCTCTAATAAGTTAGCACTACCACCGTAAATGGTCTTCTGAGCTACGATATGGCCACCGTTTGCAGCTAAAGCTTCAATTGTGTATGAAATTGCTGCTGCACCAGATGCTACTGCTAAAGCTGCAACACCACCTTCTAGAGCTGCGATTCTCTTTTCTAAAACATCCTGAGTTGAATTGGTTAAACGACCGTAGATGTTACCAGCATCACGTAAACCGAAACGATCAGCTGCATGCTGTGAGTTGTGGAATACGAATGAAGTAGTCTGGTAAATAGGTACTGCTCTTGAATCAGTTGCTGGATCTGCCTGTTCCTGGCCTACGTGTAACTGTAAAGTTTCAAACTTGTATGACATTTTCTGTTCCTCTTTTATTTACTAAAACTTGAAGTGCTAGAACTAGATTTTTTATCTTTATCTAGCTTTAAAACTAATAAAAACCTTGAAGAAGTCGTTGTTTATAATTCCTATCGACTTTCTATGTTTTAAATACTAATCGTCCGAAAATGAGATATCAACAAAAAACATATACTATATAATGATGTTAAACGATAGCCTTAGGCTATAAGAATATTGACCAACTTTTGGACATAAAAAAACTCCCTTTAGTTTAGTAAAGAGAGTTCTTATTTTGTGATAATTAAATTATACAGTTACAACTGTTTTAGAATTTCAACTAAAAGCTCTGCTCTAGGTTCAACTGAGGTTAAATCAAGCCATTCACGAGTGGTGTGACATTCACCTCCGCGTCCACCAAAAGTATCCAGAACAGGAGTACCTGTGTTACTGATGTGATTACCATCAGACACACCCCCGGATCTTATAAATTTTGGGGTGATGCTGAATTTTGTTAATGCTTTAGTTACGATTTCTTTTAATTTAGCAGTCTTTTCTGTTACCACCATGGCTGGATTTACAAGCAAAATCTTAAAGCTTGCTTGAATATCCTGACCAAAAGGTATTTCAAATTCATGCTTAAATTTAGCTAAGAAGTCTTCCCACTGATCATTATTCCAGAATCGGACATCGATTCTGGCATAGCAGTCTTCAGCGATAGCATTAGCAATGGTACCGCCTTTTAATACACCAAAGTTTACAGTGACATTCTCGTTAGCCAGAGCATTAATTCTTTGAATACAGTTTGCCATAGCGTTAATAGCAGAACGACCTTTCTCAGGACAGAAGCCTGCATGAGCTCCCCTGCCCTTTAAAAAGATATCAATATGAGAAATCCCCTTACGAGCTTCCGTAAAGTTATCAATCTCCTCACTGCCTTCAAAGATAAGAGCATAGTCAGACTTTTTAGCAATGCTGTCTATAAACTCTGATGAATGGGTAGAGCCTGTCTCCTCATCAGGGTTTAAGACTACAGCTACCTTTTTACCTTCTAAAGTACCATTTACAAGAGCCTTAGTAAGTCCCCACAAAATGATAAGATCACCATCTTTCATGTCGGCTACACCAGGGCCATAGGCTAAATTAACCTCTCGTTTAAATGGTCTTTCTTCTGCAGTGCCATGAGCAAATACCGTATCAATGTGACCTGAGAGTAGCAGATCATAATGCTCTGCGTTTTTATCATTTGTTGCAAAAACACCATGTCCTACTACATCATCAAAGGAAACTTCCTCTGCATAAAAGCCTATATCAGAAAACCACTGAACAAACTGCTTGGCAACTTTGGTTACACCTTGTGTATCTGTAGTACCTGAATCAATATTCACAACAGTTTCAAGTTTCTTTACATAATCCTCAAGATTTTCAATTGCATTTACTAAGCTCTTGCTCATAAAACCTTCTTAAAAATCAAAATGCTCTAGTTTAAAAGTGTATTTTTGAAGTTTCTCTTCATCAATATCATAGCCTATACCCTCGCGCTCAGGGATTGTGATAAAGGAGTCTTTACCAATTTCAATCTGAGGCTTGATAATGTCATCTGAAAGATAGCAGGTCGATGACATGATGTCATTTGAGTAGCGGTAGTTCTCAAGCGATGCTATTGCAAGGTTATGAGCCTGACCGATACCAGACTCTAACATAGAACCACACCATACACCTACTCCATGCTCTTTAGCATAATCATGAATTGCTTTAGCATTAGCTAAACCACCTACACGGGAGACCTTAATGTTAATAATCTTTAAAGCACCGATGTCTATTGCCTGTCTTGCGTCATCTAATGAATCAATACTCTCATCAAGGCAGATAGGAGTTTTCAGTTTCTTTTGCAACGCAGCATGATCAATGATGTCTTCACAACCTAGAGGTTGCTCAATTAAAGCTAAATCGTAGTTATCTAACTTTTCAAAGAGATCGATATCATCAAGGGTATAAGCTGAGTTTGCATCAACCTGCAACTCAATCTCAGGAAATTCATTACGTACAGCTTTTATGTATTCAAGATCGAAGCCAGGCTTTATCTTAACCTTGATTCGGCGGTATCCATTTTTCTGATAGCTCTTAATGGTATCGATTAACTCTTGAGGTGTCTTTTTAATACCAATACTGATACCACCTTCAATTCTGTCCTTATTGCCACCTAATAACTGATACAGAGGCTTATGAACAGACTTTGCATAAGCATCAAAGATAGCTGTTTCTATGGCAGAGCGGGCAAAGTAATTTCTACGAACGCTTTTAAAGACCTTAGCTACATCAAAAGGATCATCTACTGTCTTTAAGTTCCGTTTTAAAAGAGGTAATAAAAACTCTTTTAAAACTAATTCACCTGAAGCTACAGTCTCTTCGTTGTAGATTGGCAGAGATAAAGCAGGATCATCTCCATAACCTGTAGCAGAATTGGTATGAACCTCTACAATTAACAGATCTTTATCTGTAATAGAGCCAAAGCTTGGAGTAAAAGGCTCATTTAAAGGTATCTTGATACGTCTTAAAGTAACTGATTCAATCTTCATAAGTTCCTCCAAAAAAGGCAACTGACGTTGCCTTTTTTACTTACTGTTTTACATCATCAAGTGACACTTGAGTTTAAGACTAGAAAACAGGGATATAACCACCATCGTAAGCATCTAGAATTGCCTTTTTAACCTCAGGGGTTAAGAATCTCTTAACGATAGTCTGATATACAGGATTATCCTTATCCTGTTGACGAGCTACGATAACGTTGATGTATGGATTGTCTTTATCCTGAACATTCTCATTAAAGATAGCATCAGATGGCTTTAGACCTGCTGAGAATGCGTTACCGCCATTGATGGCAGCAGCTGCAATATCAGGTAAGATGTTAAAGAGCACACCTGATTCAGCTTCACGGATTTCAATCTTTACGTTGTACTTGGTAATATCGGCTTTGGTTGGAACATAACCTTTAGCAGGATCAACCTCTATTAAACCAGCTGACTCTAAAAGTTTTAGAGCACGACCACCGTTAGTTAAATCTGAAGGAATACCAATAATGTCACCATCTTTGATATCTTTTACTGATTTAATCTTGTCTTTGTTGTTATAAAGACGGATAGGAGCGATAAAGGTCTTGCACAATGGCACAATCTTGTAGCCATTTTTATCAATATCATTGTTTAGATATGCTTCATGCTCGAATGCATTTAAATCAATCTCACCATCATTTAAAGCACGGTTAGGAGTTGCATAGTCTGAGTACTTAACTAAGGTTACGTGAATTTTATCCTGCTTTAAAAGCTCATTTACTGTATCCCAGTGAGCATTGTAATCACCTACAACACCTACTTTAACCTCTTTAAAACCTTCAGGTACATCATTTGACTCAAACCAGCCTGCGTGAGCTACAGTAGCAGCTGTTGCTAAAACTAATGCTGATATCTTTAAAAACTTTGAAAAGATCTTCATAAAATTACCTCTTGTTTATAAAATTCTGTACGTTTTTTTTGTTCATTTATTTTGTATGTCATTTCATACATCTGTCTACTTACATAAATTACTATTTTTATACACGCTGTCAACTAATATTTAATATTTTTTCTTTATATTTCATTAAGTTATAACCAGTTATAAAAATTAACTATATGTCATAAGCATTGATTAAATGGTAGAATTGTAAAAAAGAAAATTCAAAACATTAATCACCATAAATTTACTTATCTAAATTCAATTGATTAGATAAGTAAACTTGGTTTAGAGCCTTATTTATAGGCATAACTTAGGAACAACATGATAAGACTTGAAAATATCAGTAAAGATTTTGTCGTTGATGGAAAGACTGTACATGCTGTAAAAGATGTAACCATTGAAATTGATAAAGGACAGATCTTTGGAATTATAGGTTTCTCAGGAGCAGGTAAATCTACCTTAGTGCGTTGTATTAACTTACTAGAAAGACCGACCTCTGGTAAGGTCTTTTTAGAAGACACAGAGCTTACAGCTCTGCCTTATAAAAAGTTAAGAGAAGCAAGACAAAAAATTGGCATGATCTTTCAGAGTTTCAACCTCATGCCTTCAAGAACAGTTTATGAGAATATTGAGTTACCTTTAAAACATAATGGTTACCCAAAGGATAAGAGAAAACAGAGAATTGAAGAGCTACTCTCTTTAGTAGAACTCTCTGACAAGGGTAACAACTACCCATCTCAATTATCAGGAGGTCAGAAGCAGCGTGTAGCAATTGCAAGAGCCTTAGCAGGAGATCCTAAAGTTTTACTCTGTGATGAGGCAACCTCAGCATTGGATCCTAAAACTACTTCACAGATCTTAGCTTTATTAAAGAAGCTCAATCAGGAGCTTAAACTTACCATTGTCATCATTACTCATCAGATGTCTGTGGTAAAAGATATCTGTGATAGAGCAGCTGTCATGGAGCAAGGTGAAGTTATCGAACAAGGCTATGTTTATGATCTGTTCTCAAATCCAAAGACTAAGCTTACCAAGTCCTTTATGGACACAGCCAATAACTTTGGCTCATTCTTTGACATTCTAGATGAGAAAGGCTCTTTAGCAGATGTTTCAGATGGCACTAATATTTACCTTTTAACCTATACTGGTGATGTTGCAGGTAAGGCTTTAATGAGTGAGATCTACAAGAAATTTACCGTTGAATCTAACATTCTCTACGGCAATATTGATTACATAAAAGGTAAGCCTTTAGGAAAATTAGCTGTAAACCTTACAGGTGATAAGGACAAAATTGAAGAAGCTGTAGAGTATATTAAAAACTCAGGTGTGCAACTGGAGGTATTAAAATGATTGAGAATTTAGTTATGACTTTAATGCCTAATTTTAAACGACTCTCAGGTGAGTTCTTGCACTGCCTGCATGACACTTTCGTCATGATTGGAGTTTCAGGTACGATTGCCTGGTTCTTAGGTGTAATTTTAGGCATTATTTTAGTTACCACTAAAAAGAACGGTATTTTAGATAATAAGATTGTCTTTACTATAGCAAATAAAGTCATTGATATCTTACGTTCAATTCCTTTTATTATCCTGATGGTGCTTCTAATTCCCCTCTCAAGATTCATTGTAGGCACAGGTTCTGGTCTTCAGGGATCATTTGTAGCTTTAGTATTCGGTACAGTACCATTCTTTGCTAGACAAATTGAATCAGTACTCTCTGATGTGGATAAAGGTCTTATTGAAGCTGCTGACGCTATGGGCTTTTCAAAACTAGAGATCATCTTTTCAGTATATTTAAAAGAAAGTATTCCTGGAATTACCAGAGTAACCATGATCACCTTTGTAAGCTTTATCGGTATTACCGCTATTGCAGGTGCCATCGGTGCTGGTGGTATTGGTGACTTTGCAGTACGCTACGGTTATCAGATGGGATACAGAGATATGATTTGGCTTACCGTAATTGTAATTTTAATTATGATAAGTATCTTCCAGTTTATAGGTAATCTCATCATTAAAAAGACTACTCACTAAGTAGTTCTCTCAAGCCTTGCTTACTCTGTACTGATTTAATCAGTACAGACTCTCTCACAAAAATAAAAGCTCATCGACTTTCGTCTTGAGCTTTTATTTTTATAAGACAGATTTTGAAAAGCAAAGTTAAAAAGGAGCTTCAAAAAGAAGATCTTTGAAAGAGTTTTGTTACTCTTCTTGCTGACCTTTAATGATATTTAAAGCACAGCACACAGCATCCGTCCATGCCATAGCATGAGAGATGTAACCATATAAACGATCTTTTACTAAAACTAAACCTGCGTTATTAGCTACATCCATAGCATCGTTAATTCTGTGTTCAAACAGTAGCATTAAAATTCTGATAATACTGCCCAACTGACCACCGCCATTGGTATAGCAAGAAGCTACTGCATCTAAGGGGAACTCTGCAAAGGTAGCTTCCTCTGTATCATGTAAAAAGACATGCGCAAAGCGTAAGAAGCCTGCGATAAAGGCCTGAGGAGCGGTAATATCATCACAGATATCCTGAGCCATCAAATCTACAATTTTGGCAAAGTTCAATGCCTGTATAAATGGCTCATAGTTTATAAACTCTGATGAGAATGGGATCTTCTTTTGCTCATAGGACTGCTTTTCTGTAAGTGTAAAGAGATTGTAACCTACAGAGATAGCAAGGAAATTTCTTAAATCAAACTGAGTTAGAGTCTGACTTTCACCTAAGGTCGAGCTGTTTTTGCGAATAGTTAAATTGGTTAAATGTTTTGAAGCTACCATACCTTTCATGGCTAAAGCCATTAAAGGATAGTTAGCTACAATCACGCCAATCTCTTTGACATCATAAATTGAAGAGTAGAGCTGAGCGAAAGTACGCAACATTTCATGCTGCCACTTAGGACGCTCGTTTTCATAGGTTAATAAGAAGTTATTAACTGTTCCTAGAACGTAGTCAAAGTTTCTGGTTTCTTCTTTATTAAAGGAGAAAATAGAAATATGGTGTTTAAAAGCAATTGTTTTTAAAAGAGGATTCTTGTTGCGTAATGACTGAATTACAGTCATAAACTCTGCGCTTCTTTCAAAATCCACCATTAGATAATCGATACATGCAAGGATTTCGTCATTTGATGCAATCTCACCCATGGCATCAACTCTAACGGCAAAGCGCATACCCATTTTACGTAAACGTAAAATGGTATCTTTATATTCTTCTGTAAGTTCTATGGAGTTTTCAAGCCACATAATGACATGTTTGGGATCATACTTACGAGCCTGTTTTAACCACAGTACTGTAGGTACAGTAGGAACCATCAGATCATTGCAGATACCACTTAAAACTCTGATACTGCCCATGGTCATTACATCACGCAGTAATGATGGGACATTCTCTTTTCTGCAGAAACCAAAATCAAAGGTATTACCCGCTGAAAGCTCCAGACAGTAAAAATGAGTTTTACCCTTACTATCTTGAACTGCAATACGATCATAAACTCTGCACTGAAGTGATGGAGTATTAAGATCATCTAGCATCTGAGTTTTACCACGAAGATTCCAGTTATCAGCCATATTCTCTCTCAAAAATATTGTTTATTTTTATTCGTAGCCTTACTGCTTGCAGACTATTTTTTATCATGTTTTCTGTCATGCAGTTTGTCTAACAGCTTTTGATGTATGCCGTTAAAGCCACCATTGCTCATTACAAGGATTGTTGTTCCTTTAGGGCTTGCGTTTACTATTTCGGTGAGTAATTTATCAAAATCGTCAATAACATGTAGAGGCTTTTTGCACTGTTTTTCAAGCGACTTCACATCCCATTTAACAGAAGTGTTAGCATAGACAAAAATTTCATCAGCACTTTCAAAAGACTGAGCTAGAAATTCATGGTTAGCGCCCATCTTCATGGAATTTGAGCGAGGCTCAAATACAGCTACTAAACGTTTATCCTGACCTATCTTTGCTCTTAAGCCCTCTGTGGTTAACTTAATTGCTGTTGGGTGGTGGGCAAAATCGTCATAAACGCTGACATCATCGACAATACCTTTTAACTCCATTCGTCTCTTTGGAAGTTTAAATGTCTCTAAGGATTTAGCAGCATCTTTAATAGAGATACCTGTATACATGGCAGCTCTAATTGCCATTAGAGCGTTGTGTACGTTGTAGGTTCCAGTGCAGTTGTAATTTACAGTACAGATAAATTCCTTACCATCATAAATATCAAAAGATGAACCATCTTTTGATTTTAAGACTGCATTCAGGTCGTTCTCATCACCGATTCGTACCACAGGAGTCCAGCAACCCATTTCTATTACCCCATCAAGATTCTTGTCGTTATTTGGCATAACAACAAGACCTTTACCAGGTACGGTTCTTACTAAATGATGGAACTGCTTTTGAATATCTTTTACTGAATCAAAGATATCAGCATGGTCATACTCTAAGTTGTTCATGATTAGAACTGTAGGATGATAATGAACAAACTTTGAGCGCTTATCAAAGAAAGCACAGTCATACTCATCAGCTTCAATTACAAAGTACTCACTGTCAGTACTGCGTGCAGAAATTCCAAAGTTCTCAGGAATACCACCAATTAAAAAGCCTGGATTTTTACCATTATCTTCTAAGATCCAGGTCAGCATTGATGAGGTGGTAGTCTTACCGTGAGTACCAGCTACAGCCAGAACAGTCTTATTTAAAAGGTAATGCTCTTCTAACCACTGCGGTCCTGAAACATAACGGCATCTGTCATTTAGCATGCGCTCTACAACATCCATGCCTCGACGCATTACGTTACCTACTACAATTAAATCAGGCTTTTCATCTAACTGCTCAGCATCAAAGCCTGTATGTAACTTAATACCAGCGTTTGATAACTCATCTGACATTGGTGGATAAACGTTCTTATCTGATCCTGTAACGGTAAAACCAGCTTGTTTTGCAATCATGGCAATACCGCCCATAAAGGTACCGCAAATACCTAAAATATGAATATGCATGAATTTGTCCTAATCTTTTTTCTAGTATTCTCTCAAGCTTTAGATTTCAATCTTATTGAATGACTAAATCTGATGTTTTAACTTACTGCTGTTTTGCACAGTCTAAATACTGCTTGAAGTTATCTGTATATCTAAATAGAGGTTTGCCTTTGTCATACTCGATAGTTGCAATAGCATAGCCATGCTCTTTACCCCAGTCTAGAGCCTTTTGAGCACCCAGTACTAAAAGACCGGTATCTAAGGCATCTGACTCAAAAGCTGAGTCTGAAATCACAGTTACTGATAAAGTCTTGTGAGTTACAGGGTAACCAGTTTTAGGATCGATTGCGTGTGAAAAGATTTTGCCTGTAGTCTCATCTTTAAAGTAGTTTCTGTAAGAACCTGCTGTAGTTACAGCTTTGTCTAAAGCACAGATTGGTACGAATACTCGTCTTTCAGGTGAGGTAGGATCTTCAATTCCCAAACGCCACTTTTTGCCTTTAGCGTTAACACCATATGAGCGTGAAGCACCAGCTACATTTACCATAAAGTTCTTATAGCCTTCCTTTACCAGTTTTGCAGCCACTGCATCAGCTCCTAAGCCTTCACCTACAGTTGCAAGATCAAGTTTGATGTCTTTATTGTGCTTTACTAAATAGCTCTTATTGTTTTCTGTTCTAACCTCAAACTTATCAAGACCAACCAGCTCTAAAGCCTGATTAATCTCATCTTGAGATGGAGCTTCATCTTTCTTTTTATCTTTACCAAAGCCCCACAGGTTTACCAATGGACCTACAGTAATATCAGTAGCTCCTTCAATACGTCTGCCCTGATAAACAGTATCTTGAATGATCCTGCCTAGCTCATTTGAAATCTCAAAAGGTTCTGTAGATTTAAAATCATTGAATTTATATAACTCAGCGTTCTTATCAAAAGTTGAAATCTCATCGCAGATCTGCTTAAACGCACCTTCAGCTAAAGCTTTTAAACCTGCTTCTCCTCCTTTATAACCACCAACAACATTTACAGCATAGAAAGTACCCATGGTTTTGCCCTGAATGATTGTTGATGTCTGTACATGTGCAGCAACAGTGCGTTGATTGTCTTTGTCACAAGCTGTAAGAGTTGTAACCGCAACTAATGAGGTTGAAACTACAGCAAAGAGAAAAGCGCGTGAAACAACATTAGCTAAAACTGATTTTTTTAACATTTTTGAAACCTAAAAACGAAAAAAAGCCTGCCTAATGACAGGCAAGCTTAGAAATTTTATTGTTCTTTATACGCTCTGGTGAGGAATTTCCATATTCTTAATAGCGCAATCATCTTTGCGCTTTTCTACCTTTTTACCAGCCATAGAGCACAACTGCTGACAGGTAGTACATGCACCACCATCCATGATTGAGGCTGTAGCCTCTTCTTCTGTCATCATTGGACGTCTTTTAATAAGCATACTCATTGATAAAGCTAGAACAAACAGTAAAAATACGATGAAACTTGCTACAAATACCATGTCTGTCCCCTATAATTGACTAAAACAGCTTAATTTTAGCATAAAAGCTAATTTTATGCGTCTTTGGCTTGTTTTACTTTGCGATAAAATTGCTCGTAAACAGCATAGAACAAGCGCTTTTTCTAGCTCTTCTTTTAAAGGATGATGACTGAATTATACAGTCATCATCCTTTAGCGACTAAAATCAATAAACTCCACATAAAAGTTACTGTATTACAGGCTTTAAAGCTTCATTAGTTTTCCTTAACAAAGCGCTTTTGTGCTAGAATTAGCGCAATTATTTTTCACCCCCTGTCTTTAAGATTAGCAGGCTAAATTTATTTATCAGGACTTAGAATGCGTACAAGTCAATATTTACTATCTACCTTAAAAGAAGATCCTAAAGAGGCTGCTGTAGAGAGCCATCGTTTAATGTTAAGAGCTGGCATGATCCGTCAGATCGCTTCAGGTGTTTACACCTGGTTACCAACCGGTATGAGAGTGTTATCTAAAGTTAACAAGATTGTCCGTGAAGAAATGGACAAAACTGGTGCTTTAGAGATTGCCATGCCAATGGTCCAGCCTGCTGAACTGTGGAAAGAGTCAGGTCGCTATGTAAAGTACGGACCGGAGTTATGCCGTTTTAAGGATAGAAAGCAAAACGAGTTTGCCTTAGGTCCTACCCATGAGGAAGTTGTAACTGATATTGCTCGTCGTGAAATTAAATCAGCAAGACAGTTACCATTATGCTTATACCAGATCCAGAACAAATTCCGTGATGAAATCCGTCCTCGTTTCGGTGTAATGCGTGGTCGTGAGTTCTTAATGAAAGATGCTTATTCATTCCATATTGAAAAGGCCTCTTTAGAGAAGACTTATCAGGATATGTATGATGCATATTCAAGAGTATTCACCCGTATGGGTCTTGAGTTCCGCCCAGTAGAAGCTGATACAGGTTCTATTGGTGGAAACCACTCACATGAGTTCCAGGCATTAGCTGATGCTGGTGAAGATACTATTGCTTGGTCTGATGGTTCATCATATGCTGCTAATATTGAAATGGCTGAAGCTCTAGCTCCTACTTATGATAGAGAAGCACCAGGAGCTGCTTACTCTGAGGTTGCAACACCTGGCTGTCATTCAGTTGATGATGCAGCTAAAGCTTTGGGCTTAGATTCAAAGAAAGTATTAAAGAGCCTTATCGTTCATGGCAATAAGAAAGAAGACGGTAAGTATGAGTTGGTTATGCTCTGTCTTTGTGGCAATCAGGAACTAAATGAAGTTAAAGCCATCAAGATTGATGGTATTAACGATCCTTTAGAGATGGCTTCAGAAGAAGAAATCAATGAGTTTACAGGTTCTCACACCGGTTCATTGGGTCCTGTAGGCTTTAAGGGCAGAATCCTAGTAGACAGAACTGCAGATAAGATGTCTAACTTTGCTTGTGGCGCTAACAAGACTGGCTACCACTTAATCAACGTAAACTGGGACAGAGATGTACCTAAATACGAAGTATTTGATTTACGTAATGTTGAAGATGGTGATCCTAGCCCTGATGGCAAGGGTACCTTACACCTGCGTAAAGGTATTGAGGTAGGTCAGGTATTCATGCTTGGCACTAAGTACTCAGAAGCAATGAAAGCTACTGTTAAAGATGAGAACGGTAAAGACATTCCTATGATTATGGGCTGCTATGGTATCGGTGTTACTCGTGCTATTGCTGCTGTAATTGAACAGCACCATGATGACAGAGGTATTATCTGGCCTGAAGAGATTGCTCCTTTCAAGGTTTCAATTATTGCAATTAAGCCATCTAAGTCACAGGAAGTTAAAGACGCTGCTGAGAAGATCTACAACGAACTTACAGCTCGTGGCGTAGAAGTTCTGTATGATGATCGTGATGAACGTCCTGGTGTAATGTTTGCTGATGCTGAGTTAATCGGTATACCTCACATCATCACAGTAGGTGAGAAGAGCTTAAAAGACGGCAATGTAGAGTACAAGTACAGAAGAACCGGTGATAAGGAAAACTTAAAGCTAGATTCTGCTGTAGAAACAATTCTCTCAAAGTTAGCTAAATAAACTTAACTTTCATGAGCAACGTTAAAAACGTTCAAGAGGTTGTAAAGGAGTGCCATCTTGTAGCAGATACTGCTAAAGATGGCTGTCCTGCTGCAACCTATGAGAAGATGGCATCACTACTAGAGGATGTCATCTCTCTGTCACCTCTTATGAACAGTGACTACCCTGTTGTTATCAACTCTATTGTCAAAGAACTCTTGAACGCTCAACAGCTAGATGATCTTATAAAGATATCTGATTATGTTGAGTTTGAGCTTATCTATATACTAAATCACTATCAAAAGTAAAATTCTAAGAGTAGATCTTCTCTTGAAATTTATATTAAAAGAATAAATTTGAACCTAGATAAAACGTTACTTATATCTAGTATTGATAACCTAAAAGTCTGATAAAATTAAGAAAGATACAGTTTCAAAAAATAAAAGCTCATCATGGCAGATCAAAAAGAGTTCAAGTTATTACCAACTGGTGGTGATACCTTTTCTGAAATCATCACCAAAAATAAATATTATGTCGATAAGACTTCATATCTAAGATCTGTCTTTACCGAAGATGGAAGCTCTGTACTTTTATTTACAAGACCTCGTAGATTTGGCAAAACCTTACTTATGGACATGTTTGCCGATTTCTTTCGTTTAAATTATTTAAATCCTTCAGATACATCATTTCAAGAGAAAATCTTTAATGATATGGAGATCACGAAAGATAAAGCGTTTGTTGAAAAGTACATGGGGCAGTTTCCCGTTATTTCAATTTCATTAAAAGAAATTAAGGGGATCAGCTATGAAGTTGCAAAAGGGCAACTTGTTACTCTCGTAAAGGAACTAGCAAGAACTTACAGTTTTCTTCAAAAAAGTGAAATGCTTACAGAAGACGATAAGTTGGACTTAAAGAATCTGTGTAGTGATGCTTTCTTAAAAGAACCTATTAATCAAAACAACCTTACTTCAGCTCTAAGTTTTCTGAGCTCTTGTTTGTATAAGCATTTCAAAAAACAGGTAATACTCTTAATAGATGAATATGATGTACCTTTAGCAAAAGCAGCTAGTGGTAAGTACCATAAAGAAATGGTAGAACTTATGAGTTCTTTTTTAGGGGTATTAAAAAGTACACCTAAAAACACTAATGAAGAGTCGGCACCAATATTTAAAGTAGTAATGACAGGCTGTTTAAAAGTAGCAAAGAACTCTATATTTACAGGTGGTAACAACGTTCTAGTAAATACAGTTTTGGATACACAGCCACAATATACATCAATCATAGGTTTTAATAAAAAAGAGACAAAAAAGATCTTAGAAGACTATAACCTAAGTGACTATGAATATATGGTCAAAGAGAACTATGACGGATACCGTTTCTATAATGATGAAATGTTCTGTCCATGGGATGTTATCAACTTTGTTGCTAATAACTATAAACATAAATTAAATTGTACAGAAGCAGATATTAAGCCTGACAACTACTGGATCACCAGTTCATCCTCAGATGTACTAAAGGAGTATATTGGATTTTTGAAGGAAGATATTAGACAGCAACTTCAAGATCTTGTTGATAGAAAAACTATTGAAGTAAGCATCAATGATTCTATGAATTATGATGATTTAAAACCTTACCTAAGACCTTAAGACATTCTCGTCAAAATGGTTAGGTTGGTTAACGATCTGCCATACTAACAATGGTAGATCTTTTAATAAAACTCGATCTCGATTAGAAGGCATTGTCCTTTGACAATGCGTACTAATCTCATCGAAAAGTTCTTTAAAAATTTGATATATAGACGACAGCTTAAGTGATTGCAGACTTTTAAATAACTTACTAAAGGCAGTGTTGAGTTTATGTAGTTTAAGCATAGATATCCATCGGATATTATTCTTTAACATAGCTTTAATACCACAGTAAGTTTTAGAAAGAGATGCAATCAATGACAATAGCACAAAAGTCAAAATGATGTTCTTGTCAGCAGAGTTGATACTCTGAAGGCAATTGCTACGTTTATTAGCTTTATTAAAGTGCTCAATAGACCAGCGTACTCTGTAAAGCATGAATATCTGCTTTGCACAAAGGCATTCTCTTGGAATATTAGTTCTAAGAACAGAGCGTTGTTCATCTGCTTTTGCATTTTGATTATGTCTTAAAACCACTCTAAGCTTATGGTCAGTTAGTTTGCTAACAACGGATAAGTCTGCACCTATTAGTTCAGGAACAGTCTTAACGGTTTTACCAATATACTTAGGAATATTTTGACCGTTGTCATCAAAGCATTCAGTAATAACACCTGCTGTATTTGCTTTACCTCTGATAAGGAAAAGGTTTCCAGAGTCAGTAATACGTTTTTCTAAATCTTCACTAACATAGCCTCTATCAGCAATGATTAGACAGTTAGTGAATCTTTCAGGATGAACTCAGTCTCTTTCAGAGCCAACAGCTTCAGTTACTTCAATGTATTCAAAGGTATTCTTAATGATTGAGAAGGCAACATGTAACTTAATACCAGGTCTTGGTAATGAGCCTTCATCTCTTGGTCTACCTTTACTTTTGCAACTAAAGTTATCTACACAGGAGTACTGCAAGTCAATCTCTGTACCATCAATGAGAATGATGTCATTAACCTTAAGGCGTTTTAATAGAGCCTTTAAATCAGCTGGCAGCTTCTCTTTTAACTTTAGGTTTAAAGACTTTGATTTAAACAGTGTTAATAACTGCTGACAAAGCTCTTTAACAGTTTCTAGTGTTGTTTCCTGCTGTAGCTGCTTGTGAATACACTTAACCGTCATAGATTCATTGTCAGATGCTTTATTGTAAGCATCTGCAATTGACTTAAGTGTTAACTCTGAGCTTTTAGTAGGTGAGCACATGAGATTGAGTGCTGTTAACGTGTAATCAGCAACATCAAACTTTCTTTGTCTAACTAGAGCCTTCTTTGCTCTAGCTATACTGCAGATATTCTCTCTAGATAGAACTGAGGTTAAAGAGGCGTTTTCTGAACTTGACAATGGTGCAATAAAAAAGGATAACTTTCGCATAGGGATTCTTGTGTTATCTATTTGATTTGGCAAAAAAATTATAGCACAATTATCCCTATTTTTATATCCAAAATTATTCATAACTCATTCAAAATTAAGCCTTTTTTAAAAGTCCAATTTTTTGAAAAAATACCTACTAAAATGAGCTATTTCATAAGAGCATCAAATTCTTATCTGTCTGATTTATATACCAAATTTTTAAAAAGCTTTAATCGTTGACGTAAAAAAATCACGATTAATAAATTTTTGTTACACTGTAACTAATTAATCTATAAGATCTTTTTAAACTAATTTTCTAAAGATCTTAAGTAAGATATGGAATAATTTCCTTATGATGATAATTAAATCTCAGGTAAGAGAGAATGAATAAAATTTTTGAAAAAGACCAAGAAATAGAACAAATTAATAATACACGAGTCTATGGTCAAAAAACTGATATAGATGTAAATAATGTTAAGTCATTTTGGACTGAAAGAGCAAAGGTAGAATCTATAAATTCTGTGCTTTTAGGCACAGATTTTCAAAAAGATCTTAACATTTTAAGAAATCAAAAAGAGTTAGACTTATTAAAATCAATTCTTCCTAAAAAGAAATTTAACATCCTAGATGTCGGATGTGGTATAGGTCGCTGGGCAAAAAACTTATTTCCTGAATATGTAAACACATATACAGGAATCGATTTGACTGAAGACTTTATTAAAAGGTGCAAGAAAGAGTTTAAAGATAATTCCTTGCTATCTTTTTATCAGATGTCAGCAACTGACATTGATCCTTTAAAACTAAGAAATGATTATGATTTAGTATTAGTAACTGGTGTATGTATGTACATCAATGATGACTTATTAAATAATGTATTCATTGCTCTAGAAAAAGTAATCTCAAAAGATGCTTTGATCTACATACAAGAATCAGTTAGTACCTCAGATACAAGACTTACCCTAAAAGAATTTTATTCAGAATCATTAGAATCAAACTATAACGCTATTTATAGAACCATTCTTGAGTATGAGTCAGTTTTTGCTAAATATAAATATTTAAGAAATATTCATACCAAAGATTACTTATTGTCAAAAGAAATGGGCTGGAAAAGAACTGAAACCAATGCATATTATTGGTTAATGTCAGGAGAAGAGTAAATGATTGGAAATAAAACCGTTGTATATACCTCAGGTACTTTTGACATGCTACATGTTAACCATTTAAAAATGCTTGAGTATGCTCGTTCTCTTGGGGATATTTTGATTGTAGGTGTAAATACTGATGAACTAGTTGCTTCTTATAAATCTATTCCAATTGTTCCATTTGAAGAAAGAATCGCGCTTTTAAAAGCTATAAAAGGACCTGACATTGTAATTCCTCAAAGAGAGCTTGACCATACTGAAAAGGTAAGAAAATTACATTTTGATATCTTTGTGGTAGGTGATGATTGGGCTGGTAAATATGATTACCTTGAAAAGTTGAGTCCAAATGAGGATGGTCATAAAGTATCAGTGGTTTACTTTCCATATGGAGAAGGCGTCTCTTCGTCAAAGATTAAAGAGAAGATCCTTTCAAACTATAAAGTATTACAAGATAAAGCTAATAACCATTTGCCAGCTGAAGTTGTAATTAAAAAGTAAGGTTAACATGAAGCTATTTATCGCAGGTCCAGTAAAAATGTATCAGTCTACATTGGAAGCTGGAAAAAAGAATTATCCATATTTTAGAGCTACAGACTTTTCTGAGTTAATGAAGAGTAATGCAAAACGTTTGTCTTCACTAATCGGTTGCAGTCATGATAAATCAGAAATTTTATTTTTAACTATGTCTGGCACAGGTGCGATGGAAGCAACTGTAAATAACTGCATATTACCAAAGGATAAAGTTCTAGTGGTTAATGGAGGTACATTTGGACATCGTTTCTGCGAGTTATTACAAAGAAGTTCCATGGATTATCAGTCAATTGATTTAGAGTGGAACGAAACATTGTGTCAACGCCATCTAGCACCATATGAAAAACAAGGATATACAGTATTTTTAGTTAACTTACATGAAACCTCATCTGGTAAGTTATATGATATAGAACTTATTAGTGATTTTTGCAAAAGAAATCATATTCTTTTAATCGTTGACGCCATCTCGACATTTTTAGCTGATCCTTATGATATGGATAAATATGGAATAGCTGCAACAATTATAAGTTCTCAAAAGGGCTTATGTTGTAGTGCAGGTATGTCTGTTGTTGCACTAAATCCAGAAATGGTAGAGAGAATAGAGTCATCATCTCGGAATTGTCCTTACTACTACGATTTTCAATTCTATATTGAGAATATGAAAAGAGGACAAACTCCATTTACACCAGCCGTTACTATAGCTCATGAAATTGATGATGTATTAAATCTAATTGATAAAAAAGGTGGTCTTGATAGTTGGTTAAGTGATATCAAGAAAAAGTGCTTGTATTTTAGAGAAAAGGCTTTAGAAATCGGTTTAGACATACCTTCATATTCAAAATCTGTAATGCTCACACCAGTCTATTTTAAAGATAATAAGGCAACCGAGGTTGTATCTTACCTTAGGGATAAGTACTCAATCTACGTAACCCCTTGTGGGGGTAAACTTGCCAATTCTCTTTTGAGAGTGTGTCATCTTGGTGACACCTCTTTTGAGGATATTGATGAATTAGTTTTGCGCTTGAAGGAAGTAGTGAAGAGTAACTAATATGAGAGAATATATTTCACTTGAAAAAGAGACTAAATGTAATTTTGAGATCTCTGAAAAAAGAAAACAAATTTGGAATATTGAATTAGATTTACTTTTCAAACTAGACGAAATCTGCAAAAAGTATAATTTACGCTATTGGCTAGATAGTGGAACTTTATTAGGAGCAATAAGACATCGAGGCTTCATTCCATGGGATGATGATATCGATCTTGTGATGCCACGTTGTGACTATGATAAGCTAGTAAAAATTAGTAAAGAAGAATTTACTGAACCTTATTATTTTCAAATTATAAATAATGATCCTAATTATGCTGGAATTCATGCAAAAATAAGAAATACTAATACTACTGCCATCTTTAAAAGCTGGTTATTTACAGATGTAAATCAAGGTATTTTTATTGATATTTTTCCACTAGATGGAGTTCCTGATAATGAGTCTGAAAAAGTAGCGTTGTTCGATAAGGCTCCTAAACTTGGAAAAGCCATTAAGTCTTACTATACCTACGACCACATTCTGTCTTTAAATCCTAAAATAGTAAAAATGCTTTTGAAAAGAAGGAAAATTGCTAAGTCTTTAATTAAAGACGAAGCTGACTATGTTTCAAAATTTAATGAATTTGAAAATCTCTACAGAAAATATCCTTTTGATGATTGCCAAAAGGTAGGTTCACTAGTGATTGGTCTGTGTGATAACAAAGAATTTATTTACAATAGAAAGTGCTTTGATGAAACAATCTATGTAGATTTTGAAGGTTATAAATTACCTATACCTGTTGGATATGAGAAGATTCTGAATGTATATTTTGGTGATAACTGCATGGAACCAAAAATCTATCCAAGTGATCATGGAAGTGTATATTTTGACCCTCATGTTTGCTATAAACAATATTTGCCAAAATTAAGAAAAGATTACAGTTTATTCTCAAGAATAAAACGTGCCATTTTTGCAAAGTTTGGTTGTTCCCCTCTTAGCAAACTTGAAAGAGAACTATATAAGTTATAAGCAAGGATTGTATGAAAGAATTTGAATATCCTTTTGATGCAGATTTCTTACTTAAAAAGAAGAAATCTTTAAAACGCACTTTATTGGCTGATAACCAAAATAGAATAAAGGTAAAAATTGCTGTTTTAGGTGGCAGTACCACTACAGCAATTGTTCAAATTCTTGATTTATTCTTGCTAAATTATGGTATTGAAGCTGAGTTTTTTGAGTCAGAATATAACCATTATTATGAAGATGCTGTTTTTGATAATGAAACTCTTACAAACTTCAAACCAGATTTAGTTTATATTTGTACCTCTAATCACAATATAACAGCCTACCCAAGTATAAAAGACGATGCTATAACAGTTGATAGTTTACTTGATAGTGAATTATCAAAATGTAAAGCTATCTATGACAGTCTTAAAGCTAAATTTGCTGTACCAATTTTACAAAACAATTTTGAAAAGCCGTTTTTTAGATTGCTAGGTAATAAAGACAGTTATGATCTTCATGGAAGAGTGAATTTTATAAATAGGCTTAACCTAGAGTTATCTAAAATTGCAGCTTCAAGAGATGATTTGTATTTAATTGATATAGATTACATCTCCTCTGACTACGGTTTAAAAAGGTGGTCTGATCCTTTCTATTGGTATATGTATAAATATGCCTTGGCAGTACCAGCAATACCTTATTTATCTTTTAACGTCGCTAATGTAATTAAGGCCATTTATGGTAAGAACAAAAAAGGCTTAGTGCTTGATTTAGATAATACCTTGTGGGGAGGTGTTGTTGGTGACGATGGTGTAAATGGGATTTGCATTGGTAAAGAAGAGTCTGAAGGTCAAGCTTTCTTTGATTTTCAAAAGTATATTAAGCTTCACAAAGATCTTGGGGTGTTACTCAATGTAGATTCAAAAAATGATGAGCAAAATGCACTTGCTGGTTTAAATCATCCAGAAGGTGTTTTAAAACCTAAGGATTTTATTTGTATAAAAGCAAATTGGAATAGCAAAGATCTTAACTTTAAAGAGATAGCCGCAGAGCTAAACGTATTACCAGAAAGTCTAGTCTTTGTAGATGATAATCCTGCTGAAAGAAACATTGTTACAAGTCAGTTTAATAATGTAAGTGCACCTGAGATTTCTGATATTGCCAAGTCTATAGAGTTAATTGATAGATCAGGTTTTTTTGAAACGGTACAACTTTCAAAAGACGATCTGAAACGTAACGAGATGTATCAAGAAAATGTAAAAAGAACTAATTTTCAGAAGACCTTCTTAAATTATGCTGATTATCTTGATTCTTTAAATATGAAGACAACAATAAAACCGTTCGATCCTTTGTATATTGATAGAATTGCGCAGCTTACTAACAAATCAAATCAGTTTAATTTAACTACTAAGCGCTACACCAAAGAAGAGATTGAACAAATTGCTTTAGACTCTTCATATATAACTTTGTATGGCAGACTTGAAGATAAATTTGGTGATAATGGTATTGTAAGTATCTTCATAGGTAGAATTGAGCAAAAGACATTACATATCGAACTATTTTTAATGAGTTGTAGAGTTCTAAAACGCGATATGGAATATGCAATGCTTGATGAAATTATAAAGAAGGCTAATTCGTTAGATTTAACAAAAGTTCTTGGTTATTATTATCCAACAGAAAAGAATGGTATGGTTAAATCCTTATATCAAGACTTTGGTTTTAATAAAGTATCACAGGATGACAAAGGAAATTCTGTTTGGTCTTTATCTTTACAAGAAAAGCCTTATATTGATAAAAATAAACACATACAAGTAAATTAGAGGTTTTCATGACTAGAGAAGAAGTATTTACAAAATTGAATGAAGTATTTCAAGATGTCTTTGATGATGAAACAATTTGTCTTACTGATGAAAGTAAAGCAAGTGATATTCAAGATTGGGATAGTCTTGAATTTGTAAATATTATTGTTGCAGTGATGCAAACTTTTAACATTAAATTCTCAATTGAAGATTTAAGACAGTTAAAAAATATAGGTCAAATGGTTGACTTAATTTTACAAAGAATAAATTAGTGATAACTCCTTATTTTATTTGATCCAACTCCCATTCTTCAGTCTAAGTAGTAAAGCAAAATCAAGTTAAGTCGATGCAAAAGTGTATTGGTGTCAATTTAATCAGCGGAATAGTATATGAAAGCACAATTTAATAATGTATATATTAGAGCTATTGCCGCATGTTCTGGTAAAACTCTTCATAATGTAGCTAAAACCTGTCAGTCATTTTTAGATGAAAAGCATGCTAAAAGACTTGTCAAAACTCTAGGTTTTGAGAATGTAAGAGAAGTTCCACTTACCATGACAACATCCGACATGTGTGTTGAAATAGCTAAAGATGTAATTACAAAATGTAATATAGATAAAGACAGCATTGATGCTCTTATCTTTGTAACACAAACAAATGACTCTGTAGCTCCTGCATCCGTATTTGTAATGCAAGACAAATTAGGTTTAAGTCCAAATTGTTATCTCAATAATATTACTAATGGTTGCGCCGGTAGCGTCCATGGAATTTTTGAAGGAGCCTGCTTAATCAATGCAGGTGTAGCAAACCGCGTTTTAGTGTGTTTTGGAGATACCTATTGTAAAGTAAAAGACATTGACGATAGTGATCAAAAAGCTAATGCAGCATTGTTTGGTGATGGCGCTGGTGTTGTTTTATTAGAAAATCAAGAAAACTGTGCCCCAATTTACTTTAATGTCCAAGCCCATGGAAATTTACATAGTGTAATTCATGATACTAAGCATTCAGATAGAGTAGAGCGATTAAAAAAGGCTGTTGCTCTTGGCTTAGTTGATAAAACAGCACTTTTGCCATATCAAACTAAAGGTATTCAAATTGAAGGTACAGCAATTGCTTCTTATGCAATTGATAATGTGATACCAAATGTAAATGAACTATTATCTTTGGCAAATTTATCTAATGATGATGTAGCTTTATTTTTATTACACCAAGCTAATAAAACCATATTAAAGGCTGTTGCTTTGAGTATGGATGTTCCTCAAGAGAAGATCCCTTTTGTTGCGCAAAATACAGGCAATACTTCCTCTGCTTCATTAGCTTTGGCAATTTGTGAAAGCCAACAAGTTACAGACAAACTTAAAGATGGTTTAACTGTGTTAAGTGCCTTTGGTGTAGGTATGAATGTGGCAAGTATGCTCTGTGATTTATCAAAAACCACCGTATTAGAAGCTAAATACTTTTAAAAGGAGTTTATATGACTAAAGAGGAATTACTCAAAGGAATAATTGATACGATTGATCCTATGGATGAGATCACTCTTGATACTGAAATAGCTGAATGTGATGATTTAGACTCCTTAGGTCTTTTTAATATTGTTATGTATTTAAAAAGCAAAGGCATTTCAGTAAAGCTTGAGCATTTAGCAGCTTGTACTACTGTAGATGAGCTTTTAGATATGGTTTTAGAGTCATAAACAGTAATGTTACCAAAACTTAGTATTGTTGATTTCTCATATCTAGACAAGACACAACTTCTTGAGATTTTGTCTTTAAGAAACAGTGATTATGTAAGGGAAAAGATGTCGTCTTCTGATGTAATTTTAGAAGATACACATTTTTTATTCTGTGAAAACTTAAAACAACGTAATGATGCTTTATTTTGTGGTGTTTATCTTGAGAATAAACTTGTTGGTGTAATTGATCTAAAGGAAATAGATTTAAATTCTAAATCCTATGAAAGTGGTTGCTACTTTTGTAAAGATTCAAAAAATATAACCTTTTTCGCAAATTTGGCAGCTTTTATCATAGCTAAAGAAATAGGTTTAACTAAAGCTACTTGCTATGTTAAAAAAGATAACATTCAAGCTGTTTTATTTAATACCATGAAATTAAGATACAAAACTAATAAAGAAACTGACGAGTTCTATTTTTTTGAAAAAGATTTAGCAACACCAAATACTAGTATTGACAATTTAAAAGCAAAAATTAGTTCAAGTTTTGAGTTATTGATTAACTTTAATAAAAGCAAATATGTAAATGATTAAAATTGATTTTAGATTTGATTCATTGATCTTAATGAAGCCTGTTAATGTGTTGGTTTTATTACCTAGTTCGTTAAAAGGCAAGCCTCCTTATAAATCGGTTTTAATGCTACATTATGCGCTAGCAGATGCTTATACGTTTTCAGAACAGTTGAATCTCTTTTCTATTCCTGATAAATATGGTTGTGCTTTAATTATCCCATCTCTCCCAAATTCTTTCTTTTTAGATACCAAAGAAGGAAATTATCAGTCATTTATTGAAGATGAATTATTAAGCGTTATAAAAAATAATATCAATATCTCTGATGATGTAAATGACAGTTATCTCCTTGGGATATCAATGGGAGCAAATGCAGCTTTACATCTTTTGTTAAACGGTCAAGTATCTTTCTCAAAGTGTGCATTAATCTCAGGCTTTTATGACTTTAAAACAGATTACTCAAAAGAATTGAAAGCAAAGGATCGCCAATCTTATCTCATGTATAACATAGTTAAAGCTAAATCTAACAATTTGCTTTGTGAAAATGATGTTCTTTTAGATAAGTTTGATCTCGAGTATATGTTTGAAAAATCAGACTTACAAAGTATAAAAAACATGAAAGAAATTGTATGCTGTAGCGGATCTTTTGATGCTTTGTGTTTGTCTCAAAATAATCATATTTACAATAATCTTAAAAGTCTAAATCCGAATATTATAGATAAGATTTTCAAAGGGGCACACGATACAGAAACCTTTACTAAAGCAACAAACTTCGTATTAGATAAATTTTTTAATAAATCTGTTTGTTAATCTAGTAATTTAGTTGGTCTCTTTTAATGTTGTGATTTTAAATAAAATTTAATGTAGAGGATAGCCTCGAATAAAAAATAAGGAGTTTATAGCGATATATGAATGAAATTTTTATAGGCAACATGAAAGAAGAAGTAATAAATGGTTTTATTGTTTCTGAAAAACGAAAAGCTATATGGAATGTTGAATTAGGCTTATTAAAAAAACTAGATGAAGTTTGTAAAAAACATAGTTTACGCTATTGGATAGAAGGTGGCACTTTATTAGGAGCCATAAGACATCAAGGCTTCATTCCTTGGGACGATGATATTGATGTTGTAATGCCAAGAAAAGATTACGATAAACTATATGAAATTTCAAAAGAAGAATTTTGTTATCCATATTTTTATCAGAATATATATTCAGAAAATAATTATCCTGGTATTTTATCAAAATTAAGAGATTGTAGAACAACAGCAATTTCAAAAAATTGGCTATTTAATGATATAAATCAAGGTATTTTTATTGATGTTTTACCGTTGGATGGAGTTCCTAATTCAAAGCAAGAATTTGATGATTTGACAGATATAGCTTCAAAAAAGGCAAAAAACATTAGATTTTATTATGAATATGATAGGATCTTGTCTCTAAAACCTCAAGTTATAAAAACATTATCGCAAAGAAGAAATCACTCAAGAGAAACAATAGGAAATAGCCTAGACTATGTAAACGCTTTTCGTGAATATGAAAATTTATTCAGAAAGTATGACTATGAAACGAGCACTATGGTTGGAACTATAGCATTTACTTTAGAAAACAAAAGACAATTAATTTATAGTCGAGAATGTTTCAATGATACCTTATATTTAAATTTTGAAAAATTGACCGTTCCTGTACCCATAGGTTATGATGAAATTTTAAAGTCGTATTATGGTTCTGATTATATGACTCCTCGTAAGGTGAAAATCTATTTGACTCCGTATTATTTTGACCCATCCATATCGTATCGAAAGCATTTAGAAAAGTTAAGAAAAGAGTATTCATTATTAAATAGAATCAAAAAAGAGATATGTTCTATTTTTGATATAAGTATTCAATCAGAGTATGAACGAAAATTGTTATCTTACTAAATAGTAAATAAATCTATACTTGTAATATTAGCAAAACTTAAGAAAGTGTTACTTTTGCTATTTTCAAAATAAGATAAGCCGTAAGGAATATATAAAAATTGATCATGAGTAAACTAAAAGAACTATGCAATTTATACGAGGAAATTCGATCTGATTATCTTGTGTCAAAGGAGATGAAACCGATTTAGCAAGCTATTTAAAAGTCTTCAGTCTCTTAAGCTGTCGTCTATATATCAAATTTTTAATGAATATTTCGATGAGATTAGTATGCATTGTCAAAGAACAATGCCATCTAATCGCGATCTAGTTTTATTAAAAGATCTTCCTCTATTATTGTGGCAGATCATTAACCAACCTAACCCTTTTGATAAATCCGTCTTAAGGTCTTAGGTAAGATTTTTATTAGTAACTTAAAATTGTATAAAGATTTATTGTTGTGCTTAACTTACAGTTGAATGTAAAACAACATAAGTGGTCGATATAAGTAAAGTAATTAAATTTTTTTAATGTTGAATAGCTATAGTTTTGGATGTTTATAAATGGAAAATGAGATTAAAACAGTTGTAATTCTAGCCGCTGGCAGAAGTCGCCGTATGGAAAATTTATCCAAAAAATTTCCAAAATGTTTGCTTGAATATCAAAATGAACTAATTCTTTCTAGACTAATAAGACAAATTAAGGAAAGTGGCGTCAAAAACATTGTAATTGTTGTTGGTTATAGAGCTGATTATATGCATTCTTTGTATGATGCAGATGAAGCAATTACATTAGTAGATAACAAGTATTACGAAGAAGATGTAAATATTTATTCTTTGTCACTAGCATTGACAAAAGTTTATGGTCCTTTTGTTTTATTTGAAGCTGATACCGTTATGGAGGATGCTTTAGTCCGTTATGTTGTAGGCAGTGATTTTGAAAAGAAATCTGTATGGTTTACAAGAGGTCGATTCAAAGAAACACAGTATGGTGGCATATTAAGGTCAGATAAATACGGCGTAGTAAAAGATATTCGTTTAATTTCAGCGTGGAGTATGAGATATAAGTCTTATTCAAAATTGTCTGGAATTATGAGAATTGGTCCTAATGAATTTGAGTTATTTAAAGCTCTTGTGAATAAATACTCAAAAACAACAATAAAACAATATTTCTTAAATGCATGGATTGAGAATTTAAGATTATTGCCTTGTATTGAAGCTGATATTTCAGGTTTTCAGTTTTTTACATTTAATAAACCTGATGAATATTACCAAATGAGTAATTCTGTAATTGGTATACAGGAAGAAGCGCCAAATATTGAATATGTAGAAGTTAATTCCTTAAAGCATATTGAAGATTATGATAGAGATAGAGTTCTTCAATTAAAAGAAAAAATCTTGTCAGAAAAAACTTGGACTGTTCCTATAATTGTCGACAAATTAGGATTGGTTTTAGACGGTCAACATAGAATGGAAGTTGCTAAATCCTTAGGTTTAAAACGAGTTCCTGCAATCTGTGTCGATTACAATTCTATAGTTGTGTGGTCGTTAAGAAAGGAATACAAGGTATCCCCAAAGCTTGTAGAGCGTAAAGTAAAGAGGGGTGAGATATATCCGTATAAAACGGTAAAGCATAAATTTAACTTTCTAATTCCAAATACGAATATAAATATTGAAGATTTAAAATAATGATAAAAATTCGTTCTATAACATATAACATAGGATCTGATGATAGTAATTTATCTAAAGAATTGTTTGGCTATTCTCAAGAATGGGATAGTACTTTTCTGCCTCATACACAAAGAATAAATTTATCTGAATCTGATTCTTCTAGAAAGTATTTAAATCGAATAAGTTCGTATATACCAGTGTGTGAGTGTTCGTCTGTAAGATGGATAAATTCACCTATAAATTGTCGCTCTACTTCAATTAAAGATCCTTATAAACTTGCGTTGCAAATTTTGGAGTTATCAGGTAGTACGTTTGTTAATTTAATATCAGTTCAACAAAATAAAATTAAGACCAATGAATTTGAAAACTATTCAAAACTAATTAAAAAGGTAGCAAGACTAGATGACACTGGAGTTAATAATTTTAGACTAGGTCTTTCTTTTAATATTGGATATAACTGTCCTTTCTTTCCTTTTACTAGAGCCAAATTAAATGAAAATTCTTTTTCTATCGGATTAGAATTAGTTGAAGAAATTAACAGAATTATTATTGAAAGCAAATTAAAATCATTAGTTGATTTAAAAAAACTAATAATTGAGACTCTAGAAAAACAAGTGTCAAATATCTATAAATTTGCAATTAACTTTGAAGCAAAACATGATTTAAAGTTTTCCGGTTTTGATTTCTCAATTGCACCTGTAATAAGCGAGCTAGGTAGTGTTCTACCTTTGTTAAAAACAGTAGGAATTAGTAGTTTTGGTGCTGTGGGTACAATGTTCGCAACAGCCTATTGGACTGATATTTTAGGTACACTTAAGTCAAAGTTTCCTAGCGTTGGTTTTTCAGGAATGATGTATTCAATACTAGAAGATATTGAATTGTGTAAATTAAACAATAAGAAAGGTATTAAAGCTGAAAACTTTGTCTCATTATCTACTATGTGTGGCTGTGGTTTAGATATGTTGCCAATTTATGAAGATACATCAGATCAAGAAGTTGTATCAGCATGTTTAGATATAGCTGCAATTTCGTGCAGATATAATAAACCATTGGGCGTTAGACTATTGCCTATTCCTAGAATATTACGTGGTAGCAATAACTATACTTCAATATCTGACGAAGTAGATTTTATCTCAAATACAAAAGTAGTAAATCTTGGAGAGAACGAAATAGTTAATTGTAACTCTCCGCTAATGATAGATAGGTACAAAAATGAATAAAATAGCTAAAGAAACATTTTGGAATAACGTAGATCCAAATTCAGCAACCGCAACTCGTTTTCATAAAGGAAAAGAGCGTCTGATCTATGATGTTGAGTTTGTAAAGAAATTCATTCCTCAAAATGGCGCCGTACTAGATTTGGGGTGTGGTACAGGACTTATGACATTAGAACTTAAAAAGTATGCGCCTATTGTTTACGCTGTGGATTATATAGCTGCTTTTCTAGACAAAATTCCAGACCAAGAAGGTCTAATAAAAAGAGTATCTGATGCAAATTCCTTTTGTGAAAAAGAAAACTTTTTTGATGTGATTACAATTTTTGGTGCTATTCAATACAACGTTGGAAAAGATCTCATAATGATTTACGAAAATTGTTACAAAATGCTTAAAAAAGGCGGTGTTCTTTTAGTTTCTGGTCAGTGGGGCGTAAATAATACTGTAACAATTAATTATTCACAGGAATTAAAATCAAATTATTTTGCTGAATATAGAACTCTTAAGCAAGAGACAGAGCTTTTAGATAGTTTTGGATTCTCAACAAGAGTAGAGGATATTCTTCCTGAAAAGTTTAATAGATTTGAGAATACAAAATTCCATTGTATTGTGGCAGAAAAATGATGAATTTACCAAATATTAAATACGATAAGTCTGTTGGCATAATAGGCGGTATGGGATCATTTGCTACATGTGATTTCTTTTATAGACTTGTTTCTTCGTTTCCTGCAGAAAAAGAATGGGATCGACCTCGAATATTAATTGATAATCGCTGCACTATGCCTTCTAGGGTAAGAGCAATTTTGTACAACGAAAACTACGATTTAGTTTTATCCAATTTAGTTGATTCAACAGAACATCTTCTTGATTCGGGCGCTGATATACTTGTTTTAGCTTGTAATACAAGTCATGTGTTTTTATCAGATATAGAAAGGAAATGTCCAAAAGCAAAGGGAAAATTTGTAAATATAATTGATTCTTTAGGTAATGATTTAAAGCAAGTATCTGACAATAAATTTATGTTACTTGCAAGCGAAGGAACAATTGAATCCCAAATATATCAAAGCACCTTGTCAAAGTATGGAGTTGAAGTAATTTCTCCAAAAGAAGATGAGTATCATTTATTAAGAGATCTAATTGAGGATGTTAAGCAAAATAAAATCTCAAAATCTACAGGAGATAATTTTGTAAATTTAATATCTTCGATCAAATTAAAAAATGTAATTATAGGTTGCACTGAATTTCCTGCTATATATCGAATGGTACAAGATAGACCTGAATTATCCTCATATTCAATATTTGACCCATTAGAAACTACAATCAAAAAAATTAAGTCTCTATTAGCAAAATGATTCTTTGCTCTAGTTCGTTTAGGTGATTAAGAATGCAATATAAATTACAGCCGTTGTGCAATTTAGATGAAGAAGTTAGATAGGACTACACAATTTCAAAGAAAATAGTAACTATTATATTGAGTATATTCCCCCTCAATGAACAAATAGAATTTGTTGATAAATATGTAAAACCTTTCAACCAACTTGTTTTAGAAGTAAACAATGCAGAACATAACTTAAAGAAACAATTACAAGAAATATTATAAACATCAAATCTCTCCCCTATGGGGACAGAATATAACAAATACCACCTTTCAGAATGCATGAAAATTGTTATACTTTTGAAAGGTGGAATGTTTGAAATTTTCTATGATTTGAGGTGTTTTGCTATGTTTCGTAAATTTTTGTTGTCAACACATTTTACGAACAGAGCGATCTTAGGCGCGGTTTCCGCGATTTCTTTTAGAAATTCAGATAAGACTAAAGTAGCCATTTTGGAACTTAAGACTGCTACTTGCGAAAAAGACATGAAAGTGGTTGCACAAAAAGCGCTTCAGCAAATCGAAGCAAAACAATACGCAAAAGAGTTTTTAGAATTGCCAACTGTTCAATCCATTGAAACTTATGGAATTGCTTTTTTCAATAAACAATGCTTTATTATTTCAAAAAAAATAATGTAATTAAGAGTTATATATTGTAGTTTGATCCTTCACAATTTGAGTTATTTACAACCTTAATCAGACTCCATTTCTACTCTAACAAAAGGCAATCATATCTTTGCTAAATAAAACTCATTTAGTGCCGACAACTATAGAAGTACACCTAGTTTTGTAAAAAGGATTTAGTAAAAAATGCTAATGGAAGACAATAATAACAACAATAGCAATAACAGTAATGCAGTCGGAGCGTACTGTTATGAAATAGCAAAAAAGCTATTTCCTATTTGCAGAAGTATTACAGGTAACGGATTTAGACAATCCTTAGCTATCTTAAAAGAAGAGTTGCCTGAGATAAATGTCTTTGAAGTTCCATCAGGCACAGAAGTCTTTGATTGGACTATACCTAAAGAGTGGAACTGTACTGAAGCTTATATTGAAGATGAAGATCACCACAGGATCATCGACTTTAAAGATAACAATCTGCATGTTTTAGGTTACTCTGCCCCCTTTGATAAAGTACTTCCATTTTCTGAACTTAAAAACTACATCTACACGCAAAAAAATCAAAAAGATGTCATTCCTTATGTAACCTCATACTATAAGGAAAGATCAGGCTTTTGCATGTCTCAGAATCAATTTGATGAATTAGCAAAACATGAAGATCAAAAATACCATGCTGTAATTAAAAGTACTTTAGATGAGCATGGATCTTTAACTTATGGTGAGTGCATTATCAAAGGTAAATCAGATAAAGAGATTTTAATCTCAACTTATCTTTGCCATCCTTCTATGGCAAATAACGAGTGTTCAGGACCTGCTTTATCCGTAGCTCTAGCAAAGTTCATTAAAGAAAATCCTCGCTACTATACCTACAGATTTATCTACATACCTGAGACCATAGGTTCTATTACTTACCTATCAAGAAACCTTGAGGTTCTAAAGAAAAATACCGTAGCAGGCTTTGTACTGTCATGTGTTGGTGATAATCGAGATTACTCATATGTAAAAACTCGTTATGGCAATACCATTACTGATAAATTACTTGAGAATACCTTAAAGCATTTAGTACCTTCTCATAAGGCTTATTCTTTCTATCATCGAGGATCTGATGAAAGACAGTTTAATGCTCCAGGTGTAGATTTACCTGTATGCTCTGTATCTAGAACTAAATATGGAGCATATCCTGAGTATCACACCTCAAAGGACGATTTGAACTTAATTAGTCCTGAAGGCTTTGCTGGAGCTACGGATAAAGCAGGTCCTGAACACTCGTTATTTGCCATAGAAGGATGGCAAAGATAAGTTGAGATTAAAATCTCTTTATCTGATTTACCTTTGATAATGCACTCACCATAAGTCAGAAAGGATCTTACAGCTCAATTATTGCTCTAAGAGATTTCATTGCTTATGCTGATGGCACTAATACCTTGTTAGATATCAGCGAACTCATCAATATTCCGGCCTATGAGTTGATATCTATAAAAGATAAACTTTTTGAAAATAAACTTATTGATATAGTTAACGAATAAAGGAATTAAGAATTATGAACTTTTACGATGAATTAGCTAACATTTTTGATGAAGATAAAGTAACTGATGAAACTAAATTCAAGCAGTTAGATCAGTGGGATTCAATCACTTTAATGACTTTACAACAATCTTTACAAAGCAATTTTGGAGTAAAGCTAAGTTTAAAAGATATCATGACATCAGAAACAGTTGCTGATCTAAAAGCTAAGTGCAATATCAAACAATAAAAAGAAAAGTACTTGGAAAAGACTAATCATTGATGGTGGATTCTCCATCGATGGTAGCCTCAAAATTGATGTGTAACTAAATATGAATGATCTTGTAAATTTAAACTCAAATTTAAAAGAAGCTCTTTTAGAGGCTTTTAATCAATACAAAAACAAAATTGCAATCAAAACTTCTAATGAAGATATTTCTTATAATGAGCTGTATAAAAGAAGTATCTCTATTGCTGATTTTATTTCTAAAAATAAATATAAAAAAGTAGCAATTCTAGGTTATAGATCGGTAAATGTATATGCTGTAATTCTTGCTGCTATTTTTGCAAATCAAACTTACGTTCCTCTAAATCCAAGATTTCCTGAAAAAAGAACCATAGAAATGATTTTGGATTCTGATGTTGACGCAATCATTGTTTGTAAAGAATGCGCTACATACCTCAAGAAATTGCTTAAAGAAGCTAAGATAGATAAAGAGTTAATTATTGAAGATTCTGATGAGTTTAACGAACAGGATTTTTCAAAAGAGCGCTTTTACAATATAACAAGATTAAGCTTTACAGCATCAAATAAAACAGAAATTGGAGAATCATCAAAAATAGATTTCGATGAGAATAAACCAATCTATGTTATTTATACCTCAGGTACAACAGGAAAGGCAAAAGGGGTTATAGTATCTTACTTTCATTTCTTCAGCTACATAGAAAAGATCCTTAATTACTACAACTTTAACGAAAATGACGTATTCTCTCAAATGTCTGAGATTACGTTTGATCTAAGTCTTCAGGATCTCTGCTCTTCAATACTGTCAGGCGGAACTTTAATTCCCATTCCAAAAGAATACCTTTTCTGCCCTGCACCTATTATTTCAAAGTTCAAAATCACAGTATTTCATGCCGTTCCATACGTTATCAGTATGCTAAAGAAAATGGAAATGCTAGAGCCTGAGCTTATGAATTCAATTAGGATCAGCATTTTTGTAGGTGAACCGCTTTGGTATGAACAGGTAAGAGATTGGATAAAAAGTTGTCCTAACTCTGTTGTCTACAACACTTATGGACCAACAGAAACCACTGTGATCATCATGCGCTATAAAGTTTATGATCCAAATATAATGACTATAGATTCTCTTAAAGATCTTGAAGGAGTCGTGCCTTTAGGAACAACTTTTCCAAGAGCAAAAGCAGGTATCTTCAATGACTACAATGTTGAGCTTGCTAAAAATGAAATTGGTCAAATCTATTTAGCAGGAGATCAGGTAGGTTTAGGCTACTTAAACAGTAAAGAAAAGACCAATGAAGCATTCCTAAATCTCGACGAAACCTTATGGTATAAGACCGGAGATAACGGTTACGTTGATGATAATGGTAATTTCATCTTTAAAGGCAGACGAGACGATCAGGTAAAAATCAATGGATTTAGAGTTGATCTGTTAGAAATTGATGAAAAGCTAAGACTTGCTTCCAAAAGAAGAGCTATGTCGATTCCTTTAAGAAATGAACTAAACCAAATTACTAATTTAGTAGCAGCTGTTGAAGGTGATGAAGATAATAAAATCAAAGATGATATTGTTTCTACTTTGAAGAATTATCTGCCTTTTTATATGCAAGTTCACGACATAGTCTTTATAAAAGAATTCCCTGTTAACTACAATGGAAAACTTGATAGAAAAGCTCTTACACAACAAGTATTTGACTGTACATACGGTAAATAAAATGAAATTAGATAAGAACTATATAAAAGAACAACTCATAAAAGTTGGCCTAAAAAAAGGTGACTCAGTTCTCGTTCATAGCCAATTGTTAAAAGTTGGTATTCCTGAAGAAGATGTGTTTGATTTAGGAAAATATTATTTAGACATCATCTTAGAGATTATTGGTGATGATGGAGAACTGGTATTACCAGCATTTACCTACAGCTATTGCAAGAATAAGGTATTCTCCCCTTTAAAGGATATGTCATCTGTTAGTTCATTAGCCAATACCTGTATTAGAAATCACATAGGTTACAGAACCCTTGATCCTATATTCTCTTACGTTATAGTCAACCCCGAATCAGCTGAACAGAGATTTTCTAATGTAAGTTTTGATCTAGAGAATGGTATGGCAGGATATCTTTCTAAAAAGAATGCAAAATATCTAATGATAGGAGATCTGATTTATTTTACTTTACTGCTTGCTTGTGAACAGCAACTTCACACATATAATCGCTTTATGAAAAAGTTCTCTGGTATTACAAAGATAAATGATACAGAAATTCATTCAGACTGTTATTATTACTGCAGACGATACTGTGACAATACCATTTTAGATTTATCTAAACTAACAAGGATTGTAGTTGATCCTCTTGTTTCTGCAGGTAAAGTAAAATATGAGAGCTTTGGTAACTCTCATTTGTACTATTGCACAGATGTAAACATCATGATGGATGCGTATAAGGAGTCTTTAAATAGAGATCTTTTTGAATTGCTTAAAGGACCTGCTCTATCTGAAAGTGACTTAATAAAAATAGATCCTGAAAAAGATGAACTAGACATAAATAGAGTTAACTATAAGATAGTCAAGTTGTAGCAAAAGGCTTTAAGAGAACAACGTTAGATTGTTCTTTTGGGTACCTCAATAATTTAAAGGTTCTGCCTTGAAGAGGTAGGTGGGGTGGCAGAACCTTTAAAACCTTTTAGATAATTTCTAACTTACCGTCAATAGCTCCTGCTTTATCTAAAGCTTCTAGTACTGACATTAGATCACCTGGAGCTAAACCAACCTGGTTTACAGCTCTTACTAAGTCATCTAGGGTCGCACCTGTATCAAACTTGAACATCTTACCCTTTTTCTCTCTTACATTGATTTGAGAATCAGGAACAATTGCTGTCTGTCCTTGAGAGAAACTGTTAGGTTGAGATACTCTTGGATCTTCAGATACAGTAACAGTAAGACCACCATGAGTTACGGCAACTGGTTTTAGTTTTACATTGTTACCTATAACAATGGTACCAGTACGTGAATTTACTACGATTCTAGCTGCATCCTCACCTTGATCGATTTCAATGTTCTCAAGAGTTGATATGTAAGACACTCTCTGAGAAGGATCACGTGGTGCACTTACTCTAATTGAAGCAGAATCCTGAGCTACAGCTGAACCATCACCATAAAGATCGTTAATTGCATCAACTACATTTTTAGCAGTGGTAAAGTCAGCTCGATTTAAGTTAAAGACAAATGAATCAGTCTGACTGAAGTTATCTGGTACTTCGCGCTCTACAATTGCACCATTGGCAATTCTGCCTACTGTAGGAGTGTTTACAGTAACCTTTGAGCCATCAGCACCTTCTACACCTAAACCGCCTACTACCAGTGAGCCTTGAGCGATAGCATAAACGTTGCCGTCTACACCTCGCAGCATGGTCTGTAATAAGGTACCACCACGTAATGAGGTAGCTTCACCTATTGCTGATACAGTTACGTCAATAGTTTGACCTGTCTTTGAAAATGGAGGCATGGTAGCATGAATTGCTACAGGAGCTACGTCTTTGATCTTTAAAGAGGTACTCTCATCAATCTTGATACCAAAGTTATTTAGCATTGAGCGGAAGCTCTGCTCTGTAAACTTTGAGTTCTTTTCACCGGTACCTGCTAAACCAACTACTAGACCATAACCTAAAAGTTGGTTTTCACGAATACCTTGAATTGAAGCAATATCTTTTAATCTTGCAGCTTCTGCATCATTGATGCTTAAAGAGCTTATTACAGCTACTCCTAAGCACAATGATTTAAAAAACTTTGTTGCAATCCTCATAGTCCCCACCTTACAAAACTAGAAGAATATATTAAATGCGCTGTTAAACAGTCTAGACAGATAACCGCGTTCCTGAGTATCGGCAAAATCACCGGTTCCACCGTACTGAATTCTAGCATTGGCAATTCTCTGTGATGATACAGTGTTGTCTGAGCTGATATCAGAAGGTCTAATTAAACCGGTTACACGGACATATTCATTGCCATTGTTTAACATCAACCACTTCTCGCCTTGTACCTGCAGATTACCGTTAGAATATACCTTGACTACACTAACAGAAATCTGTCCTGACAACTGGTTTGACTGTTTTGCCTTAGCACTTCCTGAAAAATCATTGGAGTTGCTTGATGACAGAGTTGGCGTCAAATTCTTGTAATGTAATTTCTTACTTGCAAGAGTAATGCCACCATAGTTATTGTTTCCTTCTTTTTCAAGATCAGTAGATGCATTCTTACTTGCAGAAGTTGCTTCTTCTAGGGTTACAGAGATGATATCACCAACTTTATGAGCTGATGTATCTGAATACATACCATTGTTCATGGTATAAGGATTATAGATACCACCTGTAGGTACTGCGTTGGTGTAATCCTCTTCAGGCAGCGCAGGTGCATACTTTGGATCATCAGGTTTTGCAGAGAATGTATCTAAAGCACAACCTTGTAATAGCACTAACTGTGATAAAGCAATTGCTAAAATAACCTTCTTCATTTTACCCCACCCCAATTTTAATAACCTACTTCTTACTTTACCTACCACTCATAACCTAAACTATACTGACTGGATTAAAGAGCCCATCATAGAATCTACAGTAGTTAGAACCTTTGAGTTCATTTCGTAAACACGCTGAGCCTGAATTAGATTTACTAACTCCTCAGTTACCTTTACGTTTGAGGTCTCTAACATATTCTGTCTAATCACACCCATACCATCTTCACCGCCGATGCCCTGTTGAGGAGCACCTGAAGCAGTGGTCTCTAAGTAAAGGTTGTCACCGATGGACTCAAGACCTGTTGGGTTAATGAAATCTGTTACGGTGATCTGACCTAAATCCTGTGAAGCTGTATCATTTGCAACTACCACAGATACCTGACCATCACGACCTACTGTCAAAGAAGTGGCGTTATCAGGAACTTGGATCTGAGGTAATAATGGATAGCCTTCACCTGAGGTTACGATAGTACCTTCTTCATTCTTGGTAAACTGACCATTTCTGGTGTAAGCAGTGGTACCATCTGGTAACTCAATTTCGAAGAAACCACGACCTTGGATCATTAAATCAAAGGAGTTATCAGTAGTTTCAACATCACCTTGAGAGAACTGTCTTTGAGTTGCAACTACCTTGGCACCTGAACCTATCATTAAACCTTCAGGTAAATAGCTATCAGCTGATGATCTGCCACCAGGCTGATTGATCTTTTGGTATAAAAGATCTTCAAATACAGCTCTACCACGCTTAAAACCAACTGTTGAGGCGTTGGCAAGGTTATTTGATGTTACAGAGATATTGGTCTGCTGCGCATCAAGACCTGTTTTACTAATCCATAGTGCTGGGATCATGTTCTACTCCTTGCTAATCGTAGCTCAATAAAGTGTTCTGACGTTCATCCATCTGACTTGCTGACTCCATCATTTTTACCTGAGTCTCATACTGTCTCTGGAGCCTGATTAGACTTGTCAATTCTTCGACTGGGTTAACATTTGATGATTCAAGCATACCGCTTCTAACCTGTACGCTCTGATCTTCAGTCATTGCAGTGCCGTCAATATTACGGAATAAACCGTCATAACCTTTTTCAATATTTTTATAATCATCAGGTTTTACAAGTTTGATACGACCAAACTCTTCAATTACATTTGAATCAGCGCCCTGAGGTCTACCTGAGATAGTACCGTCGTTGCTGATTTGAATATCAGATAACATTGCAGGTAATACCATAGGATCACCTGAATCAGATAAAACCTGAAGACCATTGGTAGTTCTTAAATTACCGTTAACGTCAATTTCAAAACTACCGAATCTGGTGTAAGCTTCGTTACCTTCTTTGTCATTGACAGCAATAAAACCATCGCCATTTAAAGCAACATCTAATGGTCTATCAGTTGTCTCAATAGCACCACCATCCATGTTGTAGCCAGGTCTTTCTGTCATAGCAAAAGCTCTGGTTGGATAAGCATCGGCAAAAACAGACATAGCACGTGAATTTTCAAAGTCTGCCTTAAAACCAGTGGTGCTTGCATTAGCCAAGTTATTGCTGCGTACAGCTAAGCTATGGAAATTCTCCTTAGCTCCTGACATTGCAATCCACAATAAATTATCCATTTAAAACCTCCGGAAAATGACTTTTCCTCTTACTGATGTTTTAAATGCAATAGCCGTGCCATATTCTATAAATAAGCATTCTATAGCGCTTTGAAAATTTGAAGTGATTAATACAAGATTAATAGGGGGCTTAAATTGTCAGGAAAATGACTGTGATACTGATACAAAACTACTTGAACGAATGTTATGATGATTCTTTTTTTGAGTTGTCTGCAAATTGCGCAATCTTGAAGCTTGTTTACGCTAGTTGTTTGAATTGCTATTGTGTTTTGGCAATTGAGATAAAACATAAAGAGATCCTAAAAAGTACACGTTTTAAGATCTCTTTTAACTTTGAAATGAGGTTAACTCTTATAGAGCAATCTGCTCTACCTTGTCTAAAGATACCTCGCCGTAACCTAATAAGTTTAACTTGGTGTCTGAAGTAGTCTTGCCTAATACAACTGAACCTACAGTTGCATATGTCTTTACAGGTAAGTTTACGTTCTGACCGTCCTGTGAAGCAGTAACGTTAATTGTATATTTACCTGAATCATACTTTGCACCAGTTTTCTGATCCTGTATACCATCCCAGCTAAAGTCAATTTTGCCATCTAAGGCAGCTCCTGCCTCGAAGGTTGAAACAACATTGCCGTTGCTATCTGTAATGCTGATCTTAACATTTGAAGCACCTTCACCGGCATCGATCTGAGCGGTAATAGGATTTGAACCATCAAAGAAAGCTGTCTTAGAATCAACCAATACGCTTCTGCCAACCAAGCTAGATGCTGATAAAGCAGAGCTTGATGAAATTGCATTAACTACATTATCAACGTTATTAGAAATTGTTGATAAGTTCTCAACAACTGATAACTGTGACATGGTAGTTACCATCTGGTTGTTATCAACTGGAGAGCTAGGATCTTGATTCTGTAACTGAGTTGTTAATAACTTTAAGAAATCGGCCTGATCTAGAGAGTTATTTTTCTTGGATGTAGCCTCTGCAGCATCAGATGCAATACGGGAGGAAGTTTTACCTATTGTACTGTAATCGAAACTCATCTTGTGTTCCCCCATTGAAACCTTTAGGTGGCAAGCTTTGCCACTTTTACTTTGTATGCTGTATATACATCAAGATATGTGCCAATAATTTATGAAATACTTTACACAATTTTAGTTTATTGATTTTTAAAGCTTTTATAGTTATTTTACCTAGTAATAATGGCTAATTAATCTTAGTTATCAGGATCAATTCTTTTGATTAATTGCAATACGGCAATTATGAACCTTGGTAATTAATTGCATTGCCACTTTTGTTGTTACCTAAGAAAAGTCATGGGCAATAACTTAGCATCAAACACGGCTTATTAAAATTAAATAGCAACCTTCTCAATAATACATTGATGTGTTTTAGTATCTTTTGAGTAGTTAATACCTACTAACAGGACTTCGCCTTTATAGGCTTTAAAGAACTGCAGGTAATTCTTCTCTTTAATCTGAGTGATAGCACTTTCTGCTGACTTATCGTACTTTAACTCAATTAAAAGAGCTGGTTTGTTTACACCAATCTTAGGCAGATAAACTAAATCAGCATAGCCTTTTCCTGTAGGTAATTCTCTTATAACGTTATAAGTATTTGTTGTGCTTAAAAATAGAGAAATAGCAATTACATTAGCTAATGAGTTCTCATTATTGTAAGTTAGAATTGAGGTATGGTCTTGGTGTGCTTCATCAAATATTTTTGCTACAGCATCAGAGTTTAATGACCAGATATCATTTAACAGCACATCTGTATTTTTGATTAGGTCATATACGCCTGCATATCTATTGTTGTTCTTTACACAGGTCTTAAACTCTAACTTAATCTCTTCATTTGGAATGTGAACTATAACTCCTAAAGTTGTAGAGCCTTTAATTGCTAAATATCCTAAATGAATAAGTAAGGTTAAGACATCATCTTTTGAATGGAAAGTTACCATATCATTACTGAATGTTGATACATCAACTATGACATCTTCACCTGCAATGAGTTTTACAATGTCATCTCTTAAGCCTTCCATATTCATATCAATGTAGCTTTTTAAACTTTCAAATGTTTCTGTACCAGTCCAATAACTTATAAACTTTTTATAGGTTGCTGCATTTACTACTGAATTAGGATTGTAGATATGAGGAACATCTTTAAATGAATATCCGTCATACCATTGTTGCATTTGATTAAAGGCTACATCATGCTGTTTACAGATATCTTTAACCTCATTCTCTGTAAAACCAATGTATTGTCCTAAGTTTAGGGGTTCTGTCATAGAGTATTCTGTAAACATATTCAATGCACTATGAGAACCATACTTTTTAATAGGAAGAATACCTGTCATGTAGGCTAAACCAACATATGGCTTATCTTTAAAGATTGCTTTTAACCATTCTAAATATTGTTTTAGACTCTCAGGATCTTCTTTTTTTTCACGCATGATGCAATCCCATTCGTCGATTACTATCACAAATGGAATTTTAGAATAGTTAAATACTTCCTGAAGCGTTAAATCTAAAAATTCTGGTGATGAAATTACACAAGTTGGGTATGCCTCTTTTAACTCCCTAACAATTGATTTTGTGAGAATGTCTGTCATAGATTTAACAATATGAGAGGCTCTTGAAAATTCATCAGTCATATTGATAAAGATGACATCATACTGATTTAAATGCTTCTTATAGTCATCAAATGAAGCAATTTTTAGATCATCGAACAAAGGAGAACTATCTATGCCTCTTTCATAGTAAGAGCAGATCATTTGAGCAGTTACAGATTTTCCAAAGCGACGAGGTCTGCTTAGACAAAAATATTTATTCTTTGTCTTTATACTTTTATTTAGGGTCTCGATTAAAGGAGACTTGTCAACATATATAGGAGAGTCTAATGATTCTTGAAAAGACTCATTCCCCACATTTAAATACAGTGCCATTTTTATCTCCCCATACGATGCTAGTAACTTTCATCGTTCTCTATTATAAATGGATGGTTGTCTTTTTCACAGCAACAAAAATGCATACAACACCGTATCAAAAATTGGATGATCTAAAGTCCATCAAAATTGAGACTCAAAAAAATCGAGCTTGTTCTTAATACGGATATTACTGTTCAAACAGTTGAGTTATTGCCATCTTTATAGCAATACGCCAACAAGATACATTATGATCTCCAAGAACCTCGTTATACTCAGCTCTAAGACCACTTTCTTTCAAAAATTCGTATATGTTTTTGCTTTGACCTAAGCTCAAATAATCATGATCTCCAGTGTAAAACATAAACTTAGAGTCATCTGACTTTTCAGTTTTTCTTATCTGCTTTTTAATAATCGTAGGAGAAATTTCTTTATTTTCGGAAAACACTCCCTCTACATACGGAAGAATTAGCTTTGATAAAGCGTATGTTGCTTTTTGTTTTGATATTTTTGGATCAAATGGTAATGAATGGTCGTAATATCCACTAATTGCAACTACCGAAGAAAAGAGCTCAGGCTTTCTCAACTTCCAGGCTAAAGCGCCAAATGCTCCCATGGAAACGCCCAGCACACAATTATCAACTTTACTATCTGATACTGGTAACATCGATTTTATCAAGGGATATAATTCACTATCTAAAAAGTCCCCATAATTACCTTGTTTAGAATTTACAAAAAAAGTATTAGGTAACGAAGGCGCAATAACGATTAGTTTATACTGCTCTACATACTCTTGGTAAGGCTCCTGAGAACCTTACTTCTAACCAGGCTGCCAGACTGGAAATGATTGCTAAGACCAATCCTAGACTGTTCCGTGGTTATAGGCTTAAAGAACAACTAAGACTTGCTTTAAAGCTTACAGATATAAAAGAAGCTAAAGCTGAGCTTAAGTCTTTCTTGTGGAGAGCTACTCACAGCAGAATTCATGTTTTCAAAGAGCTTGCCTATAAAATTAGGCGACATGAGGAGCATATCATCAATACCATTGAGACTAAACTGAGCAATGCTAGAGTTGAGGCGATAAACAACAAGATTAAGTTGTTTTTACGTAAAGCTTATGGCTTTAGAAACATCCAAAATATGCTCGATATGATCTTACTTGGATGTTCAAATATATTTATTCCACTTCCTAACCGAGGTGGTAAAGGGCTAAAAGTAGCTTAGATTAAGGCTCTAACGTGTTCTACTTTCAATTATTTACCCATAAATATGCACGAAGAGCAAAAAATAAAACAGCTAACTCTATTTTAGATCTTCGGCCAAATTATCTATTTCTTTAAAACAAGCTTTGAATTTAATAATTTCGCAATCTTTGACAATTTTTATAAAGAAGATATTGTCTTTAAAAAAAAGAGATAATCAAAAGCACTTCTTTTTTGATGATTTTTTATTTTTATAACTTATTGTCATTTAATACTTTATTTAATCATATTCCCAAAACTTTAAAAATTTTAAACTTTTGGGAATAGAAACTTTTATAATGAATAAAAGGCTGTGAGGTTTTATATGAAGCTTATTGATAGACCACTGTATTTACAAAGGCTAATGGATGTGAAAGGCACTCCTGATATTAAAGTAATAACAGGCATTAGACGTTGTGGCAAATCAAAGCTCATGGAATCTTTTATTAAAAAGATTAAAGAGAGTGATACTGATGCTAACATCATTCATATCAACTTCAACTTAGATGATTTTGAAGCTCTCGAAGATAGACATCAGCTAATCTCTTATATTGAAAATAAGTATGAAGAGAATAAGAACAACTATGTTTTTATTGACGAAGTTCAGAATTGTAAGGAATTTGAAAAAGCTATAAACAGTCTTCATGCAAAAGAAAAATATGACATCTATATTACAGGATCAAATGCTTTTCTACTAAGTTCTGATCTTGCCACCCTGTTTACAGGCCGCACCTTTAAAATCAGTGTATTCCCATTTTCATTTGCAGAGTTCATGGACTACTTTCAATTGACTGATAGATATGAAGCCTACAACCAGTACCTATCAATTGGTGGCATGCCAGGTGCTTATGCCTATAAAAATGAAAGTGACAGATTGCACTATATCAAAGATGTCTTTGATACTCTTATCTTAAGAGATATTACTCAGAGATATAAAATAAGAAATTCTCTTTTACTCTCTAGAGTTTCAAACTTCTTACAAGATAATATTTCGAATTTAACCTCTTGTAAAAACATCTCTGATACCCTTTCAAAAAGTGGAACAAAAAACGACCATAAGACCGTTTTCTCATATCTTAATTTCTTGTGCAACGCTTATGCCTTTTACAAGATCACTCGTTTTGATATCAGAGGTAAAAAGTATCTTTCCACGACAGAAAAATACTACTTGTGTGACCACATCTTTAGGTATGCTAATTTAGGGACTAAGCCCCCTGACTTTGGAAGGATCATGGAAAACATCGTAGCCATTGAATTATTAAGACGAGGCTATGAGGTTTATGTAGGTAAGCTATATCAGAAAGAGGTAGACTTTGTAGCTATTAAAAATAGTGAAAAGCTCTACATTCAAGTGTCAGATAATATTGAAGCTGACACTACTAAACAAAGAGAACTAGAGCCTTTGCAAAAGATAAAGGACTCCTACCCAAAGCTATTAATTACTAGAACTCGCTATCCTAAATATGACATTGATGGTGTGTTGGTTGTGGATATTGCAGACTGGCTTTTAGAGAAAGCATAACAGATTAAGATTAAAGTAAAACATTATGTTCAGATCACTATTTACATTTTTAATATCACTACTTTTAAGCTGTTTTCTAACCTCAAATGCAGCATCAGCCGATGATTCATTTGATGATCTATTTAAAATGCCTGAGGTTAAAACAGAGGCTCACACTGTAGCTACAGTACCTTTCACAAGTACCTGTGCTTATGATGCTCATGTAAAAATAAAATGTAAGCTCAATTTAAATGCAGGCTCTTATATCTATAAAGATTCTGTACAGGTAGTGTCTTCTAATGCTAAGGCTGTTTTATCTTCAATTCCAAATGGTATTGATCACACTGATCTTAATGGCAATAGTAAAATTATTGATAAGTCTTTTGATGTTGAAATTACTCTTGTAAAAGCACAAAAAGATGACACCATTACTCTTTTATACAGAGGTTGCGACAGCGCTGGTATCTGTTACCCCGAGCAGAAAACAAGCTTTGTAATTACAGCTGATGTAGAGAATAGTGACAAGATCATTTCAAACGATGACAGCAGTAAACAAGCTGTAGCATCTGATGATATTTCAGAAGAAGATTCTTCAGCTACCTTCTCAAAGCAAAATGAAAGTAGTGATAATGATGGCTATAAAAGAGAGTTATCAGCAAATGGTGCTATGGCTTTAAATGAAGCAGACAGCGACATTTCTCAGAATCAGCACTCTTTATTTAAAGCCTCAGACAGCTTTCTTTTAATTTTATTTCTATGCCTGATCTTTGGTGCTGCACTTGATTTAACCCCTTGTGTGCTGCCAATGCTTTCTATTTATTCAGCAACTATCCTAGGCGGAAAATTTATAAATACGGCACATGCCTTCAAACAGAACTTAAGTTATCTTTCAGGGTTAGCTCTTACCTACTGTGTATTAGGTCTTGTATTTGCACAGTTGGGGGTCGCAGCTCATGGTGTTCTGCAGCATCCATTAAGTCTAATCGTCATGGCATCATTACTCTTAATCTTTGCCTTTGACTGCATGGGGGCTATTCATTTAAAAGTCCCATCCTGCTTAAATGCAAAACTTGAAAAGACAATCAGCAGACAAAAAAGCGGTACTTTGAAAAAGGCTTTTGTGTTTGGTGCACTAAGTGCACTGATTGCTACACCGTGTACCAGTGCGCCTTTAGCAGGTGCCTTAATTTATGTTATAAGCACTAACTCTATTCTAAAAGGCATGCTGATGTTTTTATTTATAGGTATTGGTATGGGGGTACCACTACTTGTCATTGGCACCTTTGGTTCTCGCTTTTTAAATATCTTTAGAGGTAAAAGTAATGTAGTTAAAAACCTTTTAGCTATACCTTTAATTCTTGGTTCTTACTTTATCGTAAAGCACCTTTTCGGCGCTTTAGATGTTTATATTGAGCCTTTTGTTTATGCCCTGTGCACAGCTTACGCTGTAGGTATCTTACTGCACTCACGCAAACTCTCTATTATTCTTACCTCTTCTCTTGCAACTTTCTTTGTACTCTTCAGTTGCATCTTCTTTATTGCAGGTACTACTCAAAAGTTACCTTTTACCTATGAGCAATCTTATGAGAGTTTATCCCCATATAAAGGACAAAAGATCTTAATTACAGTATCAGCTGACTGGTGCTCAAATTGTCATGAACTGGATAAAAAGCTCTATTCAACTAGTGAATTTAAAGAGGCTACAAAAGATTTAAAACTGATACGTTTTGATTTTACTAAGCCAGATACAGATGACAATTTAAAGCTAGCAAAAAAGTTAGCCATTGTAGGTGTACCTTTTGTAGCTTTAATAGATGAGAAAGGAAAAATTAAAGGTTCTTATACGGGAGATGTTTCTTTATCAGAGCTAAAAACTCTGATAAATGAGTAAAAGAAAAGCTAAACTCTGCTTTCAAATCACAAGATCCTTTTCAAAGAAAGCTCAGTAGCATAGCTTAAGTGCTTAACAGATGATCTTCAAAGTCAACGTATGACATTGAAGTGTAGGTTTCAGTATAGTAGCCCTACATCTTTACCATACAGATTAGGGCTTTAGCTAATATATTGAAACTAGCTATACGACTTTTTGATACTCGGTAAAAGCTCTTACCTTAGGATCTGCATTGAAGACAGTAGCAATTCTTAACAGCTCCTTCTTTTTAGGCTCTGTATTACCGTAGTCTCGTGATTTAATCTGTTCTACAGCCTCACTAAGCTTTGTCTTTGCTACAGTTTCATCTTCAGCATACTTTAATTCAAAGACTAAGCGTCTGTTTTTAGTTTCTATAATTAAATCTGCTCTTCCTTTTGAAGAGTGACTTTCAGTTGTTGTTTCAATACCTGCACCTATTAAGAATAGGTATAGGTAGTTCTGAACCACTGATTCACTGTTAATAGGGAAATGATCATAAGATACTGAATTTATAACTGAGTTGAATCTATCTATGATATCTTCTATCTCACCTGCATCTAATAGGTCTCTAACACCCTTTGCTAAAGCATAGATACCTTCCTTATAAAAGTTGATGGCAAGTAATCTGTTTAAGGCTTTATAGATTTCACCGTTTGGAATACCTAAATCTACTGTAAGATCACCACTAGTTAAAGCAGAGCGTAAGGTTAAGTAGCCTGTCTGGCACATCAGTACATTCTGATTGATAGTAGTTAAAGATGTTGGATTTAAAAAATCGTTAACAGGGATTGTTACTGATTTTTCTTTATTTAAGTATTCAAACGCATTTAGTTCATGTGTTTTTAAATAGTTAACAAGGATTGATGGTAAGCCACCATTGTCGTACCAGTACTCTCCAAAGTATACAAATTTATTAGATACCGCACTTTGGAAAAATTTATTTACAGACCAAGTACTGAATACTTTCTTTTTATAGAATTCATCAAAGCAGTAACCATCATAGTTTTGAGCCATCATATCTAACATAGACTCAATCTGAGTGTCAGTTACTTCTTCCACTCTACATTTGTTCTCATAGGAGGCTGCAAGTGTCAAATAATCAATGTAGTACTTTTTAATCTCATCACGTGTAAAACCTATCATCTGAGAATAGGCACTGTCATTAGTGATATCGTTGATATCAGAGCCAACTGAAAATATCGCTACATCTTTTAATCTGGTGACACCTGTTATTCCTAAGAACTTAATTGCAAACTTATCTTTGATGTTGGCATAAAAGCTTTTGATTTTTTCCTGAAATTGCTTATATAGAGTTTCATTATTGATGTTTGCTGTCATCTGACAGTCATACTCATCAATTAAAATTACGATTTGACGTTTTTCTTTTCTTAACTCATCTAACAGAAAGTAGATTGTGTCTTCAGGTTCAATTTTCTCTTCATAGTTTTTGACATTGATGTCTCGTGCAAATGAGCTAATGATTGCGTTTAGTTTTTGCTTAAAATGCTCAAGTGAGTATTTATCTAAATCTAAGAAATTCAGTCTTAATACAGGATAGGTAGGCTCTGTCCACTTGTCATAAATCCAGGTTCCTTTAAAGTAAGGCTCTACACCTGTTTCAAATAAAGTTGCTATGGTATCTAAGGTAAGAGATTTACCAAAACGGCGCGGACGGGAGATAAAGACTCTAGCTTCATTGTTAATGAGATTATAGATATATTCTGTTTTATCCACATAAATTTGGTCGTTTAAATAAAATTTTTTAAATGAACCTGTGTTACCAATCTTTTTCATACTTCTAAATCTCCATCAGACTGCTAAGAATTATAGCGTGAAAAGATCTTGTTTTGCCCTAATCAGGGATAATTGTTGCCAAATTTGAGAGGATTTTAGAAGGATATTTTTAAAATCAGAGCTAATGGATCTCATTGCTCTGAATGGGTCTGCTGTTCTTATATTCAAGATAGCTGTCTGTAGTTAGTATTATCTACTACAAGTTAAAATTTGCACCTCACTATTTTGCTGAGTATTTAATTCGCCACAGGATAGTTTTTATGTGGTGCCTTGGATACGTAGGTATTATTCTCTTAAGCTTTGCACTTAAAATTCATTGTAAGCTTAAACAGACTGATACTCAGTAAAAGCTCTTACCTTAGGATCTGCATTAAAGACAGCTGCTATTCTTAAAAGCTCTGCTTTCTTAGGCTCTGTATTACCGTAGTCTCGTGATTTAATCTGTTCTACAGCCTCACTAAGCTTTGTCTTTGCTACAGTTTCATCTTCAGCATACTTTAATTCAAAGACTAAGCGTCTGTTTTTAGTTTCTATAATTAAATCTGCTCTTCCTTTTGAAGAGTGACTTTCAGTTGTTGTTTCAATACCTGCACCTATTAAGAATAGGTATAGGTAGTTCTGAACCACTGATTCACTGTTAATAGGGAAATGATCATAAGATACTGAATTTATAACTGAGTTGAATCTATCTATGATATCTTCTATCTCACCTGCATCTAATAGGTCTCTAACACCCTTTGCTAAAGCATAGATACCTTCCTTATAAAAGTTGATGGCAAGTAATCTGTTTAAGGCTTTATAGATTTCACCGTTTGGAATACCTAAATCTACTGTAAGATCACCACTAGTTAAAGCAGAGCGTAAGGTTAAGTAGCCTGTCTGGCACATCAGTACATTCTGATTGATAGTAGTTAGTGCTGTTGGATTCATAAAATCGTTAACAGGGATTGTTATAGGATTTTCTTTATTTAAATAGTCAAAAGAATTTAGCTCATGAGTTTTTAAATAGTTAACTAGGATTGATGGTAAGCCACCATTGTCGTACCAGTACTCTCCGAACTGAACTTTTTTCTTGTCAACAACTGACTGTAAGAATGTATTTACTGACCATGTACTGAAAACTTTCTTTTCATAGTCTTCATCAAAACAGTAACCATCATAGTTCTTGGCAAGTCTATCTAACAAAGATTCAATCTGAGTGTCAGTTACTTCTTCAACTCTACATTTGTTCTCATAGGAGGCTGCAAGTGTCAAATAATCAATGTAGTACTTTTTAATCTCATCACGTGTAAAGCCTATCATCTGAGAATAGGCACTTGAGTTGGTGATATCTCTGATATCAGAACCTACTGAAAATATCGCTACATCTTTTAATCTGGTGACACCTGT
>ERZ1024427.16-NODE-16-length-47185-cov-9.679079_pt1 | contig 47185 bp, 32 predicted proteins | sample MGYA00520783_ERZ1024427 | MGnify/ENA primary metagenome ERZ1024427 (study PRJEB33242, sample SAMEA3444285) | Homo sapiens | biome: Host associated; feature: Gastrointestinal tract; material: Stool | place: Uganda | collected 2011-01-01 ...
TACGAGATAAGCTAGTGACTGGAGTTCAGACGTGTGCTCTTCCGATCTTTGTTTCTATTATCGGAATATATTTTTTATTTTGCAAAAAGAACTTGTACAAATGCAACAACGAATGAATAAAACAATAATTTAATACTTATGCTCATTACGATTATTATCCTTGTACTGTCCGCAGTATTTTTTGTAAATGGCAAGATACGGTCGGATCTTGTGGCTCTTTGTGCTTTAGTGGCTTTGTTGATTTTTCAGATATTGACTCCTGACGAGGCTTTGTCCGGATTCTCCAATTCGGTCGTCATTATGATGGTGGGGCTGTTTGTGGTTGGCGGAGCGATTTTCCAGACAGGACTTGCCAAAATGATCAGTTCACACATTCTGAAATTAGCGGGTAAGAGTGAATTGAAATTATTCTTGCTTGTAATGTTGGTGACTTCTGCCATCGGGGCTTTTGTGAGCAATACAGGTACGGTGGCTCTGATGTTGCCTATCGTGGTCAGTCTGGCAGTCAGTGCCAACATGAATCCCAGTCGTCTGCTTATGCCGTTGGCGTTTGCCAGCAGTATGGGAGGTATGATGACACTGATTGGTACGCCGCCCAACCTTGTTATTCAAAATGCGTTGACTTCGGCCGGTTTTCCTCCGCTTTCGTTCTTCTCTTTTTTTCCGGTAGGGATTATTTGTGTGGCAGTGGGTACTTTGGTGTTGCTTCCGCTCAGTAAATGGTTTCTTTCGAAACGGGGGAAAAACGGGGAAGACAATGTTCATTCGGGCAAATCCCTGAAACAGTTGGTGAAGGAATACGGGCTATCCAGTAATTTGTTCCGGTTGAGGGTGGTGGGTGACTCCCGGCTGCATGGAAAGACGATTATAGAGTTGGATATCCGGCGTAAGTATGGATTGAATATACTGGAGGTGCGTCGTGGGGATATGTCACAACACCGCTTCCTGAAAACAATTACTCAGAAGCTGGCCGATCCCGGTACGGTTCTTCAGAAAGAGGATATTCTGTATGTGACGGGGGATTTTGAGAAAATAAAGTTGTTTGCCGAAGATTATCTGCTGGAGATGCTGGACGAGCATACTACCGAAGAAGCGAAAAACTCAGCCAATTCATTGGATTTTTATGACATAGGTATTGCTGAAATCGTTTTGATGCCTTCCTCCAATCTGATAAACCAGACGATAAAGGGGGCGGGCTTTCGTGACAAGTTTAATGTGAATGTACTGGGTATCCGCCGGAAGAAGGAATATTTGTTGCAGGACTTGGGCAATGAGCGGATTCATAGCGGGGATGTGTTGCTGGTGCAGGGTACATGGAACAATATCGCCCGGCTGAGCAAGGAGGATGCCGACTGGGTGGTACTGGGACAACCGCTGGCCGAGGCTGCAAAGGTCACGCTGGATTACAAAGCACCGGTAGCTGCCGTTATCATGGTGCTGATGGTGGCAATGATGGTGTTCGACTTCATTCCGGTAGCTCCGGTGACGGCAGTGATGATTGCGGGTATCCTGATGGTACTGACAGGATGTTTCCGCAATGTGGAGGCGGCTTACAAAACCATTAACTGGGAAAGCATCGTACTCATTGCGGCCATGCTGCCTATGTCGCTGGCATTGGAAAAGACAGGGGCTTCCGAATACATTTCGAACAGTCTGGTCAGTGAACTGGGAACATACGGACCGTTGGCGCTGATGGCGGGTATTTATTTCACTACTTCCCTGATGACGATGTTTATCAGCAACACGGCTACCGCAGTGCTTCTGGCTCCTATCGCGATGCAAAGTGCAACGCAGATAGGGGTAAGTCCCGTACCTTTTCTCTTTGCGGTGACACTGGGGGCAAGTATGTGTTTCGCTTCTCCATTCTCCACTCCGCCCAATGCGTTGGTGATGCCCGCCGGACAATATACCTTTATGGATTATGTAAAGGTAGGGCTGCCGTTGCAGATTATTATGGGCATTGTCATGGTGCTGGTACTTCCTTTGCTGTTTCCTTTTTAAGTTGTTTATAATATATGATGCCGATGACGTCCGCTATAAACCATCCGATAGGAATAGACCACCAGATTCCGATGACCCCGATGGCAGGAATGCCGGCAAGCCAATAGGAAAGGGCTACACGGGTTCCCAACGATACCACTGTGAGCACTACGGACATTCCCGGCATACGGATGGCACGATAATATCCGTATAACAGGAACAAAATCCCGATTCCGCAATAAAACGCTCCCTCGATGCGTAAATAACTGATACCGATGTTCAGAATTTCCGTTTCGTGGGGGCGGACAAAAATCAGCATCAATGGTTTGGCGAATAAAAAGACCAGAATGGAAATGACCAGAGAGAAGAGAACGGTGGTAATCAAGGCACTTTTCACTCCTTTGCGGATCCGTTCCTCTTTTCTCGCTCCGAAGTTTTGGGCAATAAAGGTGGAAAAGGCATTTCCGAATTCCTGTACCGGCATATAGGCAAACGAGTCTATTTTTATTGCTGCCGCAAAGGCGGCCATGACTACAGTGCCAAAACTGTTGACCAATCCTTGTACCATGAGAATGCCCAGATTCATTACCGATTGTTGTACACAGGTCAGTGCGGAGAACGAAGTGATCTCTTTCAGGCAGTGACGGTCGAAATGCAGGTCGTTGCGGTGTAATCTCAGTTCGGGGTATTTCACGTAGGCATATCCCATAATTCCCAAAGCGGATACTCCCTGTGCGGCTACCGTGGCGATGGCTGCTCCCTTGATTCCCCAATCCAACTGCAAGATAAAGAACAAATCCAGCCCGATGTTCAGTACAACGGAAACCGCCAGAAACCAAAGAGGAGTGACGGCATCTCCTATGGCACGCAGCAATGCCGCATAGAAATTATAGATAAAGGTAAAGCCGATTCCCCAAAAGATAATCCACAAGTAATCATACATCATGCCATAAATATCTTTGGGAATCTGCAATATCCTGAGGATGGGATGAATCCAGACGAAAACCGCTATATTTAGAATCAATGTTACTGTGCCGATCAGCAGGACGGATACATAGATGCTACGGCGTAGGGAATCCGTCCGTCCGGCTCCATATTGCAAGGAAAAAACGGTTCCGCTTCCCATGGACAATCCCAGCAGGATGGAAATAAGGAAAACCATCAGCGTGTAGGCGGAACCGACGGCGGCCAATGCGCCGGAACCTATACATTGTCCTACAATCAGCGTGTCGGCTATGTTGTAACACTGTTGTAGCAGTGAGCCTATAATCATAGGTAAGGTAAAACGTAGCAGAGTGCCGGTGATGCCTCCCTGCGTCAAGTCTATTTTAGATAACATGATGTGCGTCTGTTCGATTCAATTTCTTATTTATTTTGAAATTTATTGCGAAGGTAGGGAATAAAATATCAAACAACAATAGAGATTGTCTATTTAATACCTGGAATGTTCTTTCTCCTTAAAAAGAGTTAACTTGATAATATTTTCCATAGGAAACTTTTTATTATAAGAAATATCATGTATGTTTGCATAAAGTTTCCATTGGAAAATATTAAATCAAATAAAATAGTTCGATTATGAAGTATATAGTAATAGGAGGCGTAGCAGGAGGTGCAACTGCTGCCGCGCGTATCAGAAGAAACACGGAACAGGCGGAAATCATTTTGTTCGAGAAGGGAGAATACATTTCGTATGCCAATTGTGGTCTGCCTTATTATATAGGAGGTGTGATTGCGGAGCGGGAAAAATTGTTTGTACAGACTCCGGAGGCTTTCGGGAAACGTTTTAACATAGATGTGCGTACCCGGTCCGAGGTAATAGCCATCCATTCTGCCGATAAGACAGTGGATATTCGTACTTCCGACGGGAAAACTTATACGGAGAGTTATGACAAATTATTGCTTTCTCCGGGTGCGTCGCCTGTTCGTCCTCCCTTGCCGGGCATTGATAATGAAGGAATTTTTACCCTACGTAATGTGAATGATACCGATGCTATCAAGAGTTACTTGCAGCAGCATAAGGTGAAACGGGCGGTAATCATCGGGGCCGGATTCATCGGGTTGGAGATGGCGGAGAATCTGCAGGAAGCCGGTGCGGAAGTGGCGGTTGTAGAGATGGCAAATCAAGTCATGGCTCCTATTGATTTCTCTATGGCTTCTTTGGTGCACGAGCATTTGTTGCAGAAAGGAGTGCATCTCTACCTGGAAAAGGCGGTGGCTTCTTTCGAGCGCACGGTCAACGGACTGGAGGTTATTTTTAAATCGGGCGAAAGGCTGCCTGCCGATATGGTGTTGTTATCCATCGGGGTACGTCCCAATACTTCATTGGCGACAGAGGCCGGACTGGAGATAGGGGAGATGCGCGGCATTAAGGTGAACGATTACTTGCAGACTTCCGACGAGCATATTTATGCGGTGGGCGATGCTATCGAGTTCCGTCATCCACTGACTGATAGACCGTGGTTGAATTATCTGGCAGGTCCGGCCAACCGTCAGGCGCGTATTGTGGCAGATAACATGGTCTTTGGAAATAAGGTTACATACGAAGGGGCTGTCGGTACTTCCATTGCCAAAATTTTTGATATGACTGTCGCTGCTTCAGGCTTTCCGGCAAAGCGGTTGAAACAGGCAGGCATTGATTATTTGTCGGCAACCATCCATTCCGGTTCCCATGCGGGATATTATCCCGATGCTTTACAGATGTCCATTAAAATAACCTTCTCTCCTGTGAACGGGAAATTACTTGGAGCGCAGATTGTGGGGTATAACGGAGTGGACAAACGTATTGACGAATTCTCGCAAGTGATTAAGCATAACGGAACTGTATATGACTTGATGGCTTTGGAGCAGGCATACGCTCCTCCTTTCTCTTCGGCAAAAGATCCTGTAGCAGTAGCCGGATATGTAGCCGGAAATATACTGAGCGGAAAGATGAAGCCTCTTTATTGGCGCGAGTTGCAGGCTGCCGATTTGAGTAAAGTTACGTTGGTTGATGTCCGTACTCCCGATGAATTTGCACTCGGTGCTTTGAAGGGGGCTGTCAATATTCCTTTGGATGATATGCGCGAAAGGATGAAAGAGATTCCTCAGGATAAGCCGGTCTATTTGTATTGTGGAGTGGGGTTGAGAGGGTATCTTGCTTCTAATATATTGTTACAGAATGGCTTTGGGGAAGTAAGGAATTTAATAGGAGGTTTGAAACTGTATAAAGCGGCAACGGCTCCTCTGCCCAAGCCGAAGGAGTTCTCAAATTCCGGATCTTCAAGTTCTGATTCTTCAAAAGTTGATCATTCTGAACACAGTAAAGATTCTGCTGAAGCTTATACTATTGCCTCTTCCGTCATTCCTTCTATGAAAGCAATAAAAGTGGATGCTTGTGGCATATCTTGTCCCGGTCCTATCATGAAGCTGAAGAAGAGTATGGAAGAACTGGCGGACGGCGAACGTCTGGAGATTGTCGCTACGGATGCCGGTTTCCCCCGCGATGCCGAAGCATGGTGCCAGACTACCGGGAACCGTTTTGTCTCAGTAAAGTCAGGAGCAGGAAAGTATGAGGTAATTGTTGAGAAAAGTACTCCGCAATCTTCTTCCTCGGAGGTTTGCCGGGAGGATAAAGGGAAAACTTTTATTCTGTTCAGTGACGACCTGGACAAAGTTTTAGCTACTTTTGTACTCGCAAACGGTGCGGCGGCTACGGGAAAGAAGGTGACCATCTTCTTTACTTTCTGGGGGCTGAATGCTATCAAAAGATTGGACAAGCCTGCGGTGAAGAAAGATATCTGGGGGAAGATGTTCGGCATGATGCTGCCTTCCAGTTCTTTAAAGTTGAGATTGTCTAAAATGAATATGGGTGGAATGGGAGCCAGGATGATGCGATATATCATGAATAAGAAAAATATCGACTCACTGGAATCTCTGCGTACTCAAGCCATTCAGAACGGAGTGGAATTTATTGCTTGCCAGATGTCAATGGATGTAATGGGTGTGAAACGTGAGGAATTGCTGGATCATGTGACTATTGGCGGAGTGGCAACCTATATGAACCGTGCCGAACAGGCGAATGTAAACTTGTTTATTTAAATTTGCATGGAGAAAATAAAATCAATATGTGTCATGAGAGAGCTGTTCAAGGCTCTCTCTGAACTTGAAACCCGCTTGATGGAACAATATGGAGTGTCATTGAATGAGGCAATGGCACTTTGTTGCATTGGCGGAGATACGCTGACAGCCAGTGTGATATCGGAAAACACAGGCCTGTCTGCTTCGCATACCTCTAAAGTCATCCGTTCCATTGAAGAGAAAGAATTAATCGTCCGTAATTTGGGGGATAAGGATAAACGGCAGATGCATTTTACTTTATCCGATAAAGGGCGTGAATGTTTGGAAGCGCTGAAAGCAAATGAAATAGAAATACCGGAACTATTAAAGCCATTGTTTAAATAAACCCTTCTCTTTTCCATTTGTTTATTCCGGATATGAAACTGGAGAAATGGAAAAACAAGTGGAAGGAGTGGAGCAATCTGCGCAAATGGCAAATATGGAAACTGAAGCTGATTGATGCCCGTCTGTATTTCGTGAGCATATTCGTGGGGCTGCTTACGGGACTGGTTGCTGTGCCTTATCACTATCTTCTCTGGTATTTCTTTGATGTGCGGAAAACTTTTTTCACGGCGCATTATCCGTGGTATTGGCATGTATTGTTGTTTTTTATCTTATGGGGGATTCTGATCTTTGTCGCTTCTTTGGTAAAACGTATGCCATTGATAGCCGGAGGCGGTATTCCTCAGACACGTGCGGCCAATAACGGTCGTATCCGTTATGAGCATCCTTTTAAGGAACTGGTGGCCAAATTCTGCGGAGGTGTGTTGGCTCTCAGTGCGGGGCTGTCTTTGGGACGCGAGGGGCCGTCTGTTCAGATAGGGTCTTATATAGGAACACTTATCTCCCGTTGGGGACATATCCTGAAAGGGGAACGGAAACAATTGCTGGCTGCCGGAGCCGGTGCGGGCTTGTCTGCCGCTTTTGCCGCTCCGTTGTCTTCTTCTTTGCTGGTAATAGAATCCATCGAGCGTTTTGATGCGCCTAAAACCGCCATTACTACCTTGTTGGCCGGCGTGGTAGCCGGAGGAGTGGCTAGTTGGATGTTCCCCACGACTCCTTATCATCTGATTAGTGCGGTCGTTCCCGGTTTATCTTTTATCCGTCAGGCAGAGCTTTATATTATCTTTGCCGCCCTTATGGCTGTCATTGCAAAGTTTTATTCGCTCATCGTTCCTTTCTTTCAAGAAAGGATACCTGCCATGAAACTCTCCATTCCTGTCAAGATGTTGTATTTATTGATCATAGCTTATGCCATATCGTTAACAGAGACGAATCTGACAGGTGGCGGAGAGCAGTTTTTGATGATGCAGGGAATGAATGGAACTCATGATATCCGGTGGCTTACTATCATGATGCTTATTCATTTTGTTTTTACGCTGTTTTCTCTTTCTTCGGGTTTGCCGGGAGGAAGTTTCATTCCTACCTTGGTTACGGGAGGATTATTGGGACAAATCTTCGGGTTGGTATTGGTACAGCGCGGATGGATAGGGTATGAGAATGTGAGTTATATGATGCTGATCGGGATGGTGGCTTTTTTGGTGGCTGTGGTGCGTACCCCTTTGACTGCCATTGTTCTGATAACGGAGATTACCGGTCATTTCGAGGTGTTCTATCCTTCCATCGTGGTAGGTGGGTTGACTTATTATTTCACCGAATTGTTACAGATAAAACCTTACAATGTATTGCTGTATGACAGGATGTTCCGTAGCCATAATCCGAAGTCTTCCGAAGGGGCTGGTGCCCGCTATCATCTTTTTGTCGAGATAATGGATGGGTCTTATTTTGACGGAAAGGAAGTGGATACATTGGCTTTACCTAATCATTGTATCATTCGTAGTATACACCGGAATCGTAAAAACTTACTTCCTCAGGGGCAAACCCTGGTTCCCGGTGATCAAGTGGAGATAGAAATGGATGCGCAGGATATAGAAAAATTATACGAACCGTTGGTCAGTATGGCAAATATCTATTAAATTTGCCGTATGAAAAAGAAATTCCAGCTTGAAGTTCCGGGAGGAGCCGACAAAGTGTTGCTTCATACTTGTTGTGCTCCTTGTTCATCAGCCATCATAGAGTGCTTGATGCAGCATGGTGTCACTCCGGTTATCTATTATTGTAATCCCAATATTTATCCGTTGGAGGAATACATTATCCGCAAGGACGAATGTACGCGGTATGCCCAGTCCTTGGGATTGGAAATTATAGATGCCGATTATGATCATGATGCCTGGCGTTGTCGAATGGCAGGAATGGAGCAAGAGCCTGAAAGAGGAGGCCGTTGCTTGCGTTGTTTCAAGATGCGACTGCAGGAAACCGCACGTTATGCCCACGAACATGGATTCCCGGTTATCACTACTACGCTTGCTTCCAGCCGTTGGAAAAGTTTGGAACAGATAGAGGAAGCGGGCCGATATGCTACGGCTCCTTATCCGGATGTCACTTATTGGGAACAGAACTGGCGTAAAGGTGGATTGAGCGAGCGTCGCATTGCTATCATTAAGGAATATAATTTTTATAATCAGCAATATTGTGGCTGTGAGTTCAGTATGCGGAAAGAAGAAAAGGGAGGATGACGGGAATGAAGATGTTCAAACTGTGGATGGTTGTAATGTTATTGGGACTCTTGCCCGTTGTTTCAGAGGCGCAAGAAGAAATAAATAATGCCATTAATGTACAGTTGGAGTATCTGAAAAAGTATCCTAAAGACAAAGAAGCACTTCGGAAAGTTAGTTTTCTCTATCTGAATAAAGCAGATTATGATCAGGCTATCTTTTATGGTCGACAATTGTTTGAGTTGGGTTATAATGAACGGGATTACAATGGCGCTGTAATTTATTCTCATATTTGTCTGGGGCAGGCCCATATGATGAAGGGAAATGTAAAGGAGGCTTATAGTCATTTAGGGCAGGCCAGGCTGATAGGTGAAAGTAATAAAAATGATTCCGCCTTATGTTCCGTATATAATGGGCTGGGACTTTATGCATCGAATGTCCAAAAAGACTATTATCGTTCACTTACCTATTTCTTCAAAGGAGTTGAAGCTGCAAGACGTTGTCATTATGACAGGCTCTATTCCATTTTGCTTTCTAATATTGCCGGTATTTATTATTTGAAAAATGATAGCACAGGATTGAAATATGCTCTTGAATGTTATGAACTGGGACATGAACGGAAAGATCCTTATCTGATTTATAGTGGTTCAACCAATACCGCTTATATGTATTATTTGAAGAGTGACTATAATACAGCATTGAAATATATTCAGGAGGCGGAGTTCACCATGGTGCAGAATGACTTTTATGATCAATCAAACGTTTACAATCTTTATGGATATATTCTGCATAAATTGAATAAAGATGATGAAGCGCTGGTTTTTTTCCGGAAGGCTTTGGATTTGAAAGAACAGGGAAATATTTCTTCAGTGATGAATTCTTATTTGGGCTATGCCGAAATTTTAATGGAGCATCACCAGTATGACCGGGCTGTCCGGATGCTGAAAGCCGGAATAGAACTGTCTTACCAACAGGCTAATGCCATCTATCGAAGTGACCTGTTGAAGGCTTTATCCCGATGTTATGAAGAAGATGGTATGCTGGTAGAGGCGTTGAAGTATCATAAGCTCTATCAGCTGGAAACAGATAGCTTATATAATGCGGAAAAGGAACGTGCTGTGGGGGAGATACGTGCAAAATACGATATGGAACGGCAGGAAAACGAGATAAAACAAAACCGTCTGGAATTATTGGAAAAGGAAAATAAGATGCAATTGCTTATAGCCGGATTTATCTGTATCTTCATAGCTGCCTCTTTACTATATTACTTATATTACAGAAAAAATAAGCTGTACCTTACCATTGTGAAGCAAAATCAGGACGCTATCCGGCGTGAACAGCAATTGCAGAACAAGATAGATGAGCAGTTTGCAGAGATAGGCCGCAAGTCCGCTCTTTTACAAGAATATCTTACGGATTCGACGAAAACTTCTTTGCCGCAACCTGAGAAATATGCTTCATCCTCGTTGACAGATGAAAAGAAGCAGGATTTATTTCTGCGTTTGGAAACGCTGTTGTGGGAGGAGAAGGTATTTACAGACAATTTGCTGACCAAAGAGAAAGTAGCGGAAATGTTGGGAACTAATCGTACTTATCTCTCTCAAATTATTAATGAGCAGACCAAGCAGACTTTTACTCAATTTGTAAATGGTTTCCGCACAAAAGAGGCAGTCCGTTTACTTTCCGATCCTGATAACCAAACTCCGCTAAAGGCGATTTCAGCTGAATTGGGCTTTAATTCCATGACTACTTTTTATAGCCAGTTTCAGGCGGCTACTGGTATGACTCCCGCTCAGTATAGAAACAAAGTGCAGGAATTGCATAAAAATAGATAATCTATTAATTTGCTATCATAAATTTATCCAAATGCGGCAATTGCTGTATTTGGATAACCTATTTTTGCTATAATTTAAAATTTTATGCATTAATTTGCTATCGACGCAATATAAGCTGCAAAACTGTTTTAACAATAAAACGGAACTTAAAAAGTGATTATAAACAGTATTAATATTAAATCTATGAAGAGTATGAAACATTCAGATTACCACGGAAAGCTACTTCGACTGGCGATGGTTTTCGTTGCATTGTTTTTGTGTGGAACAATGGCATATGCACAAACAGACCGGATGATCAGCGGTATAGTTGTAGATGAGAATGGAGATCCCCTGCCTGCCGCTCACATCCGTCAGGTGAGCCAGACGAAAGGGGAGGAACTAGCTGCTGTCATAACCGATATGAACGGGCACTTCCGGCTGACCCTGCTCCGCACAGCGAAAGAGATAGAAATCTCTTACTTGGGCTATGAATCAAAGAAAGTAAGATTGACAAGTGCGAACAGTTACAGAATTATCTTGGAGCCGGCCTCCGAACTGCTGGACGAGGTGGTGGTAACCGGATATCAGACTATCTCTAGGGAACGGGCTACCGGTTCATTTGCGAAAGTAGATTCGAAAAAGTTGGAAACTCAACGGTTAAGTAGTGTCAGCTCATTGATGGAGGGAAGAATAGCAGGTTATAGTGACGGTAAGATACGTGGTGTGACTTCGATGAACGGACTTACTACTCCTCTGTATGTGATTGATGGGTTTCCGGTAGAGAAAACTATTTCTGACGGACTGGGCAACTGGGTCGAAAATGTACCTGATTTGAATATAGAGGATATAGAGAATATTACGGTATTAAAAGATGCCGCGGCTACGTCTATCTATGGTGCTCGTGCTGCTAATGGTGTAGTAGTCATCACTACTAAAAAAGCCGGAAAGAATCAGCTGAATGTATCATTTTCAGCGACATTGACAGTACGCCCTTATAATTTTTATACCGGTCACTTGGCCGATACGGCTGACATGATAGAGATGGAAAAGGAGTGGGCGGCCATGAATCCTAATCTTCAAGGAGAGGGAGCATCCCAATATGCACAGAATTTGTTGGACAATGCATCCATGTATTCCTGTTTGGGGGTACAGGCTATTTTAAAACATCATACAGGTGCGATCAGCGAAGCACAAATGGAGCAGACGCTACATGAACTGGCTTCACAGGGATTCCGTTATTATGATGATGTGAAGAAATATGGTAAACGAAATCCGTTTTCGCAACAATATAACTTGAATATCGGGCGTGGAACGGAAAAAAATACATTTAATGCTTCGCTGTCTTACAGGAATAACCGGGAAGAAGATAAATATACTGACAGCGAGACTTTCGGATTGAATTTGCAGAACACTAGCCGGCTTACTTCATGGTTGAGTCTGGATTTGGGAACGTATCTGAATTATGGAGATGGTACAACGCAGAGTTATAATCTGACCTCACCCGGATATAATTATGTTCCTTATAGTTCGTTGTTGAATGGCGATGGAAGCTACTATACTAACACGGCTGCGGACCGGTACAGTAAGTCACAACAGGAAATTATTTCTTCTTACGGATTGTATAGTATGGATATTACCCCTTTGGACGAATTGGGAAGAAACTTGTCGAAGAGTAAGAATTTTAGTAATCGTACTTTTGCGAGACTTAATTTTAAATTCACAGACTGGTTGAGATACACTGCTTCGTTCCAATATGAAGTAGGGGAATATAAGACAAGCCAATTGCAAGATAAGGAAAGCTATGCTGTGCGTAATAAAGTAAATACATTTGCTACTGATGCAAGTGGGAGTGGCCAGGCTACTTATAATCTTCCTTATGGCAATATTTATACAACGGGGACTAATAGTATCCGTGCTTATAATTTCCGTCAGCAATTGGATTTTAACAAGACATTTGCAGAAAAACATGATGTGACCGCTTTGTTTGGTATGGAAGTACGTGAAAATAAGACGGAATACAATAATCGGAAATATTATAATTATGATCCGGCTTTACTAACTTATGATCTTATTGATGAACGGGTGCTGAGTAATACTTATACCGGAGTTTTGGGAAACTATGTATCATTCAATAAAAATGATATCTCCAACATCTATGAACTGGTAAATCGTTTTGTTTCTTTTTATGGGAATGCAGCTTACACGTATGATGGTAAATATATGGTGACAGGAAGCATTCGTTGGGATCGTACCAATTTGTTTGCTACTGGTTCCAAGTATCAGAAGAAACCTATCTGGTCGGTAGGTGCTGGTTGGAATCTGGACAAAGAATCTTTTTTTAAAGTTTCATTTATAAATATGATGAAACTGCGTTTCAGTTGTGGTATCGGTGGTAACATCGCCAAGAATTCTGCTCCTTATATGACGGCTTATTATAATAATAATACCCATGTGGGCGGCATACAAGGGACTATCAGCAACCGTCCTAATCCTGATTTGCGGTGGGAAAAGACAACTACAGCTAATATTGGTGTAGATTTCTCTATGTTTAGAAATCGATTGAACGGTTCTATTGAATATTATAATAAGTCGGGCGTGGATTTGTTAGCCAATACCAATGGAGTACCTACCGAAGGTTTTGGTTTTTCTACTTATACCATGAATAATGGTAAAATGAGAAACCGTGGATTCGAGTTGACTCTTTCCGGTGATGTCATTATGGGAAAAGATTGGAATTGGAACGTAGGTGGTGTGCTGGGATACAATAAGAATAAAGTGACTTATGTCAATGTAAAAGCACCTGCTATTTTTCTTCAGTTCGATTATCCTGCCGCCTATCCCCGTGTTGGAGTGCCTTATAATGCCATTTATGGATATCTGTGGGCAGGGCTGGATAGTAAAGGGCAGCCTCAGGTGTATGACTCGGAAGGAAATATCCATGTAAGCAGTTCACCGCAAAAAGTGGAGGATGCTGTGTATTTAGGAACTTCTGTTCCGGTTTATAGTGGGGCTATTAATACCAATCTCCGTTATAAGAATTGGGAACTGGCTGCTCAACTGCTTTTTGAAGGGGGGCACAAAATGCGGAATACCAATATAGCCTATCCGGGATTAGGAGTGACAAGTAAGGATGTGAGTAAACGTTGGCGTCAGCCTGGTGATGAGGCATATACCGATGTACCACGCTATGTTCCGTCAGAAAGCAAGGATTATAATTCTTACTCATCCGATCTTTATAGCAAGGCTTCCATTCATGTACTTGATGCCGATAACTGGCGCTTGAAGAATCTCTCTGTTACTTATCATGTTCCTGCAAGTGTATGTCAGAAGTTTTATGTAAAAAATGCACGTATCATGCTAGGTATGGAAAATGTGTTCACTTTGGCTAAAAGTCGTGATGTGAAATGGATGCTTGGGGGATATAGTAAACCAAATTATTTGTGTAATGTCAATTTGAACTTTTAAATGAGAGCAATATGAAAAAGATACTATTTATGATAATGACAGTGTTAGGGTGGATAAATCTGACTTCTTGTAATGATTATTTGGATATTGTTCCCAAAGGGAACAAAATTCCTACTACCTTGGCTGATTTTGAAGCATTGCTGCGAGATGAATATACCATTGGCTATATTCCTGTAACGAATAGTCTTTATCTGTTGAATGATAAATTTGTAGGACAAAGCAGTCTGACTAGCGTTACCCTTACGAGTGCCAATTATCTGTGGAATGAAACAGCGGACAGAATTGTACTGAACAATCAGGACGAAGGGACTTATTACCGTAGTTATATGGCTATTTCCACTTGTAATCTCTTGCTGGAGCATGTTCCCGTTGCAACCGAAGCGACTGATTCCGAACGCAATGAGGTAATGGCTTATGCCAAAGTGATTCGCGCTATGAGCTATTACATACTGGCCAATTATTATGCTGATACCTATGTGTCTGCAACTGCCGGTACTAAACTGAGTGTACCTTTGATAACCAGTGCCGATATTAATGCTCCTCACAAGCAGGTCACTATTCAAGAAATCTATGATTTCATGATTAAAGATGTAAAAGAAGCCATACAACAAGGATTACCCCAACAGTCAAGGACTGTTATCCATCCCAATTTGGGAGCAGCCTATGCCTTCTTGGCACGGGTCTATTTGCAAATGGCGAATTATGAAGAAGCGCTGAAATACGCGGATATGGCTTTGGAACAGAATGATACTCTGTATGATTGGATATCTTATTACAACAGTCATAAGGAAGCTATTACAAAAGAAGACAGTTATCCGTCGTTACCGTCAGCGACAGGGTATGATTATGTGGAGAATTACTATTTCCGTTGTGGAGAGGGTAACCCTAACTATGCTACCAGCGAACTTAATATTCCGGTGGAACGTGCGGAGAGTTTCGAGGGAGGGGATGCGCGTTTTCTTTCCCGCTGGAAACTGCGTACGGTAAATCAGGATACTTACTATCAAGGTTTGGCCAAAGGATATTTCAACGGGGCTGGTCTGACCACTTGCGAGGTATATCTCATCAAGGCCGAATGTTTGGCACGTCAGGTCACAGGTAATGATTTCTCTGCTGCTATGGATGTGTTGAACAAGGTACGTAAGACCCGTATTCTGCCGGAGATATATCAACCCTTGCAGGCTTCAACTTTGACAGAAGCCATTGACTTGATCCGACGTTCGAAAGACAATGAATTGATTTTCACTATTGTGCCATTCGCTGATGCCCGGAGGTTTAATGCCGAAGGTACTTTTGCACGTGCACTATCCAAAACATGGGAAGGGCAGACTTATACATTAACCCCGGCTTCACATCTTTGGATTATGCCTTTCCCGGCAGGTGCCGTTCAGAATCCGGGTAATGGAACTATCACTCAAAATGTATCTAAATAACCTATAAAAACAGACTTTATGAAATTGATGTATTTATTAGCAACATTCGCCGTTGTTTTGGTGATGATGGCATCTTGTACCCGGCAGTCGGTAACGGGGTACACACTGACAGCTGCAATTGATGGAATTCCTGACGGATCCCATGTACAGCTATTTCCTGTAAGTCATGGTCATGAAAAACCGGTGGCGGATACTACTGTTGTAGATGGAAAATTTATATTTAAAGGGGTGGCGGATGAACCTCTGGCTGTACGGTTGATGGTGAAAGATGCATACGGTTCCATGCCTCTGATGTTGGAGAATGGCAGTATAAGCGTGGAGGGTAAGGTGACTTCTGAAAACCTTAATGGAACCGTGAATTATAATTTTTCACAGGTTTCAGTGACGGGATCTCCTTTGACGGACAAATATGTAAAATTATTGAGCACACGTGATGCCTTGGATTCTATTTATGTAACGAATAACGAGAAGTTTAAGGATATCCGTGTTGCCTATGGTAAAGCGAGAGTTGCCAAAGATAAGATCTTGATGGATTCTGTCGTTGCTACGGAAGCTTACAAAGCATCTGCCGTGGCCGATAGTTTGTTCTTTGCTACGGTAGATGCCACTTACTATAAATTAGTTATGGACAATAAAGAGTCTTATTGGGGGCCTCTGATGATGATCAGTTTGTTTTCTTATCTTACCGAAGAGCAGAAACCGTGGTATGATGCCTTGTCAGAAGAGGCTAAACATTCCCGCTATGGAAAAATGGTGAAAGAGAGTGTGGCTCCTGATAGTCAGATCGGTTCTAAAGTGCCTGTCTTTACAGCCAAGTCACAAGATGGGAAATCGGTAACTTTAACCGATTTGTGCCAAGGTAAGAAGTATGTCCTTATTGATTTTTGGGCATCATGGTGTAATCCTTGCCGTAAGGAGATTCCTAATTTGAAAAAACTCTATACGCAATATGCAGACAGGGGTTTCCAGATTGTAAGTATCTCTATTGATAAAAAAGAGGCGGAATGGACAAAAGCGCTGAAAGAAGAACAACTTCAGTGGCCTAATTTTTTGGATACTGAAGGTATTGCTGATATATATAAAGTGAAATTTGTTCCTACTATGTATTTGATAGATGCCCAAGGGGTCATGGTAGGAGAAAATCTTCGTGGTGAGGCTTTGGCAAATAAACTGGCTGAGCTTTTTGGAGAGATTGAATAATCATATTCTTTTTATGGTATTCTGACATAGAACGGGGCGGAGTCGATGAATAAGTTGGATCTGTCCCGTTGTCTTATGTTTCGGACTGACCCGTTTTCAAACTGAGCCGCCGGATACCCTGCACAAAGCAGGGCTACCAAATAAAAAAGCCATCGATTTATCGATGGCTTTTTTATTTGGTAGCCCGTGGGGGAATCGAACCCCCCTTTCAAGAATGAAAATCTTGCGTCCTAACCGATAGACGAACGGGCCATCCTTTTTATCGAGGATTTCTCTCTCGATTTCGGGTGCAAAGGTAGTGACTTTTTTTGAATTTGCAAACATTTCCCAAACTTTTTTCTAAACTTTTTGTTCATAGTCCATTGAATTGACTATTTACCTAAACTTAACTTTTATGAAAAGTATCTTTAAATCAATGAGTTGCCTTGTATTGGGCGCAATGATTGTTACGCCGATGTTTGCGCAACAAAAAAAACTTTATCCGGAGCTGGAAGGACCGGGACCTGTTGTTATTATCTCAAAAGATAAAAATGGCAAGGAAGAATTAATCAATGTATTTGAAGAAACGCAACGTCCGCATTTCCATGATCCCCGTGCTCCTCGTTTTTTACTTACTGACCAACAGGGAAAGTTTGCATTGGGTATCGGTGGTTATTTGAAAACTACAATGGAATATGATTTTAATGGGATAGTGGATGACGTTGACTTTATCCCTGCACTCATTCCGCAACCGGGATCCACGTCTGTCCGTAATCAGTTCCAGATGGATGCAAGCACTTCCACTATCTTTTTAAAGTTGGTGGGGAGAACCAAGCATTTGGGTAACTTCATCGTTTATACAGCCGGAAACTTCCGTGGAAGTGGAAAGACTTTTGAATTGCAGAATGCTTATTTATCCTTCCTGGGCTTTACTATGGGGTATGATACCGGATTGTTTATGGACCTTGCCGCAGCTCCTCCGACTATTGATTTTCAAGGACCTGACGGGATGACTTTCTATCGCGCCACCCAGTTGCGTTATGAAGCCAATGTGATGAAAGGTTTGAAAGTGGGTGTCGGTGTGGAAATGCCGTCAGTAGACGGTACTCCGGCACAAGATGTGAGAATCGGTAAGCAGCGGATGCCGGATATTCCTGCCTATGTACAGTATTCTTGGGCAAAGGCTAGTCATATACGTGTGGGAGGAATCTTGAGAAGTATGACTTATGAGGATCAAGTGAATAATAAGGCAAAGTCATTGACCGGTTGGGGGATACAGGCATCGGGGACAGCAAGACTGGGTGGTTTCCAGCTTTACGGACAATATACTTATGGTAGAGGTATTGCTCAATATTTGAATGATATCAGCAACTTGAATGTAGATATCGTTCCTTTGGCCGATGAGTCCGGACGTATGCAGGTACTGCCCATGAAAGGATGGTATGCCGGATTACAGTATAATTTCTCGAAACGGGTATTCGCATCGGCTACGTATAGCCAGTCACGTCTGTTTACAGAAGATTGCTATGCTCACTTTAATGAAACTCAGTATAAAAAAGGTCAGTACCTGGTTGCAAATGTATTCTGGAATGTAAGTCATAACTTGCAGGTAGGTGCGGAATATCTTCATGGTTGGAGAGAGAATTTTAATGATGTGAACCGTGAAGCAAACCGTATAAACTTGAGTGCACAATATAATTTCTAACTTATTTTTCCTATCTTTGTGTCTATCAATAATGGAAAGAGAATGAAAAAAATAGGTGCACATGTATCCGTAAGCGGGGGCGTGGAAATGGCCCCCGTTAATGCATTAGGGATAGGAGCGGACGCATTCGCTCTTTTTACAAAGAATCAGAGGCAATGGGTTGCAAAACCTTTGTCTGTCGAGAGTGTTACTCTGTTTAAAGAAAACTGTGAGAAAGAAGGTTTTGATGCCCGGTATGTTCTTCCCCATGATAGTTATCTGATAAATTTGGGACATCCTGACGAGGAAGGGCTGGAGAAGAGTCGTGCAGCATTTTTGGACGAAATGCAGCGTTGCGAGCTTTTAGGATTGAAAATGCTGAATTTTCATCCCGGAAGTCATTTGAACAAGATATCCATAGAGAAGTGTCTGGACAGGATTGCCGAGTCTGTCAATATGACTTTGGATAAGACGACCGGTGTGACTGCTGTGATTGAGAATACAGCCGGACAGGGAAGTAATGTGGGAAATGAATTCTGGCATTTGAGATATATTATAGATAAGGTGGAGGATAAATCTCGTGTGGGAGTTTGCCTGGATACTTGCCATACCTATACCGCCGGTTATGATATTGTGAATGAATATGACCGGGTCTTTACCGAGTTTGATGAGGTAGTGGGGAGAAACTATTTGTGTGCCATTCACTTGAATGACTCAAAGAAACCATTGGGTAGCCGGGTAGACCGTCATGACAGTATCGGAAAGGGGCTGATTGGTATTGATTTCTTCCGCCGCTTTATGCAGGATTCCCGTTTTGACGATATGCCCGTTATTCTTGAAACTCCCGATGACACCATTTGGCGGGACGAGATTAAAATGCTTCGCAGCTTTGAACCATAGTTTGTGGCTGGATGAAAACATATTTAAGGAATTCAGCTATCATTTTGCTTGTAAGAGCGAGGCTTGCTCGCCCGAAAATAGGCTGATTTGCATATTCTCCCAAGATCGTGCCCGTTGGTTCGGGCAGGCAAAAAAACTTATATTCGTCAATCTGAGTTGGCAAATAGTATTTTCACCACCGTAGGGGCAGGCCCGTGTATCTGCCTGATAGTACGAAAGCAGTTGCAGGTTCTCTTTCCAAAGTATGACCGACCGTGGTCTTGTAAGCAGCTTCTTGACGATAAAGTCGGGAGAGAAGCGGAACTCTGGAAGAGCCTGCAGACTGTTATTTAAAACTTATAAAATGAAGAAACCGACCCTTTTGGATCGGTGTTCTACGGTAGATGTTTTCCCTTTGCTTGACGGCTATGAGGCAATCCTTGCCCCTACAGCTGAATACATGACAGCACTATCGGACTTTCGGCATCTCCTCATTTACTTGAAATCCGGGCCATACTCCAACCAAAATACCATTGCCCAATCCTGGTCATTGGCAAACGGGTCATAAAGATGAGCTTTTTGTCCGTTCACTTTGTCCGGATAGATAAAGGCGCAGCTTCCTCTTCCGTCTTCGGTGAAGAGGCATAGATTGTTCCGGAAAATATTCAAGGCCCGTTCTGCATATTCTTGTTTTCCGGTCGCTTTGGCATAAAGACGGAAGGCAATACCCGATAAAGTGCTCCAGTAATGTGGGAAGGTATCTCCCCAAATCCGGTCTTTTCCAAACCAATAACCATCCCAGTGACGAATAGCGATGTCATAAAGGTGGAAACTGGGCTGTTTTCCGCCAAATGATTCTAATAAAGGAAGCTGGCTTTCGGCCCCTTTCAGATATTTTTCATCTCCGGTGAGCATATATACATTCAGCAGATGGATAATGGACGGAGCTACGATGCTCTGTTCGTAATTGACTTCGGAGGTCGGATAATTAGGCCCGTTTTCACAAAATACGTCTGCCATTGATTTGAAATCGTTCAGCAGAGTGTCCGCTTCGGCAGTAAATCCGTTTTCTTTCAATAGAGTATAGCCGTAGGTCGGGATATTGATGCAATAAAAACCATGCTTGAAATAACGGACCAGTGCACGCAGTGTGCCGTACCCGTCTTTCAGATATTGTTTATTGCCTGTGGTGCGGAACATGGTAAACCAGAAATCGGCCACCCACGGATAGTTGTATCCCCGGTTCTTGCTCTTGAAGTCTACGGTGGAATTGGTTGTGTAGTCCGGTTTCTGGATGCGGCGGATGAAAGATACGTAGTTGTTCAGGGCATCCATTAATTTTTTGTCGGAAGTACGTTGGTATTGTAGAGCCAGCAGAATCCCCATAGCCACCCTTTCTCTGGCTTCGTCGCAGTCAGAGCGTTTGCTGCCATTTTCTCCGTTGATGTAAAGGGATTCGGTATCGTTGTCATAAACAATGAAGGCACCGCTTCTAGGGTCACCGGGCTTGATGAACTGTTGGTGTCCGGCAATGAACTGACACCGGTGGTTGACCAGGCTGTCAAAGTTGCTGACGGCAAGACACTCTACCGATGTTTGCTTTCCGTTCCCGTAGGCCAGTGTGAAAATCTTCTCTCCGGGTTCATTTATTGTGGTGGTATAAGTGATGTTGTCACCGCTTACTTCTGCCACTTCTTTACCGTTCAGCAACAGCTTGCCTTTCAGTGAGGGGCAGTTGCTTTTGAACGAAACATTTATTTTTTCGCCTGCTTCTACTACATAACGGTCTGCTGAGGCTATGATCAGACCGTTGTCTATGGCTTTTGCTTGGAATTCATCCCAGTTGTCCGCCGATAGGAGTAACCATTGTATGGTATAACATTCTCCCGGCTTTAAAGTCTTGTCCTGTGGATTAAGTTGGAAAACACCGCGGAAGTTGGAGCTTCCGTTTTTCTGCGAGCGCTCCCTCACTTCATAGCCTTTAATGGCACCTTCTTCCATAATCAGTCCCAATCCGCCGGGGGCTCCGCTCATCCGGGTGCAATAGACATAGGCTTCATTTCCTCCTGCCCATATATGTGCATTGCAACGGGCTTCGTAGCAAGTCCGGGCATCCGGATAATTGTCATTGAAAGGTGTGTTGATGGCAATATCCTGTAAGTCGGCGTCTTTTTCTCCGGTGTTTACGAATTCGTAGGATTCTACCAGGTTCCCGTCCCTGTTCCATTTTCGGGCTACGTTTATTTCTATGTCACCTGTCTGGTATTTCACGGTCATGTGATGGCTCGTGTCATGTTTTTTTGTCGGGATATTCCAGGAGTATTCAGTGCCGTTTATCCGAAGATGTCCCAATCCCCATCTATAGCGGGAGTCCACCCATTCGTATTGTGTTCCATCCGTACGCAGGATCCAGTTCATGGAAGTGTCGCTTGTCAGATAAAGTCCGCTTAGCGCCCCTGTTTGTGAGTCGGCTTTGAACGTGATGTTTTTAGGGTAGCTACAACTGCCTAGTGCAATTAATGCCAAAGGTAATGCAGCATACAAGAAAAGCTTCATGATGTTTTTCATACTTATTGGGATTATTGATGTAACTGTGCAAAGAAAGGAATAAAAAGGGAAATTAATTTGTACTTTTCATACATAATCCTGTAAAATAGTTCATTTTCTTTATAAACAGGCTTGAAGTGCCTGTTATTTTGTGGTTTTGAATCATTTTTTAGGTGCGGGTTGTGCGGGATAACGCGGATTTTTTCTTATGATAACATGAGTTTATTATAAGACTAGCTTATAACTGACAGGAATATGAGCAAGACTGATATTGAATTTTAATAATCCTTTTGTCATTTAACTCAAAACCATCCTGTAACGAGTTATTTCTTATATCGAACTTATGTTAATGTTATATCCCGCCGGTAGAGTGGTTTGTGTCTTTCATTGTATGGTTAAGCCTTTTCTATCCTATCCCTAAGCTTAAACGAACGTATCCTTTCTATCTCCATAGCCTTTGGAGTTAACTCCCAAGCTTATGGAGATAACTCCAAAGGCTATGGAGTTAACTCCGCAAGTTTGGGAGATAGAAGTTGTCAGTAAAAGAACCTTTAACCTGAAGGATACAACCGCTTAGCTTGCCGTAGTTTATAGGATAATATATCCTTTCCGTATCCTTCGTTTATTTTATGTCCTGATTACATGTCTTTTATTTCATCCAAGTTCTTCTGGATATCTTCGTCTTTTAACTCATAATTCATCAAGTTACCTGCCAGGTATTGGTCGTATGAGGCCATATCAATCAGCCCGTGACCTGAAAGGTTGAACAGGATCACTTTCTCTTCACCGGATTCTTTGCACTTGTTCGCCTCGCGTACAGCGGCGGCGATGGCATGGCACGATTCGGGAGCCGGAATGATTCCTTCTGCTTGTGCGAACAAACAACCAGCCTGGAAGGATTCTAATTGCTGGATATCAACCGCTTCCATCAGATTGTCTTTCAATAATTGTGAAACGATGACACCTGCACCGTGATAACGGAGACCTCCCGCATGGATATTGGCCGGAGAGAAATTATGCCCCAGTGTAAACATGGGCAGCAACGGGGTATATCCGGCTTCGTCGCCAAAGTCATACTGGAATTTACCACGGGTCAGTTTCGGACACGAAGCCGGTTCGGCAGCAATGTATCGGGTTTGTTTCCCATTCAGGATAGTGTGGCGCATAAAGGGAAAGCAGATTCCTCCAAAATTGGAACCGCCACCAAAGCAACCGATAATCATGTCGGGATATTCGCCTGCCATTTCCATTTGCTTTTCGGCTTCCAGACCGATAACCGTTTGATGCAGTGTGACATGGCTTAATACCGACCCTAGTGTATATTTACAGTTGGGAGTGCTCATTGCCAGTTCGATAGCTTCGGAGATGGCTGTTCCCAGTGAACCTTGATAATTGGGATTACGGGTAATGATATCCTTGCCGGCACGGGTAGACATGGATGGAGAGGCGGTGACCGTTGCTCCGAATGTCTGCATGATGCTGCGGCGATAGGGCTTCTGATTATAGCTGATCTTTACTTGATAAACGGCAGCTTCCAGCCCGAATACCTTTGCGGCATACGATAGAGCGGCGCCCCATTGTCCGGCACCGGTTTCTGTAGTGACATTGGTTACGCCTTCTTCCTTGCAATAATATGCCTGGGCCAGAGCCGAGTTCAGTTTGTGGGAGCCGATGGGGCTGACACTTTCATTTTTGAAATAAATATGTGCGGGAGTCCCTAGTGCTTTTTCCAGTCCGTAGGCACGTACCAATGGTGTGCTGCGATAGTATTTGTACATTTCACGCACTGCTTCGGGAATTTCAATCCATGCGTCTGTCTGGTTTAATTCCTGTTTGCAAAGTTCTTTGGCAAAAATGGGGTAGAGGTCTTCCGGTTTCAGCGCTTCTTTGGTTTTAGGGTTCAACGGCGGCATGGGTTTGGTCTTCATGTCTGCCTGTATGTTGTACCAGTATTTAGGAATTTCATCCTCTGGTAAGATAAAACGTTTCTGTTTTGTGCTCATAATCTTTCAATTTAATAGTTTTGCGGTCAAAATTAGGTAAAAAAAGTATTCCTTACTAATTTTCAACTGCTTTTTTGTCGGGAACAATAAAAAAAGGGATGTCAGAGTAAAAATGCGAAGTTATTTGTTATTATAGGCAGAGATGTGAATATTTTGATTAAGTTTGTTTTCTGTTAATGCAAGATGATATCGACATGGAACCTTTACACAAACTATTTATCTATCGTAAGAAGTTAGTAAAACCGTACATAGAGCGATTGCTGAAATGGATGGACGGGATAACTTATATGATGTCGGCCTTGTTCATCCTTACATTGGTTTATGAGCATGGATTTCTTATTTCTTTTGAAGAAATGGAGATGATAAACACGCTGTATCATTTTGTCTGGATTGTTTTTCTGGTTGATATTTCCCTGCATCTTTTATTAAATTACTCGGATACCAAGCGGAAGTACCGGGGACTGGCATGGATACTGAGTCTGATGCTTTATCTGACTTTGATTCCGGTTATTTTCCATGAACCGGAGGTGCAAGGGGGAATTCATGATTTCTGGTCTTTTTTCCACAGTCGTTTATATCATGTGGTGCTGCTCACTTTGCTTTCGCTGCTGCAATTGTCTAATGGGATAGTCCGGCTGCTGGGCAGGCGCACCAACCCGTCTTTGATCTTTGCATCCAGTTTTCTCATATTTATTCTGATAGGGGCAGCGTTACTGATGCTTCCGCGTGCCACTTATCATGGCATTTCCTTTATCGATGCTCTGTTTACCGCTACCAGTGCCATTTGTGTCACGGGGTTGGTCTCGGTCGATGTTTCTTCTACATTCACGTCCGAGGGGTTGTTCATCATTATCATGCTGATACAAATCGGCGGTTTGGGAGTCATGACCCTGACCAGTTTCTTTGCTATGTTTTTTATGGGGAATACTTCGCTCTACAATCAGTTGGTGGTCCGTGATATGGTAAGTTCGCAGTCACTCAGTTCGCTGCTTTCCACCTTATTATATATATTAGGGTTTACCTTGGTGATAGAGGCTGCTGGGATGGGGGTTATTTTTTTAAGTATACATGGCACTATGGGCATGGATATTGAGGAGGAACTGGCTTTTTCTGCTTTCCATTCCATCTCTGCCTTTTGCAATGCCGGATTCTCTACTTTGTATGGAAACTTAGGTAACGAACTGGTACTTCATAATCATAACTTGCTATATATCACTATCTCTTTCCTGGTTATTTTGGGAGGTATAGGTTTCCCGATTCTGGTAAATCTGTATGAAACGGTTTCTTATGAAAGCAAGCGCTTGTATCACCGTTATGTCAAAAAGAATAAGAGGACAATCCGTAAAATACATTTATATAACCTGAATACCCGTATCGTATTGATTATGACGGCTATCTTGCTAGTGACGGGTACTGTGGCCATTGTTGTTTTCGAATGGAATCATGCTTTTGCGGGAATGACGGCTACAGAGAAATGGGTGCAGGGCTTCTTTAACGCAACTTGTCCCCGTACGGCAGGATTTTCAAGTGTGGGCATGACTACTTTCAGTGTGCAGACGTTGCTGCTGATGGTGGTGCTGATGATGATTGGCGGCGGTACGCAGTCTACGGCCGGTGGTGTGAAGGTGAATGTGTTTGCTGTAGTCATGTTGAACTTGCGTGCTATTCTTATAGGTGCCGATAAAGTCAATATTTTCAACAGGGAGTTATCTCATGATTCCATCCGGCGTTCTAATGCCACATTGATTCTTTATCTGCTGATTGTTTTCGCGGGTATCTTCGGTTTAAGCATTCTAGAGCCGCAGGCTTCAGTGATGGCGTTGGTTTTTGAGTGTACTTCGGCACTCAGTACGGTAGGTTCAAGCCTGGATCTGACACCTACTTTGGGAAGTGACAGCAAACTGATTGTCATTGTTCTGATGTTTATCGGACGAGTAGGGGTGCTTACTTTGATATCCAGCCTTATTAAACAGAAAAAAATAACAAAATATAAATATCCGAGTGATAACATCATAATCAACTAGTTATGAAATACATTATTATTGGTTTAGGAAATTACGGCGGAGTGTTGGCCGAAGAGCTTTCCGTATTGGGACATGAGGTGATAGGAGTGGATACAAACGAGCATCGTGTGGATGTGTTGAAGGACAAAATCGCGACTTCTTTTATTATTGATGCTACGGACGAACAATCGCTCAGTGTGCTGCCACTGAAAGATGTGGATGTGGTTATTGTTGCTATCGGCGAGAATTTTGGTGCTTCTGTGCGTGTGGTGGCACTGCTGAAAAAGAAAGGAGTGAAACATATCTATGCCCGTGCGGTAGATGATGTGCATAAGACCGTGCTTGAGGCTTTTAATTTAGATAGTATTCTGACACCGGAGAAAGAAGCGGCACGGAGCTTGGTTCAGTTGTTGGATTTACACGTCAATGTGGAGTCTTTTCAGATTGACGAGGAACATTATGTGATGAAGTTCAAACTTCCTTCTTGTTTTGTAGGCTATAAGGTGAGTGATCTGTCATTAGAAACGGAATTCAATATAAAAATCATTGCATTGATAAAAGGGGAGAAAGTGCTGAACGGTTTGGGTATTTCGATATTGGAGCATCAGGTGGAGAATCATTTTGAGGAAAATTATGAGTTGGAGGAGGAAGATCAGTTGGTCTGCTATGGGCTTTATAAGAATTTTATGGATTTTTGGAAGGCGTTGTAGCAGGAATGCCTTTCAAAGAAAGAATATTTTTTTCTAAGTGAGATTAAACCTTTTCTTTTGGGTTTAGTCTAACTTAATAAATAATTTAGTTTAGTTTTTAGTTTTCTCTGAAGGCCGGCCAATGTGATATTGCCCGGTTTTCGCTTTTTATGGAGGTTTTCTTGTGAGTGTCCGTTACTTTTTGTTACTTTGTCACCTAGAAATCGAGATTTAGATGAAACAGATATATTTTTTATTTGTCGTTTTGCTGGTTGTAATGACCGCTTGCGGAGGTAAGAAAGAGGCTTCCGTTGATGCAGAACAATTGATGTTCCAAATAGACAGTGTGGATCATGTGACAGGTTTGCAGCGTATGCAGGTTTCACGTATTGACCAGCATATTGTCAGTGGCGGAAAAAAATATAATTTGTTTATAGAGCGTGCTCCCAGTGATTCTCTGCCTTCAGTCAAAAGTGACTTGGGGATTTTTGCCGACAATCGTATCATCGTTAGAATTTCCCGTGAAAATGGGAGCCGGGTCTTTGCCAAAACTTTTACCAAGCAAAGTTTCTCTGGATTCGTAAGTGCTGATCATCTCCGTCATTTTATATTGGAGGGCGTGGTATTTGATGAAGAGAAGACCCGTGAGGGAAAAAATATCATATTGGCTGCCAGTGTGAGTTATCCTCAGACAGATTTGTATATTCCTTTCTCCATCACTATTACTCCTGAAGGAAAAATGAGCATATCTAAAAATGAGGATATGGAGGAGCTTCCTCCCATGTTGGGAGACAGCCTTAATTAAATCTAAAATACAGGAATAATTTTTCGCGTCATAATCTTTTTAGGCGGTTAGTTGTTGGTATGGCATTAACTAACTAAAGAATAAATTAGATTATGAGAAAGATTTTATTTTTAATGGCTATGCTGGTATGCTCTCTTCAGTTCGCCATGGCAGGCGATGTTGTGACCCGCGATGTGAATAAGCTTCCTGTTGCCGCGCGTGAAATGATCGGCAAACATTTCTCCCAGACTAAAGTTGCGTATATCAAGATTGAAAAGGACTTGTTTCAGACCACTTCCTATGATGTGAAATTGGCCGATGGCATTGAATTGGAGTTCAATTCAAAGGGAGAGTGGCTTGAGATAGATTGCAAGAACAAGTCGGTTCCTTCTACTTTTATCCCTCAGGCTATTTCCAAGTATATGAAAGCTAATTATAACGGGCATAAAACGGTGAAGATAGAACGTAACCGCAAGGGATATGAACTGACATTGGAAAATGGATTGGAAGTAGACTTCGATCAGTTTGGAGGATTCTTGAAGTTGAGCGATTAAAAAAGATTTTTTCTGTAATAGGGGAACTATCTCTCCTTATAGTAATGATGCCATAAGAGGGTGTATCAGAAATAAATTGAACTATCTTTTTATTATCAGCGTTGAAAAAGATAGTCGCAACGAATTTTGATTCACCCTCTTATGTATTATAAATACAGTTCTCGGTCTTTGCCCTGTTATTAATCCATCGGCTCGTAATCCTTTGCCAGACCGCCTTCGCTGGTTTCCTTATATAAGGAAGGAAGGTCATGACCGGTCTGTTTCATTACTTCCACCACTTTGTCAAAGGATACACGGTGATTACCGTCTGTAAAGGCAGAATAGATATTGGCATCAAGAGCTCGGGCTGCTGCATAGGCATTTCTTTCGATACAAGGGATTTGTACCAATCCGCATACCGGATCGCAAGTCATTCCCAAGTGATGCTCCAAGCCCATTTCGGCTGCATACTCTATCTGGGCCGGGCTACCTCCGAATAATTGGCTGGCAGCGGCGGATGCCATTGAACAGGCCACTCCTACTTCTGCCTGGCAACCGGCTTCGGCTCCGGAAATGGAGGCGTTGTGTTTTACTATATTTCCTATCAATCCGGCAGTAGCCAGTGCTCTTAAAATCCGCATATCGCTGAAGTCACGGCTTTTTTGCAAGTGATAAAGTACAGCCGGAACCACTCCGCATGATCCGCAAGTAGGGGCTGTGACGATTTTGCCACCTGAGGCGTTTTCTTCACTGACTGCCAGAGCGTATGAGAATACTAACCCGCGGGAACGCAGATTGTCCTTATAACCTTTTGCCTTAATATAGTAAGTGGAGGCTTTTCTGCGCAGATTGAGTGGCCCGGGTAATACGCCTTCTTGATCCAAACCACGCTCAATGGCTTCTCTCATGGTTTTCCATACTTCTGCCAGATAATCCCAAATGTCTTCGTCTTCACATTGCTGGACGTATTCCCAGTAATTGCGCCCGGTACGTTCACACCAGTAGAGGATTTCACTCATACGGTTCATATCATAGATTTCCGGAGTTGAGCCTTTGTCGTGCCCTTCTTCGGCTAGAGCACCTCCGCCTACACTGAAAACAGTCCATTCATCTGTCACCTTTCCTTTTTCATTCAAAGATTTGAAAGTCATTCCATTGGGATGAAACGGATAGAAGACATGGGCTTTCCAGATAATTTCTGTAGGCGCATGCGGTTGCAATGTATCTAAAATGGCTACATCGGTCATGTGTCCTTTACCGGTAGCGGCGAGGCTTCCATAAAGAGTAACTTGAAAAGCTTTGGCTTCGGGATGTTTTCCTAAGAAGATTTCAGCAGCCTTGCGCGGTCCCATAGTATGACTGCTGGACGGACCGGTGCCGATGCGGTATAGTTCTCGGATAGATTTCATTTCGTTTTATAAGGTTAGTTATTATGAGGAACAAAGGTATAAAATAAAAGGGGGAAAGTAGCAAAAAAGGAAAAGAAAAACTCTCTTGACAAATAGGAAAGTTGTCAGGAGAGTTTGGAAAACCACCGGTAGGATTTGGTGTATTGTCTTTATTCTAATTGTCTTTGGATACCTTTGTCACCGACGACAAAATACTGATTATTTTCAATCAGCATGGCACGTCCGCGCTTTTTTTCCCGGTTTTCTTTATTGTCCACATTTACTCCGATAACCTTGCCGTTATAGAAAGTGGAAATATCTTTGAAAATGGTATGTCCCACAATAATATGTTTTGCCTTATAACGGTCCATAATCATTTCTAGGGAGTCTTTTGCCAGCGGATTGTATTTGCCATCGGTGCGTACCAGTCCGCGATACCAGATGGGACCGCTGTTTCCATACAGGAAGGCTGTGAGTGGAGAAAGCGCTTTGCGTTCTTTTTTCGTCATAAATAGCCCTTTACTCATTTCTTCATTGACAGTGGGAATGCTCAAGTTCTTGTCATAGAAGTCTTTGCCCAGTCCGGCATGTACATATAGGTCGTTACCTATCATTTGCATGGTGTTACGGGTTCCCAACCATCTGCCCAGTTCGGTATCGGGACCGAATAGCCGGGGGTATTCCATCTTTAGTTTTTCAGCCAATATTTTATATTTTTCTTTGGTGTATCGGAGGTCATTGGCCAGTACCATCGGTTCATGATTTCCCAGTATGAACGATACGTGTCCTCCGGCTTTGGCTGCTTCCTCTTCCAGTTTGTAAAATAGCCAGAAGATTTGCGGTACATCTTTTCCTCTGTCAAAAATATCACCGATAATCATCAGATGGTTTTTCCCGAAGCTCCATTTGTAGTCTTTATCGATGATATGATTGCCTTGTAACAGGCTGATTACACAGTCCAGCCTTCCATGAGGGTCGGACATGACAAAAACTTTGTCTGCCTGGGGATAATTCCATCCGGGACGTTTTACCGGGTGTAGTTTTACATCAAATGGAAACCTGCCTTTGTGGTCTGTCACATGCAGGGTAAAGTTTTGAGGTAATGTGGTATAAGTGGTATCAATGATATTCCCTTTCTTATCTACATTGATTACTCTGATTTGGCCGTCAGGCTGATACAATACGTATGGACCGTCGGCTGTTAATTCTTCTTTTTTCTCTTTGTCTTTCTTCTTGTCTTTGAAATCAAGAGTTCCGGCACTAAGGCCGGAACTGATGAATGCGAGGGTAAATGCAAGAAGAAAGTAGTTGATAAAATTAGTCTTGCTTGTCATCGATTTGGTATTTGAATTATTTAATCGACATATCCTGGATTCTGTTTCATATTAGGATTTGCGTCCATTTCTTTTTTGGGAATAGGAAGTAGAATTTTATGGAAATTCCAGTCATATTCCATGTAAGCAGTATTATGTTTGGTTTTGTTTATATCACTGTCTTTCACATCGATTCGTTTGACAGTCATTCCATTTCTGATAACATCGTACATACGATGTCCTTCTGCTACCAATTCTTTACGACGTTCGTCTAATACATTTTCTAATGTTAATGTTTTTCCTTCCACTGAATTTTCCGGATTAGCTCGTTGTACTATGGAATTCAAATATTTCACTGCTTTGGCATTATCTCCTGTCTGTACGGCCGCTTCAGCAGCATTCAGATAGGCTTCTGAAAGGCGTATAAGCGGAATATTGGCATCGGTTATGTTTTCTCCTTGCTGAGGTTGGTATTTATTGACGTATGCGTAGTACTTTTTGTCAAAACTCAAGATTTTCAACCGGACGTCTTTGGGATCTTTCTTTAATAATTGATAAAAAGAGCAAGTAATACACATATCGTCATAACCGTTGTATGAGTTCAGATATCCCATGCTTTCTTTGCCCGGACTGTCTGTAGTCAGATTGACAATTTCGAATAATATTTCACCAGGATTGGATGCTGATGCGTCATTGCCCCATGCGGTTGGATATTCTTCGTTTGTCCAAAGAGCGTAGCCTTCTTTTTCTGCACCCTTTATTGCATTTTCAGCCATGGTCAATGCTTCATTGTATTCTCCTTTATATAAATATACTCGGCTCAACAATGTCATAGCAGCCCATCTGTTTACTTTTCCTTTATTAAAATCACCGCTCAGCAGCTCTGTACTGTTTTTGAGGTCGGAAATAATTTCCGTATAACATTCGGCTACTGTATTTCGTGCGGGTTTACTGTCTATAGTTGATAACTCTTTCACAATGGGCACGCCTAATGAAGCTCCGTTATCTTTTAGGTAGGGATAACCAAAAATACGTGTCAGGTCGAATAGTGCCATACCACGGATGGCTAATGCCTGGCCTTTCAAATCATTTTTATATTCGGTTTCATCTTCATCTATAGATAGTTTATCAACATTCATTAGAATCAGATTACAGTTCTGGATAATAGAGTACAGATATGACCAATGACTGCTGGGACCATTGTCTTTAGTAAAATTGAAACGGTAATAATTACCGGTTCGTTTCGTTGAACTTACAGCCTGCATGTCATCTCCAGTTACATCTCCATAATATACCAGACGGCCGGAGTATGCATCTGAACTTTGCATTGTGCTGTAGATTCCGTTCAATGTGAATTCAATATCTGACAAAACATTGATACTGGTTTCTGTATCCACTTGTGTGGAGGGGGCTAGATCTAGCCAGTCATTTCCGCACGAAGTGACGGCAAACATAATGGAACTGATAAATAAATATTTAAATACTTTCATAATTCAAGTTTTTAATGGGTTAGAAATTAACGCTTAGACCAAAGGTTACAGTCTTCAAAGGAGGAGTTCCCCAGATGGCACTACCACCACTGACAGCTTCAGGATCATAATAATCATAAGCAGCCCATGTCCAAAGGTTGTTTGCGGAAGCATATACACGTACATTGTTAACTCCTATTTTTTGTGTCCATACTTGGGGCAGAGTTATTCCAAAAGTTAATGTTTTCAGGCGGATGAAGTCAGAACTGTGTAACCTGCGAGTAGTAGTGGATTTGTTCATCGCTACATCAGGACTTTCAATAAATAGTTCATATTTTGTGATATCACCAGGTTGTTTCCAACTATCGCGATAATAGGTTGGTATATTTGCTTCTAGGTCGTTACCACCATGCTCTGTTTTTTGTGCCCAATTGTCATAAGAATAACCGCCAAATTGGTAAGAGAACATGAAGTTTAAGTCGAACCATTTATAGCGTAATGTATTTGATAAACCTCCGATAACATTAGGCTCTGCATGCTTATCTAATACAATAGCATTGGCTTCACTATATTTTTCTGTAATCTCTTTTATATAGTTGCCGTTTTCGTCCAAATCATTGGTATAGAATTGGGGAGCGCCTGTTTCGGGATTGATCCCTGCGAACTCTATCATATAAAATGTACGGTATGATTTTCCTACTTTCCGTATTTGGGTACCACTGATAATTTCTGTTTGCATGCCATCCAATGTCACAATTTCATTTTTGTTGTGCGAGATGTTGAAAGTGGTATTCCAAGAGAAATCTTTAGTCTTTATATTGGTCGAACTGATTTCTAATTCCACTCCCTTATTTTTTACTTCACCAATATTCATAAGATAGCTGCCGAAACCTGTTGTCATAGAGATAGGACGATCCATCAACAAATTTTTAGTAGTACGAGTGTAGTATTCCAAAGTTGCGTTTATACGATTGAACAAACTGAAATCCAGACCTAAGTTAAGGTTGTAATTGGTTTCCCATTTTAAATCTGTATTTTTGATTTGTGATTGGATAATACCCGGTTGTTCCAAATAACCATTGGTTAAACTACTCAAACCCATATATCCGAAATAGTCAGATGGAAGTGTGCCATTGACACCATAAGATGCGCGTATTTTCAAATCGGTCAGCCAACCTTTGGCCGGATTCATGAATTCCTCTTCAATCATACGCCATGCGGCAGATACTGACCAGAAACTACCCCAACGGCTGTCTTTATGCAAACGGGAACTACCGTCAGTACGGAAACTACCACCTAGATAATATTTATTTTTATAGTCATAGTTTACACGTGTCAGATAAGATACCATGCGGGTTCTGGTAGAGCTGCCACCAACGGATTCGGTTTTCATACCATTGCTTATTTCATCTTTGTCTGCTGTAGCGAAATTAGTTGCATACCCTGACAGATAGTCACGATATTGGTCATCAATTTCATAACCTACCAATGCGTCAAAATGGTGATCGTTGGCTATATTAAACTTATAACTCAGTTGGTTTGCCCATACCATTTTCTTGTATTCGTAGAATTTTTTGCTCATGCCGCCATTTACATCCTCACCATTGGAAGTGCGGGGATCACTCCAATCCTTGCCTTTAGTGTTGGTGTAGTCATAGCTGAATGTTGATTTGAATTTTAAGTTTTTAATAAATTCATATTCGCCATAAATAGTGTTGAAAGCACGATTAACATATTCACGTTGATAGTCGTAAGTTGCAGATAATAGTGGATTACGATCACCGTTGCGGATAAAATCGCGGTTCCAGCTTCCATCTTCATTGTATGGTGTGTCTGAGGGGACAACAGCGTTACGTGATGAATAGAAAGGAGAAGTGTAGGAGGTACCTTCACCATATACATCTTGATTAACGGTAGCAAATAACATATTTGCCCCTAATTTTAATTTATCAGTTGCTTGATAATCTACATTTAAACGTCCGCTGATACGTTCTAAACCGGAGTTGATAGCAATACCTTCTTGTTTTAGGTAAGAGATAGATGAATAATATTTGAATTTGTCTGTTCCACCAGAAATGGAGGCTTCATAAGTATAGTGATTTCCTTTTTTGAACATGATATCATCCCAATCGACATATCCACACCAAGGAACAGGAGCATAATCGTCAATATTTTCATTAGCATATGCTATGGCTTCGTCGTGACTATTTCCGTCTCTTAACGCACCGGCTACTAGACCGTTATAAATATATTCGCGGCGTTCTTCTCCCCCCATAACAGGACGATAATCCATTGCGAAATCAGAACTACCCCAATCTGCTTTGAATGAAATTTGTGGCTTTCCACTTTTACCTTTTTTAGTAGTAATAAGTACTACACCATTGGCAGCACGTGAACCGTAGAGAGAGGCGGCAGCGGCATCTTTAATGATTGTTATGTTTTCAATATCAGAGCTATTGATAGTTGACATAATGTCAAGACCTGCATCTGAACTCATCGTATTGATAGAACCTGAACGCATAGGAATTCCGTCAATTACGTATAATGGAGAATTACTGGCATTAAAAGATCCCATACCGCGAATATTCAAAGAGGAAGAAGCTCCTGGTTGACCTGACGATGAACTGAATTGTACCCCGGGTGCATTACCTTGTAGTAAATCTTTGAATGAAACAGCCGGAATATCTTTCATTTTATCAGCCTTCACAGTAGAAGCAGACCCTGCGTATGCCGACTTCTTGAAAGTACCATAACCGGTAACAACCACTTCTTCCATAACATTATTATCAGGAGCCATGACTACTTTCAGTATCTTTCCGGCAGTGGCTTTAATTTCCTGCTTGCCATAACCTATATAGGAGATAATCAAAGTGGCAGGTATACGGTCTACATCTAATGAGAAGTGCCCGTCCAAATCTGTAGTAGTTCCATTCGTAGTACCTTTGACTAAGATATTCGCTCCAATAATAGGTTCTCCCGTCTCATCCAGTACTGTACCGGTTAATGTTGTTTTCTGTTGAGGAACAGCAGACTCTTTTTCTTCAATTTGCTTGATAGCAATAACGCCGTTGTGAACTGAATAGGTCAAACCGCTATTCATAAGACATTTATCAAGCACATTGGCTATTTTTTCGTTATTTACATTTAGGCTTTGGACTTTTATTTGTTTTACATCATTGGTGCTGTATACAAAAGTAAAGTCGGTTTGTCTTTGGATTTCCCAAAGAATTTCACTCAACGTGGCATTCTTGAATGAGGCTGTGACAGTGGCTTGTGCAAACACTTTGTTGGCAGCCTGCATAAAACCTGTGGTAATGATACAGAAAAATAGGAACGTAATCCACAAACGTTTACTACTTTTACCGTGATTGGTGTAGTTGTGTTTTTTGTCCATAATACATCATTTTTATTAGTTATAGAATGTGATTGTTTTGTTATTGACTTTTACGTGTACTTTTTGAGTCTCTTCCAACAAACGTACAAATGGAGTGATTTCCGAATACCGATCTACATTGCATCCAAAGCGTAGGTCTTTTATTTTCTCATTGGCAAAAATTACTTCCATGTCATACCAGCGTGATAGTATTTTCATGATATCTTCCAATCGCTGGTCTTTGAAATGAATTTTTCCTTTTATCCATGAAGTATAAAATCCGGCATCTACCATGCGTATCTGTATGCTGCTGTTTCCGAGGCTGATGGTAGCTTGCTGGGAAGGCTTTAAAATACAGCTTTCTCCAGTTTCTGTATTTACTTTGACAGAACCGTTTACCAAAGTTGTCTGATACTCTTCCTGTGGATAAGCAGAGATGTTGAATGTGGTTCCCAACACTTCTACTTGCATGCCTTGAGTGCATACTATAAATGGTTGCCCTGTTTTGCAGACTTCAAAATAGGCCTCGCCTTCCAGTTCCACTTTGCGTGGACCGTTATCAAATGTCACAGGAAAGCGGAGACTGGTCATTGCGTTCAGATGCACTTTTGTTCCATCACTTAACAATAGAGCATATTCTCCACCTCGTGGAGTTTCCACTTTATTATATACAGGCTTGTTTTTTGGGGCTGTTTTTGATGTTACTTGGTAATTCAGCATTGTAGAGTCCATGTGGACTCGGGCTCCGTCTATTTTCTCAAGCAGACTCTCTGTTTCTTTATTTATATGGATTGTCTGGCCGTCCTCCAATGTCAGAATAGCTTGGGATTCCCCAGGTAGAATGGATTGTGCGATGAACTGTTTGTCCGAAAGAGAAACGGGCGAGGTGAATTTCATGGAAATACTTACAAAAAGGACAGGTAACAGAATGATTGCGGCATAACTTACTATTTTGATATATCTGCTTCTGTTATTATTTCTTTTGATTCGCTTTTCCACTTCTTTCCATCCGGATGAAGGATTGAATGCCGTATTTTTCCGGAAATGTTGCTTTTGGTTTTCTTCATCACAAATTTTCTTGAATAAAATCTCGTGCGCTGTAGATTCTTCTCTCCAAGCAGTTAGTTTTATTGTTTCTTCCGGGGTTATTTCTTCCGACAGATACCTTGCTATGAGGTTGGCTATATAGAAATCTTGTTTTATCATATTTTGACCTGTTTTTTATCTCTTTTATAATAAAACAGGTCTGTTTGAAATTTGGGTGAATAATAAAACGACTTTTTTTGAAAAAAAACAAATTAATGTCTTTTTATATAAAGAACAAGAGGACGTAATAGTAGTCTTTCAAATTCTCTCTGAGTTTCTTGTAGGCTATTTTCTTTAATGTATGGACTGTTTCTGTAGATATGTTTAGTCTGTCTGCTATTTCTGCGTTTTTTTTCCCTTCCAGAGATAGTTGCATAATGGCTTTCATTTGGTCAGGTAATTTATTTATGGCTTCAGAAACGATACGATAAGTTTCCTCTTCAACGATTGCATCGTGAAAAAAGGAATCCTTTTTCTTTTCGATGACATTTTGAGCGTATTCATATACTACTTTTGAATGCTCCAGTTCGTTGAGTGCTTTATTGCGTACAGCTGTATATAAAAATGCTTTTACCTGATGCAGATAAAAAAAATCTTCTCTTATTTGCCATAGTTTGGCAAATGAATCTTGTACAATATCTGCTGAAGTTTCTTGGTTTTCTGTATATTGATTGGCAAATAAGCATAGAGTTACATAATATTTATTGAAAATATCATGAAACCCTTGCTCATTAAGCTTAATACTTATAGTTGTATGAGAAGTTCCCGCTGCCACCTTTGCTTTTAATTTTCTCTAATTTTAGTGCGAATATAGAGAAAATTAATTAAAAACAGCCTCTTATTCTATTAAAATATTATTTTAAGTCTACTACAGTAATACCCGCCCCACCAAATTGTACGTGTTCGTCTTGATAGTGTGCTACTCCTGGAACACTTCCCAAATAGCTGCGAATCAGGGTGCGCAGTATGCCTGTACCTGTTCCGTGAAGGATACGTACACGGTCTATTCCCAATAGTATGGCATCATCGATAAAATAAGTTACTGCCTGTATCGCTTCATCGCCACGCATACCGCGTACATCAATATCTTGTTTGAAATTTAGTTTCTTTTCATATACCCGATCTTGTGTTTCACTGCTGACGAAGGTACTTTTTACCATTGTTTTCTGGGTGGGCTGTATTGGTGTGCTATGTTCCAGCTTATCCAGTTTTACATTGGTTTTTATCATTCCGAACATAACTATTGCATTTTTGCCATTAATTCCTAGTACTTCTCCGACACTGGATTGACCTTTGATCTTTACAGTGCTACCTACAGTGATAGGCTGTTCTTTGGGTATTGACAGTTGGGAAGATTCCGTCTTGGCTTTATCCTTTTTGTTTTTTTTCCGCTCTTGTTTTTCACGGAGTTTTTCCATTTTCCGGATGATTTCATCTTCCTTGTTCTTTTTCTCGATATCTTCTATCTGATTTTTAAAATCAGTCAGTTCCTGACGTGCCGATTGTGTACGTTCTTTGTCGGCTTGTGCTTCCTTGATGATACGGATGGTATTTTCAATTCGGGCATTTGATTCCTGTATCAATTTTTCCGCATCTTCTTTGGCCTTTCGTAAAATCTCTTTACGACTTTTCTCCAGTTCCTGTAGTTCTTCTTCGTATTTGGCGATGGTTTCTTCCATCTGTTTTTCTCGTTTGCGGATGTTCTGACGCTTGGTTTCCCAATAACGTTTGTCACGTACGATATCTTGTAGATATTTATCAGCATTGATATATTCACTCCCTACAATTTCGGATGCGTCGGCTATAACTTCTTCCGGTAAACCTATTTTCCTAGCTATTTCTACTGCAAATGAACTTCCCGGATTTCCTATTTGTAATTGGAATAAAGCTTGCATTAAATGCCTGTCATATAACATGGCACCATTAACCACTCCTTCGTGATCTTCGGCAAAATGTTTCAAATTTTGATAATGAGTGGTGATAACGCCGAATGTGCCCTTTTCATTGAAACGTTTCAACACAGCTTCAGCTATGGCTCCTCCAATTTGTGGTTCTGTACCTCCGCCGAATTCATCAATGAGGATAAGGCTGCGTTCGTTACAGCTTTTCATCATTGTTTTCATGTTGGTAAGGTGTGAGGAGTAGGTACTCAGATCGTCTTCGATACTTTGTTCGTCACCTATGTCTATAAAGATACTGCCGAATAATCCGGCATGGCTACGTTCATGCATCGGAACCGGCATACCACATTGTAACATATATTGTAGTAATCCCACAGTCTTCAGACAAACGGATTTACCTCCGGCATTCGGTCCGGATATAATTAGAATGCGTTGATTTTTAGTTAGTTCTATATCTAGAGGAACAACCTTTTTATTATGCTTGGCCAGCGAGAGTTGCAATAGTGGGTGTATGGCCATGGTCCAGTCCAAAATCTGTTTGTCTTCCAATGATGGTTTGGTGGCGTTCGTCTGAATGGAAAAATGGGCTTTGGCACGGATGAAATCAATTTCTGCCAAAAACTCGTATGACTGGAGGATGGCGGGGACCTGTGGGCGGATTATGATAGAGAAATCTGTCAGGATACGGATGATTTCCCGGCGTTCTTCTCCTTCCAATTCCCGTATTCTATTGTTTGCTTCCACTACTTCGGCCGGTTCTATGAAAACTGTTTTGCCGGTGGATGATTCATCGTGTACAATTCCCTTGATTTTCCGTTTTAATCCCGGTGCGACAGGGATGACGAGTCTTCCGTCACGCATGGTAGGAGTTACATCTTTATCAACATAACCTTCTGCTTGAGCGTTGCGTAGAATTGCATTCAAACTGCGTGATATGCTTCCGGCTGTCGAGGCCAACTCTCTGCGGATGCGTAATAATTCGGAAGAAGCGTTGTCTTTGATTTTTCCGAATTTGTCTAAGATGTTGTTTATACGCGTAATGAGTTGAGGAAACACGATAATATCTCCTGCCAGTTTTTGTAGGGCAGGGTAGGGGGAGTTTTCTTTTTCTTGTTCTTCGTCATTCGGGGTCAGTGTCAGAAAATGGATGATATCACGAATTGTTTCTAAAGAACGGCGTAAATCAAACAGTTCTTGCTCATCCAAATACATACCTTCTACGCGGATACGTTTTAGTGATGGTCGTACATCAAAAAAATATTGGTCGGGAAAACTGTCTTCCTCTTGTATGATGCGTATGAATTCCATCACCTGTTCCAGCCATTCATTAATATCCTTAAAGGATTCTGAGAAGTTCATTTCATCTACTCTTTCTTGACCTAATGTGCTGAGACATTTCTCTTTTAGTAAATGACGGATGGAATCGAAACCTATTTTCTGTTCGAAATTCTGAGGGTATATCATGATTTATTTCTTTCGTTTATTATTCGTATGCAAAAATACGATTTGAAAATTTTATAGCAAAAAAACTGGTAAACTATTTGCTTATTTAAAATAAAGTTGTACCTTTGCAGCGCTTTCAACGGAAAGTACTTCTGAAAAGGAGTCTTGGAGAGGTGGCAGAGTGGTCGATTGCGGCGGTCTTGAAAACCGTTGTACTGCGAGGTACCCGGGGTTCGAATCCCTGTCTCTCCGCTGAACTAACCGGACAAAACCGGACAAAGAACAGCCAAGTCCCACAAATTCAATGATTTGTGGGACTTTTTTTATCCCTTTATGTCTGCCCTACCGGACATCATTTAGACCCTAAAAGACAAAGTTAGTAACCTAACTCATACCCCCGACAACTAAAAGTTCAAAAGGGGTACACTTAGTCCGAAATTGGCGAACTTCTGTCGCTATTTGGCGAACCTGTATAAACTTCACTTTGAGTTAATTACCGTAGTTTTGTAACCTAAAAAAGTGAGTTTATGAAGAGTACATTTTCCGTTCTTTTCTTTGTGAAAAAGGACAAGCAAAAAATCAATGGCAGTTACCCTATTTTTGTCCGCATCACGATTGATGGTGTGGCAAGCCGTTTTAATTCCAAACTGGATGTTCAACCCAAACTTTGGGACGGTAAGGCAGGCAAAGCCACCGGGCGTTCTGCGGAAGCTACCCGTATCAACCGATTGCTGGATGATATAAACGCATCCCTTAATACCATCTATCACGAACTGCAAAGGCGTGACAATTATGTTACCGCCGAAAAGGTGAAGAATGAATTTTTAGGGCATAGCGAGAACCACGATACCATCCTTAACCTTTTCCAAAAGCATAATGATGATGTGAAGCAGTTGGTCGGCATATCCAAGACGATTGCCACTTACCGCAAATATGAAGTGACCCGCCGCCACCTTGCCGAGTTTATCCAAAGCAAATACAATATATCGGATATTGCTATCAATGAAATCACTCCGATGTTCATTACCGACTTCGAGTTGTATTTGCGTACAGCCTGCAAATGTGGCTATAATACAACTGCCAAGTTCATGCAGTTCTTCAAACGCATTATCCTGATAGCCCGTAATAACGGCATCCTGATAGGCGACCCGTTCGCCAACTATAAAATACGTTTGGAAAAAGTGGATAGGGGATATTTAACAGAGGATGAAATAAAAATCATCCTCAAAAAGAAAATGGTTTCCGAACGGTTGGAACAGGTGCGTGATGTTTTTATCTTTTCCTGTTTCAGTGGTTTGGCTTATGTGGATGTAGCAAACTTAAAGGAAGATAATATCCGCAAGTCCTTTGACGGTAATTTATGGATAATTACGAAACGCCAAAAAACAAATACAGATGTGAACGTTCCTTTGCTGGATATTCCTAAAATGATATTGGAAAAGTACAAAGGTAAATTGCCGAATGGAAAGGTACTTCCTATTATCAGTAATCAGAAACTAAATGCGTATTTGAAAGAAATAGCGGATGTATGCGGAATTAAAAAGAACTTGACATTTCACCTTGCAAGACATACATTTGCCACGACAACCACACTTGCTAAAGGTGTACCCATTGAAACAGTCAGCAAGATGTTGGGACACACCAATATAGAAACGACACAGATATACGCCCGCATTACCAATAACAAGATTAGTAACGATATGCAGGGACTTGACAAGAAGTTTGTTGGCATTGAAAAAATCTACAAAGAAGTATCTATGAAATAGATATATAGGGGGACTTGTCACAAATTGTGATAAGCTCCTTTATGCTTTATTACTCACCATTAAATAATAACATTATGGACTTACAAATCATCCAAAACAAGATTTATGAAATCAGAGGTTGCCGGGTTATGCTCGATAGCGACCTTGCGGCACTCTACCAAGTGGAAACAAAAGCCTTGAAACAGGCTGTTAAACGTAATATTGAACGTTTCCCAAGTGATTTTATGTTTGAACTGACAAAGGAAGAAGTAGAATGTTTAAGGTCACAATTTGTGACCTTAAAGAATAATCCTGATAAAACGGAAGAAGAAACCAGTTCAAAACGTGGTAAACATACTAAATATTTGCCCTATGTTTTCACGCAGGAAGGAGTAGCCGCCCTGTCCGGTGTGCTACGTAGCCCTATTGCCATACAGGTGAATATTTCCATTATGCGGGCATTTGTAGCCTTACGTCAAATGATAACAGGTTATCAAGAATTACTAAAGCGTATTGAAGAACTGGAAGAAAGCACGGATGCACAATTCAGCGAGGTGTACCAAGCATTGACCCAGTTATTAAGCAAACCCGAACCGAAGCCACGCAAACCGATAGGATATAGAACCTATGATGAATAACGGTTTAAGGTATTCAGTTGCCTAAGGGGTGTCACCAGTGATACCCCTTTTTCAGTTCCCTAAAGTAATGTATCTCAATCACAAATTTTAGCAAAGTTACAGCCCGGCAGGGACAAATACCAAATCCGAGCCGTTCCGGTTTCCTGAAAAATCTCCACACCTACGGGTTGTATTTTTTGAAAAGATATGGTTGAAGTCCCCGCCAAACTGTGGGTGTCCGGCAAAATTTCTTATTGTTTAATTTAAAATTCAGTAGTCATGAAAACAACAGAATTTACCATGCCGGAAATCACTATCTCTTATAAAGACAATGTAAAAGCATCCGAAAGGGTGAAAATACTCTCATCCGAAACATCCTACTCTTATTTGAAACCGTTCTATATCGAATGTATGGAACACCACGAAGAAAGCTATGTAATGTTCCTTAATCGGGCTAACAAGGCTTTAGGCGTTTCTCTTATCTCTAAAGGCGGTATGGCTGAAACGGTAATGGACGTGAAAATTATCCTGCAAACAGCCTTGAAAGCTCATGCTTCGGGGATTATCCTCTCACACAACCACCCATCGGGCAACCTACGTCCGAGCGAGCCGGACAAACAAATCACTTCAAAAATAAAAGAAGCCTGCAAGGTCTTGGATTTACACCTGTTAGACCATATTATCCTGACAGAAGAAAGCTATTACAGTTTTGCAGACGAGGGGCTTATCTAAGCCCTTTTTTTTGTTACCAGTAACAAAAACACAATATCCTACTTTTAAAATAAAACCATTTTTCCTATTTCTCTTATTGTAAATCTTCCTCTTAGGCAGTCCCCAGCCGGAGCAGTCATTATCGTATCACATAGGCAAAGGTATTTCCGTGTTCTTTACGTCTTTGCAAGGTCAAGCCCTAAAGGGTTTAAACAAAAATCTTTCTGCTGTACTTCGTCCAGAGAGTATTTTTCTTTAAAATCTTGCAAAGCCTAAACACTACTCTTTAAAGCCTATATGAAACGAAAACGACCGTCTCGACCGGAAACGCATAAAAAAAAGTCAGATTTACGAGAAATAGGAAAAAAGGTTATGAAACTCAACTCCCTTACCTCTCAAATCCGCATAAATTTAAAAATACAGAAGTCATGGAAGCAGTAACATTATCAGAAGCAAGAGTTTATGTAGGTACTTACAACAAGTATAACAACGGTTCACTTTTTGGCAAATGGTTAGACCTTTCTGACTATTCGGACAAGGACGAATTTTTGGAAGCGTGCCGGGAACTTCACAAGGATGACCAAGACCCGGAATTTATGTTTCAGGATTACGAGAATATCCCGGAAATCTTAATCGGCGAAAGCTGGATTTCTGATAAGTTCTTTGAGCTTCGGGATGCCATCGAAAAACTAAGTGAAACCCAGCAGGAAGCGTTTTTCGTATGGTGCGACCACCACAACAGCGATATAAGCGAAGAAGATGCGGACGACCTTATTTCATCCTTTGAGGATGAATATCAGGGAGAGTATAAGGACGAGGAAGATTACGCCTATGAAATCGTAGAGTAATGTTACGACCTGCCGGAGTTCGCAAAGACCTACTTTGATTATTCGGCTTTTGCCCGTGACCTGTTTATGACTGATTACTGGATGGAAGACGGTTTTGTTTTCCGTTGTGCCTGATTATTAACCGGGTGGAGCAATCCATCCGCAACACGCTAAGACAATGAAAGTATATAATAAGATAGCGACTTTTTTACGATGGTTCATGCTTACTTTTATCATCTATCAGGTAGCCACCAGCACCGCCGAGACATGGATAGCTTTAATCATAGGCTTTTTTATTCTCCGGTTCTTTCTCCGGCTGTTTATCTCCGCCGTTTACCTGTTTTGTATGGCGTTTATTTTCATTGTGCTGCTTCCGCTTCTGATTATATGATAACTCATTTAATTATATCAATATGTAAACTTCAAGCAAAAACGGGGTAAGTATTACCTAAATACTGGGAGAGGAAAAATATGTAAAATGCTGTTTTAGCTACATTAAAGGGATAACCTCGTCATCATTATGATAATCGCTATCTATATGATGAATTGTTTCTACTCTTGCAAAAAAAACTTAAACAAATGTTGCGGAAAATAAAGCGAATAGAGGAAAATGCAATAATAATGTTTACGTCCTTACAGGGAACAATCTTCGCCTATTACCAAGAATATAGCAAATGAACTGATTATTTTAAGGTTTTCAATTTTGTTCTTAAAGCATTTCTATAATAGATTGTAAATATCATTAATGTATGAAATGTATTCTTTGATAGTTGTAACTCCCATACAAGAGAGGCAATTAGACCTTTTATCTTTTACTATTGTTAATTCTTTTAGTACCATATATATCGCAAGTTTTATTATTAAAAAACGTCAGTAACTTAACTGTGCTTACAAATATAGTGATTTCTTTAGAATTAACCAAAGAGAGAACTTGCTAATTACTATATATCAAGCAAAAGACAAATAAAGCCAAACGAGGACTAATGAAGCCACCCGTCCCCAAATCCTTAAATATACTCTATTTCATCCTTACTTTTACTTCCGAAATTTTTATTTACTCACTAAAATTCAAAACATTATGGATGTAAACACAGCCAGCCAATACACCACTGACGAGCAGATGATGGATATTCTTCTTGTACTGGATAAGGAGAAAAAGACAATCAGCGCAGTAAAAGGTGTGGATGAAAACGGGGAACTTCAAACCGTACCGCCGGAGAATAACAGCGAACTTTTGAAATTCGACCGTCACGGTGATTTCTTTTCCAACTTCTTTTCTAACATGATGAACCAGTTGAAGAACCCGACCCGCTTCAACTTCTTTAAAATCCCAAAGTTGGAACTTCCCAAAATCGAGCCGATAATCAGAGACAACTTCAATAACCCGACACCTGAAAATGAAGCGAGCATAGAACGTTACCGGGTGACACCTGAAACCGTGAAGCAGGAAGCCAAGAAAGAACAGCAGGAAACCCAACAGCAACCAGCGAAAGAAGCGGGAGCAACGGCGCAAGCACCGCAGCAACCCGACAAAAGCAAGTATGTGATTAACCCGGATAAGGTGGACTGGGAAGCCTTGAAGAATTTCGGTCTATCCAAAGAACAGCTTGAAAAGGCAAAGGCTTTAGAACCCATGTTAAGGGGGTACAAGTCGCCCGGAGCGTTCACCATTGCCGGAAACTACAATTCAGCCATTATGAAACTGGACGCACGTTTATCTTTCCGGCATGACAAGGATGGGAATGTAGTTTTGGCGATACACGGCATCCGACAAAAGCCGGAACTTGAACGCCCGTTCTTCGGACATGAATTTTCCAAAGAGGATAAAGCCAATCTTCTTGAAACAGGCAACATGGGACGGATAGTAAACCTGAAAAACTATATCACGGGAGAAATGATACCCTCTTTCGTCAGCGTGGATAAGGTAACAAACGAACTGGTTTCCATGCGTGCAAGCAGCGTACAAATACCCGATGAAATAAAGGGTGTCAAACTGAACAAGGAACAGCAGCAAGCCTTACGGGAAGGAAAAGGGGTATTCCTTGAAAATATGATTTCCAACCGTAAAAATCCCTTTTCCGCAACCGTTCAGGTCAATGCCGACAAGAAAAGTCTGGAATTTATCTATCCCAATGCCAAACAGTCACAGGAGCAAGGGCAGAAACAGACGCAGCAGAACAGCCTTGTCACCAGTGACGGTGTAACCATTCCCAAAAGCATTTCAGGAATAGAGCTATCCCGCCAGCAACAGCAGGATTTAGTCAATGACAAAACCATCTTTGTTGCCGGGCTGAAAGACAAGCGGGGGGGCGAATACGATGCTTATATTCAGGTGAACCATGATAAGAAGAAATTAGGCTTTTACAGTGACAATCCCAGCTTTGACCGTTCCGCCGTGAAAGAGATTACCCCCGCCAGCAAGAACCGCACACAGGTAGCGGTCAATTCGGAGGGCAAGACCAACGAAGCCACCAAGAAAGTGAAAGAACCCTTGAAAAAGGGTCAGGACAAGCCCACTGAAAAACAAAAGACCAAGCAGGATAAAAAGGAGAAGCAGGAGCAGACGGACAAACCCAAACAAAGCAGGGGACGCAAAAGATGATAGCGGTGCTAATCCTTATCCCGGTTGTCGGTTTCGCCCTGTTCATTTTCGCCTGTTATAAAACAGACTGGAAAGCCATAGACGAGCAGAACCGACAATTTTATGTAGATAGCTATCACATCTATTATGACCGGAAAATCCTAAGACAAAAAGAAGTGGAACAATTAAAATCAAAATTAGAATGATTACAGTAATCGGAGAAAAACCAAGTGTGGCAAGGGACATTGCCCGTATTTTAGGAGCGAGTGAAAAACAGGATGGCTATCTTTCAGGTAACGGGTATCTCGTTACCTGGGCGTTCGGCCATCTTGTAGGTTTGGCAATGCCGGAAGCCTACGGCATACAGAGCTTTCGCCGGGAAAGTCTGCCTATTATCCCGGATAGTTTTCAACTTACACCCCGACAAGTGAAAGCGGAAAAAGGGTACAAGGCTGACCCCGGCGCATTGAAACAACTAAAGGTAATCAAAGACGTATTCGACCAGTCGGATAAGATAATTGTCGCCACCGATGCAGGGCGCGAGGGAGAGCTTATCTTTCGCTACATCTACCAGTATATCGGGTGTAACAAGCCATTTGTCCGTTTATGGATAAGCAGCCTTACAGACAAGGCAATCCGTGAGGGACTGCAAAACCTGAAAGCCGGTAGCCTATATGATAACCTTTTCCTTTCGGCACAGGCACGAAGCGAAGCGGATTATTTAATTGGAATTAATGGTACACAGGCTTTAAGTGTGGCAGCCGGACAAGGCATTTTTTCTTTGGGACGGGTACAGTCGCCCACGTTGGCAATGATATGTACCCGCTTTTTAGAGAACAAGAACTTTGTCCCGCAAAAGTATTGGCAACTGAAATTACAGACTACTAAGGACAATGTAGCTTTTACGGCCCTATCCACAGAAAAGTACGATATGCAGCAGCCCGCCATCGACACGCTGCAAAGGCTAAAGGAAGCGCAAACGGTACAGGTGAAAACCATAGAGCGTAAGGAAGTGAACCAAGAACCGCCGTTGCTTTATGATTTAACTTCACTCAAAAAAGAAGCGAATCAGCAACTGAACTTTTCCG
>ERZ1024427.32-NODE-32-length-36990-cov-91.319453_pt1 | contig 36990 bp, 65 predicted proteins | sample MGYA00520783_ERZ1024427 | MGnify/ENA primary metagenome ERZ1024427 (study PRJEB33242, sample SAMEA3444285) | Homo sapiens | biome: Host associated; feature: Gastrointestinal tract; material: Stool | place: Uganda | collected 2011-01-01 ...
GAAAACCTGTTAGCGTGTTTACAACAGGTTTACCAACACCTTCACCCTTTGGAAAATCTAGTACCTACTTCTAGTACCTGGTACTAAATTGTTACAACAGTAAATTTTTGTATATTTACACATGCAAAAAAATATGATACAATATACTATATAGGAGGTTATTATATGGCAAAAAACAGATTAACAGAAGAACAAATAAAACGAAAACAATTGATCATAGAACAAATGGGAGATAATTACAAAGAAATTGATGAGCCACTCGTCGATGCATTAGCATTCGCGATTGATCAATTAGAGTTTATGGACGCACAAATCAACGATGTTAAATCATTACTTGAATCTCGTCAGTTTATGGCGAATCGCGACAAATTTATAAAACAAGTTGAGAATGGGATGAAAATGTTAGACATTACACCACAAGCACGTAATAAAGCAAAGACCGAAACTGCAAAAACAGTTGATCCATTAACTGAATTGCTAGGTGATATGTAATGAATTATACTAAAGCAAAAGATTATTGTGTTTGGGCAATTGACGAACAGAACAACAAAGTGCCAAAATATGTAAAATATCAATGTAAACTATTCCTTGATATTTGGGATGACAATGATAAGTTATCATTTTTTGATCATAACAAAGCAGTAAAGATTGAGAAAATGCTTACACTTGTAAACGTTCCAAAGGGTGAAGGTGTTGGTAAACCTGTTGTAAACACGCTAACAGGTTTTCAATGGCTATTATTGGTTGCACCATTTTGTGTAATGATGCGAGATGATCGTGAAAAACGACGTTATGAAAATATCGTGCTCGAAATTTGTCGTAAGAATGCAAAATCATATGTGTCTGCACTCATATGTTTGGTACTTATGATCCTTGAGCCAAAATTCTCACGATTTTTCACAGTTGCACCAACAGGTGCACTCGCACGCGAAACATTTAAACAAATTAAGGAATTCGTATTAGTTAGTCCAGCACTTGAAAAACATTTCAAATTACGTCGTGATAATATTATATGTACACTAACATCTAGCGAGTATATGCCACTAAATTATAGTACATCTACATTAGATGGTAAATTACCAAATGCATGGCTTGGTGATGAAGTTGGTGCGTTACCTGTATCATACCCACTTGAAGCGATGCGCTCAGGTGCGATCTTGTTAAAGAATAAACTAGGGATTATTATGTCAACGAAATATCCTACAATTGATAATCCTTTTGAGGATGAAGTCGACTACGCAAAAAAAGTACTTGATAATATACTTGACGACACAACAACATTTGCATTATTGTACGAGCCAGACAATCCAACAGGATCATGGGAAAGTGATGACAATATCCTTGCTCATGGTAATCCACTTGCGATTGATGTTCCAATTTTGTGGGATAACTTAATTAAAAAGCGTGCAATTGCGATTGAAAAACCTGCTGCAAGAAGTAATTTTTTAACAAAACACTGTAATATTATTACTGCTGATAGTAACACAGAAGCATATATCGACATTCAGGATCTGCGACAATGTCGTATTAATGGTTTTGATTGGTCTGGTCGAGATGTATATGTTGGCGTTGATTTATCCTTAACAAATGATAATACATCAGTTGTTATGGTTACACGTGATGAATATGGTCATTTAGTATCACATCCAATGTGTTTTATACCAACAGATAATATCGATAAAAAGACAAAAGAGGAAAAATGTGATTATATAAAATACATTGATCTTGGACTTTGTATTGATTGTGGTACGAACATCATCGATTATAGTAAAGTGGAAGCATACATAATCTATACGTTACAACAAGATTTTGGTGTTAACATTATTGCTGTTGGTTATGATCGTTACAATGCAATCTCAAGTGTCAATAAACTCGAAGCAGCTGGGATTGATTGTATTGAAGTACGACAACATTCAAGCGTACTTGCATCGCCAACTAAACTATTATATGAGGAAATTACAACACATAACTTCAGATATGTTACCAATCCATTATATGAGATCAATTTCGTAAATGCAGTTTGTACATATGATACCAACTTAAATCGATATGTACATAAGAAGAAGTCAAATGGTAAAGTTGATATGGTCATCGCAACATTAAATGCTGTATGTTTGTTACAACAACAGGAACTCCTTGACGATAATTGGGTTTGTAGTTAAAATATACAATATATAGTATGTTGGTAAAATTCACGTAGCTATATTCTGTATATACAATATATAGCTGGAGTAAAACTCTCTATATACAATATACTGTATTTATGGTATAATAGTATTGTACCTCCGTCGAGGGAGCAGGTCTTAATTGGCTTGCTCCCTTTTATTATTTACAAATATAAAAATGTATGGTATAATGTAATTAACCTAAGGGTTACAACTATAATTCTATCACAGAAAAGACAAATTTATTTATTTAAAAGTCCGGTTATCAACCACGGAAAAACTAACACTATATAGAGTCTTTTAGCTCACCGATTATGGTGAGCTTTTTCTTTTATAAAAACTATTTACATTGTTGCAACAACGTGATATAATGTAATCAAGCTAAACGAAAGGAGGTACAAACTATGTCAGAACTTACGCATCGCTTAGCGTTTAGGTGTACAGAAGAACTTTTCGAAAACGTAAAAGAAATTGCGAACGATAAAGGTTTGACCGTCACTGATTATATCACGTTCTTATTGATCGATGATATTGGTAATTATTATGATGAGAAAGGAGGTGAAGAATAACATTGTTTAATTGGTTTAGAAAAAACGAACAACGTAACGACAACGAAGTACTAGCCGATGTCGCTGAGGGTCTTATTCAATCTGGAACAACAATCACACGTCAACAAGCGATGAGTATTCCAGTTGTAACAAAATCAGTTGCATGGATTGCAAGTGCTATTGCTGCATTACCAATTAAAATGTATACTAAAACCGATAGTGGTTATCAAGAAGTGTATGATGATTATCGTCTACCTTTATTAAACGACTACTCCGGAAATGGTATGATCGCGAACGATTTAAAACGTCAATTGCTTACAGATCTACTTTTGGATGGAAATGGTTATGCTTATATCAGCAAAAAAGGTAATAAAATCACAAAATTGTCATATATTCCTACAAGCCGACTAACATATACTGAATCAGTTGACACGATTAACAAAATCGTAAATGTTTGGGTCGACGGTAAACAAGTACAAGATTATAACGTATTTCGTTTGGTAAATAATAGTAAAAATGGTATCAGCGGGATTGGTTTTGTTAGTGATTGCCAAGATTTGCTAAGTACAGTTTTATCTAGTTTGCAATATGAAAACTCCAGCATCTCGTCTGGTGTACGTCGAGGATTTTTAAAGTCAAAATCCAAACTAGATCCTGACAAAATGAATGAATTACGACGCGCTTGGAAAAAACTTACAACACCAAATCAGAGTGACGTGCTTGTACTTAATGCCGGTATCGAGTTTGAAGATGCAAGCAGCACGGCAACTGAAAGTCAGTTAAGTCAAAATAAAGTAATCAACATGCATCAAATACTTGCATACTTTGGTTTGCCAACGAACTTTTTCGAAGGTGTAAACTCTGATGCGTACTTAACAGCAATACGAATTGCTATCTTACCAATCGTTAAGCAATTTACAAACGCACTTAATAATTACATGTTGCTTGAATCTGAAAAGACAAACATGAAATTTGAAATTGATACAAGTGACTTATTACGCATTAATGCAAACGAACGTTTTGACGCATATCAAAAAGGTTTGCAATCTGGGATTCTAACTATCGATGAAGTGCGCCGAATGGAAAATCTTCCAGTACTCGACATGCAATATTTGAAACTTGGCCTTGGTGATGTTTTATATAACATTTCCGATGGTAAGATCTTCGTTCCAAATACTGGGGCGATTGTGGATCCTTCTGTTACAACTAATGATCAAAACACATTGAATGATGACGATAAAGCATCAAATTAGTTGTTTACAAATTCGTTGCAACATGTTATAATAATAACTGTTAGGAGGTGAAACAAGTTTGAAAATCGAATTACGAAATAATGGTGTACACCTTGAGGGTTACGTAAATGTACCGGGCCGCGAAAGTCGCGAACTACACGATTTACATGGGCCATTTATCGAGATCATCAAGCCGGGAACATTTGGTAAAAGTCTTGAACAACGTTCCGATGTCGGATTAATGTTAAATCATAAAAGAAATTTAGAGCCGATCAACTGGGAATTATATGAAGACAATATCGGATTGCGAGCATTGATTGATATTGACGATCCTGAAGTCGTTGAGCTTGCTGAGCATAATAAATTGACAGGTTTTTCCTTCGGTTTTATTGCTAAAGCTGACGAATGGGATACTACTCAAGAAGTACGACGAAGAACAATCGATGATTTGGACTTGCAAGAAGTGAGCATTTTAAGTGTAACACCCGCATATTATGCTACGAGTATTGAAGCACGAGGTGAAGACAACATCGTTCATGAGCAACGTTCCATCGAACAAACATTTGAGGTTGACGACAAACGTGATCCTCACGATCTTGAACAATTGAATACATACAAACAACATTTTGAATTCTTAAAAGGGAGAAATAACTAATGAAATTTTTAATTGAAAAACGTAATCAACTTGTTGATGAAATTAACAACATTTTTGTACCGGCAGAAACAGAAAAACGTGCTTTGACTGAAGATGAACAATCTACATTTGAAGCAAAAACTGCAGAACTTAAAGCGTTGGACAAAACAATCGAAGCAAAACGCGAAGCTCGTGCATTGACTTTAATGGATGAAGAAACACCAAAAACTCCAGAAAAGAAAGAAGAAAAACGCTCCACTGAAGAACTTGAAGAACGTGCGTTTGAAGCATTCTTGCGTGAACAACGTGACGGTGAAATGGCCAAAGGTGATAATGGTGCGGTAATTCCTACTACAATCGCTAATCGTATTATTGATACAGTAAAACAAATTGCTCCAGTTTATGCATTGACAACTAAGTTTGCTGTTAAAGGCAAATTGCAATTCCCAGTTGCTAAAAATGCAATTACAACTGGTTATCAAAAAGAATTCACTGATATTGCATCCAGTGCAGTTGGTTTTACAAACGTTGAGCTTGACGGTTATTTGATTGGTGCATTATCTAAGGTATCTGTATCCTTGATCAACAATGCTCAATTCGATATTGTATCTTACGTTGTTAACAAAATTGCACAATCCATTGCAGAATTCTTGGAAAAAGAATTGTTAGTAGGTGCTACTAAAATTAAAGGTATCACAAATACAGCATACGAAGATGCTGGCGTTACAAAAGTTGAATCCGCAACTACCGCAATTACTGCTGACGATTTGATCGACACACAAGCAGCAATCAAAATGAATGTTCAAACTGGTTGTCAATGGTTGATGAATCAAACAATGTTAACTGAAGTACGTAAATTGAAAGATAATAATGGTCAATACATTTTAAATCCTGATGTTCGTACTGGTTTTGGTTATGAATTGCTTGGTAAACCTGTGATGATCTCCGATGAAATGCCAGCCAACACTATCGTATATGGTGATTGGTCCGCAATGTATGTAAACATTCATGAAGATGTAAACATTCGTCAATTGAATGAAGTATATGCAGCTCAACACGGTGTAGGTTTTGTTGCATGGGCTGAGCTTGATGCAAAACTTGTTGAATTAGACAAATTTGCGAAACTTGTAAAAAAGCAGTAAGCCGTAAACGTTCTACGGCCAAAACTGAGAACGAGTAATAATTAAGGTGGGGTGAGGCAATTCGCCTCACCCCTAATTTTATACTAATAAGGAGGATCATGTGAAAGTATCAGAGTTAACACTTGATAATATCAAGCAATATTTGCGCATTGATGGTAATGACGATGATATTCTACTCAATGCCTTGCTAGCTGCTGCCATTCAATATTGTACTTCTTATATGGGCTGTACAACTGAAGATCTCAATAAATATGATGACGTCACAATTGTTGTCTTGGCACTGATCTCTGACAGTTATGAAGTACGACAATTTACAACAAGCACAATTACTTTAAATCCTATAATGCATGGTGTTTTGGATTTACATTGTAGCAATTTCATTGGTGGTGATCCTGTATGAGATATGTAAAGGATATGCGACTTTCAAGTATTTGCAAAAATCGCCTCGAGGTATGGGGTGAGGTAACGAGTGATACTAAAAATCGATTAGGCCAATATCCTAAAGAAGAGAAAAAACTATTTGAAGTATGGGGTGCAGTTTTACCACAAACCGGTGGATTGTTAAATGGTCGACCAGCCGACACAACATTATGTCGTACCACGCACAAGATCGTGTTACGTTACAACAACAAAATCACAAGTGCAAACTGGTTTATATATAATGGTGTTCGATATGATATTTTATATATCATGGATCCATACTTAAATAGCGAACGACTTGAATGTTATTGTGAGGTAATTTTGTAATTTAATATTTACATCGTTGCAACAATATGATATAATAATAACTGTTAGGAGGTGAATAATGAAATACAAAGATTTACATAGCCTGCAATTTGGCAAGCTAACCGTTTTATATAAGCTACACAATTACAATAAAAAAGGTACATATTGGCTTTGTGTATGTGATTGTGGTAATTTTAAAGAAGTTAGACGACAAGATTTAAAACGTGGTTATGTAAAATCTTGTGGCTGTTCTCGTAAGAAATATACCAATAATCACACCTATGCACAAAGTAAATTATATCGTATTTGGTCTGGTATAAAATCTCGTTGCAATAGTAAAAAGTGTAAAAACTACAAAAATTATGGTGCTCGAGGAATTAAGATGTGTGATAAATGGTTAGACAATTTTCAAACATTTCATGATTGGGCAACGAATAATAATTATCAAGAAGGTTTGCAAATAGATCGTATTGATAACAACAAAGGTTATTCACCAAATAATTGTCGTTTTATAACACCTAAAGAGAACAGTAATAACAGGTGTAATACTATTAATGTTACACTAAATAATATTATTAAAACCCTTTCAGAATGGTGTGAGATCTTAAACATTAATTATTGTACAGCTTATAAACGTATTTATAATTATAATTAGTCTATTGAAAAGCATTAAATTATGGAAGGAGTAAATAATATTGTTAAGTGTTATTGACGTTATACGAGCTTTGTCAGAATTAATCGAAAATAAATATCCAGATTATCCTGTCGTTGATTATGACGTTACTGAGGATTATCCTCGGCCAAGTTATTTTATAGAAGTCGATGATGTAGAAACGAGCTGGGTTGCTAATGATTATATTAAAGAATCCAGTAATTTAAAAATTGTATTTTTTGCCGCTGAAAGATATGAGGGCTTTTTAGAATTACTTGACATGAAGAATAATCTAACAGTAATGTTTGATGATCCATTATATGTTAGCGACGGAAAATCTGAATATTATGTATCTCTATTAAATACCGCAAGTGATATATATAAAACTGACAAAGTACTAGAATTTACTTTACGTGCTGATCTTATTCAAAAAGTTGAGCGTAAAGAAATTGAACCTTATATGGAAGAATTAAGTACAAACATAACACAATAAGGAGGAATTAAATGAGTTATCGTTTAGATTTACCAGATATTAATGTAATCTTTACACAAAAAGCAGTAACTGCAGTACAACGTTCCGAACGTGGTGTATTATGTGTGATTGTTAAGGATGCGCAACAAGATACTGGTATTAAAAAGTTTGTTTACAAACGCTTGGCAGATATTACAACAACTGACTACACAACCACTAATTATGAAGCACTTAAACGTGCATTTGATGTTGCAGTAAATAAAGTATATGTTTTACGTTGTTCTGAAGCATCTGAATTAGCTGACATCGTTAAAGAACTTGATAAAATTAAATTTAATTACGTATGTACAAACGTTAAAGTACTACAACAAGATCTTGCAAATCAAGTTGTACAATATAATAAAGATAATGCTGGACATAAATGCGTATGTGTAGCATCTGAATTAACTACTGCCGACAGCAAATATATTATCAATGTTAAAGGATCCGGTGGCACATTAAAATCTGGTGAAGCAGTTAAAGCAGAAGACTATTTGATTCGTATCGCATCTACATTATGTAACTTGCCAATGAATCGCAGTTTGACATATTATGTATTTGAAGATCTTGCATCTTGGGACGATACATATTTAACAACTGAAGCACCAATCGGTAAATGGATCTCCGATGGTTGGTTGACATTAATCAATGATGATGACGAAGTAAAATGTGGTCGTGCTATTAATAGCTTGCACACATTTACAAGTACTAACACAGAAGACATGTCTTATATTATTATCGTTGAAGCAATGAACTTAATTATCGAAGATATTTATACTACGTTCAAAGATTATTACGTAGGCAAATATAAAAATACTTTGAGCAATCAACGTTTGTTTATTACTTCTGTAAATGCTTACTTCCGTCAATTAATGCGTGAAGAAGTACTCGACGACGCATATGACAATCATAGTTATGTTGATATTGAATCTCAACGACTTGCATGGCTTGGTATTGGTAAAACTGAGGCAGAAGATTGGGACGACAACAAAGTACAACAAATGACTTTCAGAACGCATATTTTCCTAGCTGGTGATGCTAAAATCTCCAATGCTATGGAAGATCTTAAATTCGTCATTGCACTTGCATAAAGGAGGATCTATAGATGAATGGTAATTCCGTAATTTTAGGCACATTTGGTAAACTTTACGTGAACAATGTGCGAATCGCAAATATTAAATCTTTTGAATTAAAAGCAAGCCTCCAATACGAGGATATTCTCGTAAATGGTAACTTGATCACACAATCCAAATATAAAGGTTCAACATTAACAGGTACGATGGTCGTGCATAAAGTCGACAGCATGAACATCAAACTTGTTAAAGACGCAATTAAAACTGGTGTTATGCCAAGCATCAAATTTATGGGTGAACTTAAAGATGCAAATGTAAACGGTGATGAAGCGATCGAAGTATCTGATGTTATGTTTGACGAAGCAACGTTGTTGTCCTTTGCAAATGGTGAAGTACGCGAAGAATCTACTGCATTTCGTGCTGGTGATTATAACTACTTAAGTACTATTTAATTGTTGCAACGGGGTGTGTCATTTACGATGCGCCCCGTTCATTTATCCTATGCGTTTTATATATTGTACATTTTGTTGCAACATGGTATAATAATAAATGTAAGGGGGATAACCCTTAAGGATATTATTAAATGAAAGAGGTACACAAAATGACAAAATATGTAATTCTAAAGAAAATCGGCGATATTTGGTTTGCAACTAGAAACAGATACACAGTAAAAGAGTTAGAGATTTTAGTCGATAGACTCTATGATGATATTGTCGATTTTGAATTAATTAATGAGGGCTTATGTCAAGGTTTAGATGACGGTATTATTATTGTTAAAGATGATAATCGCGAACTAAACAAAAATGGTAGATATTTAAACGACAATTTAGAAATTGAAACAAATACAGAACAACAAGAATCTGGTAACATTAAACCATGGCACGTTATTGCAGCATGGTGCGGTTTAGCATTTATCACTGGTTGGACTGTTGCAACGGGTATTATGATTGCGGCTGCAATCGCTAAAAAAGTATTAGATAAATAGGAGGTACAAACTTATGGATTATATTAGTCAAATTTTAGATCGAGCAAACAAAACAATGCAATCTCAAAATGAGGTTAATACAGAAATGACATTAGATATTGATGGTACTGAATTAAAAGTAAATCGTTTACCGGTACAAAAAGTATTTGAACTTTTAACTGAAGCACAAGAAAATGAATACGATGCTGAGCTCGAATTGATTTATCTATCTGCATACGATACATTTAATAATGAAGCAGTTATGCAGTTGAACGAATCACACGAGCCACATGATGTAGTAAAAGTTGTGTTTGGTGATGATCCTATTCTAATTGGTAAAATCGCAAGTGCTATTGTTACTTGGTACGATTTGAAGAAAACTATTGATATTACGGTTAAATCATTAAAAAAGTAATATGCGAAGATATTCGCGCATCTGTGATCTCGCATTATAGTTTGCGAGGTATGTCATTTACTGAATTGAAAAGTCTCGATTATTCTGATATATTATATTTGTATGCTACTTTGGAGCTTGAAAATAATGGAAATTGACGATCGAGAATTATTACAAGTTATAAAACAATTGAAGTATTTCGATACTCACTATTTCGATAAAGATTTTCGAAGCGCCGGTAAAAAAGCAGCTGGACCAATCCTAACCAAATGGGCAAAAGATGCAAACGCAAACATCAATTTCCCATTTTCAGGTGGTCACGCAAAATCCGGTAATTTTACCGGATCCATGAAACGGTATAGCCAAAAAGATCGAAACATCAGCAAATCGAAATACAAATATAAAAAACAGCCTATACGTGAGGAGAATGGTAAATTTGTATTCAAATTAAATAATCAAATTCGATTATCCAACATTTGGGAAGCAAAGCGATTTACCCCTCACATAGGTACAACTAAACTTGCTACAAAATCTGGTTTTGGTAACAAAGAAAAGACAGAACGTATGTTCGATAATTATACACAAAATTTTGTTGATCGTCTAGCAGATTTTGTAAAGAAGCAAGTGGAAAGGAAAAGTAAAGTATGAGCAATAGAAATGCTACTGTAACAGTAAATACTAAAGCAAATACTGGTGGACTTAAACAAGTATCTGGTGCGTTAACATCTTTTGATTCTGGATTAAAAGGAACACTCGGGAATTTAAAACAATTTAAAAGTGCACTAGGCGCATTAGCGATTGTTGGTATTGCAAAAGGTATTAAGTCGTTCGCAGATGATATGCGCTCAGCATATTTAGTACAACAGCAAGCAGAGAAAAATGTAAACGATGCATTATATTCAAACATGACTGCTCGCGGTGAATCTCAAAAAGCGATTGATGATCAGGTAAAAGCATATAAAAGTCTAGCATCACAGCTACAAAAAGTTGGTGTTATCGGGGATGAGGTTACTTTATCCGGTATGGGGATAATGACTCAAATGGGTTTAACAACGGATCAAGTAAAAACCATGACACCATTATTACAGGATCTTGCTGTTAAACAATACGGTTTAAATGTATCTGGTGAACAATTCAAACAAGTGTCGCAATCTGTTGCAACAATGGTCAATATGGGGAGATTGACTTTACAAGGTTACGGAATTCAAGTATCCGATGTCGAACGTAAACAATTTAAAGCGATGTCACAATCTGAACGTTATACATTCATTATGAACAAACTTAAAAATTCAGTTGCAGGTGCTAATGAAGCAATGGCACAAACAGCAGGTGGTCGTTTGCAACAAATGAATAATGCTATCGGAGATTGTGAAGAACAAGTGGGGCAATTAGTAAACACAATTTATGGTGGATTTGCTACAATGGCTTTGCCAGTAATTGAAGATGCAACTGGCGCATTCCAAGAATTCATGACTGTCATTAATGGTGGTGAAGCCCCTGAGGGTGGTTTTCAATATTTAAGTGAAGACGATGTGAATAACTTAAAACTCATTAAACAAAACTTGATAGACATTAAAAGTAGTCTTGATAGTATTTTTGGCGCCGGTTGGCCAAGTTTATCGGAATTAATTGGTACACAACAATTCATTTCAGATATGCAAAGCATTTCAAATGAAGTATCTTATGTTGCAAACATCATTGAAAAATTAGTATATAATTTTAGAACTTTACAAAGTGAAGGATTATATACAACGAATCTTGTAAATCCATTAAGTGGTCGCGATACAAAAATACCCGGCCATGCAAATGGTACAAATTATTTTGAGGGTGGTCGTACAATCGTCGGCGAATATGGTCCGGAAATTGTCGATTTGCCTAGGGGATCTAGTATTAATACAAATGCACAAACACAACGTGAATTGTTGGGAGGATCAGGAACAACAATATCTTGTCCAATCACAATTCAAGGCAACGTAATTGGTAATCAAGATTTTATCGATCAAGTTGGTAATGCAATCAGTGGTCGTGTATCTATGGCACTAGCCAATATGTAATACACTCATAAGAGGTATGTTTATATAGCATACCTCTTTTTATTTACTATTTCGTTGTAACATGATATAATAGTATATGAAAGCGAGGTGAAAAAATGGATTTAACAAGTCTTTTAAATTTGTATCGCGCATACTTAGCATTTCAAGGTAATAAAAATGTACGCGCAGATATAACATTACTTTTAGAGGGAGGATCCTCAGTGACATTCCCTGTGCCCCCTGCTGATTTGCCGCAAATAACTGCACCACAAAATAATGAAGTATTCAAATCAATTATTGGTGATGTAAGTCAAATGGGTTTGCTTGGTTTGAGATCAGTTGCATTTAATGATGTATTATTACCATCTGACGTTGGTGATTATAGTTGGGCTCGAGGTGATAATGGATCCGATATTATAAATTTCATTAATGATAACCGTCAAAAAGGTCAGCCATTCAGATTGATCATCACAAAAGGTGATGTTACATATTTAAACATGAATGTACTAGTTGATGATTTTGATTATTATCAAGACAATCAAGCCGATTATCATATGAACGGTACTTTTACAGAGTATCGTACGTATAATAGTCAAACGGGAGGATTAGAAACATGATCAGGGTTGAAGCCATCATTGACGACAACTCATATATTATTAGTGCGTTTTGTAGTAGTATCAAACGCGAAGATGATATAAAATCGCTCGGGGTTAAGTTGTCATTTGATTATTTAAATAATAAAGTGATTGACAAAAATACAGTTTGGATTGATCTTTCGCTAGGAAACACCATTTTACTATATGATGACGATACATTGCTTTTTCAAGGTACAATCCAAAAAGCAATGCGTAACGGTTTAGGTTCATATCAATACGAAGCATACGACAATGCATGGTATTTAAACAAACAAGAAGCAAGAATCCAATTTAGTAATATTGATGTCAAAACTGCAATTGAAACATTATGCAAGCAAGAAAATATACCATGTGATGTTGCATGTGATATTCCAACAAAAGTTACTAAAATCTATAATGGTGATACTATATCTAAAATTATAGATGACTTGCTAAAACTTGCAACTAATGAAATAGGTAAGCGTTATCGTCGCGAATATAATTACGGTAAATTATACATTAACGCGTTTGACAATCTTAAAATGATATGGCAAAGCGAGCCACTAGTATCTGAATTTAGTCAAGAATTCAATTGCGAAAAGTTAGCAAATAAAATTGTTATTATGAGTGGTAAGGAAAAATCACAATCAGTTGTTGCAACAGCTCAAGATGATAACTCAATCAAGAAATATGGTTTATACGTGCATTATGAAAAAGTAGATGACAAGAAAAAAGCTGAAGCTCAAAATATTGCTAGCAACAAACTCAAGCAAATGGCTTGGCCAACGAAAGCAACTAAATGTACTTTGCTTGGTGATAACTACGTACGTAGTGGGAGGATCCTGAAATTTAATCAACCAAATATAAATATGGTTGGTGAGTATCTTGTTACATCATGTCATCATTCATATGACGCAGGTAAACATATTATGGATTGCGAACTTATACTAAATGAGGAGGTAAACAATAATGTCTAGTTGGGATTATGAGCTCGCAGCTCAATTTAAAAGTAGAGATAATCCAAAAACAAAAATTGGCCCGATGATTGGTAAAGTAATTAGTACTTCTCCACCTGTTGTAACAATTCAAGATGGAAAGTATACAATTAAAGGTAAGCAATTATATGTTGCATATCATTTATTGGAACGTAAATCCGCATATACGAACATGAGCCAATCAGGTAATATATCAATTAATTGTCATCCATGTCAAGGTAGTTATACTGCAAATTGTACCGGTGATATTCAACTTGAAGAAGTTTGGAAAGCCGGTGATCTTGTTTTGGTGATCCCGACAGAATCAGAACAACAATTTATAGTAGTTGATGTTATTCGACAATTAAAAGGTTGTAACAGTCAAGCAAAATAATACTTTACATTGTTGTAACAGTATGGTATAATAAATATTGTTAGGAGGTGAACATTACGAAAAATATAAAATTCAATTATGATACAAACAGTTTTGAGGTTGATAATCCAACTGATAACGTGAATGACGTCAAACAATGGGTCGAGCTGCTCATAAAAGTTGAAAAAGACAAATATAAAATTTATAATGAGAATTTTGGTATGGATTTTTCTGATATTATGGGTTATCGTCTACCACGTTCCGTTCAAGTTAGCGAGATCATTCGACGATTAAAACGTACTATCATAAATGGATGTGATAATGTCGTCGATGTGAAAGACTTTAAATTCAACAAAGGCGAATTTCGTTTTACTATTGTAACCGATCTTGGGGAAGAGGTGATCATACATGTATAATGACAAAAGTCTAAACGATATTCATGATTTAATGCTTGCAAATATCGACAACGAATATCGGAAAAGACAAGGTTATCCTACATATGATTTGACGCGTGGCTTTGCATTTGGGGTAAAATCATGCTGGGATTTAGCGTATGATGTTGCTAAAAAATTAGATATTGAAAATCTATCAGGTGAAGAATTAGATTTATTTATTTCTGAACGTACCGGATTAGATAGGAAACAAGCTACAAAATCAAAAGGTGAAATTACTATTGTACAAGGTAATGGATCTATTTTGAAAGGTGATTTATTTGCAACAGAACAAGGTATACAATTTGTTGCAACAGAATCAAAAGAAGTACACACTGGCGATATTGTAAAAATTGAATCCGTTATGGGTGGTCAAGCAACAAATGTCGGTATTGGTGAAATTTCAGAAATGCCTGTAACATTACAAGGTATTTACAAAATCACAAACAACAAAGCATGCACAGGTGGTTATGATCGCGAAAACGATACAGATTATCGAGAACGATATTATATTAAACTTCGTACACCTGTTAATGGTGTAAATGCTAATCAGTATGTGCTATGGGCAGAAGAAATTGACGGAGTAGGTAAAGCTCGATGTGTTCCAATTTGGAATGGGATTAATACTGTAAAAGTTATTTTAATCGGTAATGATTTCAAACCTGCAAGTGATGATCTTGTAACTCGTGTACAAAATTATATTGATCCAAATAAAAATGGTGATGGATCTGGTGTTGCAACAATTGGAGCAGTTACAACTGTTGTTGCAGCAACTCAAAAGAATGTTGATATTACTATTTACGGATTGAAAGTAAGTGGTGCATTAGAAGAAACAAAAAAAGTTATTAAGGAAAACCTTGATCGATATATCAAAACAAGTGCTTTCAATAAGGATTATATTTCACTTGCAAAAATTGGTTTAATCATTGCAGAAACAAATAACGTTGACGATTACAGAGAAATTCGTTTGAATGGTACTCATAATAGTTTGCAGTTAAAACAAGATGAATGCGGTGTATTGAATGAGGTAGCATACAATGACTAAGGATGAAATGCTTAAAACGTTACCTCGATTATATCGTAAAGATAAATGGCTTAATCAAATTTATAATACATCTCAATTAAGAGAAGTTGATAATTTATCTCAAATTGATTATAATAATATATTCATGTCAACACTTGATGATTATGGATGTTCGTTATATGAACGTGATTTATTGCTAGATCAGAAAACAACAATCGAAGATAGACGCTCAGCCATCATTACAAAATGGCGAGCAACTCATCGATGCACATTACAAGTACTGCAGGATATTGTCAATCAATGGTTTGGTGATAAATGTCAAGTATCGTATGACGGTAATGCAACCGTAACACACACGACAAAAGTCGGTACACGATATGATCCTAATAACTATTATTATCAATCATTCTTAAATGAATACATGAATATATTCCCAGCGCATTTTCAACTTGTGTGGAATCACATACATAATAGATGGATTGACTATTGTAAACCACATTCATGGGGATATGCAAAAGATGAATATTATAATTGGCGTAGCCCTAAATCTCATACATGGAAAGATGAAAAATACATGATCCGTAGTAAGTTATGGGAATATAATTTTACCAGAACATGGGATGACGTTTACGATAGTGAAATTACTTGGGAGGAATAATGAAACAGACTACAAATTATAAATTATATAAACCGTCATATGATGATGATGTAGACATTCAAATCCTTAATAATAACATGGATATTTTGGATGATAACTTAAAACGTAACATTGATAAATTTGGTCAATACCTACCATTAAGTGGTGGCACAATGCAAGGTGATATTACATTACCATACAACATTGGCCAAGGTATTAAATGTAATAAATCAAATTGGATTGGATTCAATGAAACAAGTTTTAACGGTGTTAAAAAAACAACGCTATCAACAAAAGCCGACAGATTTAAATTTTATACTCCGAGTGATAAAGAATTTGTAATTGACGATACCGGTGCATGGTTTAATAATGATGCATTAATTCGTGATAGATATACTGATTTGGACGATTTTACTGGTTATATAAAATTATCAACAGGCGTTACTATACAATGGGGTCTTGTCACTCCAACAAACAGTGACGGTAACGTTCAACATGTTACATTAAAAACGCCGATGCCTACTCCAAACTATGTTGTACTTACTAGCCGAAGTAATTATACACAAAATATTAAACCGGATCAAGATGTATCATCTAATAATGCAACATTTAATCTTACAAGAACAGGATTTGATATTTTATGTGCTAGATCTAATCGTGGTCAAGCAGTATTTTGGTTTGTGATTGGAGGTCAAGTATAATGTTAGGTAAAAAAATGTACAAACACGATTTTAACGAAGTTGAATATAAAAATATGGCGGATTGGTGTAATGAGCATAATTGCACAATCGAAGATAAAGGTGAATTTTATGAAGTCGTTAAAGTCGATAATACTGCTTTAGAAAACGAATTTAAAAAACAAAACTTACAATCTGAAATTAAAGCTATCAATATTACGTTATCCGAATTACGCGGTATTTCTGAATGTGCAATTTCTGTTGATGGAAACAACGTATATGATGTATTTGTTGATGGTGAGTTGATTGTAATGAATGAAACAGAATTTCAAAATTACTTCGATGAATTAAGTAATAAAAGATCTAATTTGTTACAACAATATAAGGAGCTGAAATAATGGCAACTAAAACAACAAATTATAATTTGACAAAACCGGATATGACTGATTACGCAGATATTCGTGTTCTTAATGCTAACATGGATATTATTGATAGTGCTATGAAAACTATTTCAGATCTTGCAAAATCTGGTGGCGGAGGTGATACTCCGTCAATCGACCTATCCGACTATGCTTTAAAATCTCAATTAAATAGTTATTTACCTTTAACCGGTGGTGATCTATCCGGTATGATCACAATCAACGGAAAAGAAGTTGCGTTGAAAACTACAAACAAAACAGGAACAACAAAAGGTAATGAAGAATCTCATTGGAAAACGTATTTGCCAGATGGTCGTGTCATGTTCAAGGTTACAGTAGGAACACAAAAGCATATTACTTTGCCAGTTAGTATGGCAAATACTCAATATAGCGTTATCCAATGTGATACTACATTATGGAATACAAAAGCCGAAAAAGAGAGCGGACAAATTGTTAATCGTGGTATTCTAAATAAAAGCACTACTGGCTTTGATGTATATTGTAACATTCTAATTGGTAACACAATATACAACTATAACTGTTGGGCTAGAAGTAGCGATAATTATATTGGTACGTGCGAGGTCATTATTATCGGTTGGGAGGCGTAAATATGAAGGCGTTTGACATTTCAGACTGGCAAGATTATTTTACAAGTGTTGAACAATTCAAACAAGCAAAAGAACAAGGTTACGATGGCGTGATCGTAAAACTTGGTGAAAGTTATAATGAAACTGAATGTGGTAGAACACAGATCCTAAACGCGCTTGAAGCTGGTTTAAAAGTTGGTGTTTATTATTTTAGTCATGCATATGATCTTGAAGAATGTCGTAACGAAGCAAAATGGGTAATTGGTAAACTACAAGAAATTGGTTTGACTGATTGGCACTTACAACTTGGTGTATGGTATGATTATGAAGATCATACACGCTTACGTTCTTATATCAATAGTGGTCAATTATCGTATCAAGATATTACAAACATTATGTGCGAATTTGTAAATACATTACATCGTGCTGGATTTAATAACGTAGGTATTTATAGCGGATATTCTCTATTATGGGATGAAACATATATGTATAGCCAAGTACCTTGGGTGCCGTTATGGGTTGCTCAATATAATAGCGAATGTGATTATCCAAAGGAAAGCGTTTACATCTGGCAACATTCTGATCATGGTGATGTATGCGGAAATGAAATGGATGTGAACGAAGTATTTAAAACGTTTGGTAAAAAAATGTGAATGCGGATGTGATTGCTGTTCTAAATAGTAAATACCGTATATAGTATATGAAACTGCATGGTGTAGCAATATGTTGTATAATACAATATATAGCTGCACCATTTTTATCTCTATGCCGTATACAGTATCTATGACAGAACAGCATAATACATACACAACCAATGCGTAACAAGCATTGTACATACTGTGTAAATCTGGTATAATAATAAATGTAAGGAGGATACAACAATGAGAAATGAAACACTTGCTATGATTAATGAATTAGGTTTAACAACAGATGAACTAGTGAAACTTACAAAATACACCGAACAACATATTGAAAGATATGAGTGGCAAAAAAGTAGCTAGTAAAACAGTATGTAAAATTTGGTACATAGTAAGTCGTTTATATAAGGAGGTGAAATAATATGAATACCGCTTTTAACGTATTCTTTGCATTAATGTTCTTAATAGGTGTTGTAACAAGTTTATCTTTGTTCACGTGTTTATTAGTATATATAGGAGGTTAGTATTATGTGTGGTTTAACTGTAATTATTTTAATTTGTGTATTAGCATATATTTGTTTAAAAGAAGGAGTTTAATTCATGGAACAATTTATGGAAGCATTACCAGCATTTGGAATTTGTTTAGTACTTTGGTTAGTAGGCTTTATGATTCTCGATCCAAAATCTTTGTCGCGATTCTTTAAATAGGAGGTATATATATCATGGATAAACAATCGGTAATTATTGCGGTAGTTTGTTATGCAATTATGTTAGTTATTATTGGTGCATTGTCTTATGTCCACTAAATTATATAAGCATCAGGAAAAAGTGTTGCAACAAACTGAAGATCATAACAAAGTTGCATACTATCTTGATATGGGCCTTGGCAAAAGTTTTGTCGGATCATTTAAGTCAGTATCATTTAATGATCCTATTTTAATTGTTTGTCCTAAATCACTTGTACCTCAATGGCTACAACAATTTGAAGACAATCATCAAGAATGGACTCGATATGATCTGACGAAAAAGAAACAGCTTGAGCAATTTATATCCGATGACAATAATCGACGAGTTGGTGTTATCAATTATGAATCATGCTGGAGAAGGCCAGAACTGCAAAAGGTTAAAGGTGTTACGTTGATGCTTGATGAATCTCAAGCAATCGCGAACAACACCAGCAAGCAAACAAAGGGGATTATGAAACTCGATCATAAAAACGTGATCTTATTATCTGGTACACCAGCATCAAACGCACGCTATGATAAATTGTACACTCAACTCAAGTTGCTTGGTTTAAATATGAATAAACGTTCATACGAAGATAGATACTGCAATTTCTTCGATATGGAAAACGCTGGCGTTAAATTTAGGGTGCTATCAAAAAAGAACCCATATAAAAATGTTAACGAACTTAAAAACGTTATGCATAACCTAGGATGTGTATTCATGAAAACAGATGACGTTATTGACTTACCAGATCAGCGATTTATCAATGTATTTGTAAGCAAGTCAAAAGATTACAAAACATTTGAAACTGAAGGTTATGTAGATTGCGGTGAGGTCGAATATATATCAAATGGACCAGCACAAGATATGTTGTACCTACGACAACTATGCAACTCATCTGAAAAATTAGATATGCTCAGAACTCTTATTGAAAGTACAAATGATCGTATTGTTGTGTTCTATAACTTCGATATTGAGTTAAAACTGTTGCAACAATTATGTAAAAAACTAAAAAGACCTATGTCATTTATCAATGGTCATGAGAAAAATCTAAATTGTTACAACAATAATGACGACAGTATCACGCTCGTACAATATCAATCCGGATCCGCAGGTGTTAACTTGCAAAAAGCAAATAAGATGATTTATTATTCTCCGCCAGTTAAGTCAGATTTTTATGAACAAAGTAAAAAACGTATTCATAGGATCGGGCAGGAAAATAAATGTACATATTGGAAGTTGATAACACGAGATAGTATTGAGCTTAAAATTTATACGACGTTAGATAAAAAACGAGATTATACGGAGGAACTTTTCAAACATGATACGAATTGATAACTTACAAGTTTATGGATTTGAAAGTGCTATGCGTGGGATGAGGAATCCGATGAACTCATGGCACTTGAACGATACACATGCGAACAACATTGGGCCGAACGATATGAAGTTACTTTTGTCACTTACTAAAGCTGGACCAGATCATCGTAAAGTACTTCGTCAAATGATGATCAGTTGCGACATTACAGCACCATTATATTGGTGGAAAGAATTTGATACATATAAAGTAGGTGTTGCAACAAATAGTACAAGTACGATGCATAAGTTATGTAGTCGTGAATTGACTGTACATGATTTTAGTTTTGAGGATATGCATGATAATGAATTCATTGTAAATGTTGTTCTTGATAATTTAAATACTAGGATCAGGGATTATAAAGCAGGTATGAAACAAAACAAAGGTTTATGGAGAACGATTATCCAATTATTACCAAGTGCATACAATCAAACTCGTACGATCACGATGAACTATGAAAATGTCATGAACATGTATAAACAACGTCAACACCATAAACTCAGCGAATGGCAGGAGTTTTGTGCATACATGTATGACAATCTCGCATACTTCAAATATTTACAACAAGTTGCATCCGTGGTATAATACATATATCGGAGGTGATGATTATCGCGGGTGAAAAGAATTTCGAAAACCGTATAAAACGCTGGTTGGTGGATCATGGTGTTTATCCACCAAATACGCCAAAGCAGAAAATACGAGCCAAGCCAATCGGCTATTATGAAAAACGATTCGGATCTCAATTCTCGATCAACGGCTTACCAGACATGCATATATGCATAAATGGTCATTCAATAGATCTTGAATTGAAAGACGTACGTGGTAAACCAAGTGCAGCTCAAGTAAAGATATTAGAAAATATCAATAGTTGGGGGTGCGAAGGATATTTAGTATATCCGAAAGACTGGGAGCAAATTAAGGCTCGACTTGAGGAGGTAATTGATGAGACAAAAAATTCATGACATAGTACACAAGTATGTACATCGCAAGGGGATAGACGACATGCTAAAATGGTACGATGAAAATGGTTTTTATGACGCATGGGCTAGCACGTCGTTCCATTGTAATTATGTTGGAGGATTAGCAGAACATACATTCAATGTTATAACAAACGCATTAAAACTTGCTGATGTTCTTGGTAGTGAAGTATCACGCGAAAGTATTGTGCTATGTGCATTATTACATGATGCTGGCAAATGTAATTACTACGTACCAAACTTGTTAAAGTCAGGGAAAACGTCTGGATCTAAACCTATGAAAATTAATCCGGAATTGCGTATTAAACATCATGCTTTCAGATCTTTGATGATCGTATCTAAATTTTTAGAACTAAATGAAAGCGAAAGGATCTGCATTTTGTGTCATGACGGATTTTTTGAAAATTCGAATCGTGAGTATATGTTGAGCCTTGACGAATTACTTTACATCGTACATAGTGCTGACTTATATGCAGCTCGATTTATGGAGCCAGTTAAAGACTATAAGCGGGGTGATAAAATTGATTTATGAGAAGTTACAAAAAATTCAATGCGAATTAAAAGCACCGAAAAATAAACGTAATACGTTTGGTGGTTATGATTATCGTGATTTGAGTGGGATCCTCGAAGCATTCAAGCCATTTGCAGAAAAATATAAATGTACGCTTATGTTAAGTGATTCAATCAAAACAACAGAAGATCGTACTTATATTGTTGCAACAGCTACGTTAATTGATACTGAGGATGGTACTCAAGTACAATGCCATGGATATGCACGTGAACCAGATAGTAAGAAGGGAATGGATGACGCTCAATTGACAGGTGCATGTTCATCTTATGCACGTAAGTATGCATGCAATGGTTTATTTGCGATTGACGATTCTCGCGACATCGATGCAATGGATCACACAAAAGAAGAAAAACCAAAACGACGTAGTCGACGTACTAGTCGGATCACTAAAGAAGAACTAGAACAAGTCCCATTTTAATAGGAGGTAAATAATAATGGCTTTCGAAAAATTTAACATGAACATGGATGAATATAATAAACAATTATCTGAACTAGAAGCAAATAAAGAAGAACAAAAAGAACGTGAATTTAAGGATCCTACTGATGGTGAATATGAATGTGCGTTACTAAGTTTAGAACTTGGTACTAATAAAGCAGGTGATAAACTTATGCTTAAGGGTGCATTTAAAATCATTAATGGTGAATTTAAAAATCAACGATTATGGATCAACAAAGTACTAACTGGTACACGCAACGATGCAGGATGTGTTCGTGCATGTGTAGCATTTTTAAATAGTTTTGGCGCAGCTCAAGAAGTTGAATTCACTGGTGATTTTGACGACTTTGCAACTCAAATCGAATTAGTATTCTGTGATGTGAAGAACTGCACTTTTGTTGTTGAGCAGAAGACACAAAACGACTTCAAGAACCTATATATCAATGATGTGTACGATAACTAACAAATACAATATATAGTATGTGAGTGAGACTAAGGGAGCGGTATTTTGTATGATACAATATATTGCTCCCTTATTTTTGTCTAAATACCGCATACAGTATCTATGTACGAACAGCATAATGCAGTCCTATGCTATGACTAACAAGCATTGTACATACTGTGTAAATCTGGTATAATAATAAATGTAAGGGGGATAACCCACTAAGTTATTAAAACGGGGGATACAACAATGACTTGCAAACAACTTACAAACAAATTACAAAGCTTAAACGAAGGTATGAAAATTGAAGTTAAAAAAGTTACTGAATATGGTCGTATTACTGGTACAAGCACAAGCTATCAATTAATCGTTGGTTTTGGTAAAAAATTCTATATCGGCGCGCTTACATTAAAACAACTTGTGAAAGATATGACAAAAGATGGTAACGTACTTACGTTAACAAGTCGTTATGGTAAATATGAACAAATTAAAATTGTTGTTGCATAAGGAGGTATAGCATGAACAAATGGGTTGACTACTTAATAACAGGTTTACTCGCTACGATCTTATTTGTTGTGGTGTATTGGTGGTTAGTATTATTAGTATTATTTTTGGGGTGTGTATTATGAAAGTTGTTCCAGTTGAAAAAATATTTACAAAAAACTATTTAGAAAGTCTAAAAGAAAATAACGACTATTTTTATGGTCAAGACAAGTGCCGAGTTATTAACGGTACATTATATATGGGGTTGATAACTGCAAGAAATATCGGTTATAATATTTTGGAACAATGGATTGAGGAGATTCACCCATGAAAGTAGGAAAGTGTTTATTGATTAGGCCTAAGAATAAATGGTTGTGTGTGAAGTATTATTCACACGACGACGAAAGTTTATATTACGTGCCGATGCCAATTGATATGTTACATAAACGACATATCAAAAAAATGAAACGTGATAATAATAGGATCCGCAGTATATATCAGGGTAAAGGTGATAATGTACTCAAAGGAGGTGAGCCAATTGAATTTAACTAAAGAGCAGACATATGTGAGTGAATTCTTGCATAACATTTTTTTAAAAAGTGATAGTAAAGAATTAGATGCTTGGTTAGTATATCTAGCACGTGAAAACGGTGATGAACTACTAGCTAAATTAATCGGAGGTCAAGAATAATGAGTATTAAAAAGATATATGGTGACGGTGATTGCGATTACGAGGTTATTGAGGTATGATCTTTTTCGATACAGAGGTGTTTGCACAAGATTGGTTACTTGTAACATTCGACGGTAAAACATTCACATACATTGAGAATGATCGTAAATTGTTGCAACAATATTATGAAAAACACAAGCATGATCTATGGATTGGCTACAACTGTAAAGGGTACGACCAATATATTATCAAGGCAATTTTGTTAGGGATCAATCCAAAAATTGTCAATGATTATATCATTAAAGGTGGTCATCCCGGTTGGTCATTTACAAATAAGTTTAAATCTATAAATTTGAATATATATGATTGTATGGTATTTGGTAAATCGCTAAAGCAACTTGAGTCGTATATGGGTGTTAACATTCATGAAACTGACGTTGATTTTGATTTAACGCGATCACTAAACGATGATGAACGTAAATTGAATCGTGAATATTGTCACGATGATGTGTACAACACTGCTTTGGTGTTCCAAGAAACACAGCAAGATTTTGAAGCACATTATGGTTTGTGTCAACTTGCCGGAGAACCATTATCGAGTATGTCAAAAACTAAAGCACAACTAGGTGCGAAAATCCTAAAAGCGAAACGATTGACATCTGATGAATGGGATCAGGAATTTGATTTTGAATATGTACAATGCGTGAAAGACTATTCATATAAGCATAATGACGTTGTTGAGTTTTTTGATAGTATTCGCGAGTCGAAAGATCCTACAGCAAGTTATGAAATTGACTTATATGGAACACCACATATTTTTGCATTGGGTGGTTTGCATGGTGCGATTGCAAATTATATGTGGTCGAACGATGATGAGTCAAAAATGGTGCATGCTGACGTTGGTAGTATGTATCCATCAATTATGATTGAGTGGGATTTATTATCACGTGGTGTACCAGATCCTAAACTATATATTGATGTTCGTGAAAAACGTTTACAATATAAAAAAGAAAAAGACCCCAGACAGCTACCATTGAAGCTTGTTCTCAATTCAGTGTATGGTCAAAGTGGGGCTGGTAAATGCGTTGAAGGTGAGTATAAAGTGTTATCAGATTTATATGATCCAAAACGCATGCGTGAGGTATGTATCAATGGCCAATTGATGATCCTGCAACTCATTGAAGACATCTGCGAAATGTTACCGAGAACACAATTAGTACAGTCAAACACTGATGGCGTAGTATTTAAAGTATATAATGATGATTGGGATACATTTGATAAAATTGTGAAAGAATGGGAAACACGAACACGACTCACTATGGAGTATGATTATACTAACGCAATTTATCAGCGTGATGTAAATAACTACATTGCGATTTTTGATAATGGTAAAATCGAACGCAAAGGTGGATCCGTAAAAGAAGCAAAGGTTATCGATAATGATCTTCCAATAGTATCTGATGCAGTTGTTGAGTACTTTATCAATGGTGTAGATCCTGCTGAATATATATCTAAAGAATCAGATATGATGCGATTCATGAAAACGTATAAGCTTAGTGGTAAGTATGATCGTGCATTATATAATGATGAAGTATTAACCGATAAAGTCTATCGAGTATTCGCATCCAGAAGTCGAAACGACGGGATACTATACAAATGTAAAAATGATAAAAACCCAGAGAAGTTTGCTGGTTGTCCAGACCATTGTAAAATCGTAAACACAAATATTCAAGGTATGAAAACACCAAAATGGTTAGATCGTACTTGGTATATTGACGAGGCGCGGAAACGTATAAACTCATTTAAAGGTGAGTAGATACAGTATATTGTATACTGGAAATTTTTTAGAGAGCTATATATTGTATATACCATATATAGCTGTTGCAACAATTATTAAATACAATAGGAGGTAAATATGAAGATTAAAGTATTAAATAACAATTGTATCCCTGAACGTAAACATGATTATGATGCTGGACTTGATATGAAAGCAGCTGAAACTGTTACAATTCAACCCGGTGAAAATCGTCAAATTGGTTTGGGTGTATGTGTACAGATCCCTGTCGGATATGTTGGTTTAATGTGTCCACGATCTAGTATCGGAGTAAATACAATGTTACGTCCATCGATCTCGGTTGGTGTTATTGACGCAGGATATACTGGTGAAGTACATCAACCATATACAAATATTGGTGATGAACCGATTACATTACAAGAAGGAGAACGCATTGGTCAGCTTGTTGTTGTTCCTATTATTACACCTGATCTTGAATTTGTTGATGAATTAGCATTGACTGAGCGTGGTAATGGTGCATTTGGTAGTACTGGCAAGTAAATACAATATATAGTATGTAAGGAGTTTTAGTCCAGCGGTATATAGTATAATACAATATATAGCTGGACTACTTTTATCTATATACCATATATAGTATGTCGACAAATTTAACGAGGACGTATACACAACAGATCACAACGAAAAAATGACGAATGCGTTAACCATCGCAAGTATTACTAAATGTGATAATGCATACACAACCAATGCGTAACAAGCATTGTACATACTGTGTAAATCTGGTATAATAATAAATGTAAGGGGGATACCTTGCAAGATGTTATTAAAACGGAGGATACAACAATGACTTGCAAACAACTTACAAACAAACTTAACACAATCAATGGTACAAACGGTATTAAAGGTTTGAACTAGGAGGTAAATATGTGGTATTATGTAATAGTTAACGGAACATGTATCGGAATATATAACAGTATAGAGGATGTAAATCGTTTTTTAGCACGTAAAAATTATACTGTTATTAAGTGTGAACGAGTACGAGAATTAGAGACTATTGTGGAGGTAGAAAAATGGTAGAAATTACAACGATCGCAAATCAACTCAATAAAGATCATGATTATGTTATGAAGTTATGTGAACAACAAGACATCGAAATTCAGTATGATAGCCAAGGAATGTGGCTTTATGATTGTGATGCCGAAAAGTTGTTGCAACAAGAACTTGAAAAACCAACAAGATATAATTTTCGCGGGATCGAATGTACAGATATGCAGCGTTATATGATTGGTAGTGAAGCAATGCAAACATTCTGGATCGGTAATATTGTAAAGTATTTATATCGACGTCAAAATATTGGTGATCTTAAAAAAGCAGCTGTTTATTTAGATATGCTAATTAAGGAGGTTGAAAAAGTTGGAAATATTTACTAATTACACGAAGATGGTACGAACTGCAATTCAATATGGTTTAAATCGTGCTGACACGAAAACGTTAGGCAATGCAATGTTTACATTTAAAATTCCAAAGGAGCATGCTGGATTATTGGTGTTCCCTAAAACTCGACTTGGTCTAAAAACATACACATCATACACATTAGCAGAAGCCGCTTGGTATATGTCACGTGATCGTCGTGTCGATTGGATCAGTAAATATGGGCCAATTTGGAACGACATGAAAGATCCAATGGGATTAGTCAATAGTAATTATGGTTATCAATTATATACTAACAATGATCTAACACGTAAGCTAGAAATTAATAAACCAGTATATTATAATATCATCAACTATGAAAATAGCGTGAGTGTGCATGATGTACCTTGTAATAATTTCGTAGTTGCTGTGCTTAGAAATGATGGTTTACATATGTACTCATTAGCACGTAGCATCGATCTTATTTATGGTTTGCCATTTGACATGATTGCGTTACAAGCATTTGGATATAAATTGTTGCAACAACAAAATATTGATAGCTATGTATCTGCAGTTACATTTGAAATTATCGACGCACATGTATATGATAGTATGATCCCGAAATTAGATTTATCATATACATCTAACCAGTTTGCAGGGATCAGGTTTAAAGATACAGATTATTATGAACATCAAGAAAATTATCGTGATATTGACTATCGCGAGTATGCAAAGGAAATTGTGAAATATGATGTTGATATTGAGGAGCAAATCGACTTCGATACACTTGATTATTTCGATGTGAAAGAACGACCTTATAAAGCTGAAAATTCATATTTGCACAACAATTTGTATTCGAATCCAAATAATCGCAAGGATATTAAGCTAGTAGATAATGACACAATTATGTATAATACTATTGGATTTAGAACGTTGATTTATAAAAAGGAGAAATAACATGTTTGATAAATGTTCATTCATTAACTCAGTAGGCGAATATGCATATGACTGCGATAATCGCTATGATATGTTGTTGCGTGATGATATTTGCGATAATGCAGTTGAGATCACTACACAATATGGAAAAATAACAGTATCCGGGGATACACTTGTTGCAACAAAACGTGGTATTTGGAAACGTGCTGATACATTATGCATCGGTGATTGTTTAAAACATTACTTAATGAATCACACTGTTGTAACAGGTATTACATTAATTGAGGATCCTGTTTATATGTTTAAACTCGTCGATTGTATGAATGGATACATAGCAATTGAGGGGCTTTACGTATCTGCTGACATGTGATATAATAATATATGTAAAGGAGGTGATATATAGTGTGGGTAAAAATTCGTAATTTTCTTGTTCCAATGATCTTGAACGAAAATGCATTGCGTGGTATTTGTGGCGTAGCTGGCTTGAACGAAGAAGTATCCAAAGTAGTTGCTAATGCCGTTATGGATGTGAAGTATTTTATCGATACTAAAGACAAACGCTATGTAAATCAAGCTATTGATGAATTGCAAAAATTGATCAAATAGTCGGAGGTGATCCTCTATCTCGTGTGTGTCATAGGGTTAACACATGACAGGGAGCAGCAATTTGCTGTTCCCTATTTTTATATACAATATATAGTATGTGGAGAGTTTTCACCAAGCAATATATTGTATATACCATATATAGCTGCGGAACTTTTATGTAGATACAGCATATTGTATATTATGTGTTAGTGTCATATTATTGCCTAGTTGTATCTGTTTTGGTTATACTATTTACAATGTTGTAACAATGTGATATAATGATAATATAGGAGGAGTGCACAATGCATAACATTGATCATACTGTTATCATGAGTGTTATTGTGTCATTTCTGTCATATTGTTTTGGCGTAGTAAATCCACAACTGGAAGTACTTTTGTGGGCAATCACACTCGATATTATAATCGGTGTTATGGCTAGTTTTATCAATCCACGATTGATGTTTAACAGTCGTAAGATGTTCCGCGGGATCGCGAAAAAAGTAGTACTATTAACATTAGTATGCTTTTCACATCAACTTGATCATATGATGAATACCGAAATGATTGGACTCACAACCTGTTATTTCTTTATAATCAATGAGGGATTATCTTGTTTAGAAAATGCAGGTAAATGTGGATTGCAAATACCACCAGTAATTAGAAACTCGCTTGAACAATTGAAAGGGATGAGCACGAATGAGCACAAGAAACCTTAAAAATATACTTGCTATGCTCGGTTATATTGTCACATGTATATGTGTATCATCTACACCATATATGGTTAGATGGTACTTGGCTTTATATGTGATTTATTTAATCGCGGTATGGTTAGGCCATGATCCTGAAGATCATAAGTAACATACAATATATTGTATGCGAGACGTTAACGCCCAGCTAGATATGGTATATACTATATGTAGCTGGGCGTTTTTTTATTTATATACAGTATATGTTGAAATTTTACGAGGACATGATCATGACTATACACAACAAATTTTTGATGAATGTGATGGTTGACACATTGTTACTTAAAGTCATAATACATACACGACCAATGATTATTAAGCATTGTACTTTATTATATATTTGGTGTACTATAATAATGTAAAGAGGTTAAGATATTAAAATAAGGAGATACAAAATGACTAAACAACAATTACAAGCAGCATTAAAAAATCAATATATCGTAGTAGGTACAACAATCGAAAATAAAATCGGTGATACAGTTATCGCAGCACGAACTATTGAGGATCTTGCTACTAAAGCTATGGTTTGGGGGTTGATGAAATAATATGTTCATTGAGAAAAATACAAATCCGTATAATGAATGTATCGATGATTGTGCTATACGTGCAATTACACTTGCAACTAAAAAAGATTATTTCGATGTTATGGATGGGCTTATTGCTGTTGCTGATGAGCTTGACTGGGAAATTGATGAGTTAAGAACGATCAATAAATATTTGACATCAATCGGTTGGGAACTTTGTGAGTTAGAAGGTTATAAGCCAACTGTAAAACAGTTTGCAACTGCAATTACAGATCCACGAATTGTTATTGTAAATGGTCATGCAACATTTACAAAAGATGGTAACACATACGACACATGGAATTGTAACAGGTATAAAGTAAATTATGTATACCGTAAACACATTGATTGAATACACAACAAGCATTGTACAAACAGTATGATATAGTGTATTATAATAAATGTAAGGTGATTATATTACTAGGAGGTAAATATGAAATACGTAATTATTTATAATGGTGAAATTATTGATTATGCAAAAAACACTGAAGATGCTTGCGAACTTGTTAAAGAATATCGTATGGCTTTCAAATCTGGTAATATTTGGTATAAACGAGGTGAATAAAATGGAATTTATTAAAGATTGTCTATCAAGAAAAATAAGTTTAAAAGCTGTTGCAACAAAATATGGTATTGAGGTTTATGACATACTTGAACGTTATCACGAAGAACGTGCTAAGTTTACAGATGAACAAATCGAGGTGATCATGAATGAAGTGTACTATCAATAAGTATGATTATTTGAGTGGAAAATTGTTACAACAATACGATAACGTTCAACTTGCTGCTGAGGATAATGATATGACATATCCAGCAATATACAAAATGTTGCAACAAGATATGCTCAAATATCCACGTCGTGATTACTATTTCGGGTATGCACCTAAAAAACGTTGGGTAATTAAGTGCTATGATAATGAATCACGCATATTGCTTGGAACGTACAAAAATGAGAAAGATGCTGCTGTTGCAACTGCTGTAAACGCACAGCATATCGGCTGGCAAGTTCGACGTAATATTGATTTTAACAAAAGGTATTTAGGATCCAGTGGATTGTGGTTTACGAGGGAGGTAATTGATGTATGATTGATTATATGAAATTGTTGCAACAAACAAATAATATTTGGATGAAAGGTGATCACGAAAACATCAAATTTATTCGATACATTCTTGATGAACTGCAAAATCTATGGTGCATTTATATTGATGATACACGATACGCTGATGCTGCATTCGAAGACGCATTTCACATTTTACTTTTTGATGTTCAAGAATGTGAAAAAGTCAATGAATGAATGATTAACAAGCATTGTACAAATACCTCTATATAGTGTATTATAATAAATGTAAGGGGGATAACCCTTAATGTAGTAAATGGAGGTAAAAACAATGTTAAAAATGATGTTAAACAACGAAGTAATTTTTGAAGGTACTGCTTATGAATGTCGTCGTGAAATGATGAAACGCAATTTAAGCTATGTACGCGAAACAAAAACAACATTCTATGTAAGCGAAGAAATTTTCGCTGACTTTGGTAATTTCTACACTGATATTTAATATAATGGAGGAAACAACAATGAAAAAATTAATGTTAGCAGCAATGATCGGTTTAGGTTTAGTAGTTAGTGGTTGTGGTAACAATCAAGATACACCACATCTAGTACAATTAGACAATGGTAAATATGTTATGAATACTGGTGATGATTATGGTATTAATTATGTAAAAGGTTATTCAGATGATCAAGTTACCAATTATAAGATGATTCGTGTTATTGGTGAAGACAATAATAAAACAGTCGATGATCTAATTAAATGCTACAAAAATAATGGACTTAAAGCAGCAATGAATATCCAATATATTGGTGAAGCAGTAGAGTATAAAGGTAATATTTATAAAGCCGTAGGTGGTACACATATATATGAAGGCCAAAAAGTAATGTGTATTGCAAAAGAAAAAGATGAACAAAAAATTACATTTGATGGTACATTTAAAGAATATGCACTCGGTGAAGTAACAAAAGTTGAACGTAATGAAACAGGTCATTTGACACATTACACGGTTAAAATTGTTAAAGATATGAAATCTGTAAAAGTTGATGGTATCGAACACTTTGAGGTGAATGAATAGATATATATCATTGGTGTGAGGGGTTGAAATAATGACATTACAATGTATTGATGAACGAGTGAAAATTATTAAAAAGCTTTGGAACAGAGAACATAATCCACGTATGATTAATATTTTGTTGAAACAGTTAAATAATGATATTACATATTTCTGCAGTGAAAGACTTTCATATGAGTTGCAAATTCAAATTGATGAGTTGACGGAAGAGGTGCATAAACATGATCATCACTAATAATATCGATTTTTATACATATTGTTGCAACAAAGGCGTAATTTGTACATATATACCTAAACCAATAAACATCAAATTTGATGACGCACTTATTGTTGTTTTCACGAATAATTATCATGCACTTAGTGTTTGTGGCAACAGATTCAATGATGAGAAAAAAGAAGATTTTGAACGTGAAGCATCTGAGCTGCTTGATTGGTTTGACGTTGGTGATAAAGTGATCATGATTAGCAACGTAAATAAATTTGGTACACCATATATGCGTAACAATTTCGAGCTGTTGCAACAAAGATATGACAAACACAATATTGTTAAGCAAGTTATAAATACCAAAAATATTGGATCATTAATCAATCCGCATAGAATACAGTTGCGATATAAGAATGTTAAGCCAATCGAATTTGACTATGTGAATACTAATAATATTAAGGATCCTAAATACTATTGGTTGGTAAATGGTAATGTGTTTAGACCAAAGACTCAGCAAGTGCATTATATCAATGTACTCAATGCAAGTAATGATACAGAAGAACGACGTAAAATGCGTTATATTCCTGAATATTCTTTATATAGCCAGCTTTACAAACACCTAAAACATATGTTATAATAGGTATATGGATAAAAATAAATTTCGCTCGAGTGCAGCTTGGAAACACAAACGAGCTGAGATATTAAAGCGGGATCATAACATGTGTAAGATTTGTTGTAACAAAGAGGGGTTACAAATACATCACATTTATAGTCTTGATACTCATTGGAAATTAAGATTAGACGACAACAATCTTATAACGTTATGCGAACATTGTCATCATGCAGCACATAATGCAATGTTCAATCCTGTATTCTTACTCAATAAAATTAAATAGCTATAACATAACCGCATCATTAGTATGCGGTTTTTGTATTTTACAAATAGTATAATATAGTGTATTATAATATATGTAAGGTGGTTAACACAAAGGAGATACAAAATGAAAAAATGACGATATTAAGAAATTACGTGATGAATTTATTATGAGAGGTTAATTTATGAAAGCATATTACGAAGTGGAAACATTGAGCGAGGCTTTAGACCTCGCTCGTAAATTTCAAGATGGAGAATATAGGGTATTGTTGGCACAAAGAATACATACATCTGATTTAGATAGTGATTATATCGTGATTAAATTTAAACATTAGGAGATAATAAAATATGAAGCGTATTTGCAGCACATGCGGTAAAATTGTAGGGGCAGATCATATCTGCCCTAATAAACCAAAAGATAAACGACGCAAAGACATCAATAAAGATAGTCGCTGGCGTAAGATACGAAATGAAGTACGTAAGCGTGATTTATGTTGTAAACTGTGTTGGAATCAAGGAAAATATTCACCTGGTGAAGAGGTACATCATATTATAGCAAGAGAAGCCTGTGATGATGATCAAGTTTTTGATGCTGATAACTGCATTTATTTATGTCGAGATTGTCATCGTCATGTACATAAAGTTGGTTGGCAAAAATATGTTGATCTGTTTGTGGAGATGATAAAAAATGACTGAGATTAAAATATATAGATATATGTTAAAAGAACGAGGTGAAATAATGAAATTTTATCGTGGGTACATTAAACTAAACGAAGATAAAACACCATATGACAATAAGCGTATGCATCGTCATATGATTGACGATTGGCCTACTGTTGGTGGGATTCTGAAAGCTGATTATGTAATGGTCGATATTGATACATTCGAAGATTCAGATTTATTTATGCAATTGGTCGATAATTATAAATGGCGATGTCATATTGTTGCAACAGATTCTGGAATTCATGCTATATTCAAAAAACCAGATATTGCAATTGCCAGTGTAGTTGGTCGTGAGCTTATGTGCGGTATTAGGGCTGACTTTAAGATAGGTAGACGAGATTATAAAAGTAGTGATTATGAATGTGTCATAAAACATGGAAAATATAGGGAAGTGTTGCAACGATGTGAGGATCCTCAAATATTACCTTGGCAATTAATGCCGTTTACTAATGAGCTTGATCTCAAGTCGGTTGGTGATGGTGATGGTCGTCATGGAATTCATAGGCAATTAATCGGCCGAGCATGTGCATATAGTACAAATGCGATAGAGATTATCGATTATGTTAAATGGGTAAACAACAACATTTTTGCTGTTCCTCGTGATAGTGTTAATTGGAAAGTGCGCGATGTTCAAGATTGGATTGATGACGTTGTAAAAGAAGATGATATGGGTATTGATGAATTGTTGCAACATTACCAAGTAAAAGATTTACGCAAGGTAAAACAATTCATTAGGGCCAATTATGATATGAAGGAGGTATGATATTGTGGATGAGTTTGTAACGTGGGCGTTTTATGGACAAGTGCCTGATGATCTTGAAATGAATGTGATCTATGAAAGTTATGTGATATATTGTAAACTGTTTAAGATTGACGAGTTGACAAAATTTGATTTTATTCAAGAATTTATGGAGTGGAGAGGTTAATATGTGTTATCCAGATAAAATTGTTGCAACAACAGATCAAATTATCGCTATTGAGGAGGATTAATATATGAGCAAATATAGAGATTATCGTAATAAATTTTTACATTATGAAATGGCGAAAGATATTGTTGAACAGTATGACTTTTGTACAATTAATGATACTATTTACATTTGGTGGGATGGTAAGTATACACCAGATGTGCAAGATAAAATTAATTTGTTAGGTATTAAATTTGACCCAGCAACAATAAAAGCAAATCGAACGGAAGTATATAATACTATAGTTGGATTTAAGTCAACATTTAGAAAATTTGCACAAGTTGATCAATATAAAATTGCATTTATGAATGGGATCCTTGATTTACGTACATTAGAGTTTTATACTGATGATTTACAGCAATTTGCTGTTTGCAATCGTATTCCTTGGAATTATAATCCAGAAGTTGATGATCAACCACAAGTGCGTGAACAAATTAAAAAGTGGGCTGATTATGATGAGAATGTTGAAAGACTTTTATACCAATTAATTGGTTATCCGATGCTTATTAATTGCAACTTACGTACAATGTTCCTGTTACATGGATCTGCTCAAGGTGGTAAAACTAAATTTGTGGAGTATATTGAGTATTTATATGGTGTAGAAAATTATAGCACATTTGATATTGATGAAGTAAAAGCTAGATTTAATAAGGCACAAATATGTGGTAAGTTGTTCAACTATTCAGATGATATTGACGCTGGATATATTGATAAACCTAACTTTTTAAAACGTTTGATTTCAGGGATCACAACAATGCAGGTCGAAAACAAAGGTAAAGACGGGTATAAAGCACCGTTTTATGCAAAGCTCATTATGAGTATGAACGAATTCCCTAAAATTAAAATGGATAGTGATATTACTGCGTGGCAATCACGTTTTAATATTATTCACTTTAAACATAAATTTGAGAAGAATCCACATTATGATGCATGGGAACAGGAGAATTTAAAAACACAAAAAGCCGTCGAATGGTTGTTGCAACGAGCAGTATTAGCAATTCATGACGCGATTGAATATGGTGAATTTTGTTGCAACGATAATACACAATTCAATAACTTCTTAGAAAATAATGCACCATTTATGTATGAAGCACTAAACAAAACACTAGATGAATGGGAAGAGTATACAGATATTCGTAAGTGGTTTAACGCAGCAATTATTGATTATGGTGTTCAGATGTCATTCAAGACATTTATGAGTACATTTAATAAACAAAATAATGATCTTGAAATATATCGTACAAAAAGAACAAAAGGTGGAGTTACTAAAACATTATATCTTGTGCGCGAAAAATAATAGTCTTTATTACCAGGTAATAATTTGCGCACAAAACCAATGTGCAAAACGCCAAAAAATGTGCAAAGGTAAAAGTGCAACAAGAGCGACAACCATCAATGCTGAGACATGTTTGCACATTTGCGCATTCATTTAGATCCTTCTAAATATATAAAGGATATATAGATATAGTATATATACGGGGGAGAGGAATAGAAAATGCAGTGTGCAAATGTGCAAAGTCAAAAAAAGTGTCATGAACATAGATGGGGACTGAATAGTTGTTGCACATTTAGTTGCACATTTTGTGTGAATTTGCACATCACGAAACAACAAAATGTCATATTTCGGCGTGTTGTTGTTTTGTGATCACTAAATAAACATACTATATATTGTATCTCTACTATTATCGTGCAGCTAAATATAGTATGCACAATATATAGCTTGATTAATCTTTACTAACTACTGTATATGGTATATAAATCTGTTACCACAATTTGCTCATGTTTTTATCCTCATGACAACTTAATCGACAAATGAGCTAAATGTATCATAGAGGGCGAAATAATGAATTCTACGCATAATAGAGGATAATATACTATATACTGTATGCAAGTAAGAATCAGAGAGCTAAATATAGTATGCACAATATATAGCTTGATTAATCTTTACTAACTACTGTA
>ERZ1024427.34-NODE-34-length-35832-cov-62.472231_pt1 | contig 35832 bp, 30 predicted proteins | sample MGYA00520783_ERZ1024427 | MGnify/ENA primary metagenome ERZ1024427 (study PRJEB33242, sample SAMEA3444285) | Homo sapiens | biome: Host associated; feature: Gastrointestinal tract; material: Stool | place: Uganda | collected 2011-01-01 ...
ATTTCATAACAAAACCCCATTATCAATCATGTGATCAATAATGGGGTTCATACTATAGCCGGTTTTTTATGTCTTGTTTAGCAAATATACCAAAGTATTCCGAAAAGCTTTCCAAACATGGTGTTAAGCGCAAATAGCGCAATCATGACGATCATGAGAGATAAATCAATCATGCCAATTGGAGGAATTAGTTTTTGCACAGGACTTACAATTGGATATGTGATCTGAGCAAAGGTCATGCTTAAATAACGAGTGTTAGGTAACCATGAAGTTAAAGCTTGAGCTAAGAGTAAAAAGATTAAAAGATAGCCAAAGCTTTTAATGGTCAAAATGATTGAAAAAAGAGCAATCAATAAGATATCAAAAGATGACAAACTTACTAATACAGTAAAGAAAACTACAGCGATTACAAAAGATACAATAAAACCACAGTAATAGAATCCCTTGAAATGTATGTTCCTAATAGGAAGTCTGCCTAATAAAGGTTCTGTAAGCTTTACTACTGCTTGTGTAAAAGGATGGTAGTAGTCAATACTTGATGACTGCATTAGCGCTCTCAACTCAAAGAGCATTACTACTGCAGTTGCAAACATAATTAAATAATGAATTGCCATGTTTAATCCTTGATTGAAAATCTATTAGAACATCTTCTCAAATTCGTAAGTTCTGTCAAGACTTGCTTGGATTGTATTCTGCATAATCTGCTCAAAGTTACCTTCAGTCATCTTGCATAGACCTGCAAAGGTAGTACCGCCTTTGGATGTTACAGCCTCTCTTAGAGCAGCAATCGAAGTGTCCTGATTTTTAATTACCATAGATGCTGAACCAAATACAGTCTGTTCAACCATCTTTCTAGCATCATTAGGAGCAATTCCATTTCTTAGAGCTTCGCTAATTAGTGATTCCATGAATCTGTATACAAAAGCAGGACCGCAACCACAGATTGCACCAATTACGTTTAGACTCTGTTCATCGCCTTCGATACACTCTCCCATGTGAGATAACATTTTCTTACATAAGTCTTTTTCGCTATCAGTTACAGCTGAATCATAGCTTACAGCAATTACACCAAGCCCAAGTTTTGCTGGGGTATTTGGCATGATGCGAATTAAATTGTGAGTCTCTAGTTTTGCGTAAATTGATGACAATTTATAACCAGCTGCCATAGAGATAAATAATTTGCCGTCTAACGAGATCTTTGAGTTCTTAATTTCTTCTAAAACTGAAGTTAAGATCTGAGGTTTAACACCTAAGAAAATTACTTGAGCATCTTCAACGGTCTTTACGTTATCTGTAGTGATAAGCGAACCGTGAGCTTTGAACTTTTCTAATTTCTCTAAATGAGGTCCACTTACAGTAACATTCTTTGCGTCATAATTTTTGATAATGCTGTCATAGATACAGCTAGACATATTGCCGCCACCAATGAAAGCTATTTTTATATCGTTCATAGTTTTATTTTTGTACTCTCTAGCACCGAAAATAGCAGTTCCAATTCGAACTTCAGTAGAACCTTGCGCTATTGCAAGATCCAAGTCATGGGTCATACCAATAGACAGTATGTCAAAATCATCAATGCTTGTCTTGTACTTGTCAAAGAGGTTCTTTAATTGTGCAAATTCTTCTGTGATTTCATCACGGTTATCTGTATCTTTACCAATACCCATAAAACCACGTAGCTTTAGTTTTTTTAAGCTTTGAATTTCTTTTATAAGTTCATCAATATCAGCAATTGCACAGCCTGCCTTTTGAGATTCATCTGAGATATTTACCTGAATTAAAACTTCAAGAGGTTTTAGATTATCAGGACGCTGTTCGTCTAATCTTTTGGCAACGATTACTCTATCTACGCTTTCGACGATGTCAAAGTGAGTAGCGATAAGCTTAGTTTTATTTTTCTGAATAGGACCAATAAAATGCCAAACAATATCGTTGTAGCCTAATTCTTTTAATTGCTCAATTTTCTCAGATGCTTCTACGGCATATGATTCACCAAAGTGTCTTTCACCATCATTGTAGGCTTCAATAACCATCTCTTTAGGCTTGGTTTTGCTTACGCATAACAGCTTTACGCTATTCTCTTCTCTCTTACTGTTAGTAACAGCGCTATAGATAGATGAGTGAATGTGATTTAAATTTTCAGTGATGCTATTCATAAATTGCCTTTTTATCTAAACCGATTAAATGTTATTATAACGTTTTAAATAAAACTGTAACAATTTAAAGGTGTACCAATGTTTGTTATCAATAATGAGATTTGTTCTCAGTGCGGTGAATGTCAGGATATCTGTCCTTGTGGCGCCATAGAGCAACAGCCTGATGACAGTTTTAAGATCGATGCAGAGATGTGTTCTGATTGTGCAGCTTGTCAGTCTGTATGCCCATTTGAGGCAATTGAAGAAAAAGAAGACGATAAATAGTCTTAAGAATTCTTTGTTTGCTCTTGCAAACAACTAAAAGGGGAAGCTAAAGCTTCCCCTACGTGTCTTATAGGAAGATCCACTCCCCCAACTTTTAATTTATGCCTTTGCAGTTTCTAACTTTTGGTTAGAAGCCTTTCAGAAGAGTCGTTCTCAAGCTTTTCTGCAAGTTGTGAATCGTCTTTCTTGTTGAATAGACCATTTCTTAACTGCTTAATAAACTCGTCTTTTTCTAAGGTCTTTACATGAAGATCTAACTGATCGAAAGGAATTTCGATGTTGTTCTTTGCAAAGACACTTAAGGTCTCACGGCTTAAATAATCCATGGTGAGTTTTCTGTCGCCGATGTTGGTTACATAGACTTCAGCACTGATATTTACAGAGCTTGCAGCTAACTCTTTAATGTAGATTAAAGAAGCATGCTCTTTTGAAATATAGCGACATCTGTTAACAATTGAGAGTAACAGCCTCTTAGCTCTTTCAACATCAGCATCGTAAGCTACACCTACAATGAACTCTAACTTGGTTACTGTGCTAGTTAAAGACCAGTTAGTAAGAGCTGAGGTGATGAACTCTTTGTTAGGGATCATAACTTCTTTGTTTTCAAAAGACATTACTGTAGTAGAACGAATTCTGATCTTGTTAACAGTACCAGATAGTCCGTTTAGAGTAATGATATCTCCTACTCTAGTCTGTCTTTCAAACAGCAGAATAATACCAGAGACGAAATTAGCGAAGATTTCCTGAAGACCGAAGCCTAAGCCTACAGATAAGGCTGCAACTAACCACTGTAGATTTTCCCATCTAATTCCCACAGATCCAGCCGCACAAATAATACCAAAGCCTGTGATGAGGTATGAGGTGATTACCTTTACTGTATAGCCGGTACTCTTCTGATTGATACCTTTCTTAATTAGCAATAACTTTTCTAAGATAGAAGGTAAGTTTTTATTAAGAACACTTGTCACAATCAGAATAAAGATTGCTAAAAGTATGTTAGCAAGTGACAGATAGTCAGTTACCACAGGAGTTCCATTGACTAATTCTGTCTTGGTCCAAATCTGAATAGTATCTAAATATCTTAAAACAGAAGCCAGATCGTTCCACTGAATGTACATAAAGAAAGCGGTAACAGTAAGCAGAGCTGTATTTACAATCTTGAATGCTTTTGAACATAAATGAGATGGGCTCATGTTCAGCATTGCAATAAAGTTCTGTGAAGTGATTTCCTCACTGTTTTTATCTTCTTGTTCATGTTTTTTCTTTAAAGAAGCTTTAAAGATATATACATGCATCATACGATGGATGGTTTGACTTACAAGGTAGTAGCCCAAAATGATATAGCAGGTAAATGCCAGTCTGTTAGTTAAAGTTACGATTGAATATAAGTAACCAGAAGCTACAAATAGAACAGCCATCAAGCAAACGATAATAGCAATGAAGCTTCCAATAACAGCTGTTGCTGATGAGTTTGCAAAATCAGTGAGGTTTCTTATAAAGATCCTAATTGAGATCACTAAAAGAGCTGCACATGAGAGTAATACCACAATAAATGAAGTGATATCAGCGTAAATGAAGTTTGAGTCAGTCTCAGCTACGTTAGCGAAAATCAGCAATGGAAGGGAGAAGATCCATACCTGATTTAAGATGTTTCTATACTGTCTTAATTTGTATGGCTGAACACTAAAATGTCTTTGTACCAATGCATTAGGCTTAATAATTTGTAAGAAGAATACAAAGACAAAGATATGCAGAACCATGATAAGAATGATTTGATACTGCAAGTTTGTTGTTGCCAAAGAAAGACAGATGACTATAGATCCTATAACCACCATCCAGGACAGTCTTGGTACCATCATAATCATATTGTTAATTATGGCAGCTGGAGTTACAAAAATAGAGTCATTTCGTCTGTCTAAGCGTAAAGCAAGCTCGTTGTTGTATTTTTGAATTCTGCTGTTAAAGGAAATAACGATTAAAGCAAGAATGATAAATGGTAATACCACCAAAAAGGCAGTCTTAGTGGTATGAACTTTGAATTTTTCACTAGTAAGTTTATTTAGGAGATCGCTAAACTCATACTTAACAGTTGGCACTAAAGTATATAAAAATTCAGAACCCAGAGATTGGTTAGATTTAACCCAGAACAGCTGCTCTGAGATATCTGATTTGATCTTAGATCTAATGTTGTTGTAGCTTGTGTACTTTAGTTTTAGCTCAATAGTTGTACTTAATTCATTTGCTAGAATTTGGTACAACTCACTTAGAATACGTCTTCTTTGAGAATAGAGTGAGGTTAGATCATTTCTGTATTTCGCTAAAGAAGGATCCTTTTTAATATCTTGATTAACAATAAGTTCAATGTCCAGTAACTTATCTGTCTGTTCTCTTAATTCATAAATATAGATATTAAGATTTGCAATTACCTCATCTAGATCATAGCTTAATTGAACATTAGGCAACAAGGATAATTGCTTGTTTAAAAGTCTTGATAGAACCAGGCTCTTACCTAACTCTTTAATCTGGTTATCAAGATCTTTTTGCATTTGATCAACTTTGGTTAAAGCTGAATCAACCTCCTGATAGTCATGCTGATAGAGAGCATTTTTTTGGCGATGTTCTAAAAGATAACTGTTAATTTTCTTGATGGTATCAACCATCTTAGCTAGCTGTGGAGCTTTTTTACTAATGACCTCGTTTTGCTTTTCCTCATCATCAACAGAATAGTCTAAGTTCTTTTTTAAACTTAAGGTTTTTACGTCTTTATCTAATCTGTTGTACTTGATGTTTGCAATCTTTTGTTCGTAGTTTGCTAAATCCTGCAAGATAGATAAGTTAGCAAGTTTATTTTTAAATAAAGAATTCTCTAAATTGGCTTTACAAATTAACAGTGCATAAATACGATTCTTGAAAAGATCTGGATTGGCGTTTTTATCTATAGCTGACAGAAGATCTTTAATTTTGTCATTGTTTTGAGTAACTGTATTCTGTGCTTTTTCAGGCAGAGTTTGTACTTTATTATGAGCATCAGATGCATTGTTAAGCTCTATCTGAGCTGTTACAAGATCTCGTTGAGCTTTTTCTAACCTAGCATCTAAATCGCTGTCAGATATATTTTTAATATCATCACTAGTTAAAGCTTGGATCTTCTGCTGATTGGTGTAATCAGTTGCTAATCTTAAAAGTTTTCTATTTGCATCTTTCAAGTATTTATCTAGATCTTTTTGTTGTGCTGTTAAATCACTAATCTGATCTAGTGTATCTAAACCTGTTTTATACAGCGTTCCAAGTGTTTTTTTATCATCATCAGATAAAGAAGCATCGGAGGCAAGAGAATCAATTTGCTCATTGATTTCTTTTGCTGTAGGAATGGAGATATCTCCAATTTGGGTTTGTAATGTTGTAGCTAAAGCGCTTCCTTGTAAAAGCAAAGCACAAAAAACTGATGCAAATAATCTTTTCATAATTTTGTAAAAGTATCTATTCAGAGAAATTTTTTTACAGTTTATCACGAAAAAAAGGAAGAGAATTTACTCTTCCTTTTTTGCACGATCCTTAATCTATGGGAGCTATAGAATTATCAATCTTTTGGGAGTGTTAAACTTTAGGATTGATGATAGTAGGACCTGAATGTTCGTCAGTCTGAGGGTAGTCTAGGTTATAGTGAAGACCACGTGACTCTTTTCTTGCCATAGCAGAACGAACAATTAGTTCAGCAACATCAAGTAAATTACGAAGCTCTAATAAGTTTCTTGAAACTCTGAAGTTTGAATAGTACTCATGAACTTCTCTCTTTAACATCTCGATTCTGTGCATTGCTCTTTCAAGACGTTTGTTAGTTCTTACGATACCAACGTAATCCCACATTGTCAGTCTTAACTCATGCCAATTATGGGTAATGATAACTTCCTCATCAGAGTTTGTAACCTGACTTTCGTCCCAATCAGGGATCTCTGCAATATCGTAGTTATCATCAGGTAGATGCTTTAGGATATCAGTTGCAGCTGCTTTACCGTAAACCACACACTCAAGTAATGAGTTTGAAGCTAGACGGTTTGCGCCGTGAAGACCTGTATATGAACATTCACCTACAGCATACAGACCATCAAGATCTGTTCGCGATTTTCTATCTACCATAATGCCACCGCAGGTAAAGTGAGCTGCAGGCACAATTGGAATTGGTTGTTTGGTAATATCAATACCAACCTTTAAACATCTCTCATAAATGGTAGGGAAGTGTTTCTTTAAGAACTCTGGTTCTTTAAATGAGATATCAAGGTACATGCAATGAGCACCTAGTTTCTTCATCTCATGGTCAATAGCTCTTGCAACGATATCACGAGGAGCTAATTCAAGTCTCTTATCGTAATCCTGCATAAAGCGAGTGCCATCAGGGCGCTTTAGCTGAGCTCCTTCACCTCTTAGAGCCTCTGTTAATAAGAAGTTTCTATCTGCATCGCAGTAAAGAGTTGTAGGATGGAACTGGTTGAACTCCATATTTGCTACACGGCAACCTGCTCTGTAGGCCATTGCAATGCCATCACCAGAGCTTACCTCTGGGTTGCAGGTATATTGATAAACCTTAGAAGCACCACCTGTGCACAATGCAATGAATTTTGCTCTAATAGTCTCTACGTGGTTGGTTTCAGTGTTTAGTACATAAGCACCTAAAACTCTGTTACCTGCCATGCCTAACTTTTTGGTAGTTACAAGATCAATTGCATTGTGGTTCTCTAAAACAGTAATGTTCTTATGAGCTCTTGCCTTTGCAATTAGGGTTTCCTGAATTGATTTACCTGTATGATCTTCAGCGTGGAAAATTCTTCTGTGAGAGTGACCGCCTTCTCTGTGTAAGTGGTAAGGTGATTGTGCTTCAGTAGGCTCAGTTTCTTTCATATCAAAAGGAACACCAGTGTCAATTAACCACTGAATAGCGTCATGAGCATTCTTTGCTACAAACTCAACAGTCTTTTCGTCGCAAAGGAAGCCACCAGCTATGCAGGTATCTTTGATATGAGCCTGAATACTGTCATCATCATCTTTGATATTGTATACGCCAGCAATACCGCCCTGAGCGTAATTAGTAGAACCTGCGCAGGCACCTTCTTTAGAGAGAACGATAACCTTTGCTTTATCAGCGATGCCCAAAGCAAGAGTAAGACCTGCTGCACCACTACCAATGATTAAACAATCTGTTGTGTAGTTCATTTTTTAATCCTGTATAGCACAAAGTGAATTGATCAGTTTCTGATTAATCTGTACTAAATATCTAAAACTTCCAACGAATAATTTTACATCCAAATTACCCAAATGAAACATTTTTACATTTTTTCTCATTTTTAAGCTCGATATTAGTGAATAAGTTGAAAGGAAAAGAACTTTTGAGAAGTAATTGTTCTTGATATATACCAATGTAATGACTTGCGATCTCATAATTAGAAAGCTGTAAGTTCACGCTGTTTTCAAATTAATACCATTAATATATAATTGATAGATTCTGATCAGACAGTACTTATCTAATCGGTCTTAAAAAATTATTGAACTTTTTTAATCAACCCTCAGTCTAATTTTCAAAAGGTGTTAAAAGGATGTCATCCGTGAACGAAAATTTGCAAGCTTCAAGTGATGAAGCAATCGTAAAACGGGTGCAGGAAGGCGATGTTAATGCCTACAACATTCTGGTAATCAAATATCAGCACCGTGTAGCTCAGATAATTTCAAAATTTCTGAACAGCAGTGATGATGTCAGTGATGTTGCACAGGAAGCTTTTATTAAAGCTTACAAAGCAATTAACAGTTTTCGTGGAGAAAGTTCCTTTTATACATGGTTGTATAGAATTGTTGTGAATGCGGCAAAATCATACATTGAGTCGAATTCAAAGCATAAACACAGTGTTGATGTTGATTCTGAAGAATTTCAGTCGATTGATGAACAGGGTGTTTTAGCAAGCAAAGATACACCAGATAGAATAATAGAATCGCAAGAATTGCAGCAAGTTATTGTCAATGCGATGAATGCTCTTCCTGAAGAATTAAGACGAGCAATTACCTTAAGGGAAGTTGAAGGAATGTCATATGATGACATTTCTCTTGTCGAGAAAGTTCCAGTAGGAACAGTTCGTTCAAGAATATTCAGAGCTAGACAGTTTATTGAAGAGAAGATGAACAAATTTGCTGTAAAGTAACGGTTGTGTAGGAGTTTGTGTATGTTGAAATCAGAGCAGTTATACAGAGATTTAGAGAATGAATCAGCTCTTTTTGATGGTGAGAATACCACCACACAGAAAGGATCAGAAGAGTCTCTGTCTCACATGCAAAACTGGTCACTAATCGGTGCTGCATTGAGAAATGAACTGCCATCTAAAGTCAACATGTCTTTAGCTGATAATGTAATGGCTCAGATTAAGAATGAGAACATTAAGCCAGAACCAGCTAAGATTAAAGAAATTTCATTACCTTCATTCAAGATTGCCTTCAAGAAGTTCTCTTTTGGTATCGCCCAGGTAGCACTAGCAGCATCTGTTGCAGCAATTACCATCATCGGTTGGCAAACATACAATGCTGATGAAGGTATCACTGGCGATAAGACTACTGCTCCTTTAGGTTCTGTTGAAGGGGTAAATCTTGCAAGCTACCAGACAGCTCACAATGACAAGACTTTAAAGTTCAACGACAAGTCAAATCAGACTCGGAATCAGAATGAAGATAAAGTTAACAGTGCTGAACTCAAAAAACAACAAAGTCTTGAAGTTGAGCGTATTAACAATTACATTAGAGGCTATGTTTTCGATACTGCCTCAAATTAAAAAGTTTTTATGATTAAAAGTTTTATAAAGACCGTCGGGGCTGTTACTCTGACGGTTTTATTTTTTTCAGAACGGGCAATAGCTGATAATTCAAATCAGTGTATGGCTCTGTATAACTCTGTAAAGAGCGCCTATACAGATAGTGATTTTGAAGCTACTGTTATTGATAATGATCAGGCACAAATGCAGTTATATGCATTAGCTCATTTCAATAAGAATTCTGTATCTTATACCACATGGAAATCTCTAAATAATGAGATTGCAGGTTATGCCTTACGTCAGGATAAAGGTTTTGATTACAATCACAACCGCTCTTATATAGGACCACTATCCTGGCATCAGACTCAGATTTGGGACAGAATTTTTTCAAAAAACAGGAACCTTACAGGTTATGACTGTACTATTGTGGGAAGAACAAGATTAGCAGGTAGAAAAGTAACTGTGATTAGAATGTCTCCAGTTGATGATGTAAGGTACAGTTATGTTATTTCAAAAGATGATGACACCTCTTTACCTGTTGAGTTTGTAGTTCTGTCACCAGCTCAGATTGTAGCTTCAAAGTTTACTGTATCAGCTGTTCACTCAGCATCATCAGAGAACTTGTCTTTTCCTGATGAAACTTTTGATAGAGTAGAAAAACTATCAAATAAAAAGAAGCAAAATGATTTAACTGTATGGCCTGAATTGACCATACCTAAGCCATTTACAATTGAGAGTGCGGGAATTCAAAAACAGGCAGATGGTACCGAGCTTGAGTACCAGTCATTTACAGACGGCATGGTTGAATTTAAGGTTTACAAGAATTCTGTAAGTTCACTTAATATTCAGTCAGCAACAGACGGAACTTTAACTGTTCTGCGCAGAAACTCAGTTAAAAACGAGTATGCTGTGGTAGGTGAAATTCCTTTAGAGCTAAGTGCTATTGTCCTTTCAAAAATTACACCTTTGCGCTAGTCAAGAATGAATTGCAACTGCGCAAAAAGTTATTCTTAATCAGTCTGCAACCTGTTAAAATAGCTAGTTTAAATGTTTAAATTAGTTCAGGCTGCAACTGTGGCCTCTGATAACCTTTTGGAATAAATAATGGCAGAAATTTACGATCGCAGTTTAGTAAGAAACTTTTCTGTAATAGCACATATCGATCATGGTAAGTCTACCTTATCAGACAGATTTATTCAGCTGTGTGGTGGGTTGAGCGCACGTGAAATGACCTCTCAGGTTCTAGATAACATGGACATCGAGAGAGAGCGTGGTATTACTATTAAAGCCCAGGCAGTAACTTTAAAGTACAAAGCAAAAGACGGAAAAACCTACGAGTTGAACTTTATTGATACACCAGGCCACGTGGATTTCTCATACGAAGTATCTCGTTCTTTATTTGCCTGTGAAGGCGCACTTTTAGTTGTGGATGCTAGTCAGGGTGTAGAAGCTCAGACTTTGGCTAACTGCTATCAGGCTGTAAATTTAGATCTAGAAGTTATTCCTGTATTAAACAAGATTGATTTACCTTCAGCTGATCCTCAAAGAGCAATTGATGAAATTGAAGATTTGATTGGCATTGAAGCTCAAGATGCTTGTAAATGTTCTGCTAAAACTGGAGTGGGTGTACAGGATGTTTTAGAGAGAATTGTAACTGCAATTCCTGCTCCATCAGGTGATCCTGACGGTCCTCTACAGGCTTTAATTATCGATTCATATTTTGATGACTATTTAGGTGTTGTAGCTTTAGTTCGTGTTAAGAACGGTACCTTACGTCGAGGTGACAAGATTAAAGTTATGTCTCAGGGCGTAGCTTGGGAAGTTGATGGCTTAGGTATTTCAACTCCTAAGAGAGTAAAAGTCGAAATTTTACATTGTGGTGAAGTAGGTTGGGTTGTATGTGATATTAAGTCAGTTCACGCAGCTCCTGTAGGTGATACCATCACTCATGTAAAGAATGCGGCTACTGAGCCATTACCAGGCTTTAAGAAAGTAAAACCTCAGGTATATGCAGGTATGTTCCCTGTAGATACTGAAGATTACAATGCCTTTAGAGATGCTCTTGAAAAGTTATCTTTGAATGATGCTTCATTATTCTTTGAACCTGAAAATTCAAAGGCTTTAGGTTTCGGTTTCAGATGTGGCTTCTTAGGAATGCTGCATATGGAAATCATTCAGGAAAGACTTGAAAGAGAGTACAACCTAAACCTGATCACTACAGCTCCTACTGTAGTTTACGAAATTCTACAAACAGACGGTGAGATCTTACATATTGATTCACCAGCAGCTCTGCCTCCAATCTCTAATATTGCAGAAATCAGAGAGCCTATTGCTGAATGTCGCATGCTGATGCCTTCAGAATACGTAGGTGCCATCATGAAGATCTGTCAGGAAAAGAGAGGTATTCAGACTGGTCTTGTTTACCACGGTGAGCAGGTTGCTTTAACTTATGAAATTCCAATGTCTGAGGTTGTGTTAGATTTCTTTGACAGAATCAAATCAGCTTCAAGAGGTTATGCTTCATTAGACTATGGTTTCAAACGTTTTAACTGCGATGATCTGGTAAGAATGGATATCTTAATTGCAGGTGAAAGAGTTGATGCTTTAGCTGTGATCTTACATCGTTCAGTAGCTCAATCACGTGGTAGAGCTATTGTTGAAAAAATGAAGGAAGTAATTCCAAGACAGATGTTCGATATTGCAATTCAGGCAGCTATCGGCTCACAGATTATTGCTCGTTGTACTGTAAAAGCATTACGTAAAGACGTGCTGGCAAAATGTTATGGTGGTGATATTACTCGTAAGAGAAAGCTACTTGAAAAACAGAAAGCCGGTAAGAAACGTATGAAACAGTTAGGTCGAGTAGAAGTACCTCAGGATGCATTCCTTGCAATCTTGAAGGTTGGTAAGGAATAAACTTACAAAGGGATAATTATGATAAGTTTGATTTCACAAAATTTATTTGCATTCGTGCTGTTCATTGCAACTGTTGTTTCAGGAATAGCATGGGGCTATGACTATAAGTTTGAGCGGCCAAAGAGAAAGGCTCGTTTAGAAGAGTCTAATGCTAACAGCAAGCTTTCATCTAAGGAGCGTAAAGCTCTGTTAGAGCCTAAGAATATTGTAGGTCAGGTAGGATCATTATTCTTTATCCTCTTGGTAGTATTTTTATTCAGATCATTCCTTTATGAGCCATTTAGAATTCCTTCAGGCTCAATGTTACCTACTCTGCAGGACGGTGATTTCATCGCTGTAAGTAAGTGGGAGTATGGAATTAAGAATCCTTTAACTAACAATGTACTTTTCAAAACCACAGAGCCTAAAAGAGGCGACATCATTGTATTTAAGTACCCTGAAGACAAGAACGTAGACTTCATCAAGAGAATCGTCGGTGAGCCTGGCGACACCATTATTTATCAGGATAAGCATTTATATGTGTTAAAGCATGATGCTCCTGAAGGCTCTGTCCCTGAACTTATCTCCACAAAGATGGTTGAGTCTGTTGAAGATGAAGTTATGGGCTTTAATGAGACTTTTGATGTATTTGAAGAGTCTTTCTATGATGGTGAGTCTCACACTATAAGAGTAGCTCCTAACGCTCCTATAATGTCAAGATACTATTATGTACAGACTGGTCGTCCTGTTGGTATGTGGAAAGTTCCTGAGAACAACTACTTTGTAATGGGTGATAACCGTGACAACAGTAAGGACAGTCGTTTCTGGGGATTTGTCCCATATGAGAATATTGTAGGTAAGACTACTGCAATTTGGTTATCTTTTGATTTTAAACGTAAGAGCGACAGTGCACTTCCAGCATGGGTGCCTACAGCCGTAAGATTTGACAGAATTGGTGGCATCAAATAATAAAAATGTCAGAGAAGATAAACGTTATTGAGTTACAGAATTTAGAGTTAAAACTTGGTTATTCTTTTCAGAACCTAAGCCTATTAAATCAGGCTTTAACTCACAGAAGCTTTGGTAGTATTCACAATGAGCGCCTAGAGTATTTAGGTGACTCAATTTTAGGAATGATCATTGCAAAAGATCTTTATGATCGCTTTCCTAAATGCCCTGAAGGCGACCTTACACGTATGCGCTCAACTTTAGTAAGAGAAACTACTTTAGCACAGTTAGCTCGTGAATTCGGTATCGGAAATTGCTTAAGATTAGGTCCTGGTGAATTAAAAACCGGTGGCTTCAGACGTGATTCTTTGATTGCTGATGCAGTAGAGTCAATCATTGGTGCAATGTTTATTGATACCAATGAGGATTTTCCTCGCGTAAGACAGGTCGTTTTGTCATGGTTTGCAAGCAGACTTCAAACAATTAAACCTGATGTAAACCAAAAAGATCACAAATCAACTTTGCAGGAACTGTTGCAGTCAATGCATAAACCACTGCCAATCTATAAAGTTGAAGCAATCAAAGGCACTGACAATGATCAGGTCTTTGTGGTATCAGCAACCGTTGATGGTGTTCCTGTACAGACCGGTGAAGGTTCTTCTCGTAGAAGAGCAGAACAGGAAGCAGCTGGTCTTGTGTTAAATTATTTTGAAAAGAATAGCAAAAAGTAATGCTTTTTGAAGGATAGTTAATGTCATATTTTGGTTTTGTAGCAATTATCGGCAGGCCTAATGTAGGTAAGTCAACACTGATGAACCACTTAATCGGTCAGAAGATTTCTATTACCTCAAGAAAGCCTCAGACAACTCGTAACCGTATCATGGGCATTGACACTGAAGGTGAGTATCAGGTGGTATATGTTGATACTCCTGGTCTGCACCGTGAAGAGAAAAAGGCAATCAATCACTTAATGAACAGAGCTGCTGAAAGCTCATTAGGTGATGTTGAACTGATCTTAATGGTAATTGATCCTGCACACTGGACTGATGATGATGAAATGGCTTTTGCTAGAGTAAAGCAGGCAAAGGTTCCTGTAGTTTTAGTTATCAACAAGGTAGATACAGTAGCAGATAAAGAAACTCTACTACCTTTAATTGATAAGCTAAGTAAGACTATATCCTTTAAAGATATTGTGCCTGTATCTGCATTACGTGGCACTAATTTACATATCTTAAAAGATTTGATTAAGCAGTCTCTGCCAGAAGGAGATCACCTCTTCCCTGATGACAGTATCACTGATCGTTCTTCAAGATTCTTAGCAGCTGAAATTGTAAGAGAGAAGTTAATGCGTCAGATGGGCGATGAACTTCCATACAGTTCAACTGTTGAAGTTGAAGAGTTCCGTGATGACAATGGTCTATTAAGGATCAGTGCTGCTATCTTAGTTGAGCGCGATGGTCAGAAGAAGATGGTCGTAGGTGCCGGTGGTTCAAGAATTAAGATGATCGGTACTGAAGCTCGTAAAGATATGGAAAAGCTTTTTGACAGCAAAGTGTTCTTAAAACTCTTTGTGAAGGTAAAGGCAGGATGGTCTGATGATGCTCGAGCTCTAAAGAGCTTAGGCTATGACGATTTTGAACGCTAGTACGAGTAGTTTTATCGAGAAAAAGTAAATGCTCTCTTTAGATGGTGAGCCTGGCTTCATTCTTCATACAAGGCCCTACAAGGAACATAGTCTTCTTGTAGAGCTTTTTACTTTAAATTATGGCAGATTAAGCGCTGTAGCAAGACTGTCAAATAAAGTTGCATCAAGAAGTTCCGGTATCTATCAGCCTTTAATCCCCCTCAAAATGACATTAAAGCAATCAAGGGGATCATTGTGGACTTTATCTGATGTCTTTATGCAAAGAGGTGCCTACAAAATAGAGGTACCAACTTTGTTTTGTGCAATCTATGTTAATGAGCTTATCTATAATTTAGTAAAAACTCATGAGAGTATGCCTAAGTTATTTGCTCAATATTTAAAGACCTTAGAAGATCTTGAAGCGGGAAAGGACAGTTCCTTAACGTTAAGAACTTTTGAGACAACTCTGTTAGAGAACTTAGGATATGGCATTGATTTTTCTCAATCAGATAAAGGTGAGATAAAGGATGATTTGTGTTACCACTTTGATTTAAACAGTGGTTTCCTGCTCTCATCTGCATCTGAGGATTATTCCTACAGAGGATATGATCTAATCAACATAAGACATAATGACATGAGGGCTAAAAGCACTCGTGATGTGTTAAAAAAGTTAAACAAATGCGTAATTGATTCTCTTTTAGAAGGAAGAAAGCTTAAAAGTAGAGAACTTTATGCACAGTTTTTAATGGTGAAATAATGGTTACTTTTTACAAACCTCAGAAAAAAGAAGTTGAAAAGAAAGCTATCAAAGTAAATTGTACTGATCTTGATTTGCAAGGTCGTGGTGTAGCAAGAGATGACAAGTATGTCTATTTCGTAGAAGGGCTGATGCCAGGCGACAGTGCAAATGTCTTAATCTCAAATGTAAAAGGTAAGATTGCAACCGGCAAAATCACCAAGATCATAAAACCGTCAGAGAAGAGATTAAAAAAAGACTGTGCTCTAATTGGTACCTGTGGTGGATGCTCATTACAGCATATTCCATCAGATATGCTCATTGAGTCAAAAGTAAAAGGTATCGAAAAGTTATTTGCCAAAACTCTTCCTAATCCATTAGGTGACCCTGCATTTGTGCATCAGGGTAAAAACACTGAATACAGAAGAGCCTGTAGATTTGCTATCCGTGGCGATCATGGCAAATTGCATTTAGGTTTTAGAGAAGAAAAATCTCACAACCTCGTAAAAATCATTGATTGTCTGTGCCTCTCAGAGCGCATGAACAATGCGATTGAGCCTTTAAATAAAGTTATTAACAGCATGAAGCAAAAGTCTTCATTAGGTCATGTTGAGTTCTTAGACTCAGATGGCGCTTTAGGTGTGCTTCTACGCATGACTAAGACTCTATCAGATGAAGATGCTGCTCTTCTATGTGAGTACGGTAAAACAGTAAATGCTGTTATCAGCGTAGTAGAGCCTTATAAAGATCCAATGAGAATTTCAAAGGTTGAAACAACACGTGAAAGATTTATCTATGGCTCAAAGGATGACCTCTTTATTACATCTCATGGTGTTAAGTTAAAGTGCAAACCATCATCATTTGTGCAAATCAATAAAGAGATGAACGAAAAGATGATTGATACTGTACTATCAATGCTAGATGTCAAAGATGATAGTAAGATCATGGATTTGTTCTGTGGTTTAGGTAACTTTACCATGCCAATAGCTGCAACTGGTGCTAAAGTTGTAGGTGTGGATATCGTCTCAAAGATGATTGAAGATGCTCGCGAAAATGCTAAAGAATTAGGTTTTGAAAAGGCATCTTTTGAAGTTGCCGATCTTGAAGAGTTATTTGAAAACCAGTCTTGGGCAAAAAACAACTACGATTCTGTAGTTTTAGATCCAGGTCGTCAGGGTGCTAAAAGAGCAGTACTGTTCTTAGCTAAAAAGAAAGTAGCAAAGATTGTTATGATTTCTTGCAATCCACTTGTAGCTTCAAGAGATTCCCTTGAATTAGTAAAGGCTGGATATAAAATAAAGCAGTGGGGGGTATGTGATATGTTCCCTAGAACCTCACACGTTGAAATGATTTTGGAATTTACTCTGTAGGTTGCAGTAAGCCTCAACAGTCAACGTTACAGCCAACAAAGATATTTGTAGAAAATTATAGGTGGAAAAATGGTTGCGATAAGACAGACTCACAGTTCTACTTTTGATTTTGCAAAATGGGTGGATGAACTGGCTCTACAGCCAGATCAGAAAGATGCCATCCACAAAACCAATGAGTTTGTTTTACGTTGCATCAGAAAAAGTGAGGTAGCTGAAGACTTCGTAAATCCAGATGATCTGGTTGCCCGTTTTAACCATATTTCATCAGAAATCGTAGGAATTCTGATGACTTTGAATATGGATCTGCCTTCTTTACAGGTATCTATTCTATATCCTGCTTATGAAAACAGCTTTATCTCTTTAGATGCAGTAAATGATGTCTTTGGTCCTAAGATTTCATCATTACTGCTGGCTGTAAAAGATATGGAAGCCATCCGCTCTTTGCAGACATTAAATTCAGATAATGTAACTGAAGAACAGGTCGACAGAGTACGTCGAATGATCCTAGCAATGGTTAAAGACGTACGTGCTGTAGTCATCAAACTTGCTGAAAGAATTGCAGTTATCAGAAATTCAGATAGAGAAGATAAGAACGCCAGGACCTTAATTGCTAAAGAGATTTCTAATATCTATGCTCCATTAGCTAACAGACTTGGTATTGGTCAGTTAAAGTGGGAGCTAGAAGATTTAGCCTTTAAGTTCTTACATCATGACACCTATATGGAAATTGCCCATGATTTAGGTGAAAGACGTCTAGAAAGAGAAAGCTATATTGATAACTTTGTAAAGAATTTAGCAGCTCTTTTAAAAGAAGAAGGTATCGAAGCTACTGTATATGGTCGTCCAAAACATATTTACAGTATCTACAGAAAGATGCAGAAAAAGCATCTGAAGTTCAATCAGCTCTTTGATATCAGAGCTGTTAGAGTTGTGGTTAATACAGTAGAAGAGTGTTACGCAACACTAGGTATTATTCATACCAACTTTGAACATATCGCTAAAGAATTTGATGACTACATTGCTAATCCAAAGCCAAATGGCTATCAGTCTATTCATACTGTAGTTTATGGTGAAGGTCACAAGGTTGTAGAAGTTCAGATTAGAACTGAAAAAATGCACCAGCTAGCAGAACTGGGGGTGGCAGCTCACTGGAAGTACAAAGAAGGTAATGGTCAGAGCCAGGGCGTTGAAGCGCGCATTAACTGGTTAAGAAAGCTTTTGTCATGGCGCGATGATATGGTCGAGTCAGGCTCCCTACAAGAAGAGTTCAAAAAGCAGGTATTTGAAAACCGTGTTTATGTCTTTACTCCAAATGGTGAAGTTATCGATTTGCCTAATGGAGCTACACCGCTGGACTTTGCTTATCAGGTTCATACCATGATTGGTCACCGTTGTATCGGTGCAAAAGTAGACGGCAGAATCGTACCTTATACCTATAAGCTCAAGACTGGTGAACAGGTTGAGATTATTACTCAAAAGAATCCTAATCCATCAAGAGACTGGTTAAAGGTTGAAAAAGGATTCTTACATACCAATAAAGCTAGAAACAAAGTTCAGTCCTGGTTTAGAAAAGTTGATTTTGAAAAGAATAAAGAAGCAGGTGAAGAACTCTTAGAAAAAGAGCTTTCAAAGTCTGATCTAAATTTAAATAAAGATCAGGTTGCTTCTATTCTAAAAGAGAAACTCTCTAAATTTAATTTAAAGACTGTAGACGACCTTTTAGCCAATGTAGGTGCAGGTGATATCGGTATCAACATTATCATGGGAATTCTCAATGATAGAGTTGAGAAGGAATCTCCTGTACAGACTGACAATAAAGAAATCATTGAAGACATCATCAACAGGAAGCCTGCTGAAGAGATCTTAAAGAAAACCAAACACCGCAGTGGCATCGTGGTCGAAGGTGTCGGTGATTTAATGACTCATATGGCAAAGTGCTGTCAGCCAATTCCAGGGGACGAGATCATAGGTTTCGTAACGCAAGGTAGAGGCATCTCTGTTCACAGAAAAGACTGTGAAAAATTCAAGAGAATGACTATGTTATTCCCTGAGCGCGTGGTAGATGCAACCTGGGGCGATAATGTAGTTGATTCTGGTCGTGGTTATACCGTAACCATAAGAGTAGTAGGATCTGACTACTCAGGCTTCTTGAGAGATGTAACAACTGTAATTGCTAATGAGAAGATGAATGTCATTGGTGTTCGCTCTCATGTGGATAAGACAAAAGATCTTTCTTTAATTGATATCGATCTTTTAGTGGTAAGTATTCCTGTACTTACAAGAACTCTTTCTAAATTAAATGACCTGCCTACGGTTACAGAGGCTAAAAGACTGTAGCAAACAGCTTTAAGGAACCTTCTTTTATTTAACAATTTTTATCTAAAGACTGACAGAACATAGGCTTTTATGAACTGTCGGTCTGTATGTTTTTTTTAACGTATCATAGTGCGTTGAGTGTGGTATAATTCATCGCTTATAAGTTAACAATTTTGGAGTTTTTATGTCCTCATCTCCTAAGATTATTTTTGTTACCGGTGGTGTAGTATCTTCATTAGGTAAAGGTATTGCTGGTGCATCTTTAGCTGCAGTACTTGAAGCACGCGGATTAAAAGTAACCATTATGAAACTGGATCCATATATCAACGTTGATCCAGGCACCATGAGCCCAATTCAGCATGGTGAGGTTTTTGTAACAGAGGATGGTGCAGAAACCGATCTTGATTTAGGACACTATGAGCGTTTTATCAACGCTAAGATGTCTAAAAAGAATAACTTCACAACAGGTAGAATCTATTCAGACGTTATCAGAAAGGAACGTCGTGGTGATTACTTAGGCGCTACTATTCAGGTTATTCCACACATCACTAACGCTATCAAAGAGAGAATTTTACAGGGTTGCGAAGGCAATGATGTAACCTTAGTTGAAATCGGTGGTACCGTAGGTGATATCGAGTCATTACCATTCTTAGAGGCTATTCGTCAGTTAGCAGTTGATATTGGTAGAGAGAATGCTCTATTCATGCACCTGACCTTAGTTCCATACTTAAAGACTTCAGGCGAAGTTAAGACCAAGCCTACACAGCACTCTGTAAAAGAGTTACTGTCAATCGGTATTCAGCCTGATATCTTAATCTGCCGTTCAGAGATGGGCATCCCAGCTCATGAGCGTCATAAGATTGCAATGTTCTGTAACGTATCAGAGAACGCTGTAATCAACATGAAGGATGTAGATTCAATCTACAAGATCCCTGCTTTATTAAAGAGCCAGTACTTAGATCAGTTAGTTGTTGATAGATTCCACTTTGATGTTCCAGAAGCTGACTTATCAGATTGGGAGCAGGTTCTATATCAGCAGGCTAACACCACTGGTGAAGTTACCATTGGTATGGTAGGTAAGTATGTTGAATTACATGATGCCTACAAGTCAGTTAACGAGGCTTTAAAACACGGTGGATTAAAGAACCGTTTACAGGTTCATATCAAATACATCGATTCTGAGGATGTAGAAGTAAAGGGCACTGATGTATTAGCAGGTCTTGATGCAATCTTAGTTCCAGGCGGTTTCGGTAAGCGTGGTATTGAAGGTAAGATCGCAGCTGCAAAATATGCTCGTGAAAATGGTATCCCTTACTTAGGCATCTGCTTAGGTATGCAGGTTGCTTTAATCGAGTACGCAAGAGATGTTGCTGGTATGGCTGGTGCAAACTCAACAGAGTTTGATCCTGATACTAAGTACCCAGTAGTAGCTCTAATCACTGAGTGGAAGGATGAGTCAGGTAAGGTTGAGAAACGTTCTGACAAATCTGATCTTGGCGGTACTATGAGATTAGGTGGTCAGTTATGCCACTTACAGCCAGGTTCTAAGGTAAGAGAGCTTTACGGTCAGGATGACATCGTTGAGCGTCACCGTCACCGTTATGAGGTAAACAACAATCTAATTAAGCAGATCACTGACAAGGGCTTAAAGATTGCTGGTTTATCAACAGATAACAAGCTCGTTGAAATTATCGAGAACCCTAACCACCCATGGTTTATTGGTGTTCAGTTCCATCCTGAATTTACCTCTAACCCAAGAAAGGGTCATCCTCTATTCTCTGGCTTCATTAAAGCTGCTAAAGAATACCAGGATAAACACAGCAGATAACAGTAGACTATGAAAGTACTTGCTCTATTTCTTATAGCTTTGATTGGCTACTTGGGTTATGACATTTGGTTTGGTCGTAACGGAGTAGAGCAGTATGAGTCTATGTCAAAACAGTATGAGGAAGCTTCGAAGACTTCGAAGCTTCTCGAACAGCGAAATCAAGCCTTAGAAGATGAAATCTCAGATCTTAAACAAGGCAACCTCGTTGTTGAAGAATTAGCTCGCTCTGAGCTAGGCATGGTAAAGAAATCAGAAACTTTTTACCGTGTAATCGACAAGGATAACGTTCAAAACAACCGCAGATAGGAGTGCTTTTTGTGGAAAGCTCTCGAATAGATGTAGTCGTTCCTGCTGCAGGCGTTGGCAAACGCATGCGTCTTAACATTCCCAAGCAATACGCTCTTCTTTCAAACAAAACCGTTCTAGAACACACAGTTTACGCTTTACTTAATTGCCCATATGTAGGCAATGTTATTGTAGGTGTAAGTGCTGAAGATGAATATTTTGATACCTTAGAGATTAGTCATAATCCTAGAGTTATCAAAGGAAAAGGCGGTAAAGAGCGATCTGACACTGTAAGATTGAATCTTGAGACTGTTGCAACTGAATATGTCATGGTGCATGATGCAGCCAGACCTTTAATTAGTCAGGATGATCTTAAAAAATTGGCCGTTCTTACTAAAGATGACGTTAATGGCGCCATCTTAGCTTGCAAAGTATCTGATACTTTAAAAATGGTTTCAGACGAAAAAATAATAAAAACCGTCCCTCGAGAGAATATGTATCGAGCATATACTCCACAAATGTTTAAAACAAAATTATTAAAACAAGCTTTAGAACACGCAGACAAAAATCATTTAGCTATCACTGATGATGCCTCAGCTATGGAAGTTTTAGGTTATGAGGTTTTGATTGTAGAAGGTGATTCAGGTAATTTTAAATTAACCACACCTGACGATCTAAAATTAGCAAAATTGATGATAGAAAAAGGAAACAATTAAGATGTTTAGAATCGGTCATGGCTTTGATGTTCATAAATTTGGTGGTGTTGGTCCTTGCACTTTAGGCGGTGTAAAAGTTCCTTATGAACAAGGGCTTATAGCCCACTCTGATGGTGATGTAGTCTTACATGCTATCTCCGATGCCCTTTTAGGAGCACTGGCATTAGGTGATATAGGTCACTTCTATCCAGATAATGATGACAGATTTTTTAATATCGACAGCAGAATTCTTTTGCGTGACGTGGTAGATAAAATTCATTCATTAGGGTATAAAGTGGTTAATGTTGATACTACTATCATGGCTCAGGCACCAAGGATGGCTACATATGAGCCCGAGATGATTAAGAATGTAGCATCCGATCTTAAAGTCGATGTAAGCTGTGTCAGCATTAAGGCAACTACAACCGAAAAATTAGGTTTTACAGGCAGAAAAGAGGGCATAGCAGTAGAATCTGTAGCACTTCTGCAAAAGACAGAGTAATTTTATGAGAATCTTTACATATCTTTATGCTTTATTTGAAGGCTTATCAAGGCATAAATTAGCAGTTTATATCATGTGTATAAACTCTTTTGCCGAATCTGTATTCTGGCCAATTCCACCAGATGTAATGCTGATCCCTATGTGTTTATATCACAGAAGACGTGCTTACTATTATGCTTTTTTAACTGTTCTATTCTCAGTCTTAGGTGCGATTGTAGGTTACAGCTTGGGCTATTATGTTTACGACCCATATATAGCAGATTTCATTAGCTTTATGCACTATGACCAGGCTCTAGAAGTGGTTCGTTCATGGCTTACTCAAGAATACGGTATCTTAATGATCTTTGTAGGAGCATTTACTCCTATTCCTTATAAGGTAATTGCAGTAGGTACAGGCTTAGTGGCAGCCGAGAGTGTGATGAACACAGGCGCTTCAGGAATGTTAAACATCTTTAACTTCGTTTTAGTGTCATTAGTTGGTCGTGGTCTGCGTTTCTTTATTGAAGCAATCTTGATATCCCTTGGTGGAGACAAGATGGAAAAGACAGTTAAGCATTATATTGATGTAATTGGATGGGCTTGCGTAGCACTGATTGCAATCTTTATTCTGTATAAAGTCTTTGCTTAATTAAAATTACAATTTTACCTGAGGAAAAAAACTCCTCAGGTAAGCCCTCAAAATGAGCAGAAAGTAGTATTTCTGCTGTCTAATCTCTTAATTTTGTAAAAAATTTTTCTGTTTTTACAAATTCTGTGTAACAATGTTTTTAGCAGTATATTCTTAGAACATTGTAGAAAACAAAGATAATAACTGTTAACTAAAAAACAGTCTGAGACTAATTTTTTTAACATAGATTATTTGAACAGATTACGAAAAGTTTTTTTAGTGTAAAGGCAAGTTAAAGAAAGATTTCCTTTATACAAAATGAAATAGTTAAATGAAGATCAAATTTTTTTCTGCTTTTTTAGCCTGTGCTTTTTTATCTGTAGTTACAGTATCTGCCGTAGGTTGTGCCTCAGATAAGAACAATTCAGGCAATCAGGCGATAGTTGAGTATTCAAAGCCGGTTCATGTAAGCAGAAGTGTAAAAAGTCAGCGTGTCTATGCTGCTTCTGCAAATGAGAAAACAAGAGCAGGAGTCATTAAGCCTTATTCTACAAATACCTCTAGTGTCAAAAGTGGTGTTGTAAAGCCATATTCGAATTCATCAAATAATGTAAATTATCAGAATAATCAGGCTATACAAGTAATTCCTAGTGCTCTTCCTTTTGGCAATATCTATCAGGTAAAGCCTGGTGATACTCTGTATTCTATTGCCTTTAGATATGGTAGAGATTACCGTGATCTGGCATCAGATAATGGAATTGCAGCGCCTTACAATATTACAGTAGGCCAAAACATTAGACTTACACCAGCTACTGCTACAGTTCTGCCAGCAAGTCAAACTTCAGTTACTGATAATTCACAAGCTCAAAGTTCAGTAAAGAGCACCGTAACAACAAATATTTCAAATAAGGCTGATGCTGCACCAACTAAAGATAAGATCACAGGTGATTTTTATACTGTAAAATCAGGTGATTCTTTGATGTCTATTTCACGTAAGAGTGGAGTTAGCTATTCAAATCTAATTAGGATAAATCACCTTCAAAAGCCATATGGCATTTATACTGGTCAGCGAATTTACTTAAAGTCTAATTCAAGCAGTGAAAGTTTAGCTGACAGAATACCTCAGAAGGTAGTGCCTGTAGCTGGTGGAAATACACAGATTACTGCAAATTCAACTGCAGTCCCTGCGTCAGTTGCAACTGCTCCTACAAAGGTCGTATCCGGTAAAAGCCGTGCTGTATCAGGTGTATCTTGGATGTGGCCTGCTCGCGGTACTGTAATTAGAAACTTCTCTTCAACCAATAAGGGAATTGATATTGCAGGATCTCGTGGTCAGAATATAAACGCAGCTGCTTCAGGTCAGGTAGTATATTCAGGTAATGCTCTTCGAGGCTATGGTAATCTGATTATTATCAATCACGACAATGAATATCTGTCAGCATATGCTCATAACGATATGTTATTAGTAAAAGAAGGTCAGAGAGTCAAGAAAGGTCAAGTCATTGCAAAAATGGGCTCTACAGATGCTTCAAGAGTAATGTTGCATTTTGAAATCAGATATCGAGGAAACTCTGTAAATCCTCGTAAGTATTTACCATGAATAACGACAACAATATAAACAAACGATAATTAAATAAGGATCTCCATGGATAAGTTAAAAGAAGACGCTGACGATTTTGCAGATAAGGTTCTGCAGAATTTAGCTGATGTTGAATCAGATAGTGGCAATGACAGAAAATCAGGTGCAGAAAAGGCTTCTAAAGCAGACTCCTCAGATCTTTTGTCAAACTATTTCTCATCAATCAGACGTTACCCATTACTGTCATCAGAGCAGGAAAACTCTATCGGCAGAAAGGCTAAAGAGGGTGACAAACGTTCTATTGATATGATGATCACCTCTAATCTACGCTTAGTAGTTAAGATTGCTAAAAACTACCGAGCAAGAGGTATTCCTTTATTAGATTTAATTGAGGAAGGAAATTTAGGTCTTATTCATGCTGTGCAAAAGTTCGAACCTGATAGAGGTTTTCGTTTCTCAACTTATGCTACATGGTGGATTAGACAGAGTATTGAACAGGCTATTATGTGCCAGTCCAGAATGGTAAGATTGCCTGTACATATAATTAAAGATATCAACATTGTCTTAAAAGCTAAAAGAGCCTTACAGGAGGCTGATATCTCAAAGCCTGTATCAATTCAGCAGATTGCTGATAAAACAGGCAAAAACATTGATGAGGTAAGTTCCTTACTGGCAATGCTAGAAGGTACTACCCCGCTTGATATGAGCGTAAAAGGCTCTGATGACAAGGAAGTATCATTACTTGATATTGTGCCTGATACTAAGGCAGAATCTCCTTTTGATCATGTAGATAAGCGTGAAATTGTTGAGATTGTAAGAAACTGGTTTAATGATCTACCTGAAAAGCAGCAGATGGTAGTTTTATACCGCTTTGGTTTGAATGATGAAGATGTATTAACCCTAGAAGAAGTAGGCGCTAAGATTGGGCTTACCCGTGAGCGCGTACGTCAAATCCAGAGTGAAGTTTTAAAGAGTTTGAGAAAGACTTTTGAAGCTTACGGAATTGATAAAAATTCTATTGGTGTACCTTCAGGAGACAACCACTAACTAAATAGAAAAGCAGGTGTAAACCTGCTTTCTTGCAACCATTTTGTTTTCTAAATTTTATTTTTTAACTCAAAGAGCAGATTTAAGGCTGCAATTGGAGTTAAGGTATTTAAATCTATCTTTCTTAGATCGTCTAAAACTTCAGGTTCTTTATAAACAATCTTCTCCTTTACGGTAACACTTGGAGTGTCGCTTGTGCTTGCACTGTCGGTGTCTATTGTTGAGTTTTGATTATTCAGAGTCTTTCCTTGCTCTTTATTTTCAATAGTCTTTTTAGCATAAGAGATAACTTCACTAGGCAGACCTGCTAGTTTTCCAACTTCTATTGCATAAGAGTAATTCTGAGAGCCTTCATTTGCTTTGTATAAGAAGACAATTGAGCCATCAAACTCAGTTGCTTTAAAACAGATATTTTTAACATTTGAATAAGTGTCAGCTAATGATGCAATCTCAGGGTAATGAGTTGAAAATAAGGTAAAGCAGTTAACTTTTGAACATAGATATTGTGCAATAGATAAAGCTAAGGCACTGCCTTCATAAGTACTGGTTCCCCTACCAATTTCATCCATTAGAACTAAGCTGTTTACAGTTGCGTTGTTAATGATGGATGAGGCCTCCTCCATTTCTACCATGAAAGTTGATCTGCCAGATGAGAGATCGTCTGAAGCTCCAATTCTTGTAAAGATCCTGCCGATATTTCCTATATGTGCTTCATTTGCTGGAACAAAGCAACCAATTCTAGCCATAATGGTAATAAGAGCAGTTTGTCTCATATAAGTAGACTTACCACCCATATTAGGACCAGTGATGACGAGCATATGCTTGTCTTTTAGCTCGATAGAATTGCTTACAAATGGTTTATCAGTAATTTTTTCAATTACAGGATGTCTGCCATCTACGATTTTAATGATATGTTCATTTGATAATTGAGGCCTTACATAGTTGCCTGATTTTGATACCACAGCAAAGCCGTTTAAAACATCAATTAGTGACAGTATCTGAGATAGTCGTGTGAGTTCAGGAAGTTTTTGTTGTAACTCATGCTCTACAGCGTGGAATAACTCATCTTCAAGTTCTAGTGAGCGCTCTTTTGCAGAGACTGCCTTTTGCTCTAACTCTTTTAACTCTGGGGTGATATAACGTTCATTGTTTTTTAAAGTCTGACGTCTGATATAGTACTCAGGGACTTTTTCTGACTGAGCTTTTGAAACCTCAATATAGAAACCGTGAACGGAATTGAAGTTTACTTTTAAAGTAGTGATACCGGTTTTTTCTCTTTCTTCCTGCTCAATCTTTAATAAGAGCTCTTGAGAACCACTCATGAGTTCACGTAATGAATCAAGCTCTTCATTATAACCTTGTGCAATCACATCACCGTCACGTAGGAATGTGGAAGGAAAATCTTTAATTGCACTGGTTAGCAAAGCTACTACGTCAAAGAGTGGATCAACTTTTTCATTTAAAGAGATAAGTGTCTGTTGTCCCGACTTTAAAAGGAAGTTCTTTAAATCAGGAATTAGTTTTAATGAATCACGTAAAACAGCAAGATCTTTTGGTTTACTTGAAGACAGTCCGATTCTGGCAACAATTCTTTCGATATCACCTATTCTCTCTAAGGTTTGAGATAAGATCTCGTTATCTGAATTACATAAAGCTTCTACGATGTCTAATCTCTGATTTACAGTCTCGTTGTTGCGAAGAGGCTCTACAAGCATGCGTCTTGTCAGTCTTTGTCCCATTGGAGTTAAGGCATTATCAAGTACACTTAATAATGATCCCTGTTTTTCTCCCTTTAAGTTTGACAAGATCTCCAAGTTTCTTTGAGCGCAATGATCTAAGAGTACAAACTCTGAATTATCGTCTCTTGAAATTGATTTAATGTGCTCTAAAGGCACATTCTGAGTATTCTTTACATAGGCAAGCAGAGCACCTGCTGCACAGATGCCATCTTCAAGATTTTCAATATCAAAACCAAATAAGCTATTAGTACCAAATTGAGAACATAAAAGCTTATAGCAAGTTTCTAGTTTAAAGTTCCAAGGAGCTAAAGCTTTTCTTGAATGAATCTCCTGGAAGAGGTCAATCTCTTTGAAATTTTCTTCATAAACTATTTCAATAGGGGAGATTTTTTCAATATAAAGTTTTAATTCAGATTTAGTAGGACAGATTGTTGTTTTAAATAGTCCTGAACCTAAAGAGATATAGGCTAGTCCGTAATAGTGTTTGCCTTTGTAAATACAAGCTGTGAATACATCCTGTCTGTCTGGGGCAATACCTTCTTCGGTTACAGTTCCAGGAGTAATGATCTTAGATACTTTTCTTACCATGGTTTTCTGCGCACCAGGAGTTCCTTGCTGTTCGCAGATGACGCATGACTCGCCTAATTTAATCAGTCTTGCAATATAGTTATCTACAGCATGGAAAGGCACACCCGCCATTGGTATAGGATCACCATTATTGGAGCCTCTTCTTGTTAAGGTAAGATCTAAAAGTTTTGCTACCTTTTTAGCATCTTCATAGAAGAGTTCATAGAAATCACCCAGTCTGTAAAGAACTAGTGTATTTGGATATTGGGATTTAATTTCCAAGTACTGACGCATCATTGGCGTAGCGTTTTGCATTAGTTCTTCCATAATTATGATTTCACTTATTTAAAAATTGCAAAAAATGACAGTAAAAGTCAAAGTATCAAAAAATCAAACTGTATTATAATCTAATCTTAGGTTACTTGATAAACGGTAAAATTGTTATCTATTGAATGTGAATTTTGTATAAATATAAAAAATAGATTGACATATAAGATACTATTAAATAATATATCTATAAATTTAGTTTGTGGAGAAAAAATTACATGGCAAGCTCTAAGTCTTCAGATACAGCATCTTCAAAGTTAGTTGCTAATATCACTAAAGATCCTAAAAAGCAGAAGGCTCTTGAAGCTGCAATGGATCAGATTGAGCGTCAGTTTGGTAAGGGCGCAATTATGCGTTTAGGCCAAAATGAGCTGATGGACATTGAAGCAATTCCTACAGGTTCACTATCTTTGGATATCGCATTGGGTATTGGCGGTTTGCCAATGGGCCGTATCATTGAGATTTATGGTCCTGAATCATCTGGTAAAACAACTTTGACTTTAGAGTTGATTGCTCAGGCTCAGAAAAAAGGTAAGATTTGTGCCTTCATTGATGCTGAGCATGCCTTAGATCCTGTATATGCTAAAAAATTAGGCGTAAATGTTGAGGATGTATTTATTTCTCAGCCAGATACCGGTGAGCAGGCTTTAGAGATTTGTGAAACTCTAGTGCGTTCAGGCGGTATTGATGTTGTGGTTATCGACTCTGTAGCAGCATTAGTTCCAAAGGCTGAAATTGAAGGTGAGATGGGTGATAACCATGTTGGTCTGCAGGCAAGATTGATGTCTCAGGCATTACGTAAATTAACCGGTATTGTAAAGCAGGCTAACTGTATGGTTGTCTTCATTAACCAGTTACGTATGAAGATTGGTGTAATGTTTGGTAACCCTGAGACTACCACTGGTGGTAACGCCTTAAAGTACTACGCATCAGTTCGTCTGGATATTAGAAAGAGTACTGCTTTGAAGAATAAAGAAGAGGTTATCGGTAACGAGACTAAGGTTAAGGTGGTTAAGAATAAGGTTGCTCCTCCATTTAAGACCGCTAACTTCCAGATCCTCTTTAACTACGGTATTGCTAAAAACGGTGAGTTAATCGATCTTGGTGTGAATGCAAAGATTGTTCAAAAGACAGGTGCATGGTTTGCCTATAATGGCCAGAAGATTGGTCAGGGTAAAGTAAATGCCATGAAGTTCTTAGATGATAATCCTGCCGTAGCAGATGAGATTGAGCAGAAGATCAGAGAGTACTATAAGAACAATAATGACTATGATGATACAGCATCAATCGGTTCATCAGAGGCAGAAAATGCAGATAGTGCTGATCTTGATGGATTAGGTCCTGATGTAGATACTGATGATCTCATCACTCCAATTCCAGATGATCTATAAAGAGCTTTAGTTTTGGTGACATTAAGTCACCAAAATTTAAAAGTTAAAATCTAGAACCTAAAAGTAGATACTTAAAATGTTTAGAAGTTCTACTGTAAAGAAAAAAGACGAAGATCCAGCGCATGCCTTAAATGCAGCGTTGCGTCTTCTTACACGTCGCGAATATTCCATTCTTGAGCTTTACACCAAGCTCTATCAAAGATATACCAAAGAAGCCGTCAAAGACGCTATCAAAAAATGTATAGATAACAATTGGCAGTCTGAAGAGCGTTATATGGAAATGCTCTTTAATCATTTAAAAAATCAGTGCTATGGTCCAAGAAAAGTAGTGATGGAAGCTACTAAAAAGGGAGTGAAAGCTCAATTCTATCAACAGTATTTAGATGAAACTGATTGGATTGAGATTGCTTTGACTTTTCTAAACAAAAAGCTCCCAAATGATTTGGAACTTACTTTTGAGAATAAACAAAAGTATTTAGCCTCTTTAGCAAGACGAGGCTTTTCAACTTCTGATTGCTTAGAGGCAATGGAAAGGTACGAGTCTGCCCGCATTTTATCCAACTAGCACAAATTATAATTGATAAAATCAAACAAGAGATACCTGTAACTTTTTCCCTAACCCTTTAGCTAGTTTTAATAGAGTATTCAGCGAAGGATTTGCATTTCCATTTTCAATTTTTGACAAATCAGCTTGTGTAATGCCTGTTAATTGAGATAATTCTTTTTGTGTAAGATTTTTTTCTTTTCTAGCAAGAATAATACATTCTATTAGTGCGTATTTTGCTTCCAACGCATCATATTCTTTTTTTACTTTTGGATCCTTCAGTTGCTCATTAAGAAAATCTTCAAATTTGTTACTCATTTCCCTCGTTCCTTTTCAAAAAGTCATCACGGTATGATTTTGCTTTTTCTATTTCTCTTTTTGGAGTTTTTTGTGTTTTCTTAACAAAGCCATTGGTTAATACGGCTTTCTTTCCGATGTAAAAGAAATAAAGAACTCTTGTAAGATTAGTCCCTACTTTTGTTCTTATTTCAAAAATTCCGTCATCTAATTTTGATGATTCTGGTTCTCTAAGAGCCGTTCCTACTTTAGCTAATAAACTAATGTTTCTTAAAGTTTTTGCCCTTAATTTTTCGTCGAGACTTAATATAAAATCCTTAGCAGGCATACTGCCATCTTTTTTTTCGTAAAAAATTATTGAAATTTCTGCTTTTTTATCTGTCACTTTGAAAATACCTTTTCATTTGATTTAAATATATATGTTAAAACATATATAATCAAGTTTTTTGAGATTTAATCTTATAATTAGTGGTAACTAAAAAGGTGACATTTAACAGAAAATAAATTAGAGAATTAGCTGATTTAAAAAGATATCTGAAACAAAATTAAAAGGCCAATTTCCTTTTTTATTTGGAAATTGACCTTTAAGTTTAAAATAAAATTTGAAAATAGCTCTGAACTAAATACTGATGTTTTTTAACAAAGACAGTATTTTTTATAAGCAATTAAGCATCAGCCCAAACTTCTTTAGCAATTTCTACTACTAGTCTAATCTTAGCCCACTGTTGTTCGTGTGAAAGAACGTTACCTTCTTCAGTTGAAGAGAAACCACACTGAGTAGATAAGCATAAGTGCTCTAGAGGTACATACTCTGAAGCTTCCTTAATTCTAGCTTTTACAGTTTCTTTATCTTCTAACTCTGGGAACTTAGAAGTGATTAAACCTAAAACTACAGTCTGATCCTTAATGAATCTTAATGGCTTGAAATCGCCTGCTCTATCAGAATCATACTCTAAGAAGAAGCCATCAACGTTGCAGTGACCGAAGAGTAACTCTGCTACAGGCTCATAACCACCTGAACTGAACCAAGTTGAACGGAAGTTTCCACGACAGATGTGCATTGTTAAGGTTAAATCTTTAGGTTTAGCAGCTGCGATCTTATTGATTACTTTTACGTATTCTTCTTGAACTTTTTTAAGATCTCTACCGTAGCCTGAGTATAGAGCAGTCTTTTCAGTTGAGCAGAACTCACCCCATGAGGTGTCGTCGATCTGTAAGTATCTACAACCGTGCTTGTAAAGAATGTTTGCGCAGTCAATCCAAGCCTGGGCAATATCATTGAATAACTGCTCATCGTTATTCTTGTAGAGCTCAATTGGCTCATAATCTTTAGTTCTTACAACGCAGATTTGGTATAACATTGAAGGTGATGGAATAGTGTATTTAACTAAAGTATCACCAGCAATCTTCTTAATTCTGTCAAAAGCTTCAACAAAAGGATGTGACTCTGAGAAGCCCACTTTACCAGCAATACGAACAGTCTCAGCTTTAGGCTGAACGCCTTCAAAGTGAGTTGACCAGTTCTTAGCACCAATGTGCTCAATACCGTCTAAACCTGCTAAAAAGTCCAGGTGCCAGTACGCACGACGGAACTCACCATCGGTAACTGCTTTAAGACCATTTTTCTTTTCTGCTTCGACTAGAAGAGCAATTTCTTCATCTTCAATCTTGGTTAACTCTTCTTTTGAGATTAGATTCTTATTGAATAGGTTTCTTGCGTTAGCTATTTTTTCAGTTCTTAAAAATGAGCCTACATGATCAGCTCTGAATGGAGGAAGAATATGTGCCATTTAATTTGTCCTTACCTAGTAGATTATTGTTTTGTTAATTTGTATTAAGAGTAGTTAATGATTACATTCTGTAACATCTTCAGATAATTTTCTAATACTTTTTTCTAATGTTCAGATATAGTCAAAAACTATGAAATTGAAGATAAGAATATGAAAGTGATTAAGAAAAGATTAAAATGAGAAAAAAAGCTCATTTACTTAGTTGAAGCTTTCAAACAAATGAAATTTTTACGCTAAAACTAATGTATAATTTGCGTGTTTTAAATCACATTTTAGGATCCATTTAAATGTACATGACAACTGATCAGATACGTACAGCGTATTTGAAATTCTTTGAGGAACACGGACACACTATCGTCCGCTCTAGCTCACTAGTTCCATACAATGATCCTACCTTGCTGTTCACTAACGCAGGTATGAATCAGTTCAAGGATATTTATTTAGGTAAAGAGAAGCGCTCTTATGTACGCGCTACTACCGCCCAGAAATGTGTTCGCGCAGGCGGTAAGCAGAATGATTTAGATAACGTAGGTTACACCGCACGTCACCACACCTTCTTCGAGATGTTAGGTAACTTCAGTTTTGGTGACTACTTTAAGAAAGAAGCAATTACATTTGCTTGGACTCTTTTAACAGAAGTTTACAAGTTACCAAAAGAGTCTTTAATGGTTACTGTATACGAGAAAGATGATGAAGCTTATGACATCTGGAATAAGCAGATTGGTCTTCCTCCAGAGAAGATTGTTCGTATTGGCGATAACAAGGGTGGCTTATATGAGTCAGACAACTTCTGGCAGATGGGCGATACCGGTCCTTGCGGTCCTTGCTCAGAAATCTTCTACGATCATGGTGAAGACGTACAGGGTGGTCCTCCAGGCTCACCTGATGAAGACGGTGACAGATTCATCGAAATCTGGAACATTGTGTTCATGCAGTACAACCGTAAGATCGATGGTACCTTTGAGAAATTAGCAAGACCTATGATCGATAACGGTCTAGGACTAGAGCGTATCGCTGCTGTATTACAGGGCGTTCACTCAAACTATGATATCGACCTGTTTGTATCATTAGAGAAAGAAGCGGCATCTATCTTAGGCGTAACTGACTTAAGCTCTAAGTCACTACGTGTAATTGCAGATCACATCCGTTCATGTTCATTCTTAATCGCCGATGGTGTATTACCTTCAAACGAAGGTCGTGGCTACGTATTACGTCGTATTATTCGTCGTGCAGTACGTCACGGCAGACTGTTGGGCGCTAAGGATGTATTCTTCTACAAGCTAGTTGGTAAGCTCTGCGAGTTAATGGGCGATGCATACCCTGAGTTAATCGAGCAGCGTGCTTTAATCGAGCGAACCTTAAAGAAAGAAGAAGAGCAGTTCTTAAATACTCTTGATAGAGGTCTAGCTTTACTTGAGAACGAATTAGTTAAGTTAGGTGATAGTAAAAACTTCCCTGGAGACATCGCATTCAAGTTATACGATACCTACGGCTTCCCTGCAGACTTAACTCAGGACGTTGTTCGTGACCGTGGTTATGTAGTAGATATGGAAGGCTTTGATAAGTGCATGGCTGAGCAGAAAGCTCGTGCAAAGTCAGCATCAACCTTCGGTATTGACTACAACAAGGAATTAAAGATCACAGAGAATACTGTATTTACAGGTTATGATTCTCTATCTTCAGAAGGCAAGATCACTCACATCTTTAAGGATGGCGTTGAGGTTGATTCAATTGCAACTGATGAGAATGCAGTTATCGTTTTAGATAAGACTCCATTCTACGGAGAGATGGGTGGTCAGGTAGGCGATAAGGGTGTTATCACTATTGGAGAGAATGCTCGTTTTATCGTTGAAGATACCAAGCATGTTGCTAAAGCTACAATCCATGTAGGTCGTGTTGATATCGGTGAGTTCGATAAGAACGCTACCGTAAAGGCAACTGTAGACTCTAAGGTAAGAGCTGAGATTGCAAAGCATCACAGTGCAACCCACTTATTAGATGCTGCATTACGTCAGGTAATTGGTGACAGCGTAGCTCAGAAGGGTTCATATGTTGATGATACCAAGTTGCGTTTTGACTACTCACACTCACAGCCATTAACTGCAACAGAAAAGCAGCAGGTTGCTGATCTTGTAAATAGCAAGATCCAGGAGAACCTAAAGGTTGAGACTGCTGTAATGGATATAGATGAGGCTAAGAAGTCAGGCGCTATTGCTCTGTTCGATGAAAAGTATGAAGACAAGGTTCGCGTAGTTTCAATGGGCGATTTCTCAAAGGAATTATGCGGTGGTACTCATACTGTTGCAACTGGCGATTTAGGTGTATTTGTACTGTTATCTGACGAGTCTATTGCTTCAGGCATTCGCCGTATTGAAGCCTTAGTAGGTCAGGCTGCAGTTGACTATTTAGATTGTCTATATGCTGAAGTTGCTAAGGCAAAGGCTCTATTAAAGGTTGGCGGTAGTGCTTCAATTGCTACTAAGACAGAGCAGGTTATTGACCATGCTAAGAGCTTAGAGAAAGAAAACGAGCAGTTAAAAGAGAAGATTGTAGCATTAGAGTGTGCTGCATTAGTCTCAAGCGCTCACGAGGTAAAAGGCGTAAAAGTAATTGCTACAAAGATTGACAATTACTCAGCTAAAGAACTTCGTGTTGCAGTAGATGATCTGAAAGTTCGTATACCAAGCTCAATTATCGTTTTAGGCTCTGTAACAGAAGACAATAAGGTAAACTTAATTGCTGCTGTTTCAAAGGATTTGACTGCTAAGGTTAAGGCTGGCGATTTAATTCGTGAAGTTGCATCATATGTCGGTGGCAAGGGCGGTGGTCGTCCTGATATGGCACAGGCTGGTGGTACACAGCCTGAAGGCTTGAACAAAGCTTTAGCTGCAGTTGACTCATTAGTAAGTGAGCGTATTTAATACACTATGTTGGTAATATCACAGAAAACTGGTGACAAAATACAGCTTGGCGGTGGTATTACCATTAGCATATTAGAGGTAAAGGCTGGCAAAGTTCGTTTAGGAATAGATGCTCCTCGTGAAGTTTATGTAAAACGTCTTGGCCAGTCTGAAAAAGATCCTGTCACTAAAACGGATAAAAAAGGCAATCTATAGTCCGTAGGGGCTAAAGATAGTAAAAAAGTTCTTGACATTGAGTCTGTAAAAGCAGATACTATGTCACGCTTAATTTTCAGCGGATAGATGACCGAGAGGCTGAAGGTACTCCCCTGCTAAGGGAGCATACGACTTTAAGGGTTGTATCGAGGGTTCGAATCCCTCTCTATCCGCCACGCACTCAAGGTATGTAAAGATTTTGTGATCGAATTCTTGAAAATCTTTAATTGAGTGTTATAATTCTGCGAAAATTTTGTCAATCAATTTGATTGCACCCGTAGCTCAGCTGGATAGAGTAATCGGCTACGAACCGATCGGTCAGGGGTTCGAATCCCTTCGGGTGCGCCATTCAATTTTTTTCAAATACACGCACCCGTAGCTCAGCTGGATAGAGTAATCGGCTACGAACCGATCGGTCAGGGGT